>Ga0073904_10003690_pt1 | contig 11497 bp, 9 predicted proteins | sample KloWWTrecipitate_FD_66668 | JGI IMG/M metagenome (GOLD analysis project Ga0073904, IMG submission 66668) | Active sludge microbial communities from Klosterneuburg, Austria, studying microevolution and ecology of nitrifiers - Klosterneuburg... | ecosystem: Engineered > WWTP > Aerobic digester >... | reverse complement strand
GGCGCGATCACGTTGGAAAGCGGGATGATCAACCGGGGAAAATAGATCTTGCGCACGAGTTCCGAATCGCCGACCAGGCCCAGCGCGCTGCGCCGCGCGGCCTCGGCATAGTAGGTCCACGGCAGGACGCCCGCGAACGCGAACACCGCATAGGGCACTCCGTCCGACGGGATCCGGGCGAAGACCCCGAAGATCGCGGTGAACACGGCCACCGTGAACAACGGTTGCATGATCGCCCAGGCCGCGCCGAGCGCAGCCTGCGAGTACCTGACCTTCAACTCGCGCCAGACCAGGAAATAAAGCAGCTCCCGATGGCGCCAGACCCCCTCCAGGTCCAGGTCCAGCAGACCCGTCCGCGGCCTGATGACGACCACTGTGGATCCGCCCCGCAAGCCGTCGCCTCCTGCAAGACTCAACGCAAACTCCCTTCCACCGCCCAAGGCGCCCGATCTTAGCTGCCGCACGCTTCACGACGCGTGACAAACCGCGCAACGATTCCCCCCGTCGCACGCGCCGGCTGACGACCGGGTCCGTATCGTCTCACGGAACCCGCTCCTCGGCGGCTGCAGCGCGGCGCATCCGCAACGTGGCCCTCCGGTCGTCGGACTACGAGATCGTCGAGACCGCGGCCAGCGTGCGATCGCGGACCTCGAGCCAATCGTGCTCGGCAGCCCAGGCTCGCCCGTGAATGCCCATGGCGTGCCGCGTGTCGGGCGAGGTCGCGAGGCGGCGGAGTGCGTCGACCAGCTGTTCGGGATCGCTACCGTCGATCACCAGGCCGGTGCGACCGTCGACGACTGCCTCGGACTGGCCCCCGTTATTCCCGGAAACCGACGGCACTCCGGCCGCGGCCGCCTCCAGGAAGACGATGCCGAACCCTTCGATCATCTCGCCGACTTGGATCGACGGCATCGCGTGAATGTCGGACGCCGAATAGATCAACCGCTTCTCGGCGTCGGAAACCACCCCCGGGAACCACACCCGGTCTTCGACCCCGCTCTCGCGCGCCAGCGCCTGAAGCGCTGCCCGCTCCTCACCGTCTCCCGCGCAGACGTAGCCGACCGGTATTCCTTCCCGCGCAAGCTGCGCCACAGCGGCGATGACCGCGCGCTGGTTCTTGCGTGGCTCCATCCTGGCAACGGAGGCAACGACCACGGTCCCGCGGGGCCACGGCAGGCGCTGCCTGAAGGCCTGCCGCTCGCCTTCCCGCACCGCGAACGCGCCGACGTCCACGCCCGGATGAATCACCCGGATCCTCGCCTGCGGGCAGATCTCCGACACGAGGCGACGGGTACTCTCGCTGTTCGCAATGACGACGTCGGAGGCCGCGTAGACCCGGCGCGCCATCCAGCTCAGCAGGCGGCTGCTTCGGGCGACCAGGACTTCCTCGCCGTGCGCGTAGGTCACGAGCCGGCGCCCGCGCGGGGAAAGCCACTTCGCGAGCAAACCGACGAATCCTTCCGGGAAAGCGCGCAGGCAATGAAAGGTCGCGCGCTCCTTGCCGCCGAGCTTCGCCGCGAGACGCGCATCGCGGAAGAACCTTGACCAGCAAGACACGCTCGTCAGGTCGATCATCGGTATCGGGATTGCACGCCGATGCGTCTGCAGGTCTTCCTGCGCGAGGCGATCGAACTCATCCTGCCGGCGCGCCAGGTCGGGATCCGACGCCGGCACCGTGGTGAGCACGCCGACCGCCGTCGGCCAGCGCCTGTACACCTCGTAGAGCCACGAATGCGCTCCGCCGATCTGTGGGCCCCAGTCGAAGCTGATCACGAGGTCGGTCACGCGACTCGCCTTCCACTTCCGGCACTCAGACGACGCGGTCACCGATCGCCGACATCGAACCCGGCGATTCGATTGCGTCGTAGAGGCGCTCGAATCGCCGGAACAGTGACTCGCGATCGAAATGCCGCCGGGCGCTGTCGATCGCGCCGGCCCGGAGTTCTTCGTAGCGCGACAGCGCGGCGTCGATCGCTAGAGCGAACGACGCCGGGTCCGGCGCGAACGTCACGCCGCAGCGGTTCCGATCAACGAACTCCGAGAATGGCGCCACGCTGGAAATCAACGCCGGAATGCCGCACGCCATGCCCTCCACGAGGCTCAACGGACACTCCTTGCCGCCGTCTGCACGGGTGTAGGGAATGACCGTGAAGTCGTACTCCCGATACACGTCTTCCATCCTCTCGCGCCTGCCCTCCAGAAGCCGGATGTTCGCGCCGCCCTCGCTTCGGAGGCGGGCGCGAACTGCCGCCGAGGCGGTATCGCCGCGGGCCCACGGCCGCGTCAGCAGATCGAATTGGACGGCTGGATTGCCCTTCGCGAGATCGATCAGGAGGTCCACCCCACGTGGCCCAATCTCCTCGCGCGATCGCGGAAACGTCGCAAACAGGATCCTGGGCTTCGTGCCGCCGAACGCCCCGGGCCGTCGCGCCGTCGCGTTGAATCGCTTCAGGTCGACCCCCGGATAGAGCAGGCTCAGCTTGCAGCGCCAGCGCTCGACCGCCGACAGCCGCCGGTGCATCGCATCGGTCTGCACGGTGATCGCGTCGACCCGATCGAGGAACTCGGCATTCACCTCGCCTTTCTCGGAAGCGATCGTCAGCACGGTCGGCCTGCGGCGCAGGGTCTTGAAGTACAGCCATGGCGACGTCTCGGCATACACGTGGTTGATGCGAGTCGTCCGTTCGATCGCGGGGATCGCCAGGCGCAGCAAGGGGTCGAGGCTGGGGTGCGCGCCGAAATGCCGCGGGCGCCGGCCTGCACGCAGGCGCAGATGGGGGCTGACACCGAACACCATGCTGTCCCGGAAGTGCCCGGCAAGGTCGAACACTTCCCTCGATACCGCCTCGATGTCGGGTTCGAGGCTGGCCGTCGTCCAGTACGCGATTCGCACGACGGGGTGGTCACGCTTTCGTGCAGACCGCGACCCACTCCAGCGGCGCGCCGGACGGGATCAGCTCGAGCGCGCGGACGAGTGCATCGACCACGGCCGGTGCCACGTCGTCGCCCTTGTAGCTGAGCCACGACTGCATCCCGAAATGAACCAGCACCGGTTGCAGGCCGACGACGTCGAAGCCGTACTGCCCGATCTCGGCCCTGAACGACTCGGGCGTGTAGGTTGCATCGTAGACGCTCAGCTCGCCCTTCGGCGTCTCCGTCATGCGGGCGTCAAGCGCGTCGCGCACCTTCTTGTTGACGACGTCGAATACCAGGACGCCGCCGTTGCTCAGGCGATCGTGGATGCCACGATACAACTGCGCGCGTTCGGGCTCGCGGAAGTGCCGGATGAAGCGGAAGGTGTATGCGAGGTCGAACGCCTGCTCCGGCAGTAACGCCTCGAGCTCGAACGCGCTGCCGCCGATCACCGACCAGGTCGCATCGAGCCCCTTCTGTTTCAGCCGTTGCCGCGCGATGCGTATCATCTCCTCGCTGTTCTCGACCATCACTCCGCGACCGAAACCCGACACCTCGGTGGACAGCCGGGCCGGCCCCGGCGCGAGCTCGAGCACCGACGACGGGCGACGCGCCGCGATCGCCCGGTTCAGGCACGCGACCTGCTTTCGATGCAGGAGCCGCTGCCAGGTGAACTGCATGCGCTTCGCGAGGTAGGCATCGGCGACCTTCTCGTCCTCGTAGACGGCGGCGACGCTGTGCTTGTCGTCGGCCATGCCGGTGCTCGTGCGCGCATTCATGGGGTTCTCACTTTGGTCGATGTGTTCACGCAGGCTCGTTGGAGGACGATGCCGCTCGCTCGCCACCTCGGGCCGGTTGCCGGGGACTGACCATCGCATTGCGCCGCGGTCGAGCTGGCCGCCCCCCGGCCTCGGGCAGCCGCTCCTGCGAAACCGCGTTGGCCTGCTCCGCGTTGCGCGCGCGCGCGCTGACGAACAGCACCACGTTCGTCATGAGCAGAAGGAAGTAGACGATCTCGAACATCTGCAGCGACAGGAACAGTGCGCAGGTAGCCAGCCCGACCAGGCTGAGCAGCGTTGCCTCGTTGACCAGGTACAGGAAACCTTGCGGCGCCTCCGGGCCTTGTTTCGCCAGTCGGGCACCATTGCGCCAGAGGGCGGCAATCGATCCCAGCATGAGCATGACGTAGAGCACCCCTGCCAGGAGGCCGGATTCGGCCGAGATCTGGAAGAAGGTATTGTGCGCCTCGCGCGGAGGCGCATCCGAGAAGTCAGGGAAGGCGGGCCCGAACGAGCCCAGGCCCACGCCGACGAAGGGATGCTCTCCGATCATCCTGATCGCCGCGGTCCAGGCTTCGACCCGCGTCGCGGCGGACTCCTCGGTCCGGTACTCGTCGATCGTTTCGGCGCGGCTCTTCATCAGGTCACCGGCCTGCCACTGATAGGCAATGACGAACGCCGGGATCAACGCTGCGGCCAGCATCCTGTGCTTCGAACGCAGGGCCATCAGCAATGTGACGACGACCAGCCCGACCAGTCCGCCGCGCGACGCTGTGAGAAACACCGCGTGCCAGGCGAACGGAATCACCAGCCAGAGCCCCCACCGCAGCCAGAGACGTTTGGTGGCCAGCCCCATCGACCACAGGAAAGGTTGCGCGACGACGAACAGCAGTGCAAACGTGTTCTCGTCGGCGTAGGTACCCATTCCGTTGACGTCCCGCGGCCCCGGCATCCGTCCCATCACGTAACCGGACAGGTAGCGATCGTTTGCCCAGTACGTCAGATAGACGGCCGACCCCACCATGACCCACGTGAGAACCCGCAGCTTCTTCTCGCTGTCGAGGCACACGCAGGCGACGAAGTAGAGCAGCAAAATCTTGTTCAGCGTCTCGATCACCCAGCCCGGGTCGCTGAAACGGTATGGCCCCTGTGCATCCACGTACGGTCCGAAGAAGTAGGACAGCGCAAAGCAGAGCCAGAGGATCGACATGTACGCATTGCGCCGATTGGCCACGGCCGAGATCGTGTACGACCCGCGCATCGCGGCAAACACGAAGCCGACCAGTGTCGGAAGGATGATCCACAGCGCCGGCCGCAGCCCCTCGAAGTTCCAATACCAGATGGCCTGCGGCGTCAGCAGGACCAGCCAATACGCGCCGACGACGCCTATCCACGGCCTGGCGAGGCTCGCGACCGAAAGCGCAGCAAACAGACCAAGGAAGAAGATTTGACCCATCGTTTCCTAGGCGGCTGCGCGGACCGCAAGCGCGCCATAGGCCTGCAGCAGTCGTTCACACACGGCCCGCCAGCCGAATTGCGCCTCGACCAGTTCGCGTCCAGATCGAGCGAGTCGCGCGGCCAGCGCCGGATTGTCCATCACTCGCATCGTCGCCGCAGCGAAGCCGGCCGGATCGTCGGCGATCAGCGCGTGCACACCGTCGGCCGCGGCGATCCCCTCGATCCCGATCGACGTCGAGACGACCGGCGAGCCCATTGCCATCGCCTCGAGGATCTTCAGCCGCGTCCCGCTACCGCTCAACAGCGGAACGACCGATACGGCCGACGACCAGACGTGCGGCCTGACGTCGTCCACCCTGCCCGCAAGCTGGATCGCCGGATCCGAGGCGGCGAGCTCGCGCAGCCGCTTCGACGGATTCCGGCCGACTGCGACGAAGCGCGCCCGTGGCAGTTGCCGCCGGATCAACGGCAGGATCTCGCGGCAAAAGTACCACACGCCCTTCTCGCACGGATCGTAGTCCAGCGTCCCGACGAACACCATCGTGCCGGGACGGGTCTCGCCGCCACCTGGCGGGTGAAAGTACTCGAGATCGACCCCGTTCGGAATGACGCGCAGCGGCCTGTGGACGCCGAGCGCGTGCAGCGACCGTTCATCGTCCTCCGAGCAGACGAGACACAGGTCCATGGCATTGCAGAGCGCGGCCTCGACCCGGGGCAGCCTGCGCACCTCGCGCTGCAGCAGCCACTTCCGGACACCCGGCGGTTCTGCCGCCACCATTCTGCGCACCTGGTTGCTCACGACGTTGTGCAGGTCGAGGACCTTCCGCACGCCGTCGGGCACCCGGTCGGCGTAGAGCGCGGCATCCAGGTGATTGAAGTGCACCGCGTCGAACACCCGTCGCGGGCCCGGCGCGCCGTCGGCGCCGGAGTGCTGTGCGGCCATCAACGCGCCGATTCGCCGGGATATCTCCGTGCGAAAGTGGCGCGCCAGGACGACCGCCGACCGGTCGACCAGGCTGCGCGCGACGATCACCACGTCGCGCCACGCGCCTGCCCGGGGTGCGCGAACGATCTGCACGTCCGCACACCACGGCCTGACCGCGTCGAGATGCTCCGCGGACAACCCGTCCTGGGCGCCAGCCAGGAGGACCACCTCGTGCGCTCCGGCCAGGCCCTTCAGCAAGTGGTAAGTGCGAACGTTGCCGCCCGTATCGAGAGGGTACGGGAACTGCTCGGTGACGAACAGCACTCTCAACGCAGGTCGCCCCGCGCGGACGTGAGGGCGCTGCGGGACCCGCCCGACGCGAGCAGCTCGCGATAGAGTTCTGCATAGCGAGATGCCACCGTCCGCGCGGAAAACTCGCGCTCCACGAAAGCATAGCCCGCTTCCGCAAGCCGCCGCCGAAGCCCTGCGTCGCCGGCCAGCCGTTCGAGCTGCCGGGCCAGGGCTGCGACGTCGTCGACCCGCGACAACAAACCGGTTTCCCCGTCGCGCACCAGGATCCGGCATCCCTCGACATCGGAGGTCACGACCGGCACTCGCGCGGCCATCGCCTCGAGCACGCAGCGTGGCGTACCCTCCGAGCGCGAAGGCAGGGCAAGGACATCCATCCGGCCCATGATCGCGAGCCGGTCCTCCCGGTAGCCGAAGAATCGCACCATCGACGCGACGCCCAGCTGCGACGCAAGCGCTTTCAGGGCCTCGGCTTCGGGCCCGTCGCCGACGATCCAGAGTCGCTTTCCAGGCCGATCGAGTCGGGCGAACGCGCGCATCAGCACGTCCACGGCCTTCAGCGGGATCAGCCGCCCCACGAAGCCGACCACGAAGTCCGCATCGCCCTTCGCCAGGTAGGCGCCGGCAGAAGCGGCCCTGGCCTCGGCCACTTCGTCCAGGTCGAGCCCGTTCGGAATCAGGTGCAGGTTCCCGCGCAGGCGCCCCACCCACTCGAGGCCACGATGGAGCTTGTCCGACAGGGGAACGACGGCGTCGAAGATCGGGAACGACGCCCGATCCAGCCACTCGTAGATCCTGAGCTTCCAATCGGCGTCCGTGCTCCAGCCGTGCGGCGTGGTCACGGTACGGCACGGCGTTCCGGCGGCAGCGAGCAGCCCGATCAGGTCGGTCTTGTAGCCGTGGCTGTGCACGATGTCGATCGCCGTCGCGCGGATGAACGCCCGGATCTGGCGCACCGCACGTAGCGAAAGGCGACCCCGGCCATCGAACACCCGCCCTTCGATGCCGAGTTCCGAAGCGCGCCGGCAGACCGGGGCCGTGAGCGCAGGATCGTCTCGCACGGCGGCGACCACGGACTCGAACTCGGCGGCCGGCAGATGCCGTGCCACGGCGAGGATCCAGCGCTCGGCGCCGTAAAGCCCGATGGGACTCCCCAGGTGCAACACCCTTACCAGTCGCGAACCCGCGTCGCAGCGCTCCGTGGGTCCAGTCGCGCCCACGTCGATCATGGCAGAAGAATCTCGTCGTACAGCTTGGCGATCTGCTGGCAGTAGTGGTCCAGTCCGTGGCGCTCGACCACCGACTGCCGCGCCGCGCTCCTGATCGAGCCGGTAAGCTCGTCGCTCGCCTGAAGCATTTCCAGTCGCTGGGCATAGCCTTCCGGATCGTCCGCCGCTACGACGTAACCGGTCGTTCCATCCTGGACGACCTCGGGAACCCCGGCCGTCGGTGCCGCGATGGCGACCGCGCCCGATGCCTGCGCCTCGAGGATCGTCAACGGCAGCCCCTCGCTGGTGGATGGCAGGAGCAGATAGTCCGCCGCTTGCAGCAGCGCGGCGACATCCGTCCGAAAGCCAAGAAACTGCACCCGGTCCGCGACGCCCTGGTCGCAACACAGGGCCTGGAGACGCCCGAGGTATCCCTTTGCGTCCTTCCGTTCGGCGCCCACGATCCAGAGTCGCATGTAGACGCCGCGGTCCTTCAGCCGAGCGACCGCCTGGATGGCAGTGTGCTGGCCCTTGTGGGGCGAGAGGTTCGCGATGACCATCGCAAGTGGGGACCCTGGATCGGCACCGACCGCCAGCTTCGCGGCATGACGGTCGCCGGGGCTGAACGCGTCCGTGTCGACGGCGTTTCGGACGACCCGTACCAACGTGCCGGATGCTCCGGACTTCGTCAGCGCCTCCTCCACCGCGCCGCGCATGTACTCGGCGCATACGACGATGGCATCGGGCGGCCTGCGCACTGCCGACGCGAGATCGGACGCCGCGAAATCCAGGCGTACATGCAGCACGCATCGGAGGCTCGACACCGAACGGAACGGGCGGATGGCCCCGAAAACGAAGGGTGCGTGAACGTGGAGGATCCCGGCGCGGAATCGGGCCATGCGGCCGCACAACCCGAGGTTCTCGAGGAGCGACCCGATCCGCCCGGTCCCGGTGAGACGTTCGACGTCGTACCCGACGAAAGGCGCGCCCGCCGCTCGCACCATGCGCTCGGCCTCACCGCCCGGCGGAACCAGGAACTGTCCCACGGGACCGCGCTCGTGCACCAGGTGCTGGTGGATCGCCATCGCAATCCGCGCGCCGCCGCCGACGTGCGGCGAGACGAGCATCTGATGATAACGAATACGCTCAGCCGGCACGCCCCGACTCCCGGGTCGCGTCCCGTTGGCTCGGTGCGGATACTTCACCCCACAGTGCGATCATCATCACCGCCCAGATGAAGACACTGTGGTCGCGCCCGCCCGACTGGTGCTCGTGCCAGAGCCTGCGGAGGCTGTCCCGGTCCAGTGCGTCCAGCACCGCGTGCCTGCCGTCGAACAGCAAGCCCTCTGCCATCGGACGCAGTTCCTCGCGCAGCCACCTTGCGGCGGGGATCGAGAACCCCCGTTTCGGCATTTCGAGGATCGCGCGCGGCAGTCGGCGGCGTGCGACTTCGCGCAGCGGCAACTTGCCCTGCCGCCGGTTCATCTTCAGCCGGGTAGGCAGGCTTGCGGCGAACTCGATGATCCGGTGATCCAGCAACGGGCACCGGACCTCCAGGGAGTGGGCCATGCTCATGCGATCGACCTTCACGAGGACGTCGTCGGTCATGTAGAAGTGGATATCGGCATACTGCGCCCGGCCGACGGCGTCGCGCGCGTCGTTGTGCAGATAGTACGGATACGCGGTCTCGCGCGGCGTGAACCCTTTCAGGGTCTGCATGAAGTCACGCGAATAGACCGCGCTTCGGGTGTCGTCGCGCAGCCAGGCCAGGTCGCGGTAGTACGCCTCGGCGTCGGCGACCGACAGGTTCTCCAGGATGGTCTTCAGGCGCAGCGGGCGCGGCAGGCGGGCCGAGGCGGGCCAGAAGCGCCCGGCCGGGGCGAACAATGCCGTTCTCAGCGCGGCCGGCAGCGCAGCGCGAATCCGCGACTCGAGCGCGTGCGGCAGGTAGCGGAAGGTGTACCCGGCGAAGCTCTCGTCGCCGCCGTCGCCCGACAGCGCCACCGTGACCGATTTCCTCGCCATCTCGCAGACGTACCAGGTCGGGATCGCGCTCGAATCGGCCATCGGCTCGTCGAAGTGCCAGGCGATCTTCGGCAGGATCGCCGCCGCTTGCGGACGCACCACGTGCTCGTGGTGATCGGTGCCCAGGTGTACCGCGGTCGCGCGCGCCACCTCCAGCTCGCTGAACTCGCGCTCGTCGAAACCTATCGAGTTCGTCAGCACCCGCCGATCCAGCAGGCGGCTCATCGACGAAACCACCAGCGACGAATCGAGCCCGCCCGACAGGAAGGCGCCGAGCGGCACCTCGCTCGTCAGCCGGCAACGCACCGCCTCGTCCAGCAGCGACTCGAATTCCTCGCCTGCCGCCTCCAGCGAGATCGCGCGCGGCTCGCCGAAGCGCAACCGCCAGTACTGGCGCTCGCGCTCGCCGGATTCGTCGATGACCAGGCAGCGCGCGGCGCGCAGCTTGCTGACACCCCGATAGATCGTGCGCGGCGCAGGGATATAGCCGAAGGTGAAATAGCAGTCCAGCGCCTCGGGATCGATCGCGTCGGGGCACAGTCCGCCGGCCCGCAGCGCCTTCAGCTCGGAAGCGAACGCGATCCGGCTGCCGTCGCGGCAAAAGTACAGCGGCTTCTTGCCGACGCGGTCGCGGGCGAGCACCAGCCGCCTCGTGCGGGCGTCCCAGATCGCGAACGCGAACATGCCGTCGAGCCGCTCGACGCATGGCTCGCCCCATCGGAGGTAAGCCTGCAGGATGACCTCGGTGTCCGAGCGGGTGCGGAACGCGTGCCCGCGTCCTTCGAGTTCGCGACGCAGTTCACCGAAATTGTAGATCTCGCCGTTGAAGACGATCTGCACCGCACCGTCCGCGGCGCTCATCGGCTGCTGGCCCGTCCCGAGATCGATGATCGACAGGCGCCGATGTCCCAGCGCCGCCCGGACGTCGACATAGAAGCCTTCGGCGTCGGGGCCGCGATGCACGATCGCGTCGGTCATCCGCTCGACCCGCGCCGCGGCGTCGGCGCGCGAGTGCCCGGCGAAGTCCACGAATCCCGCGATTCCGCACATGCGCTCAGCCCTCCACGGGCGTCGCATCGTGCGCTTCGAGCCGACGCAGCACTCTGGCCGGGTTGCCGCCGACCAGGCATCCGCCCGGCATCTTGCCGGTGACGACCGCCCCCGCCGAGACGATGCAGCGCGGCCCGACGTCGGCCAGCAGGATCGCGCCCTCACCGATCCACGATCCGGCGCCGATCGCCACGCGCTCGAATCGCCCCTCGGTCGGCGACAGCCGTCCGTGCGCGTCGAGATGCTGGCGCTTGCCGCTCGGCACGCTGACGTGGCTGCCCATCATGACGCCCTCGCCGACGTCGGCGTGGCCGATGACGCAGTAGCAGCCGGTGGACGCCCGGCGGCCCAGCGTTGCCGCGCGGTGCGTGAACACCGTCCCGAACCCGACGTGCGTCTCCCACGAGCAACGCTCCAGCGTGCCGAAGTAGTAGGCGCCGCGCGCGTAGGCACCGGGCAGCCCCGGCACCAGAGCCACGCAGTGCGCGCCCAGCGTGAAGAGCTGCTCGCTGCGCGTCAGCTTCTTCTCGATCCACGCCAGCAGCACCAGGGGCGACACCACTGCGAAGAACAGCCCGAACACCAGCGCCTTGGCCCAGCGCATCGCGGTCATGCCCCCGCCCCGGTGAGCACGCCCGCCGCATTGCCGCCCAGCTGCGCGTAAATCCGGCGATAGGCCTCCAGCATCGCCTCGAGCGAGAACTGCTGCAGGTAGCGTTGGCGGCCGGCCTCGGCCAGGCGCCGGCGCTGCGCCGGGTCGGTCGCGGCCCGCCGCATGACCTCGGCCAGCGCCGCGCCATCGCCCGACGGAATCACCCATCCGGTCGCGC
>Ga0073904_10003686_pt1 | contig 11499 bp, 8 predicted proteins | sample KloWWTrecipitate_FD_66668 | JGI IMG/M metagenome (GOLD analysis project Ga0073904, IMG submission 66668) | Active sludge microbial communities from Klosterneuburg, Austria, studying microevolution and ecology of nitrifiers - Klosterneuburg... | ecosystem: Engineered > WWTP > Aerobic digester >... | reverse complement strand
CGGTATCGAGAACCTGGCACAGATTCGCCAGGGGTCGGCCAGCGGTGGCCTTGGCGCAACCCAGGCCATCACTGTGTCAGGCAGCGGTTCTCTGACGCTCGATGGCGGTTCGGGCGCTGCGAATCTGGCACGGATCCAGGCCTTCGGTACGGCGCAGACCATCACCATGGGCGCCGGAGCGGCGTTGGACCTGACCGGTGGAACCGGCACCAGCAACAACCTCGCGCGGATCCAGGCCGTCAATGGCAACCAGACGATCCTCGGCACGCCCGATATCACCGTCAGCGGAGGGGCCAGCGGCGGCGCGGACCAGGCTGGCAATGGGGCCGACATCCGTGCCAATGGCGCAGCCGCAGTGCAGAACATCGCCGCCGGCAATCTGGCGCTGCTGGCCGGTGCGGCCGGCCAGGAGAACTATGCCGGCCTGCACGCGGCAAACCAGACCATCTCCGTGCTGGGCGACCTGCTGATCGTAGGTGGCGGATCGGCCGCCAGCATGGACGGAACATCCGGCGGTGGCGCCCGCATCGGCGGGCTGGGCGCCGGCTCACCGACACCAACCAACCTGTTGCTGACGGTCGGCAGTGACCTGACCCTGACCGGCGGCAGCGTCGCAGGGTCAGCCATCGGCTCCAACCGGGTCGGCGGCCAGCCGACCACCATCACGATCACGGCCGGCGGTGACATCACGCTCAATCCCGGCAGCGTGCCCACCGCAGGAGTGCGGATCGGCAGTCCGGCAGCGGGCCTGGCCGGGGGCCACATGTCGATCACCGCCGGTGGCGCGTTCAGCCTGTCCGGCGGCACCCCCGGCGAGACCGCCATCCGGACCCTGGGCAACCTGACGGTGGTAGCCAACACGGCCACGATCGGCAACAGCATCATCGGCGGCACCGTGCTGGTCCAGACTGCGTCGGACGTCAGCATCAACACCTCGTCGGGCGAGGCTGGCTCCATCAGTGCCAGTGCGACCAGTGGCAACAGCCTGACCGTGGCCAGCGGCGGCGACTTCAGCAACAGCTCTGGCGCCGGCGCGCTGAACGTGGCTGCCGGCGGACGCTGGCTGGTGTTCTCGACCGACCCGTCGCTCGATGTGCGCGGCGGCCTGGACTACGATTTCAAGCAATACGACAGTGCGCTGGGCGACCCGATCCAGGGCGCTGGCAACGGCTTTCTGTACAGCCTTGCGCCGACCGCGACCGCCGTGTTGGCCGGGCCGATCAGCAAGTCCTACGATGCCACCACGGCGGCCAGCATCACGCCGACCCATCTGTCGGTATCGGGCGGAATCGACGGCGACGTATTGGCGGTATCCGGCCCCAGTGCCGGAACCTATGACAACGCCAATGCCGGTGTCGGCAAGACAGTCACACTCAGCGCAGGCGCGGTGACCGTCACGGGGCTGGACGGCACGAAGCAGGTGTATGGCTATTCCGTGGCCGGCGGCACGCTGACCAGCGTGATGGGCGAGATCACACCGGCCAACCTGACCATCGGCACCAGCGCGGTCAGCAAGCCCTATGACGGCAATACCAGCGCCGCCGGCACTCCGATCGTAGTGTCCGGCAGCCTGTTTGGCAGCGACACGCTCAGTGGTGGCACTTTTGCCTTCACCGACAAGAACGTCGGGACCGGGAAAACCGTCACGGTGGCGGCTGTTGGTGTACTCGATGGCAACTCCGGCAACAACTACACCGTGACCTATGCCAGCAACCAGACCAGCGCGATCACATCGCTGGCGGCTGCCACCTGGACCGGCAGCGCAGACACCGCATGGACAAATCCGGCCAACTGGGTGGGCGGCGTGGTGCCCGACCTGTCCAACGTGCAGACGGTCACGATTCCGGCCGGTGCCGGCAGCGTGGTTTTCGATGCTTCAGCGGGCACCACCAGTTTGCAAAGCCTGACCAGCGCACGCCCGATCAGCGTCACCGGTGGCAACCTGCAGATCGGCACGCTGCTGCAGACTGAAAGCTATAACCAGAGTGGCGGCCTGCTCTCGGGAGCCGGGGCTTTCAACGTGAGCGACAGTTTCGTGCAGACCGGCGGCTCGATCGCCATGGGCTCGATCAGCATCAACCAGAGCAGTGGCAACCTGGTCGTGGCCAACCTCTCGGCGCCGGTGATCACACTGTCCGCACCGGCGGGTGCCATCAGCCAGAGCGGCGCCTTGTCCGGCGCCACACTGGCGACCGCCTCGATGGCGGGTACGACGTTGACGAATTCCGGCAACCAGTTCGCCACGCTGGTGGCGAGCAACGCCGGCAGCGGCGACATCGAGTTTGTCAATACCGGCGCGCTGACGATTGCCGGCATCGCCAATTCCGGCGGCAACATCGACATCGTCAACACCGGCGGCATCAGCACCACCGGGCCTATCACGGCACCTTCAGGCAATGTGATGATCACAGCCAACAGCCCGTTGACGGTCGGTGCCGGGGGCATTTCCGCGGGCGGCGATATCGTGCTCAACGCCACCAACCTGACCAGCGCCGGCGACCTGACGCTCAACGGCCCATTGCAGGCCGGCAACATGGTCAGTCTGACCGCCGCCAGCGCGTTGGTGCAGAACTCTGCGGTATTCGGTACCAATGGCGTCACCGCCACGGCAGGCACCAGCATGACCTACGGACCGTTTGCCATTACCAACAACCCACCGGTAGCCTATTCGGTCGGTGGTGTATCGGTGGCACCGCCGCCGACCGTGCTGGCCAGTTCGCTGCAGGCACCGGGTGATCTGCTGGTGACCTTCCTCGACCTGTTCCAGCAGGCCATCGACGGCCAGCTCGGCGATCTGCTGGAGCTCGATGCGGACGGAAATCTCAAGCGCAAGGTAGTCGATGGCCTGGTGACCGAGGAGGAGGTATGCCGTTGAACTTCTTGCGCAGCCGGGGCGGCATTGCGGGCCTGGCAGCCGGTCTGTTGATGCACGGCGTCTTGTCCGCCCAGCCTGTGACGGCGCCGGTGGGCCAGGTCGAATTCGCGCGCGGAGCGGGGTATGCGCAGAGCCCGGGCCAGAACGCCCGTATCCTGGGCAAGGGCCTTGAGTTCCGTGAAGGCGACACGCTCAGCACCTCGGACAGCGGTTCGGCCATCATCCGGATGCAGGACGGCACCCGCATGACACTGCGCCCGGGTACCGACATGGTGATCGACAGCTACCGCTTCAGGGAAAACGCACCCGACAACAACATGCTGTTGTCGCTGTTTTCCGGCGGCCTGCGCGCGATCACCGGCCTGATCTCCAAGAACGCGCCCGACGCGGCCAGGCTGCGCACCAAGACCGCCACCGTCGGCATTCGGGGCACCGATTTCGACGCCCGCCTGTGCCAGGGAGAATGCGCCGCGGAATCGGCGCGGGTGCCGCAGCAGGCCCGCGCCAACACGGTACAGGCCAGTGCCAAGCTGGTGGGCGTGCGTGGCGAGATCCAGGCGCTCGATGCCGCAGGGCAACGCCGGCGCCTGGTCGATGGCGCGGCCGTCTATCCGGGCGACACGGTGGAAACCAGTCCGGCCGCGCAGGGGGTGCTGGCGTTTCGCGATGACAGCCGGTTGACGCTGGGGGCCGCGACCCGCTTCAAGGTCGACAGCTTCGTGTTCGATGCCGGCAACCCGTCGGAGGGCCGGTTCCTGATGTCGCTGCTGCGCGGGTCGATGCGTGCGTTGACCGGGCTGATCGGCAAGGCCAACAACCGCAACGTGGGATTCACAACCCCCACGGCGACGATCGGCATCCGCGGCACCGGGCTGGATGTGTCCTGCGACGAGGCATGCAATTTCTTTACCTGGCTGGGCACGATCGAAGTCGAGCCCACCGGCTCGTTTGGCACCGCCGGCCAGACGGCGCTGCAAACGCTGCAGGCAGGTCAGGGCCTGTCCGTCAGCAGTACCGGCATGCGCGCCCTCAGCGCCCCGTTCCTGGAAGACCTGCCGCGGCCCGACAGCGTGCCGGTCAACACCGAACAGCTGTTCTCCAGTGCCGCGCTGCCGGCCGACGAACAAGGCCTTTACGTGTTCGTGCGTGATGGCCATATCGAGATCACCACGTCCAGCGAGACGCTCCAGCTGGGCAAAGGCGAGACCGGCTTTGCCGCGTTGAACGGCGCTACGGTGCGACCCCTGCTGATGCCGCTGTTCCTGGAGTTCGACCGCACACCCAAACCCGACAGTGCCAACCCGCTGCTGCAAAGCATCCTGAGCGAAACCACCAATCGGTCGGCCAACGTATGCAGATGAACCGAATCCACGCCACCGTGCGCCGCACCATGTCCAAGCCTATCGCCCAGGTCCCTCACACCACAGCGTCGATATCCCGGCGCACCCCTGAGGCTTCCGACAAGCGGGCATTGCGGCTAGGTGCGCTGGCCGTGGCATTGACGCTGGCCCACGGCCATGGCCTGGCGCAGCAGGACATGACGGCGCCGACCAAACCGGTATTCACGATCCGCGGATTCGATGTGCTGGGCGACAACCCGCTGTCGGAAAGCGACACGGTGCGCGTGCTGGCGCCGTTTCTGCGCAATGACGCCACCATCGACACGTTGCAGAAGGCCACGACCGCACTCGAGACGGCGCTCAAGGAGCGCGGCTTCGGACTGCACCGGGTGGTGCTGCCGCCGCAAACGGTCGGCAATGCGGTGCGGCTCGATATCGTCAAGTTCACCATCGGCAAGGTCACGGTGGAAGGCCTGCAGCAGTACGACCAGGCCAATATCCGCGCCAGCGTGCCGGAGCTGGCCGAAGGCCAGGCACCCAACTTCAAGACGCTGGCGGTGCAGACGGCGATCGCCAACGAAAACCAGGGCAAGCAGATTCAGATTGCGCTCAAGGAGTCGGAAGTGGCCGACCAGATCGACGCACGGATCGTGGTCAAGGAATCGCAGCCGTGGACCTTCGCCACCAGCCTGGCCAATACCGGTGCCCGCGCGACCGGCCGCGACCGGCTGACCATTTCGGGCGGGCATTCCAACCTGTTCAACCTCGACCACCAGTTTGTCGGTGCCTACACCACGTCGATCGAACGCACAGCGGATGTGCACCAGCTCGGCCTGAGCTACCGCATACCGGTTTACCGCGCTGGTGGCGTCGTGGGCGCCAGCTTCACGCGGTCCAGCGTGGTGGGCAACTACGGCGCATTCACCAGCACCGGTGCCGGCCAGACCGTGGGGTTGAACTACAGCCACTACCTGCCTCCCGACGGGGGCTACCGCAGTTACGTGACGCTGGCGCTGGACGACAAACGTTACGACATCACCGAGATCTCGGGTGTGGCGGTGCCCGGCCAGCAGGTCCGGCGCAGCCGACCGTTGACACTGACATACGCGGCACGGGTCGAGCGCAATACGGCGATCTGGGGCTACAACGTCGACCTCTCGCACAACCTGTCGGGCGGCAGCGGCAACTCCCTGGCCGCCTACCAGAGCGAAGACCCGCGCATCACCACCGCGCGCTTCACGGCATTACGCGCCAATGCCAATTACCTTGGCAGCGTCGCTGATGGCTGGTTGTGGTCGGCGCGTGGCCAGTTCCAGTACAGTGCGGACGCGCTGATTGCCGGCGAACAGCTGGGCCTGGGTGGTGCGTCCAGCGTGCGGGGCACGTCAGAGCGTCCGATCTCGGGTGATCGGGGCCTGTTCGTGTCGATGGAAATCAATACGCCGGAGTTGCAGCCGGGCTTGCGCCTGGTCGGCTTTGTCGATGCCGGATGGCTGCGCAACAACAATCCGAATGCAACCAACAAACCCGCCAGCGACCGGCTGGCCAGTGTCGGCCTGGGGCTGCGCTACAACCGCGGCGCACTCGGACTGTCAGCCGAATGGGGACGTATCGTCACCGGCAGTGTACTGTCGGGAGCCGCCAATCCCGCGATTCCCCGTGCCGGCGACAACAAACTGCACCTGAACCTGACCGCACGATTCTGATTGCCGCCAGCGCGCTGGGCAGACACCCCCGGCGCTGGCCGAACCCTGTCAGCGCCGGCGACCAGCCACGCCGGCCGATGTCACGGCCGTGTGTGCAATACGTCTGCGACGAACTGCACCTTGGCGCCGGACTTGACGCCTGGGTCGTTGTCATAACTGATGGTGCGGCTGCTGCCGTTGTCCAGTTTCACCAATACGTCGTAACGGTGGCCCGATTTCACGTTCTTCTCGATCTCGCGTCCGGCCACGGCGCCACCCACCGCACCCAGGATCGTGGCGGCCGTATTGCCGCTGCCCTTGCCGACCTGGTTGCCCAATGCAGCACCGGCGACACCACCGGCGATAGCACCGATGTAGTTGGTCTTGCCCTTGACCTTGACCTTGGTGACCGAAACCACGACGCCACAACCCTCGCACGCCGGCGATGATGCTGGCGCTGGCACAGCTGCTTCTGCCACGGCCGTCTGTGCCGTGGCGCCGGGGGCCAGGTTTTTCGCCGCACGAACGGTCTTGTCCGCCGTGGCCAGTGTCACGACGGCAGGCGTGGTGGCCGAAAACTGGTCAATGGTCTTGACGGTGTAACGCCCCGAATAATGGCCTGGCCGCTCCTCGGCCAGTGCGATGCTGGTTCTGCCACCATCGAGCGAGACCTGCGCCGTCGCGCCAGCCGTGCCATCCACGATAAAGCTCAATTCATGCCCCCCGGAATACGCGCCGGTGTTGCGGGTTTCGATGCGGCTGATCTGCACTGGCACAGGAACCGGTGTGGTCGCCGCGACCATCCTGGCGTGTTCGGTGTCGGTCAGCAGATGCTGGCCCAGCAAGGCAGACGCCTGTCGCGATCCCAGTTTGAGTGTGGCCTTGACCTTGGCATCGAACGGGATCTTGTCGCGGATGCTGATCGTGTAGGCGCCGGCATAGGTGCCGGGCCGGGTCTCGGTCAGGCCGAGCTGGCTGGAAAGGCCGTCGATCTCGAGCACCATCTGCCCACCCGCCGTTGCGGCCGCGCGGAAAATCAGCTCGGTACCGGGTGAGAGCTGCGCCACCTGGTCGACCGAAAGGTTATGGATTATTGGTGCGCCGGTTTGCGCCAGGGCTGTTGCCATGGGCATGAAACTGGCCAAAGCCATCAGCGCAGACCCTGCAAGTTGTCGAAGATTCATGAAACATCCCGCGTCGGACAACACTGTCCACCTTGATATTACCGTGCCCGCCCTGATTCGCAACGTCAACAATGCACGTTTTGGTTGCCACGGGTGCTTGCGCGGGGTGATGGTGATCGACGGCGTCCGTCTCGCCACCCGCCGCGCCAGCAACACCGATTGACCGGCGGCTTCATGAACACAGGCAGAATCTGCCTGATGGCCGTCTCCGCTTGGCGATACGGCCGGATTGAGCCCAGGGAGATGGCATGCGTGTATTTCAGATCGGTCCGGCGGGTATCCGCGAGTCCGACCAGTTGCCGGTGACGGTCCCGGAGCCGTCGATCGTCTGGATTTCCTGCAGCCGTGCCGAATTCGAATCGGCAAGCGAACGCGCGTCGATACAGGCCGCTCTGCAGGCACTTTGCAGCATTCAGCTGGTGGACCTGCACATCAGCGACCTGCTCAACACGCAGTTGCCATCGCGATATGACTACACGGCGCAATACGATCTACTGGTGTTCCGGCGACTCGCAAGCGCCGGACCGGCCAATGGGTCGGCGGGTGCCGGCGCTGCGGCCGGTGGAAACTCGCGGCGCTCCGGGCCACCCATCCTGCGCCGCATCGACACCAGCCCGGTCGGTTTCGCCATTTTCGACAATGTACTGCTCAGCGTGCACCCGGCCGACTGCGCGGTGCGTGATGCCTATGCCACACGCTTGCTGACACATGCCGCGGACAGCTTGCGCGACAACGGCTCGCGCATTCCGACCAGCGCAGCCGACCTGATGCTGCGCATCGTCAGCCAGATCGTCGACAGTTATCTGGACCTGCGGCGCGAGTTGTCGCGCCAGCTCGACCATTGGCAGGCCGAACTGCTGGCACCCAACACCCGCTTCACGAACTGGGGCGCATTGCTGGACGCCCGCTTGTCGCTGCACGCGCTGGACGACGTCGCCGAAGACCAGCGCACCGCCATGCAGGACTGGATCGCCGCACTCGAAACCTGGCCACTTGCCAACAGCAGCGCCGGGCGGCGTGAGCATGACCTGCTCAAGGTGCGCAGCCGGGACGTGCTCGAACATATCGAACGCGTGGTGCGCCACGTGCGCAGACTCGAGCAGAATGCCGAGACCACGGTGCAGATGCACTTCAGTGCCCAGGGCCACCGCACCAACGAGATCATGCGCACGTTGACGGTGCTCACGGCGGTTTTCCTGCCGCTCAATCTGATCACCGGCTTCTTCGGCATGAACTTCGACTTTCTGCCACTGGTGCACCGCCAGGCCGGCATCTGGTGGGCCGTCGGCATCATGTCGGTGCTGGCGGTCGGCCTGGTCGCGGTGTTCTGGCGCAAACGTTATCTGGCACGCACCGCACGCTGACAGCGCCAGCGCCAGCGCGGACTCAGATATCGGTCAGCGCCAGTTGTTCGGTGGCAAAGACCCGCTGGACCGCCGGTCGCTCCAGCACCCGGCGCATGTGCGGGCCGAGGTGCTGGCGCTCGCGCGCCGGGGCCGCCGAGAAATTGCGGGTCCAGCGGCACAACATCAGGCAGTAGGCATCCACCGCCGAGTAGTCCTGGCCCAGCAGCCAGGGCTCGCCATGGCGGGCCAGTTCGCCGTCGAGCTGGTCGAGCAGGATGCCGACGCGCTCCTGCGCATGGGCCTTGAGTTCTGCCGCGCCATCGGCATTGCCCTGGTTCATCCAGCGCTCGGGATAAAAATAGTTCAGCAACGCGCTTTGCAGCGTGTTGGTCTGCCACACCAACCATTTGTAGGCATGCGCACGCTGCGTTGTTCCAACCGCCGGCAGCAAGCCGGCCGCCGGCGCGTTGTCGCACAGGTGCAGGCAGATCGCGGCCGATTCGTACAGCACCAGGTCGCCATCGACGAATACCGGTATCAAGCCGTTGGGGTTGAGCTGCAGGTATTGGGGTGTTTTGTGGCCACCCGCGTCACGGTCCACCAGCACCAGTTCGAACGGCGAACCGATTTCCTCGAGCACGACATGGACCGCCAGGCTGGCGTTGCCCGGGAAGTAGTGCAGTTGCTGCATGTCTGGAATCGCTCCTGGCAAGATGCGTTCGGCCCAAGCGCCGCGCCGCGCCAAAGACTTTACCACCGCTCTGCGCCATCCCGGTCACAGCGACGCGACTGTTGCGGCGCAGTTGCGCCAGGTTCAGCGCAGGCCGAACAAGGCCGCTCCATTGCCCCATGCGATGGCCCGCGCAACATCGGCAGGCAGGCCACCAAGCCAGGTCCGGTAGCCTTGCATCAGGTCGTCGTAGCTGCTCCAGCGCTGGTTGACCCAGGTGTCGGATCCGATCAGGAATCGCTGCGGATATTTCAGCATCAAGGCACGCCACTGGGCGCATAACTGACCCTGCTCGCAGGTGAGGCCGGGGCGGTAGGACAACTCGCCCATCAACTGCGGGTAACGCTGCAGCAGCGCATCGACCCGCTGCGGCGGCGCACCGCCGATGCCGGTATGGGCCCAAATAAGGCGCAGATTGCGGCCGCCATCGGCGGCATGGGCCATCAGCAGGTCGATCGCGACATCGTCGACATGGGCCAGCACCACCAGCTTGTTCTGGTCGGCGAACCGGATCAGCCTGGCCGCGACCGGACCATTGGCGTTGGCACTGTCGTACAGATGGAATTCGCCAATGCCCCGATACGGTCCGCTGGCCGTGCCGCGGGCGAACTCCGCTTGCACCATGGTGTAGATGCTCTCGTCCCGAAACCAGTTGTCGTAATCCGCCCGGTTGCGATACAGCCGGATGAACGGCACCACCCCCAGCCCGGTGGCGGCGCTGCGCAGGTCTTCACCCGAAGCGCCGCTGCCCAGCGCGGCCAGCATCCGCGTACCTTCGTTGGGCCTTGAGTTGGACAACACCGCCTTGACGCCATTGCGCGCAAACCGCGCCAGCACATCGGCCGGTGGATGCGGGCCGGTCTTGCCGTCCCAGGCTTCGACGTTGTAGTGCATGTGGGCATCGAACAGCGGCCCCGCATACGGCTGTGCCTGCGCGGCGGCCGCTACCAGAAGGCAGGCGGCCATCGCGGCGGGCGCGAACCAGCCCCGCAGGCGTGGCAGCAGCGTATGGGGATCGAAGTTCAATGGATAACCACTTCAACCGATATGCCGGTCCAGAAAGGCCAGCGTGCGCTCCTGCGCTGACTGCGCGGCGGCAGCGTCGTAGGCAGCGCGCTGATCGCAATTGAAGCCATGCTGCGCCGCATAGGTGAACACCTCGACCTTGGGCTGTGCCAGCGCAAACGCCTTCACGCTGTCGATCGGGATCGCATGGTCCTGCTCGCCGAAATGGCACATCACCGGACACAGGCTCTGGCGCTGCGCTTCCTGTGCGCTGGTCATGCCGCCACCGTAATACGCAATCGCGGCGCCCAGTCCGCGCAGGCTGCAGGCGCTGCGCCAGACCAGCAGACCCCCCCAGCAATAACCCACGATGGCAACCTTGCCGCCGGTGGTGCCGGCACCAAACATGATTGCGGCCGCAATATCGGCCATCGGCCCCGGCGCCGGCAAAGCCTCCACGGCCGCTTTGAGTTCGCGCCCCTGTGCGATGTCATCAGGGCCATAACCGAGCTCCACATCGTGCCGGACCCGGTGAAAGGTGTGCGGCGCCACCGCCAGATATCCTTGCTGCGCGAAGCCGTCTGCCACGCTGCGGATATGGCTGTTGACACCAAAAATCTCCTGCAACACGATCACGGCGCCACGCGCCTTATCGGCTGGATACGCGACATAGGCAGGGCACTGGCCCCCGTCCTGCGCCGTCAATTGAACCGTCGCTGACATTGTTTTCCTCCTCATTGCTTGCGTGCATCCGACGCGGGTCAATCGCGCGCGAGCCTGCGTTGCAGAAAATCGAGCCTGTCCTGGCCCCAGAAAATCTCGCCATCGACACAATAACTCGGCGCGCCGAACACGCCGGCGTCAATGGCCGACTGGGTATGTTGCGCATACTGGTCCAGCGCCGGCTGCTCCCGCGATTGCGCCAGCCGATCGGCCGGCAGGCCACCCTCCTGGAGCAAGGCTGCCAGCACACCAGCGTCGGCAATGTCCCGCTGCCCGGCCCATACCGCCGACAGAACGGCACCGGTCAGGCGCAGGGCGGCGGCCGGTCCGTCCGCCTTGTCGACCGCAATGATCAGGCGCGACGCATCGTCGCCGGCCACCGGAAAGAACCTGGGCGCAACGTGTATGGGCACGCCCAGATGGTCCGCGAAGCGCTGCAGCTCGACCAGCCGATAGGCCTGCCGCTGCGGTGCGCGTTTGCCCAGCGGCAATCCACCCGACGCGGCAAAAACCTTGCCGAAATCGGCCGGCAGCACGCGAACCGTGGCTCCAGCGGCCTGCGCAATCTCGCACAGACGCGCATGTCCCAGGTAGGCCCAGGGGCTTTGCGC
>Ga0073904_10003683_pt1 | contig 11502 bp, 7 predicted proteins | sample KloWWTrecipitate_FD_66668 | JGI IMG/M metagenome (GOLD analysis project Ga0073904, IMG submission 66668) | Active sludge microbial communities from Klosterneuburg, Austria, studying microevolution and ecology of nitrifiers - Klosterneuburg... | ecosystem: Engineered > WWTP > Aerobic digester >... | reverse complement strand
CGCTCCACCCGCGACGACGACCGCTACCTGTTCCTGCAACTGTTCTCCGCCGCGCAGGACGCGTTCTACCTGAGCTGGCTCGGTGCCGATCCGCGCGACGGCAGCGCACGCGAACCGTCCGCGCTGGTCTCCGAATTGCTCGCCGCTGCCGGCGACTATCACGCCCAACCGGACGAGGCCACGCGCGACTTGGTGTTGCGGCATCCGTTGCAGCCGTTCTCGCCCGCCGCGTTCGGTGCCGAAGACGCGCGGCTCTTCAGCTATCGCGGCCATTGGCATCCGGCCGCCGGGCGACTGTCCGGTGCGCGTGACGCGCTCGCGCCGTGGCTGGATGCGGCGAGCGCACTCGCTTCGCCCACTGAACCGGAGACCGACCTCTCGCTCGACACTCTGCGTCGCTTCCTGCAAGCGCCCGCCGAGCAGTTCCTGCGCCAGCGCCTGGGCCTGCGCCTGCCGGAGCTGGATGCGGCGGGTGAGGACATCGAGCCGTTGCAGGCGCCCGGTCGCGGGCTCGAACGCATGGCCTTGCAACGCGCCGTGTTCGATGGGTTGCTTGCGGGTGACGATGGCGCCACGATGCAACCGGCATTGCGTGCACGCGGGCTGTTGCCGTCCGGTCCGCTGGGCCGTCGCGCGCTTGCGCAGGTCGTGCGCGAGGTGCGCCCGTACGTGGATGCGTTCGCGCAGTGGCGTGTCGATGGCGAGCCGACATCGCTCGCGGTCGATGTCGACATCGACGGGGTCCGTCTGCATGGCCGCCTCGGCGATGTGTGGTCGAACAGTATCGTGCGGCTGCGTTTCGGCAAGCCGAATGGCAACTCGTCGATCCGCAACGGACTGGACTGGTTGCTGGCGACGGCGGCCGGGGTCGATCTGCCGTTCGTCGAGGTGCAGGACATCGCCGACATCGGCATCGATGCGCATCTGCGGCCACGGATTTCGCAGGACACCGCCATCGGCGCGTTGCGCAGCCTGCTCGCATTGCGCCGAACTGGCCTGCAGCAACCGCTGGCGTTCGCGCCCTACAGCGGCTGGGAATTGTTCTCCGCCGAAGACTCGGAGCGCGGCATCCGCAATGCCGCCGCGCGCTGGCGCGGTGGTGATCGGCAATGGGCGGAGGGCGACAGCGACGCGATCCGGCTCGCCCTGCGCGGCCGCGATCCGTTCGCCGATGCCGCATCGTTGCGCGAGTTCGCGCGGATCACCGGCATCGTGTTCGGTGCGGTCACCCGTGGAGAACCTGCCGCCATCGACATCCACAATGCCGACGTGCCGGATGACGACGCGGAGGACGCCGCATGAGCGACACCGCGCGTGATCCCTATCTCGATCTCCCGCTGGATGGCGTGCAGCTGATCGAAGCCAGCGCCGGCACCGGCAAGACCTTCACGCTGGCGACGCTGGTGACACGCTTGGTGGTCGAGCGCGGATTGCGCATCGGCCAGATCCTCGCGGTGACCTTCACCGAAGCGGCCACCCAGGAATTGCGCAAACGCATCCGCGAGCGCCTGCAACTGACGCTGGAATTAATCGATACGCCGGTTGCCGAAGACGACAGCGCGGAAGCGCGGCTGACCCGCGAACTGCTGCGGTCGCATCGCGCGCGTGGCGAAGAAAGCGATGACGTGCTGCGCCGTCGCTTGCGCCAGGCCACGCTGGAAATCGATCTCGCCGCGATCTTCACCATCCACGGCTTCTGCGCGCGCGCGTTGCGCGAGCATGCGCTGGAAAGCGGGCAGGGCTTCGATGCCGCGACCCTGCTGACCAATGATCGCGACCTGCGCGCGGAACTCGCCGCCGACCTGTGGCGCATGCACGCGCAGGACACGGCCGGCGCAGACGACATGGCGACGCTGTGGTCGGGCGGCTTCGAAGACCTGGCGAAAGACCTGCCTGCACTGCTGCGCGAGCCGGTGTTGCTGCCGCCACGGGATGACGACGACCTGGCCGCACGCATCGATGGCGAGCAGGGCGACGTGGTGCAGGCGCAGGCCGCGCTGCAGCAGGCCTGGCACGACCACGGCGAAACATTCCTGGATGCGCTGGCGGCGGCGATCGATGCCGACGTGATGAATCGCAACAGCTACCGGCAGGCGTGGCTGGCCGACCTGCGCCAGTGGCTGCAGGCCTTCGCCTGCGATCCATCGCTGGCCGACGCGCCGCATCCCAAACTCGAGAAACTGACCGCGACCGCGTTGGCGGCGGGCACCAAGAAGGGCAACGCCGGCAAGACGCCCGTATCGGCGCCGGTCAGCAACGCGGTATCGGGCTATCTCGACGCCTTGCTGGCGCTGCAGGCCTTGCTGGAGCGCCGTCGTGGCAACTTGCTGCATCGCCTCCGCGACGACGCACGCACGCGGCTGGCGCTGCTCAAGCAGCAGCGTCGCGTGCAGACCTACGACGACCTCATCGACGGCGTTGCCGATGCGTTGGCGCGCGATGACGGGAGCACCCTCGCACGCCAGTTGCGCACGCAATACGCCGTTGCACTTGTCGACGAATTCCAGGACACCGATGCGCGCCAGTGGGCGATCTTCAACCGCGTGTTCGGAAGCGATCGCGAGGACCCGGCGCTGTTTTTGATCGGCGATCCCAAGCAGGCGATCTATGGGTTCCGCGGCGGCGACGTGCACACCTATCTCGCTGCGGCCAACCTGGCCGAGCCAGCGCCGCCGCTGTCGCATAATTTCCGTTCGCAACCGAGCGTGCTCACTGCCATCGCGGCGCTGTACGCGCAGGCGGGCGATGCCGCATTCGTCGATGACCGCATCGAATTCCGCAAAGTCGACGCCGGTGGCAAGCGCAGTGATGGCGATTTCAGCCGTGACGGCAAATCCGCGCCCGCACTGACGCTATGGCGAGCGCCTCTGTCGGATGACAAGGACGCGAAGGGAAATCCCAAACCGCACAGCGCGCCACGTGCACGCGAACTGGCCACCCAAGCCTGCGTCGCCGCCATTCACGCCGTGCTGTCCGATGCGCGCGCCGGCAAGACGCTGATCGAAGGCGCGCCCGTGCAGCCCGGCGACATCGCCGTGCTGGTGCGTTCGCACCGCGAGGCCACGATGATCCAGCAGGCGCTGGCGCTGGTCGGCATCGCCGCAGTCGCCGCCGGCAAGCAGAGCCTGTTCGCCACCGCCGAGGCGCGCGACCTGCATGCGCTGCTGCTGGCCCTGCTGCACAGCGGTGATGACGGTCGCCTGCGTACTGCGCTGTCGACGGTGCTGGTCGGCGTGGATGCGCTCGGCATCGATGCACTGGAACGCGACGCTGACGCGCATCGCGACTGGCAGCAACGCGCGATAGTCTGGCGCGAACGCCTGTTGCGTGGTGGTCCGCTCGCATTGATCGGTGACCTGTCCGCGACGCATGCCGAACGCCTGCTCGGCCTGCTGGATGGCGAGCGACGCATGAGCAATTACCTGCAACTCGCCGAGCTGCTGCAGGAAGCGCAGGCCGGCGCGCTCGGGCTGCATGGCCTGGTCGACTGGCTGGGCCAGCGCATCGCCAGCGCCGACAGCAACGACGAAGCGCAGCTGCTGCGGCTGGAGTCCGACGCGCGCCGCGTGCAGATCGTCACCCTGCACAAGAGCAAGGGGCTTGAGTACCCGCTGGTGTTCCTGCCCTTCGTCGGCATTGGTGGCAAACCACCGTCACCCGGTCGCTGCTGCGTGGCGCATGACGCCGCCAGCGGCCAGCGTCGCCTGCATTGGAGCCTGGATCTGCCGGAAGCGGAATGGAGCACCGCCAGCGAGGCATGGAAGCACGAACAACGTGCCGAGGATGCGCGCCTGCTCTACGTCGGCCTGACCCGCGCCGAGCACGCGCTGTGGATCGCCAGCGGCCATTTCTACAACGCCGACAAGACGCCGCTGGCGAAGATGCTGGGCGATGTCGATGCCTTGAAGCGCGCCGGAATCGTGTTCGACGCATCGCGCTCGACTGAGCCGCTAGCGCGACTCCCTGCCGACTCCGATGCCGCCATCCCGCCCGCGCGCGTTGCGAAGCGCAGGCTCTCGCACGACTGGTGGGTGTACAGCTTCAGCCAGTTGGCGAAAGCCGATGCCGGTGTCGAAACCGCCAGTGCCGCCACCGTGCCGGCCAGCGGCGGCAACGACGAACCCGATGGCGCGGAGGATGTCGTCGTCGACACTGACACCGACTTCGATGCGCGCTTCGCCGGCAACCGCTACGGCGTGGCCCTGCATGCGGCGCTGGAACATGCGGACTTCGCTGCGTGGCGCGACTGGCATGCGGGCGACGTTGCGCCTGTCGATGAAACCAACGTCATCGCCGACGCGCTCGGCAAGGAGGGCTATGGCGCCGACGTGCTGGAGGACGGCATCGCGCTGACCACGCAATTCGTCGGGCAGACGCTGACCGTCGCCCTGCCGGAAAGCGTGCGCCTGTGCGACGTGCCCGCCGGCGAACGCCGCGCGGAAATCGAATTCCAGTTCTCGTTGCGCACGACGCAAGTTGATGCGCTATTGCAGCTGCTGCACGCGCATGGCGTGGTCCGCGAACGCAACGGCTTCGGGCTACGGCAGCGACTGGAAGGCCTGATGACCGGCCTGATCGACCTGACCTACCGCCACGGCGGCAAGTGGTACGTGCTCGACTACAAATCCAATCGGCTGCCCGCGTACGACGCCAGCAACCTGCAGCGCGCGATGGCGCACAGCGAATACGACCTGCAGGCGCTGATCTACACGCTGGCGCTGCACCGCTGGCTGCGCTTCCGCCTGCGCGACCGCTACGACTACGCCCGCGATTTCGGCGGCATCCGCTACGTGTTCTGTCGTGGTCTCGATGCGGGACGCAACGACTCGCCTGGCATCCATGCGCAGCGCTTCACCCCGGAACTCGTCGATGCGCTGGATGCGTTGTTCGGCAGCGGCGACGCGATCGGAGCCGCCGCATGAGCCTGCTGCGCGCCCTGCAACAGGCCGGCGTGTTGCGCACGCTGGACGATGCGCTGACCAACACCTTGCGTCGGCTCGATCCGAACACGCCGGACGATGTGCTGGCAGCCGCCGCGTTGGCCTCGCTCGCGGTTGCGCAGGGCCACGCCGGCTTCGATCCCGCGTCGCCACGACAACTGGTCGATGCCGATATCGCCTGGCCCGATGCCAATGCATGGATGCAGCAGCTTGCCGACTCGTGCTTCGTCGCCACGCCGGCCTCGCCGACCGATGAAGCGCAGACCGCGCCGCTCGTGCTCGAGAACGGCTTGTTGTATCTGCGCCGCTATCGCGAATACGAACGTCGGCTGGCGATGCAGCTCCGACGCATCGCGTCGCAGTCGATGCCGGAAATAGGAATCGAACCGATCGCGCCATTGTTCGCGATGCTGTTCCCGGCCGCACACACCGGCGACCACCAGGCCCGCGCCGCCGCGCTCGCCCTGCGCCGCGCGTTGCTGCTGGTCACCGGCGGCCCCGGCACCGGCAAGACCACGACCATCGCCCGCCTGCTGGTGCTGCGCATCGCGCAAGCGCTGCACGCCGGCAACACCGCGCCGCGCATCGCCTTGGCCGCGCCCACCGGCCGCGCCGCCGAACGCATGGCGGAAAGCCTGCGCCGCGCCGTCGCCCAGATGTCGGAACTGGCCATCGATCCCGCATTGCTCACCGCGCTGCCCGCGCTGGCCAGCACCCTGCATCGCCTGCTCGGCACCATTCCGGATTCGCCGCGCTTCCGCCATCACGCCGACAACCCATTGCTGTTCGACATCGTGGTGGTGGACGAAGCCTCGATGGTTGACCTGCCGCTGATGTGCAAGCTCACCGAAGCCGTTGCCGACGGCGCGCAACTGGTCTTGCTGGGCGATCCGGATCAATTGCCCTCGGTCGAAGCCGGCGACGTGCTGGCCGCGATCCTGGGTGCTGCGGGTGCCGGTGATGCGTTGTCTGAGGACGATGCGCTCGCATTGGCGCCATTGCTTGCACCTGCTCTAGATCGTCATTCCCGCGAAGGCGGGAATCCAGTGACTTTGCCTTTTTCCGACGAAGAACCAAAGTCACTGGACTCCCGCCTTCGCGGGAGTGACGAGCAAGGGCAAAGCCTCCACGGCCACCGCGTCCACCTCCAACACGGTTGGCGTCAAAGCGAAGCCCTGCACCTCGCGCCACTCGCTGAGGCCGTGCGCAATGGCGATGCCGCCGAAGCGCTCGCGCTGCTGCGCGGCGGCACGCTCTCCAACGTGCATTTCCACGAAGGCGTGGACGATCCGCTGCAGGCGCGGCCGGACCTGCTCGCGCACTGGCGCATGCTGGCCACGCACACAGATCCCGCGCAGGCGCTGCGCCAGGCCAACCGCCTGCGCCTGCTCACCGCGCTGCGCGAAGGCGCACAGGGCGCACGCGGCCTCAACGCCCGCATCGAGGCCGCGCTCTCCGGCCGCCGCATCGGCACCCCGCCCGCGTGGTTCCCCGGCCGCCTGCTGCTGATCACCGAGAACAGCTATCGCCATGGCCTGTTCAACGGCGACGTGGGCATCTGCCTGCGCCCCGAAGGAAGTCCCCTTGGGGGAGCCGATGCCGACGGCACGCCGCTGGCCTGGTTTTTCGATAACGGCCGCGGCGATGGCGGCGACCACGTACGCGCCTTCCATCCCGCCGCGTTGCCCGCGCACGAATCCGCCTTCGCCATGACCGTGCACAAGGCGCAGGGCAGCGAGTTCGACGAAGTGTGGTTGCAGTTGCCGCGCGCCGACAGCCGCGTGCTCAGCCGCGAGCTGCTCTACACCGGCCTGACCCGCGCGCGTTCCGCATTGCATGTGGCCGGGACGGCGGAGGTAATCGCGGCGGCGCTGGCGCGCCATGCGGGGCGGGTGTCGGGGTTGGGGTGGCGGTTGGGGTCCGGCGAACGTGAGCATCGATTAGCAAGATTCAATCTATAACTTGAATTTGGCGGAATCAACGGATAGATTGAATTTTGCTGATTCAACCTATCAGTTGAGGTGCCCGCATGATCAACCACGTGATCCAACATCCGCAGCAAATAGCCTCGCTGTTGAAAGCTATCCGCGTCCAGAAGGGGCTTTCCCAAGCCCAGGTGGCTTCGCGGCTAGGCATATCGCATCAGGCGGTCAGTGCCTTGGAGAAGCAGCCGGAAAAGGCGACCCTGGAGCGGCTGATGCGGATACTCGGTGTGCTTCAGGTTGATGTGGTGCTGAGATCCGGGCAAGAGGCACCTGTCGCACGCACGGAGTGGTGACCATGGCGGGAGCATCAAGCACGGCCTTGGCGATATGGATCAACGGCCAACGCGTGGGACTCTGGGATCAGGCACGGAGCAACTCGCCGACGTTTGCCTACGACGCCGAATGGCTTCGTTCCGAATACGCGCGTCCCCTTTCCTTGTCCTTGCCCCTTCTGCCGGAGGGAGGCATGCACCGCGGCCCCAAGGTGACCGCATATTTCGAGAACTTGCTCCCTGATAGCCAGGTGATCCGTCGTCGCATCCGCGAGCTGGTGGGCGCCCGGTCGACGATGGCATTCGATCTCCTCGCCGAGATCGGTCGAGACTGCGTGGGTGCCGCACAGCTTCTCCCCGTGGATGTCGTGCCAGGGGATCTGCAACGCATCGACGCCACCCCGCTTTCGGAGGCCGATGTCGCGCAGGTGCTGCGAAGCGTGACCGCAGCGCGGAGACCGGGGCAACGCCTCACCGCCGACTTCCGGATTTCCATTGCGGGTGCGCAGGAGAAGACCGCGCTGTCGTGGAATGAAGGTTCGTGGTGCCAGCCGCACGGGTCGACGCCCACGACGCACATCTTCAAGTTGCCGCTCGGCCGGGTTGGCAACATGCAGGCAGACCTCAGCAGCTCGGTCGAAAACGAATGGCTGTGCAGCCGCGTCGTCGCTGCCTTCGGAATTCCGGTCGCCGCTACGGAAATGGCGATGTTCGAGGACCAGAAGGTGCTGATCGTCGAGCGCTTCGACCGGCGGATATCCAGCGATGGGCGCTGGTGGCTGCGTCTTCCCCAGGAAGACATGTGCCAGGCCTTGGGCGTGCATCCCGACCTGAAGTACGAGGCGGAGGGTGGGCCGGGCGTGCTGAAGATCATGGAGCTGCTCCAGCGATCGACGAAGTCGGACCGGGACCGACATGCATTCTTCAAGGCGCAGCTGGTGTTCTGGCTGCTGTCGGCGACCGACGGCCATGCGAAGAACTTCAGCCTTCACTTGAATGCGGGGGGATCGTACGAACTGACCCCGCTCTACGATGTGCTGTCGGCACATCCCATCATCGGCAGAGGTCCCAACCAGCTCGACCCGCATGATGCAAAGCTTGCGATGGCGGTCGTTTCGAAGAACCGCCATTACGACATCGGCGGCATCCGGGCGCGCCACTGGGAGGCGATGGCCACGCGCTGCGGCATCGACGGACGGGCCTTGCTGGAAGAGGTCGTATCGGCAGTGCCGACCGTTGTCGAAACGGTAGCGAAGGAACTTCCGGACGCCTTCCCGGATGCGGTGGCCACGCCAATCCTGGATGGCATCGCCGCAGCGAGTGAGCGCCTCCATTCGCAAATGGGATGAGTTACGGAACCAGAAACGGGGTCAGGTTCACTTCTCCGATTCCGTTTCAACGTCTATGCGCTTCTGCCTGATCGCACACACAGCCCACGATCCACTCAACCATCGCATCAAACCGCTCCTGCTCCAGCGCATGCCCTCGCTCCACGCGCCACTCCGTGATGAAGTCGCCCGCGACCCTGGCCACAACTTGGTCCGCATCCCGCGAATACTTGTCCTGCGTGCCCGACACCACCATCGCCGGCCGCGGACCGATGGCCGCCAGCAGATCATGGTGGCCAAGTTGGCGGGCAAGCCCAGGCACCGTCTCGAACAGCAGTATCCCGGTGCCTTCGCGCAGGCGCGTCTCGAAGCTGCAGACGGCGCCGCTGATGCAGACGAATCGGCATCGCGCATCGACGGCGGCGTGGTAGAGCGCCGTGGTGCCACCGTACGAGTGTCCTGCCACGCCCACGCGCTGTGCATCGACTCCGGTGGTCTGCAGCAGCACGCTCAGCGCCCGCTGCGCGTCGTCCAGGCACTTGCGCATCAGCAGGTCGCCTTGCAGCAACCGATGACTCATCGCGTTGTAGTGCTGCAGCCAGTCGTAGAGGTCCGGCTCCGTCCCCTGCACCGCGCCGCGTCGGTCCTCGAAGGTGATCGCATCCGGCGCCAGCACCGCAAGACCCCTGCGCGCGAGCGCCGGACCGAACGCCTGGAACGCATCGCCTACGATCCCCGCCACCTCACTCTTGCCGAAGTGGAACTCGCCGTTGTGCTGGTGGAAGACGACCACGCCGCCGAGCGTCTCGCGCCCGTTCGGCGTGAACAGGAACGCCGGAATGCGATCGTCTTCGAGGCCGCGGTATTCGATCCGTTCCCGATCGAATCCGTCGAAGGATTCGACCTCGCCACGCTGGACATCGACCTGCACAGGCGCCGCAAGCCCGAGGCGCTCTCGAAGGATCGTGGCGACGTCATCCATGGGCGACGATGATAATCCCGGAGACATGGGCCGGCATCGAACAACACAAGCTGCGGAGACAATGGACGATGTCGATTCCGCATCCCCACCATCGTCGTCCAGGCATTCCCTCCCGGAGCACACGCATGAAATATCTCGGCCTGGCCTACTTCACGCCGGAGAAATTCGCCTAGATGGCAGCGGACGACGTCAAGGCATTGGTCAGCCAATGCCCTGCGCTGGACGAAAAGATGCGCGCGACCGGCAAGCTGCTGGTGTCGGCGTCGCTCGGCGACCTGGAGCACTGGAAGACGCTGCGCCCGCGTGGTGGCAAGACCCGCATCACCGATGGGCCGTACACCGAGTCGAAGGAAGTGGTGGGCGGCCTGTTCATCATCGAGGCGGACAGCCACGAGGAAGCGCTGTGCATCGCCGCCATGCATCCGGCCGCGACCATTGGCGAAGAGGGCGGTTGGGCGGTCGAACTGATTCCGCTGGATTTCTACTTGGGCCGATAAACCGCCGAAGGAAGCAGTGTCCGCAGACAACAAAGCCGGCATTCGCCGGCCTTGTCGTGGGTTGCGTCGCGCCTCAAGTCGGCGGCAGTTCCGGCTCTTCTTCCCCGCCTTCCTGCGCGCAATACGGCAGGTCGCGGTAACGGTTGATCCAGCGGTGGATCCAGCTGGCATGCACGGCCGGGGTGTGTTCGATTTCGCAGATGTTCTTGCACCAGGTCAGTTTGGTGCCGGTGTAACCCTCGCTGGCGCAGGTCACCACGGGCTCGGACGGACCCTCACTCAATGCCCATGTCAATGCATTGGTGAGATAGGTAAACCCTGCAGCTCGCCAGTTGTTGTAGCCGTGGCTATCGGCATAGCCACCCGGCAGTTGGAGGGTGAACTGGCTATCCGAATATACGACCCGACCGGCACCATGGGTGTAGCCGAACGACCCCACCTGGGCTTGGTCGGGTGTGGTCAGGAACGGGACCGCGCCGGCAGGTAGCGAACCAATGCTGAAATAAGCCACGAGGTTGTACCAGGTCGGGCCGGAGGTGTAGTCGAGGCTCGCGTTATTCAGCGTCCCGCCCGGGCCGGAGGTGATGACCGCCGGCGCACTTGCTGCGATATCAACCTGGTCGCCCCACGCGGGTCGCACTTGCTGTGCGGTGCTGCCGAAGGACGGGCTGCCGGGCAACGAGGTCGTCGCCATTTCAAGGTTGCCTCTCCAATCAAGCCGCTCGAAAACAAGGGCCATGCCGTTGTTCACGGCATTGTTCACCGCCGCGTTTCCCGCGTAGCTGCCATAGCAGGCCGTGATGATCAGGCCGTCCAGACCGGTCAACGATACGGCATCCAGGGCGGCAACCGGGACGGGCGTGTGACCGGCAGCGGTGATGACCTGGGAGGGGTTGCCCGACTGATAGCAGCCGTTGAAGTACCCAACATTGCCCGCTTCCGCAGCCATGGGGGCGAGCAACCCTGCCGCGCAGCCAATGACCGCCAGACTCAATGCAGATCGACGCATGTTCATGATGTCCCCTGTGGTCGCCCTGGCTTGGGCGCGAGCCCTGATTCTGAGTGATGTTCAGGAAAGAGGAAAGGGCGCGCAGAACGGAAAGGTGTCAGGGACAATTTGGTTTAATGGAAACAGCCGGCATGGGGATTGGTGAAGCACCTCTGTCAGCACCAAACCTAGGGAGCACGAAGTGACAACAACGCATCGCCCGCACTTTCGTGCATCAGTACCTTTCGCGCTCGCCATGTTTCTGGCATTCGGCGCTGCAACAGCCCGCAACGCCCCCTCAAAAATCTCCACCCCAGAAGACATCCAGAAAGACTTCGCCGCCGTTCCCTGCGACGACAAGGATCGCCTGGCCGCGGTCAGGGCGCTGTACGAACGCGCCGGCGTTCCGGCCTCCGACATCACCCTGGACCAGCACGACAACGTCGAGAACCTGGTCGTGACCAAGCAGGGCGCGTCGTCCGAAAAGATCGTCATCGGCGCGCACTACGA
>Ga0073904_10003681_pt1 | contig 11504 bp, 9 predicted proteins | sample KloWWTrecipitate_FD_66668 | JGI IMG/M metagenome (GOLD analysis project Ga0073904, IMG submission 66668) | Active sludge microbial communities from Klosterneuburg, Austria, studying microevolution and ecology of nitrifiers - Klosterneuburg... | ecosystem: Engineered > WWTP > Aerobic digester >... | reverse complement strand
CACGCCGGAGTTCCTCGACACCGTCGACAAGGCGCGTCTGGACGAGCGCATGAAGCTCCAGGTCGGCAAGCGGGCGCCGCGCCGCACCGTGCTCGGGCAGATCCTCGCGGTGGCGCGGCACGACACGCGCCAGCGCCTCCGCGGCATCGCGTCCCCCACGCTGGTCATTCGCCCCGACCGCGACGTGCTCGTGCGACCCATGCATTCTACACACATTGCGCGAGAGATCCCGCGCGCGCGCCTCGTCGCGATCGACGACGCGGGGCACGGCGTCACCTTCCAGGCCGCCGAGCGTCTCTCGGCGGCGATCCGCGAGCACATCGCCTCGGTCGAAGCGGCGCGGCGCGACGAGGCCGGCGGTCCGCGTCCTGAGCCGGTCGGCGTGTGACCACCGAGGCGCCGGAGGCGAAGCTCGCGCCGCCGCGTGGGCTGGCGCGGCTCGGCAAGAGTGCCCGGCGACGGCTCGCGGTGTACCCGGGCCTCGTCGTGGTGCTCGTCGGGTCTGTCATGTATTGTACATGCATGCCGGGCAAGAGCCACGCCGGGCTCGAGGCGCCGACCGACGACGAGGTCGCCGCGGGGGTCGGGCTGCGGCGTGACGTCGAGGCGCTCGCGGGGACGATCGGCGCGCGGAACCTGGAGAACCGCGACACGCTCGCTCGCGCCGAGCAGCACGTGCGGAGCCGCATGCGCGCGCTCGGGTACACGCCGGAGCGCCAGTCGTACGACGTGGGCATCCGCTCGGTGGGTAACCTCGAGGCGACCCACGCGGGCACCAGCAAGCCGAAGGAGATCGTCGTCGTCGGGGCGCACTACGACTCGGCCTTCGACGCCCCGGGCGCGGACGACAACGCGAGCGGCGTCGCGGCGCTGCTGGCGCTCGCCGAGACGTTCGCCACCCGCCCCACGGCGCGCACCGTGCGCTTCGTGGCGTTCGCCAACGAGGAGCCGCCGCGCTTCTGGACCGAGGCGATGGGCAGCCTCGTGTACGCGAAGGCGTGCGCCGCGAGGGGCGACGACGTGAAGGCGATGCTCAGCCTCGAGACGCTCGGCTACTACCGCGACGCGCCGGGCACGCAGAAATACCCGCCCCCGATGAGCCTGCTCTACTCCGACCGCGCGAACTTCGTCGCGTTCGTGGGCAACACGTCGTCACGGTCGCTCACGCGCGAGAGCGTCTCGGTCTTCCGCGGGGCCGTGGAGTTCCCGTCGGAGGGCGCGGCCCTGCCCGGGTTCATCGAGGGGGTCGGCTGGAGCGACCAGTGGTCGTTCTGGCAGGTCGGCTACCCCGCGGTGATGGTGACCGACACCGCGCCGTTTCGCAACCCGAACTACCACAAGCGGAGCGACACCCCCGACACCCTCGACTACCCGCGCCTCGCGCGGGTCGTGCGCGGGCTCGCCGCAGTGGTGGGCCGCCTCGCCGGCGAGGCCGCCGCCCCGCCCTGACATCGGCCGCCGAGGCGCGAAGGCGCGCAGGAAAAGCGCGCCCGGGAATGACGGCGCGGACGGCGTGGTTAGTCTGCCAACACGCGCCTAGTCTTTGATACGTCTGCTACGAGGTCCGCTCGCCCATGGTCGCCAAGAGAGTCGTCCCCACGGTCAGCGCGCTCGCGCTGGCGCTCGCTTTCGCCTCCGCCTGTCGTCAGGGGCCCACGCCCACGCCCGACGCGGCGCGCGCGCCCGTCTCGCCTGGCACCACGGCCCCCACGGCCGCGACCCCCACGCCCGCGCCCGCGCCGACCCTCGGCCCCGGGGCGCGCATCGAAGACGAGCGCAACACGATCGCGGTCTTCAAGCAGGCCTCCGCGTCCACCGTGTTCGTCACACAGACGCGCACCGTCACCGACTACCTCGGCTCCGAGCAAGAGGTGCCGGCGGGCTCGGGCACGGGCTTCGTGTGGGACGACAAGGGCCACGTCGTCACGAACTTTCACGTGGTCCAGGGCGCCGAGTCCCTCGTCGTCACGTTCCAGAACCAGCAGCGCTTCGACGCGAAGGTCGTTGGCTTCGAGCCCAAGAAGGACATCGCGGTCCTCAAGGTGATGGCCCCCGCCGACCTCCTCAAGCCGGTGCGGGTGGCGGCGAGTAGCGAGCTCGAGGTGGGCCAAAAGACCATCGCGATCGGCAACCCATTCGGCCTCGATCACACGCTCACCACCGGCATCGTGAGCGCGCTCGGGCGCCAGGTGCAGGGCATCGGCGGCGTGACCATTCGCGACATGATCCAGACCGACGCGGCCATCAACCCCGGCAACTCTGGCGGCCCGCTGCTCGACTCGTCGGGCCACCTCATCGGCATGAACACGATGATCTTCTCGAAGTCGGGCAGCTCCGCGGGCATCGGGTTCGCCGTGCCCGTGCGCACCATCGCGCGGGTCGTGCCGCAGATCGTGAAGTCCGGCCGCGCCGAGCAGCTCGGCCTGGGGATTGGCATCGATCCGGCGCAGCGCCTCGAGCGGCGCTTCGGCCTCCGAGGCGTGGTCGTCGTGAACGTGCCGGAGGGCTCACCCGCGTTCAAGGCGGGCTTCCGCGGCCTGAGGCGCACCCCCCAGGGGATGAGCCTCGGCGACGTGATCGTGTCGGTCAACGGCCAGAAGGTCGAGAGCTTCGACGACCTCTACAACGTGCTCGACGCGAGCAAGGCGGGCGACAAGGTCGTCGTCGGCGTGCTCCGCGACGAGAAGCCCGTCAGCATCCAGGCCGACGTGATCGTGCTGCCTTGAGGCCCGCGGCTGCGCTCCACGCCCGCGCGGGCCGCCGCGTCGGGTTCACCGTCGGCGCCGCGCTCGCGCTCGGGCTCGGCGGGGCCGCGTGCAGCGGGGCCTGCGGCGGCGCGCCGCCCGAGAAGACCACCGAGGCGCCAATCCCCATCGAGGCGGGGCTCATGTTGCCCGCCCCGCCGCCGCTCGTGCAGGATCCGTCGCCCGAGCCGAGCGTGGGCCCCGCCGCTCCGCCGAAGCCACTCAACCGCTACCACACGCTCACGATCCAACGCGGGGACCGCCCCGACTGCGTCGAGCTCCGTCCGGCGCGCCCGGGCGACGACCCAAAAGATCCGATCTTTCGGCGGTGGGTCGCCGGCTCCGAGGGCATCGGCGTCGCGGCCATCGCGTTCTTCCACCCTGCGTTCACGAAGGCGCACCCCGGCTTCGATCTCACCGCGCCGCGGCGTCTGTCGCCGGCGGAGCTGCTCGTGCTCGCGGCGGAGCTCGCCGAGATGAACCTCGCGCTCCTCGCGGCCACCGATCTCGCCGCGGCCAAGGCGCGCTGGGGCAAGACGAGCCTCGTCTCCGAGCTCGAGTCGGACGCCGCCTGGAAGACCGTGCGGCCGCTCCTCGGCGAGGCCGCCCAGGGGCTCGCCGCCCGCGCCAAGGCGATGGCGGCCGCGAAAGAGAGCCTTTGGGTGCTCGCTTACTGAGCCGGCTGGCCCAGGGGCGCGCGCTCGGCCACGCCCAGCGGCGATGCTGCTACACTGAGCGCCAATGGTCCCTCGCATCCGTCTCGCCGCCGCGCCCTCGCGCTCCCGCCGCACTCTAAAGAGCGGCGCGCTCGCGCTCGTTCTCCTGTGCGCCGCCGTGGGCGGGTATTCGGCCGGGTGCGGCTCCGATCCTCCGCCGGCAAACGTCTTCCCGCCCGCCGATCCGCCGCCCCCGACGGGCGAGGGTGGACCCGGGGGGCTCTTCGACGGGGCCACGTCCGAGCTCAAGCTGAAGGAGCTCACCATCGTGCCGGCCGACGCCTCGCTCACCGTCGATCTCGGTCAGCGCAACCCCACGCTCCCGTTCACCGCGCGCGGCGTCACGCCCGAGGGCAAGGTCATCGAGTCGGTCGTGGGCGCCTGGGGGTTCTCGCGCTTCGACGTGGCCGCCTTCACCGGCAACGCCCTCACGCCGACGGGCTTCATCGGCGGCAAAGGCGAGGTCACGTTCAAGGCGGGCGGCCTCACCGCGACCACGTCGGCCACCGTGAAGCTCCGCATGGTCACCGGGGAGACGCCCACCCCCGCGCAGGAGGCGGCGTTCGGCGCGGCCACGGTGTCGGACCCCACGCTCTCCGTGCTCTACCCGTACAACGGCACGGTGTTCCCGCGCGGCCTCGTGGGGCCGTTGCTCCAGTGGAGCGGCGGCAGCGCGACCGGCTTCTACAAGATCCAGGCGAAGAGCTCGACCTTCGAGTACACGGCCTACGCCACCGTCGCGGGCGCGAACGGGGTGTACACGTTCCCGAAGACGCCGGTCGACGCGTGGGCGCGTCTCACCGACTCGACCGACGGCACCCTCGACGTCACCGTCCAGCGCCATGACGGCACGACTGCGTACACGCCCAAGCCGATGCAGTGGAAGATCGCGGGCGCGAACCTGAAAGGGACCGTGTATTATACACGTCTCATCGATCAGGCCGGCGGCACCTTCGTGCGCAAGCTCGAGCCCGGCGGCACGCCGGCGAACGCGACGCAGGTCAACGGCGAGACGTGCATCGCCTGCCACAGCGTGTCGAAGGACGGCAGCCGCATCGTCGGCAGCATCAACGGCGGCGACAGCCCGTGGGGAGTGTGGGACACCCGCACCGGCGCGAAGGTCTACCAGAGCACCCAGGCCTCGGGCTTCCAGGCGATTTCGCCTGACGGCTCGCACGTGCTGTGGCGCCACTGGAGCCCCGGCCAGGGCCAGGACAACCCGGCGGAGCTGCGCCTCTCCACGGCCACGAGCGACGCCGTCCTCGCGACGCTGCGCCTGCCCGCGGGCAACCCCGGCGGCCTCAGCCACCCCGTGTGGAGCCCCGACGGCGCGCGCGTCGCGTTCGGCGTCCGCACCGCGGGCGGGGCGCTCGCCTACACCGCGGCCACCGTGTGGAGCGCGAAGGTGACCCTCGGGGCCACGCCGGGCTTCTCCGACGTGAAGAAGATCATCGACGCGAACGCCGCGTTCCCCGTGGCGACGAACCCCACGTACACGCCCGACTCCAAGTTCATCGCGTTCATGCGCGCGAACAAGGCGCGCGGCTCCGACGCCGACTCGCGCGGCGAGCTCTGGGGCGCGGGCGCCGACGGGGGCGGCGAGGTGCGCTTCGACAAGGCCAACGGCGCCGGCGTGCTGACGGCCACCGACCGCAACTGGGGGCCGAGCTTCCACCCCGTGGCCGCCGGCGGCTACTACTGGCTCGCGTTCTACGCCCAGCGAAACTACGGCCACAGGTTCACCGGCCAGAACCGCCAGATGTGGATCGCGGCCATCGACCTGAACCCGACCGCCGGCGTCGACCCCAGCCACCCGGCCTTCTACATCGCAGGCCAAGAGACCGACGCCACCAACGAGCGCCCGCAGTTCACCGTGCCGCCCTGCAAGCCGCTCGGGCAGACCTGCGAGAACGGCTACGACTGCTGCGACGGCTTCTGTCGCGCGTCGGAGGACGGCGGCGGGCTCGTGTGCCAGAAGCCCGGAGGCTGCGCGCGCCTCGGCGAGCGCTGCGCCGTGAAGGCCGACTGCTGCGATCAGGCCGAGTGCGTCGGCGGGTATTGCACCCCGGTCCCGAAGTAGGCTCGGTTCTCTCCCCGGCCTCGAGCGGCCGGGGAGGGGCACGGCGCCCGGCCACGCGTCGGGTCGCCGTGCTCGACCTTCGGCCGGCCGGGGTCGCGCCGTGCGCCGTGCGCGTTTCGTCCCCGAAAGGAGCGGGTCGCGGTAATCATTCGGCGGCAATCCAGGCCGCCGCGGTCTCTTCGCGCGCCTGGCCTTCGCCCCCGAGGAGCAGCGCACGCATGAAAATCCACGAGTACCAGGGCAAGCAGATCTTCGCGAAATACGGGGTCCCGGTGCCCAAAGGGTACCCGGCCTTCACCGTGGACGAGGCCGAGGCGGCCGCGAAGAAGCTCATCGCCGAGACCGGCAGTGAAGTGACCGTCGTGAAGGCGCAGATCCACGCCGGGGGGCGCGGGAAGGGCGGCGGCGTCAAGGTCGCCAAGGGCGGCGCGGCCGATGCGCGCAGGCTCGCCGAGCAGATCCTGGGCATGCAGCTCGTCACCCACCAGACCGGCGAAGCCGGGCAGAAGGTGCGCCGGCTCTACATCGAGCAGGGTCTCGAGATTCAGCGCGAGTACTACCTCGGCGCCGTGGTCGATCGCGATCGTCGGCAGATCGCCTTCATGGCCTCCACCGAGGGCGGCGTCGAGATCGAGAAGGTCGCGCACGAGTCGCCGGAGAAGATCCTCACTGTGCACGTCGATCCCGTCACGGGGCTCATGCCGTTCCAAGCGCGCAAGCTCGCGTTCGGGCTCGGCCTCCAGCAGTACGGCAAGGAGACCATCGGCAAGTTCACGAAGGTCATGCTCGCCCTCTACGAAATGTTCGTGAAGGAGGACTGCTCGCTCCTCGAGATAAACCCACTCGCGGTGCTGAAGGGCGGCGAGGTCATGGCGCTCGACGCCAAGCTCAACTTCGACGACAACGGCGAGTTCCGGCACCGCAACTGGGCCGAGCTCATGGACAAGGACGAAGAAGACCCCGTCGAGATCGAGGCGAAGGCCGCGGGGCTCAACTACGTGGCGCTCGACGGAAACGTGGGCTGCCTCGTGAACGGCGCGGGCCTCGCGATGTCGACCATGGACATCATCAAGGTCTTCGGCGACGAGCACGGCGTCGCGCCCGCCAACTTCCTCGACGTGGGCGGCGGCGCCAACCAGGAGCAGGTCACCAAGGCCTTCTCGATGATCCTGAAGAGCCCCAAGGTGGAGGCGATCTTCGTGAACATCTTCGGCGGCATCATGAAGTGCGACGTCATCGCGAACGGGGTGGTCGCTGCCGCGCGCGAGACGGCGCTGAAGGTGCCCCTCGTGGTGCGGCTCGAGGGCACGAACGTGGAGCTCGGCCGGAAGATCTTGAGCGAGAGCGGGCTCGCCATCACGGCGGCCACCACCATGGCGGACGGTGCGGCCAAGGTCGTCGCCGCGGTGAAGGGAGGTGCGAAATGAGCATTCTGGTCGGCAAAGAGACGCGGCTCCTCGTTCAGGGCATCACCGGCGGGGCGGGCTCCTTCCACGCGAAGCAGTGCATGGACTACGGCACGAACGTCGTCGCGGGGGTCACCCCCACGCGCGGCGGTGAGACCTTCGAGGGCAAGGTGCCCGTGTTCGACACGGTGGCGGGCGCGGTGGCCGCGACCGGCGCGAACGCGAGCGTCATCTTCGTGCCGCCGCCCGGCGCCGCGGACGCCATCTTGGAGGCCTTCGACGCGGGGCTCGAGCTCGTGGTGTGCATCACCGAGGGCATCCCCGCGATCGACATGCTGAAGGTGCGCCGCGTGCTCGAGGGGCTCCGCGGCAAGACCCGCCTCATCGGGCCGAACTGCCCCGGAATCATCACGCCGGGCGCCTGCAAGATCGGCATCATGCCGGGCCACATCCACAAGCCGGGCCACATCGGCGTCGTGTCGAAGTCGGGCACTCTGACCTACGAGGCGGTGGGGCAGCTCACGGCGATGGGCGTCGGGCAGTCCACCTGCGTGGGCATCGGCGGCGATCCGGTGGCGGGCATGGACTTCATCGACGTGCTCGAGCAGTTCCAGGCCGATCCCGACACGCACGGCGTCATCATGATCGGCGAGATCGGCGGCGGCGCCGAAGAGGCGGCGGCCGAGTACATCAAGGCGAAGGTCACGAAGCCCGTAGCCTGCTTCATCGCTGGCACCACGGCGCCCCCGGGCAAGCGCATGGGCCACGCGGGCGCCATCATCTCGGGGGGCAAGGGCACCGCCGCCGCCAAGATCGAGGCCCTCCTCGGCGCCGGCTGCAAGGTCGCGCCGAACCCCAGCGAGATGGCGAGCACCCTCATGACGATGATGAAGAAGTAAGCGTCGCCGCCCTTCAAGAGCCGAACGCGCGCCCCCTGCGAGGTGGCGCGCGTTTCGTCTTTTCGAGAGCGGTGGTAGAGGTCCACGTCGGCGCATGCTCGACCTCGACCCCTCACGCGCGCTCGCGGTCCCCCGCGACGCCGCCACGCTGCTCTTGCTCCGAGACTCGCCCGACGGGCCGGAGATTTTCTGTGTAGAGCGCAATAAAGCGAGCCGCTTCATGGGCGGCGCGCTGGTGTTTCCGGGCGGGAAGGTGGACGCGGCCGACGGCGACGAGGCGCTCGCGCTCCGCACGCGGGGCCTGCCCCTGGCGCGACAGGGCTTCGCGGACACCGACGCGCACCTGCGCGCCCTCGCCGTGGCCGCGCTCCGCGAGAGCCTGGAGGAGGCCGCGATCCTCCCGGTGGCGGGAGGGATTCACGCCGACCTCCTCGCGCTGCGCGCCGAGCTCACCGGGGGCTTCGGGGGCTTCGGCGCGCTGCTCGAGCGCGCCGGCCTCACGCTCGATCTCGCCGAGCTCCACCCGTTCGCGCGGTGGGTCACGCCGGAGGCCGAGGCGCGCCGCTTCGACGCGCGCTTCTTCGTGTGCCGCGCGCCCGACGGGCAGCCCGGCGCGCACGACGAGGGCGAGACCACCGCGAGCTTCTGGGCCACGCCCCGCGCGGTCCTCGAGCGCTTCGCGAACGACGAGGTGCGCCTCGCGCCGCCGACGCACCGGTGCCTCGAGCTCTTCGCGGAGCTCCCCTCGGTCGACGCGGCGTTCGCCCTCGCGACGCGCGCCGATCTCCGGCCCATCTGCCCCGCGCTCGTGGGCCAACAGGAGGGGGCCGAGACGCTGTTCGCGCTGACTTTGCCGGGCGATCCGGAGCATCCGCTCGCCGAGCCGCGGGTGCCCGGTCGCTCCAGATACGTGAATCGTGCAGGTAAGTTCGTCCCCGAGGACGCCCCTGCCACGGCGCAGCGCCGCGCGCCGTGAGGCACGGCCGGCTCTACGCGGCCACCGACGTCGCCCGCTTCTGCGGGGTCGATCTCACTACGATCCACGCTTGGGTGAGGCGCGGCAGCCTCGCGAAGGAGCACAGCGCCGGGGGGCAGCTGCGCTTCCGACGCACCGACGTCGTCGCCTTCCTCCGCGGTCGCGGGTTCCCTCTGCCCGCGTCGTTCGCGAGGGAGCGGGCGCTCGTCACGCTCGTCGGCGAGTGCCCGGAGGCCCTGGTCGACGCGCTCGCGCTGCGGGCGCTCGTCCGCACCGAGCGCTCCCCGGTGAGCGCCCTGCTCACTCTGCGGAGCGAGTGCCCCGACGCGCTGGTGCTCGGCGCCACGCTGGGCTTCCCGCGCGTGCCGCTCTCCCGCGAGCTCGCGGAGCTCGAGCCTCGCCTCGCGCTCGGCGCCCTCGCCGACTCCCCGAGCGACGCGCTCGCGCTCGGTGACGTGGGGGTGCGCGTGGTGGGGCTCGTAGGCGCGCCCGAGGCGTTCGCGTCTGCGGTGCTCGAGCTCTGCGGCGCGTGACCCACAAAACGGCGCGTGGCGACGCCGGGCTCGCGAGCCCGGTGCCGCCACACGTCACACCTGCGCCGTGCCTGGTGGCCGCGTCAGTGACCGGCGCCCGGCGGGCGCTTGGTCGCGTTGCGCACCTCGGTCACGTCCTTCGTGGTGATCGCGTCGCCCGTGTTGCCGAACGAGTTGTACACGTAGGTGAGGATGTTCGCGATCGCGTCGTCGGGGAGGTGGCTCCACGGCGGCATGACCGAGTTGTACGTGTTGCCGTTGACCTTCACCTCGCCGCTGAGCCCGTTCAGCACGGCCGTGATCGCGCGCTTCTTGTCGGCGAGGAGGTAGTCGCTCTTCGCGAGCGGCGGGAACACCTTGGGCGTGCCCGCGCCGTCGAGCTGGTGGCAGGTCGAGCAGGTGCCCAGGTAGAGGGTCTTGCCGGCCTCGATCTGCTGCTCCTTCGTGAGCTGCTTCTCACCGACGGTGAGCGCGGGGCCCGCCTTGTCGCTGAGGTACACCGAGTCGACCTCCTTGCCGGTGTAGATGTCCTTCCGGTCGGGCCCCTCCACCTTCAGCATGCCGAGGGCGCCCTTGTTGAAGACGCGGAGCAGGGAGTGGTCGACGAGGATGTAGGTGCCGGGCACCTCCGCCTTGAACTCGGCGATCGTGGAGCCGCCCGCCGGCACCATCGTGGTCTGCACGTGATCCTGGGTCTTCATGCCGCCTTCCGTGTACACGCGGTCGAAGATCTCGCCGATGACGTGGAAGCTCGAGGTGAGGTTCGGGCCGCCGACGCCGAAGAAGAAGCGCACCGACTCGCCGGCCTTCGCCTTGAGGGCCTTTGGGCCCACGAGCGAGTCCTCGGCGCCGTTGAAGAGCACGTAGGTCGGGTGCTCGTCGATGGCCTTCTGCATGTCGAAGGGCTGGAGCCCCTTATCGCGGTACTTGCCGACCGTGTAGAAGTCGCCCTCCATCACGTAGTACTCGTGGTCGACCGGGGGCAGGCCCTCCGGCGGCTCCACGTAGATGAGCCCGTACATGCCGTTCGCCACGTGCATGCCGACCGGCGCGGTCGCGCAGTGGTAGACGTAGAGGCCGGGGTTCAGGGCCTTGAAGCTGAACTGCGACTCGCGACCGGGGGCCGTGAACGAGCTGGCAGCGCCGCCACCGGGGCCGGTGACCGCGTGGAGGTCGATGTTGTGCGGCATCTTGCTCGACGGGTGGTTCGCGAGGTGGAACTCGACGAAGTCGCCCTGACGCACGCGGATGAACTTGCCCGGCACCTTCCCGCCGAACGTCCAGAACATGTACTTTACACCGGCCGAGATCTCCATCTCGACCTCTTTCACCTCGAGGTGCACCACGACCTTGGCCGGCTTCTTCCGGTTCGTGGGCGGGGGCACCTCGGGCGCGTCGGTGAGGACGGCCTCGATGGGCGGGCCCTCAGGCGGGCCGAGGTCGGTCGTCGTGGCGGCCGATGCCGACGCGGGGGGCGCGGCGTCCGCGACGGCGTCCGGCTTCTTCTCGTCGCAGCTCGGGGTGAGCGCGGCGGCGACCGCGGCCGCCATGAAGGCGAAGGGCAAGAGTGGCCGAGTGCGCATGGTCTTCTCTTTCAGCGAGGGGGCTTCGGGCCCGGTCGTGGGTTCGGGCGATTTCTTCGCCGTTGAGCAACTCCTGGGCCAGCTTGGGTGCGTCAATAAGCCGCAGGAATTCGGACTCTCGTGTCCATTGTCTGCGCACGACGTTCGCGCGCGTGCACCCCTTGCGTGGCCGTCTCGTTCGCGGTGGCTACTGGAACAGGAACGGAAAGTCGAGGGTCACGGTGCGGTACCCGGCCTTCGCCATGGGGTCGTCGACCGGGTGCGAGTACGCGACGCCGGGCCGAAAGAGCACGCCCTTCGTGAGCTTCACCGTGCCGCGCACGCCGATCGCCGCGGTGAGTTGCTGGCGCAGGGCGTCGTTCGCCGCGACAGCCGTCGGCGTCGACAGCCAGTGCTGGTAGCGGAGCTCGACGCTCGGCAAGAGCCACGGCAGCACGGCGTAGCCGACGTGCAGGCCCATCGTGGAGTTGGTGCGCAGATCGTCCTTGTCGAACTTGTCGCCGCGCACGCGAATGAGCTGGAGCAGCGTGGCCTCTGCCTGCGCGGTCAGCCCGTGGGCCACATACC
>Ga0073904_10003678_pt1 | contig 11505 bp, 12 predicted proteins | sample KloWWTrecipitate_FD_66668 | JGI IMG/M metagenome (GOLD analysis project Ga0073904, IMG submission 66668) | Active sludge microbial communities from Klosterneuburg, Austria, studying microevolution and ecology of nitrifiers - Klosterneuburg... | ecosystem: Engineered > WWTP > Aerobic digester >... | reverse complement strand
TCATCGTGGACGAGATGGCCGACCTGATGATGGTCGCGGGGAAAGAGATCGAAGCCTGCATCCAGCGTCTTGCGCAGATGGCACGGGCGAGCGGAATCCACCTGATCATGGCGACGCAGCGGCCTTCGGTCGATGTGATCACCGGCACGATCAAGGCGAACTTCCCGACCCGGATTTCCTTCCAGGTCACGTCGAAGATCGACAGCCGCACGATCCTGGGCGAACAGGGGGCGGAACAGCTTCTTGGCGCGGGCGACATGCTTTACATGGGCAACGGCGCAAAGATCACCCGTATCCACGGGCCATTCGTTTCGGACGAGGAAGTGGAAGAGATCGTCAACCATCTGAAGAGCTTCGGGCCGCCGGTCTACATGTCGGGCGTGGTGGAGGGGCCGGAGGAAGATGCGGCCTCGGACATCGACATGGTGCTTGGCCTCGGCTCGGGCGAAGCGTCGGACGATGCGCTGTACGATCAGGCCGTGGCGATCGTGGCGCGGGACCGGAAATGCTCGACTTCGTACATCCAGCGGAAGCTGGGGATCGGCTACAACAAGGCCGCGCGTCTGGTGGAGCAGATGGAGGACGAAGGCGTCGTCACCCGCGCCAACCATGTGGGCAAGCGCGAGATCCTGGTCGAAGAACGCTGAGCCGCACGAGCATTGGTCATCTCACAAGGCCCTGCCGGATATATTCGGCGGGGCCTTAACGATTTAGGCATTTCGAACACAATCGCGTCTCAATCCCGCCCGATTCACGCCACAACCTAAAGTTGTAAATCACGCCGGATTTTCGCCGCAGAATCGACAAGGTGCTGGTGCGAGGGCCGACGGTTCGTCTGGGGATGGGGGCTCCTTGGGACATCATGGCATTTGACACGTCCGAACCACTGACGGCCGACACTTTCGGCGACGAGCTTCTGCCGGGCACGACGCTGTTTCACGGCCAGTACCGGATCATCCGCTTCATCAACAGCGGCGGCTTCGGGATCACCTACCTGGCAAAAGACAGCCTGGACCGTGACGTAGTGATCAAGGAATGCTTTTCCAGCACCTTCTGCCGCCGTGCCGAAACCCGGGTCCGCGCACGGTCGCAGAGCACGCGCGAACATATGTCGAAGATCGTGAAGGCCTTCCTGAACGAGGCGAGGAGCCTTGCCGCGTTGAAGCATCCGAACATCGTCGGCGTGCATCAGGTGTTCGAGGACAATGACACCGCCTATATGGCGCTGGACTATATCCGCGGCCATGATCTTCTGGACATCATCGAGGACCGGCGGGTTGTGCTAACCCCCGACCAGATCGTCACCATCGCGGCCAAGCTGGTCTCGGCGATCGATTACATCCACTCCAACGGCCTTCTGCACTGCGATATCTCGCCCGACAACATCTTCATCACGCAGGACGGCGAGCCGATCCTGATCGACTTCGGTGCCGCCCGCCGCAGCGCCTCGGGTGTGGCGGAAAAGTATTCCGGTCTGAGCGTGGTGAAGGACGGCTATTCGCCGCATGAGCTGTATGCACCGGGCGGCAACAGTGGGCCATGGAGCGACATCTATTCGCTGGCAGCTTCGCTGCATCACGCGATCACCGGCACCGCGCCGGAAAACTGCCAGAACCGCCTGAGCGCGAAAGCCGAGAAGCGGCCCGATCCGCTGACGCCGCTCGCGGGGGCGGTGGCGGGCTATCCGAAGGGGTTTCTGGAAAGCGTCGACACGGCGATGTCCGTGGTGCCTGCGGCCCGGTTCCAGACCGCCCATGCCTGGACGCAGTCCCTGCCGCAACCCGTCCAGAGCAGCGACCGCAAGGTCGTGCTCTTGCGCCGGGTGGCCCCGCCCCCCCTCACACCACAGCCGACCCAGGCCCCGGTTCGCCCGCGCCGCCCCACGACGCGAGTCCTTGGCCCCGACCTCTCGGGCCTGCGCCGGATCGGCGGTTTCACCGGGGGCTGGCTGGTCGACAGCGTGACCGGATCGGTGATGGCCAGCGAAACCGGACGCGGCGATGCAGATCCGGCGGCGACGATGGCGACGGCGATCGACATGGCGCAAGCGAACCTGAAAGCCCTGGGCAGCAACCGGGAAGAGCGGATCGACGACATCCTGATCACGCTCGGTCGCCGGATGCACCTGATCCGCCCGCTGGATGGCACCTTGGGGCTTTGCCTTTGCGTGGTGCTGGACAGCGAAAGCGCCAACCCGCTGCTCGCGCGGATGCAGTTGCGCCGCATCGCGCAGGGTCTGCGGCTGTGACGCGGCAGGACGTCAGAATTCCAGGTTGCGGCGTCGCGAGGTGTGGGAGGCCGTGTCAAGCAGCTGTGCCAGGATCACGCTGCCCGCTATCGAAAACAGCCCAAGCTCGACCCAGGTGATCCGCAGCGTCTGACCGATGAAGATGACCAGCGGATGCGCGAGGTAGATCCAGACCGACATGCGCGCGCAGCGTTCGGACAGGGCGCTGGCGGGAAGCCGCCAGGACAGGGCGGCCAGCGCCAGACCGGATCCGACCAGAATCGTGAAGTTGTCGGGCGCCGGTCGTCCCAGATGCAGGATGAGCCAGCTGCCAAAAAGCGCCACCACCGCCAGCCGCCAGCCCCAGGCGAAATACGCGATCCCCACAAGCATCGGGATGATGCCGAAGCTCCATTGATCGAAGGGCATCGTGCCCGGAGTTCCCTTGACCACGATCACCAGAGCCGCCGCCCAGGCCATGCCGAGCGAGGCGATCGGATGCTGCAGCCAGGGGGCAATGATGGCGGCGAGAAACCCGAAGGGCAGGATCCACAGATGGTCCCAGGTGCCGATCAGGACCATGTCCCAGTTCCACCAGCTGAACGGGGGATCGTTGCCCTTGAGCGCCAGGGCCATGTGCAGGAAGCCGAAGACGACCGACCAGGTCACGAACGGCAAGAGAAGCCGCCTGGCGCGTCCCGCAAGACCGTTTTGTGACGGCGCCATCAACAGGACCAGAATGAACGGCAAGGCGATGTAGGCGATCCTTTGCCCAGGTGCCTGAATCCCGAACCAGACAATACCGAGAGCCGCCGCAAAACGGCCATAGTCGGTCAGTCCGTTGCGTTCCTCTGCCACGACGGCATCCCCAAGATCCCGCTGCGCAGTCTGCGCCCAGATCGCCCTGTAATCCAGTGGGTAATGTTGGGGGCGGCCTCTGGTTCAGCGGCCATCAGGCCGGAACTGCCACTCCGGCGCCGGACCCCAGACCCTTGCGTCCTTCCCGCAGGTAACGGGCATAGCCAAGATCCTCGCTCTCGATCCCGGCGCGGCGGCCCGAAACGATGTCGGCCAGCACCCGGCCCGAGCCTGCGGCCATGGTCCAGCCCAATGTGCCGTGCCCGGTGTTCAGGAACAGGTTCGACAGCGGCGAACGACCGATGATCGGCGTTCCGTCCGGCGTCATCGGACGCAGCCCGCACCAGAAGCTCGCCTGCGACTGATCGCCGGCCCCGCCGAAAAGATCCTCGACCGAATGCGTGAGAGTGGCCTGGCGTTTCGGGTTCAGGCTGAAGTCGAAACCGGCGATTTCCGCCATTCCGCCGACGCGGATGCGGTCGCCCAGTCGCGTGATCGCGATCTTGTGGGTTTCGTCCATCACGGTCGATACCGGGGCGCGGCTGTCGTCGATGATCGGAGCGGTGATCGAATAGCCCTTGACCGGATAGACCGGCAGCCGGATGCCGAAGGGATCCACCAGCATCGTCGAATACGAGCCGAGCGCGACAACGAAAGCATCGGCTGTCACCCGACCTTCCGAGGTACGGACAGCGGTGATCCGACCGATATCGGCCTCCAGCCGGTCGATCGTGACGCCGAGCCGGAAGGTCACGCCCAGCTCTTCGGCCTTGCGGGCAAGACCCTGGGTGAACTTGAAGCAATCGCCGGTTTCATCGCCCGGCAGACGCAGGCCGCCCGCGATCTTGTGCCGGGCCGTCGCAAGGCCGGGTTCGGCAGCGACACAGGCGTCGGCATCCAAGACCTCGAACGGAACGCCGTCGGCCTTCAGGACCGCAATGTCCTTTTCTGCCGCAGCCACCTGTTTTTCGGTGCGGAACAGCTGCAGCGTGCCCTGGGTCCGCTCGTCATAGGAAATCCCGGTTTCGTTGCGCAAATCCATCAGGCAATCGCGGCTGTATTCCGCCAGCCGGACCATGCGCGACTTGTTCACCGCATAGGCCGACGCCGTGCAGTTCATCAGCATCCGCGCCATCCAGGACAGCTTGGCCCAGTCCGGGCGCGGCTGGACGATCAGGGGCGCGTGCTCCATGAACATCCATTTCAGCGCCTTGATCGGAATGCCCGGAGCCGCCCAGGGCGAGGCATAACCGGGGCTGATCTCGCCCGCATTGGCGAAAGAGGTTTCAAGCGCGGCGGCGGGCTGGCGGTCGATCACCGTGACCTCGTGGCCGGCCTTGGCCAGATACCAGGCCGAAGTCACCCCGATCACACCCGCGCCCAGCACAACGACTTTCATCCCGTCACCCCTGATCCGATGATCCTTTGAAGCGGGAAGATAGCTGTGCCAGAATGGGATTTCTTCGTAAAGATCGAGGCAATATTCTCCATACATCGAATAAATCTGCAGATTAATAACAAAACATCGAAGATTACTTCGCTCCACCAGAAAGCCGCAGAAGAAAGTCACTCTCACGCCCCGGTCACGCCATCGGCACGTCTCTGCAACAGTGGCCGCGGCGGGGGTGCATCCGCGTTGGGCGACCGCTATATTGCAGCGCATGAACCGTCGCCTCGCCCTTCTGGCCCCGCTCGCTTTCCTGTTGCCGTTTCCTGCCGCAGCCGAAAAGCTGCCGCTCAAGGACATCTCGGCCTATCTGAACGGCCTGACGACCGTAGAGGCCGATTTTACCCAGGTGAATGCCGATGGCACGATCTCGACCGGCAAGATCTATATCAAGCGGCCGGGCCGGGTGCGGTTCGAATACGGCCCACCCGACCGCAGCCTGGTGATCGCCGGGGGGCAGAACGTGGCGATCTTCGATTCGAAGTCGAATCAACCTCCGGAACAATACCCTCTGAAACGCACGCCGCTGAACCTGATCCTGGCCGCGAACATCGACCTTGACCGTGCGAAGATGGTTGTCGGGCATACCGAGGACGGCACCTCGACCCGTGTCCGGGCGCAGGACCCGGAGCATCCGGAATACGGCTCCATCGAACTGGTGTTCACCGCCAATCCGGTGGAATTGCGGCAATGGGTCATCACCGACGACCTCGGCTCGCAGACCACGGTGATCCTGGGCGAGATGAAGAAGGGCGGCGCCCTGGGCGCCCGACTTTTCGACATCACCGCCGAGATCTCTGCCCGCGACTGATGGCCCGGCGGAACGTCAGACGACGCGCCCCGCGGCTTCAGCGGCAGTAGGCAAGCTGCTCGCGATACATCTCGGACCGCTTGCCGACGGCTGCCGCCACGTCCACCAGCCAGGGCTTGCCCAGGTAGGACTGCGCCGAATAGCCGGTCCTGCCTTCGTGATAGGCCAGATACTGCGCCTCGGCGTCGCCCTTGGAAATACCCAGGCTCCGGCTGGATTCATTCATGTACCAACCCATGAAATCCGTCGCGTCGCCGATATCGTCACGCTTGGCCCGCCGCCCCCCCGCGCTGTCCTGGTATTCCTCCCAGGTGGCGTTCAGGGCCTGGCTGTAGCCGTAGGCCGTGCTTTGCCGCCCCATCGGGATCACGCCCAGCGCAAAGGTATGCGGGGTGCGCGCGTTGCCGATGAACTTCGATTCCTGATAGATCGTCGCCATCTGCACATGCACCGGAATACCCCAGCGCCGCTCGGTCGTTTCCATCGCCCGCCTGTACTGCGGCCGCTCCCGCATGATCGCACATGCGTCGTCCATCTGCCTCGGCGCCGAGTAGTTGCCGCCGCCCCCGCAGGAAGCAAGGCATAGGACCACCAGCGACGCACGGAGAAACCTGCTCATCTGCCCCTCGTGCACTTTTCTTTTGCCCGGAGTTTAGCTTATTCGCACCGGGGATGAAATGGGGAACACCCGACCCCGCCATCAGAAACCCGCGAGCAGGCGGACTGTAGGGGCAGGGCCCACAGACTGTTTCCCTCACGGCGGCGTGGCGAAGTGGACAGATTCATTGCGAAAGCGTAAAGAAAATCCGGGGGATTGTTTGATGCAGACGACGCACGCCAAGTATCATATCGGACAGATACTCCGTCATCGGAAGCATCCGTTCCGGGGCGTGGTGTTCGACGTCGACGCGATGTTTTCCAACACCGAGGAATGGTACGACAACATCCCCGAGGACAGCCGTCCGTCAAAGGACCAGCCGTTCTACCACCTGCTCGCCGAGAATGGCCAAAGTTACTATGTGGCCTATGTCTCGGAACAGAACCTCGTGCCGGATGAGACGGGAGAGCCGGTCGATCATCCCGACCTTGGCGATCTCTTCGGCGATTTCGAGGATGGGCGCTATCCGGTGACGTTCCAGCTCAACTGACGCTTACCTGTTGTTCACTCTTTGTCCCTAGCCTGCCGGAAACGCAAGCAAAGGGGGCACCATGCAACTGCAAACACAGACCAGGCCAAAGGTGATTTCGGTCAGTGTCCTGGAAGACCGGATCGACGCCGCCACCGCCATCCAGTTCAAGGAAAAGATGCGCGATGTCACCAAGGATGGCCCGCCTCGCGTCGTGCTTGATCTCGCCCGTGTCCAGTTTCTCGATTCGTCGGGTCTGGGTGCCATCGTCGCGGTGAAGAAACTCCTTGGCCCGGATCGGGTGCTGGAGCTGTCGGGCCTGACGCCGACAGTGGAAAAGGTCTTTCGCCTGACCCGGATGGACAGCATCTTCACCATCCATCTTTCGGTCGAACTGGCCGTTTCGCATGCCGCCAGCGCCTGACCAGGACTCCCGGCCCATTGACCTGCACCTGGCCTTCACGGCCACGCCGCTCACTGTCCGGGACAGCCTTCATCGGATGCTGGCCTTGCCGCCACTTGCCCGGCTTTCGGACGACAGGCGCGGCACCGCCGAACTGGTTCTGGCCGAGGTGCTGAACAACGTGGCCGAACACGCCTACGGGAGCCGGCCGGGCCTGGTGACAGTCTCCATCACGCAGACGTCACAGGGCCTGCGCTGCGTGATCGTCGACCAGGGCAAGGCGATGCCGGGGGGTACCTTGCCCGAAGGCCGCCTTCCCGGCAGGTCGGGCCTGGCGCTGGACGACCTGCCCGAGGGCGGTTTCGGCTGGCGCCTGATCCACAGTCTGACGACAGACTTGGTCTACAGCCGGGCGGAGGGTTGCAATCACTTGCAGTTCCTCCTGCCCTGAAGTTTCTCTGACAAGCGCGGAATCCGGTTCGGTCGACTGACAGGCCACTTGCCTTCGACTCGGGTGCTTGTCCGATGCTTCTCCCTGCCCTGGACAGGCGCCTGTCCGGTTTCCGGACAATTCTCCGGAAAGGCCGCAAGGCTGCCACAAGCCCGAACCGCGGCCGCCACCAACGCGGCGTGAACTTCAGATGCGGCGACAGACGCTGCCCCCTGGTGTCCGGCTTCCTGTCCAGCCTCTCCCGGATGCCAGGGGTCCTTTCCCCTTGGCTTCGCCGCGCCTGCGGCCTAGTTTCGGCAGGTTAGCCTGTCCTTGGGGGAATGATGCGCGACCTTCACCTGCCCGGCCGCTCGGCCGTCTATGCCCGGAATGGCATCTGCGCCACCTCGCATCCCGTCGCGGCCCAGGTCGCCATCGAAGTGCTGAAATCCGGTGGCAATGCGGCCGATGCCGCCATCGCCGGAGCCCTGGTCCTTGGCATCGCCGAACCGCAGATGACCGGCATCGGCGGTGACTGCTTCGTGCTGCTGAAGCCTGCCGGCTCCGAGGAGATCGTCGCCCTGAATGGTTCGGGCCGCGCCCCCAGGGGCCTGAACGCCGCCGACCTGCGCGCAAAGGGCCTGAGCGCGATGCCGGTCCAGGCCATCGAGGCGGTCACGCTTCCCGGCGCGATCGACGCTTTCTGCCGCCTGAACTCGGATTACGGGATGCAATCTCTGGCCGAGGTCCTTGCCCCCGCGATCCATTATGCCGAGGAAGGCATCCCCGTTGCCCCCCGCGTCGCCTTCGACTGGGAGGACGACCTGCCCTGCCTGCAAGGCGCAGCGCGCGACTTCTACACGCTGGGCGGCAAGGCCCCGGCCATCGGCCAGATCTTCCGCGCGCCCGGCCAGGCCGAAGTCCTGCGCCGTATCGCGCGTGAAGGCCGCGCCGGTTTCTACGAGGGCGAAGTAGCCGAGGACATGATCACCTCGCTGCGCGCCCTCGGCGGCACGCACACGCTCGACGACCTTTCCGCCACCGCCTGCGACTATACCACCCCGGTTTCCGGCCCCTATCAGGGGATGGATCTGGTCGAGCATCCGCCGAACGGCCAGGGTGCGACGGCCATTCTTTTGCTCAACATCCTCAAGCACTTCGACCTGAAGGCGATGGACCCGTTCGGCAGCCAGCGCGCCCATATCGAGGCCGAGGCGACGAAGCTTGCCTACGACGCCCGCAACCGCTTCATCGCCGACCCCGACCACATGTCACGTCTAGACCATATGCTCAGCGCGGAAACCGCCGCGAAGCTTGCAACCCTGATCGACCCCAAGCGCGCCATGGCCAGCGCGGCCCCCCTGACCGAGGCGGTCCACCGCGACACGATCTACATCACCGTCGTCGACCGCGACCGGATGGCCGTCTCGCTGATCTATTCGATCTTCTGGGGATTCGGCTCCGGCCTCGCCTCGTCGAAATTCGGGATCAACTTCCAGAACCGCGGCGCGGGCTTCACCCTGACCGAGGGCCACCCGAACGAAGCCGCCGGGGGCAAGCGCCCGATGCACACGATCATCCCCGGCATGATCCGTCAGGGGGGCCGGGTCCTGATGCCCTTCGGCGTGATGGGCGGCGCCTACCAGCCCTGCGGCCATGCCCGCTTCGTCTCCAACCTCACCGATTTCGGCATGGATCTGCAGGACGCCATCGACGCCCCACGCTGCTTCTCCGGCGTCGATGGGATGGAGGTCGAGCGCGGCTATTCCGACACGGTCCGGGCCGATCTCGCCGCGATGGGCCATCAGGTCATCATTCCGACCGCCCCCCTGGGCGGTGCCCAGGCGATCCGCATCGACGGCGAGGTGCTGGTCGGCGCCTCGGACCCCAGAAAGGACGGGTGCGCCCTTGGCTACTGAAATCGACCGCCCCGCGATCACCGCTGCGATCCGCGCCCTCACCCATGGCGAGACGGACACCGTCGCGTTGATGGCCACGGTGGTCTGCGAAATCCACCATGCCCACCCGTTCGCCGACTGGACCGGCTTCTACCGCGTCACCGCGCCGGACCTTCTGAAGATCGGCCCCTACCAGGGCGGTCACGGCTGCCTGGTGATCCCGTTCTCCCGCGGGGTCTGCGGTGCCGCCGCCCGCAGCGGCCAGATCCAGAATGTGTCGGATGTCGAGGCCTTCCCCGGCCATATCGCCTGCTCGTCCTCCACCCGGTCGGAACTTGTCCTGCCGGTCTGGAACAGCCAGGGCAAACTGCTCGGCGTCCTCGACCTCGACAGCGACACCCCCGCCGCCTTTGCCACAGCCGATGAAGACTGGCTTGCCCCCCTTCTGGCCGAGGTCTTCCACGACGCGGTCTGAACACTTCGACTAAAATTGACATGCTCTTTTCCAAATACTCCACGGGGGTCCGGGGGTGTGAACCCCCCGGGGTCAGCCCCGGACGCAACGACAGGACATCGAATGACCACCATCACCCTCCTCGACGGCGGCATGGGCCAGGAACTGATCGCCCGGGCCGGCAGCGATCCCGGACCGCTCTGGGCGACGCGGGTGATGCTCGACCACCCCGGTCTGGTCCGTGCGATCCATGAGGATTACTTCGCCGCCGGCGCCAGTCTTGCGACAACCAACACCTACAACATCCTGCATGACCGGCTGATCCCGCACGGGCTGGACAGGCTTTACCATGCCCTCCACCTCCGCGCCCTGGCCGAGGCGCACGAGGCCCGTGCCGCCGCCGGACACGGCCTGATCGCGGGGTCCATGGGCCCCTTGGGCGAAAGCTACCGCCCCGACCTGACCCCGCCGGTCGAGATTTCCTCGGCGCTTTACGCCGAGAAGGCCCGCCTTCTTGCCCCCCATGTCGACCTGATCCTGATCGAGACAATTTCCTCGCTCGACCTCGCCCGTGGGGCGCTGAAAGGGGCTCGCACCACCGACCGGCCGGTTTGGCTCTCCATCTCCGTCCAGGATCGCGACGGAACGAAGCTCCGCTCCGGCGAGCCGGTCGCTGCCCTTGCCGAAGTCCTGAAAGAAACCCCTGCCGACGCCGTCCTTGCCAATTGCTCGATGCCCGAGGCGATGTCCGCCGCCCTGACCACCCTCAAGCCCCTGGGGCTGCCCTTCGGCGCCTATGCCAACGGCTTCTCCGAGATCACGCCGCACAGCCATGGCACCAGCGCGCCCGACTACGGCGCCCGCCATGACCTTTCGCCCGAACGCTATGCCGATTTCGCCCTGGGCTGGGTCGCGCAGGGGGCGACCCTGATCGGCGGCTGCTGCGAGGTTGGTCCCGCCCACATCCGCCACCTTCACGCCCGCCTTCTGGCCGAAGGGCACAAGGTTGCATAAACCCTCGCTGATCCCCGATTTTGCCTATGACCCGCCGGACCTGCCGCTGCAGATCCTGCACGAGGATGCGGCGATTCTGGTGCTGGACAAGCCTGCAGGCCTCCTTACCGTGCCGGGCAAGCTGGAAAACCGGCAGGATTGCCTGATCACCCGGCTGCAGTCTGCCCGCTGGGATGCGCTCACGGTTCACCGGCTGGATTGCGACACCAGCGGGGTGATCATCTTCGCCCGCACCAAACAGGCGCAGGGCTTCCTGGGGCAGGAGTTCGAACAGCGCCGCGCGCAAAAGACCTATGTCGCACGGCTGAAAGGTCGCCTGACCCCCGACAGCGGCACCGTCGACCTGCCCCTCGGCAGCGACTGGGACTATCGCCCAAGGCAGAAGGTCGATCTGGTCCACGGGCGTCCCGCCGTGACCGACTGGCAGGTCATCGACCGCAGTGAAACCGAAACCCGCGTCCGCCTGTCGCCGCATACCGGACGCAGCCACCAGCTTCGCGTTCACATGCTGGCGCTTGGCCATCCGATCCTTGGCGACCAGATCTATGCCACCGAGACCCTGGGCGACCACAAGCGCCTGATGCTTCACGCCGAAACGCTGGCGCTGCACCATCCCACGACAGGAGAGTGGGTCAGCTTCACGGCCCGCTTGCCGTTCTGAATTCCGTCAACAGGCCTCAAGGTCCATATTCCGGGCGCTCTGGCGCCACAGACCCCTTCATTCCGCATCAGTTCTTGCCTTCCCAGACATCATCTTGGCACTGGCTGATTTTGCAGCCCACCCGTGGGTGGCGCAGTCCGAGACAATCTGATTGTGCGTGGTCTTGCAGTCCCGT
>Ga0073904_10003674_pt1 | contig 11514 bp, 9 predicted proteins | sample KloWWTrecipitate_FD_66668 | JGI IMG/M metagenome (GOLD analysis project Ga0073904, IMG submission 66668) | Active sludge microbial communities from Klosterneuburg, Austria, studying microevolution and ecology of nitrifiers - Klosterneuburg... | ecosystem: Engineered > WWTP > Aerobic digester >... | reverse complement strand
GCTTCTACAGACACTTCAGTGTCGTTTTTATCGTGTATAACCAGAACGGGAATAGTTATTTCAATTGCCGATTTGTAGCCTGAATAATCATCCATTTTCACTTTATATTTTTTTTCAAAATGCAAACGTAATTGTGAACTTGTACTAGGTTTTAACTCCAATTTTGCTATAAAATCATCTAATATATCTTGAATAACATCACCACTCCCGATTATTGCCAAATGATTGATAGCCAATCCTTTTTTTGTGGCATTTAGTAATGACATTCCTCCTAATGAATGGCCAACGGCTGCTTCAAACGGACCAAATTGCCTTTCGATTTCTAATATTGTTTCAACAAATTCAGACATTATGGTGGTTTTTCCAGGAGATTTTCCGTGAGCTGGAGCATCAAAACTTACAGTAGAAAATCCTGCTTTTAATAATTCGTCGGCAATTTTAAAAAGATGCGTTCCTCTTCCTGACCATCCATGTGACAATAAAATTTTCTTGTCACTTTCACCATATTTATAAATCATTACTTTTTTATTTATTGCAGGAATTTCAATTAATTTTTGAATGCTTTTCTTTTCCATTTCCAATTCCCTTTTAGGAGTCCTATGTTTTATAGGAGTTGTGAATAATTTTGCCGAAAAAAGAACTGATAATTTTGGGGAAATTGAAGCAATAATTTTACTAAACAGCAGTATAAGTTTAGGAATTTTCAACGATTGTTTGTGATTTGGAGTTTTTTTTGGCATTTTAATAAATTTTCATTTAATTTGTTATTTGATAAATAATTTTACTAAATTTAGAAATATAAAAGTAACCATTTTGTTAGTTTATTTAAATATTGGAACTTTTAAAACATTAATTAATTTTTTAGGTAGTATTTTATCTAATATTGAATTTGTAAATAAATTAGAATGGAAATACTTCATATAGCAGCTGAATGTTATCCAGTGGCAAAAGTAGGTGGATTGGGGGATGTTGTGGGTTCATTGCCAAAATATCAGACAAAAGCTGGACACCTTGTGAAAGTTGTAATTCCTCAGTATGACACGAAATTTATTCAAGAAAATGAATTTGATTGTGTGTATTCTGATTTTGTAAAATTGGGTAATTTTAATTTTCCTTTTAATATTCAAAAAGAGAAAAATAATATTTTAGGATTTGAATTGTATGTGGTAGAAATTCCTGAGCTTTTTGATAGAAAAGAAGTGTATGGTTTCGAAGACGACATCGAACGTTTTTTGACATTTCAAATAGCTTGTTTAAATTGGATTAATTTCAGAGCAACTGTTCCTGATGTCATCAATTGTCACGATCACCATACAGGTTTGATTCCGTTTATGATGCAGTTTGCTGAAAAATATGAGAAATTAAAAAATCTGGCAACGGTGATTACGATTCACAATTCCATTTATCAGGGGCAATTTGGGTTTGATAAATTGTATTATTTACCAGAGTTCGATTTGTCGAAAGTAAACCTTTTAGAATGGGATAACAAGATTAATTCATTGGCAACAGCCATAAAATGCGCATCAGAAGTATCGACAGTTTCGCCCAATTTTTTGAATGAAATTAATAATTTTGGTTATGGATTAGAATCTTTATTTAATTTAGTCAGACATAAATCCAAAGGGATTTTGAATGGAATCGATACAGAGGTTTGGAATCCATCAAAGGATAAAATGTTATTTGCCAATTATTCAATTAAAACATTAGAAAAAGGAAAACAGGAAAACAAAGAGCAATTGTGTAGCCAATTTAATTTAGATCCAACAAAACCGCTGTTTAGTTTTATTGGAAGATTATTAGAAGAAAAAGGGGCCGATTTGTTGCCACACGCAGCAGCACTTGCATTGTCTGAGAATTTCAAGGAAATTAATATTTTAATTTTAGGCTCAGGTAATCTAGAAATTGAAAATCAATTGAGTCATTTGGTAACGAGTTTCAAAGGGAATTATAATGTTTTCATAGGTTATAACGAAGAGTTGGCTCATTTGATTTATGCAGGTTCTGATTTTTTATTAATGCCATCTAGAGTGGAACCTTGTGGTTTGAATCAGATGTATTCTTTTCGTTACGGAATAATTCCGATAGTGAGAAGAACGGGAGGACTGAAAGATACGGTTACTGATATTGGAGATAATGGAAACGGAATTTGTCACGATCAAGCCTCTATCACGGATATTTGTTATTCGATTCAAAGAGCTGTAAAGTTGTATAAAGATAAAAGAAATCTAAAAAAAATTCGAAAAATAGGAATGAATATTGACCACTCTTGGGAGAGAGTTTGTCAAGAATATATAGAAATGTACCATTTAATAACTAACTAAAATGAAACCAAAAAAGAAAAATGTTATCGCAATTATCCTCGGTGGAGGACAAGGCTCTAGATTGTATCCATTGACAGAATCACGTTCAAAACCTGCTGTTCCAATTGGTGGAAAATATAGATTAGTCGATATTCCAATTTCGAACTGTATGAATTCTGATATTTACAGAATTTTTGTATTGACGCAATTCAATTCAGCTTCATTGAATGCACACATCAAAAACACCTATCATTTTAGTATTTTTAGTCACGCTTTTGTCGATATTTTGGCCGCTGAACAAACTCCGGATAATCCAAGATGGTTCCAAGGTACTGCCGATGCTGTTAGGCAATGTATGCCTCATTTTTTGAATCATGATTTTGATTATGCTTTGATTCTTTCGGGAGATCAATTGTATCAAATGGATTTAAATCAAATGATTGAAGAGCATATAAAAAACGAAGCCGATATTTCTATAGCAACCTTGCCTGTAAACGCTAAAGATGCCCCTGAATTTGGAATTTTAAAAACTAATTCAGAGAGTTTTATTGAATCTTTTATCGAAAAACCGGCTAAGGAACTTTTACCTGAATGGGAATCTGATGTGAGCGATCAAATGAAAAGTGAAGGCAAATTATATTTGGCCTCTATGGGAATTTATATTTTTAATAGAGAATTCTTGTTGGATGTTATGGCGGAATCAAGTACTAAAGATTTTGGTAAAGAAATTATTCCTCAAGCTGTTGGACACAAAAGAATATTTAGTTTTCAATATGAAGGATATTGGACAGATATTGGTAATATAGATTCCTTTTTTGAAGCTAATATAGGGTTGACGGATGATTTACCGCATTTTAATTTATTTGATGACGACAATAAAATTTATACTCGTCCAAGATTGTTACCTCCAACAAAATTCAAAAAAACCAGTATCGACAGATCTATAATGGCTGATGGATGTATTGTAAATGCCAAAGAAATTGTTCGTTCTGTTATTGGAAATCGTTCCAGAATTGGTATTGATTCGATTATTCATAATACTTATGTAATGGGAAATGATTTTTATCAAAGTATAGATGAAATGATTAGTGACACAAATAGCAAAAAACAATTAATAGGAATTGGAGATAGATGTTTTATAAATAATGCTATTGTCGATAAAAATTGCAGAATTGGAAATGATGTTCACATCAATGGTGGTAAGCATTTAGAGGATGTATCCAATGAATCGTATATGATAAAAGAAGGAATTGTCGTTATCAAAAAAGGGGTGACTATTCCAGATGGCTACACCATAAAGTAATTAATTTATAAACTTAGTTTGAAATACTGCCATCAATTTTACTGGCGGTATTTCAAATTATGGGCGCTAAATTTAGTAGAATTTTAAAATTAGAAAATGCAGAATCAAACCAGAATTGTAATCGAAAATGTGATGCCACAACTTGATGGTGGTGTCAATCCGATAAAAAGAATAGTAAATCAAAATGTAAATGTAATAGCAGATGTGTTTTCTGATGGACACGACATCATTGAATGTTGTGTTAAATTCAAGAATGAAAAAGATAAAAAATGGCAAGAAGTCCGAATGGAACCTACAGTTAATGATAGTTGGAATGCTAGTTTTAAGGTAGAGAAACAAGGATATTATACTTTTTTTGTTGAAGGCTGGGTAGATTATGCCTTGAATTGGCAACACGGAACCCTACGAAAAATTCAAGACAATCAATATGTGAAATCTGAATTATTGGAAGGTGCGGAATATGTTAAAGCCATTTTAGATGAAGTCGATTCACACGAAAAAGATTATTTGAATACTTTGATTCATTATTTTACTACTGAGCACGAATACGAAAATGCCATTCGAGAAGCTAGTTCTCCACATTTGAATTACCTATTCAAGAAACATCCAAAGCTTTTTTTAGAAAATAAATCATTAGATTTAAAAGTTTACGTTGATAGAAAAAAAGCATTGTTTAGTACTTGGTATGAATTTTTTCCTCGTTCAGCATCTGCCGAAGAAGGAAAACATGGTACTTTCAAAGATTGTGAAAGATTGTTGCCAAGAGTAGCTTCTATGGGTTTTGATACGTTGTATTTTCCGCCAATTCATCCTATTGGAGAAGTGAATAGAAAAGGAAAAAATAATGCAACTAATGCTGAACCTGGTGATGTGGGCTCTCCTTGGGGAATTGGCTCACAATATGGCGGACATAAATCTACGCATCCTGAATTAGGAAGTATTGAAGATTTTAAATCATTGGTCAAAAAAGCCAAAGATTTAGGAATAGAAGTCGCTATGGATTATGCCTTGCAAGCCGCTCCCGATCATCCTTATGTGAAAGATTTTCCACAATGGTTCAAATGGCGTCCTGATGGAACGGTGCAATATGCCGAAAATCCTCCCAAAAAATACCAAGATATTCAACCTATTTATTTTGAAAGTAGCGACTGGAAAAATCTTTGGAAGGAATTATTAGATGTAGCTTTGTTTTGGATTGAAGAGTGCGATGTTAAGATTTATAGAGTGGATAATCCACATACAAAACCATTTTATTTCTGGGGTTGGTTGATTGGTGAAATCAAGAAAAAACATCCTGACGTTTTGTTTTTGGCCGAAGCTTTCACCCGACCAAAGATTATGAACGAATTGGCGAAGCAAGGATTTACTCAGTCTTATACTTATTTTACTTGGCGAAGTTCTAAAAATGAATTAATAGAATATGTCGAGGAATTGACTAAATCCGATCAAAAAGAATTTTATCGCCCCAACTTTTGGCCGAATACTCCCGATATTAATCCAGGGCATTTGCAACACGGAAATGAATCCATTCATCTTCAACGATATTTCTTGGCTGCAACATTGAGTTCTAGTATTGGAATTTACGGACCCGTTTTCGAATATCAAATTTCAACTCCGTTGGCTCCGGGAAAAGAAGAGTATCTAAATTCTGAAAAATATGAATTTTTTAAATGGGATTGGGATAAACAGAATAAGATTACTACCGTGATAAGTAGAATAAACAAAATCAGAAATGAACATGCTTCCTTGCAACAAACAAATAATATTGATTTTTGTGCTACCAATAATGATAAGGTAATGGCCTATTATAAATTTGATGATGAAAAACAGGATGAAACACTGATGGTTGCAAGTCTCGATTCTAATTATACTGCTCAATCCATGGTGCTTCTTCCTCAAGAGTTATTGAGTAAGCTTCCGCTAAAAATTACCGATTTAATCACTGGAAATAGTTATATTTGGGAGAAAGAATGGAATTTTGTAGAGATTTCACCGGATTTACCATTCCATTTGTTTAAAGTTGAACGATAATAAATGCAAACAATGAACGAAGATGAATTTCAAAATCCTTTTGTTTTTAAAACAGATTGGAAAAATGCATTCGAAGATAAAGAATTTGTTCAAGTTTTTTCTTCAGATATTCTTGAAAATTATATTATTAATAAACGCTGGTATGGCGGAAAAGCAAGCACTTTAAAGTACATTGAAGTGGTTGACTTTTTCAAAATTACTTCCAAAAAGAATACCTATTATGGGGTTTTACTTGAAGTCAACTTTAAAGAAGCATTTTATCAGCATTATTTTATGCCGATTGCCTTTATGCTCGAAGAGGAGTTGGATACAAACACGATAATTGCACCGGTAAAAATGAACGGTCTTTCAGGATTTCTTGTCGATGCTTTGCATCAAGAGGATTTCAAAAAATTATTGTTCGATAAAATTGTCAATGCGAAAGAAAAATCCGATTCAATTGTAAAATTTCATAAGGGAGTTAAACTTGAAGAAAAGGAATATGTATCATCCAAATTCATGGGGGTAGAACAAAGCAATACTTCCATTATTTATAATAATACTTTGGTTCTAAAGATATTCAGGCGAATATATATCAGTACGAATCCTGATTATGAAATCAGTAGATTTCTTACTGAAAGAATGGACTTCAAGAATTCTCCAGCCTATATGGGAAGTATCAATGTTGTCTTGGCCGATGGTGATATCACTTTAGGCTTAATGCAGGAATTAGTACCAAATCAAGGCGATGCCTGGCAATTTATGTTGGATGAAGTAGATGCCATCTTTCAAAATCTAAAACATAAAAAAATCAACATACGTAAATTGCCTGATATTGAATTGTTTAAAAGATTAAAAATCAACGAAGTTCCGCACGAACTTATTGATTGGGCAGGTTTGAATATTTTTATGAGAATCCAAAAGTTAGCCGTTCGAACCGCCGAAATGCATATTGCACTAGGAAGTGATGTTCACGAAACCGCTTTTACGCCAACGACTTATAATGGTGATTATACGGTTTGGCTTAAAAATAGGTTGACTTATCAGTTTCAAAACCGGCTAAATATTCTCGAAAATAATCTTCATAAATTGGATGGATTAGCTTTAGAATTAGCTAATCAATTTTTGGATCATAAGAAAGAAATTCGAAATTTATTTCTGGATTTCGATTGGACAAAAATGAAATCCGAAAGAATCAGGATTCATGGTGATTATCATTTAGGACAGGTTTTAGTCAATGGAGACGATTTTTATATTTTAGATTTTGAAGGCGAACCCGAAAGCACGATTCGAGACCGAAAAGTAAAACAGCCGCCTTTGAAAGACGTTGCGGGGATGTTTCGCTCGTTTCATTACGCAATTTACGCCACGATTTTCAATAATGCAGATAAATATCCTTACGAGCAAGACGAACTTTTTAAGGCAGGCGAAATTTTGTTTAAATACTTTGTAGGCGTATTTCTTCAGACTTATACTGATGTCGCTCAAGGCGAAAATTTGAACATTGGGTACCGAAAAGAAATAGATTTCTTATTGAAATATTGTTTACTCGAAAAAGCAATTTATGAATTGGGTTATGAACTGAATTCCCGACCAAGGTGGGCCGTAATTCCTTTGACCGGAATTGCCAGTATTATGGAGTTTAGTAATAAATAATTTAACAACCCTATTTGGGTTAAAAAGTTTAAAATAAAAAAAATAAAATGAACAAAGTACAACCTTATTCCCTTTTTACCGATTTCGATATTGATTTATTCAAAGCCGGAAAACATTTCAGATTATACGAAAAACTTGGAGCACATCTTGTAGAAGTTGATGGTGTAAAAGGCGTATATTTTTCCGTTTGGGCTCCATCGGCTAGATCCGTTTCCGTGGTTGGGGATTTCAATTATTGGATTCAGGGCGATCATCAATTGAAGGTTCGCTGGGATTCCTCAGGAATTTGGGAAGGATTTATTCCCGGAATCGAAAAAGGAACCACTTACAAGTATAAAATCCAATCTAACAATGGTGGAATTATAACCGAAAAAGCCGATCCATTTGCGCTCTATTGCGAACATCCTCCTCATACTGCCTCTGTAGTTTGGGATTTGGATTACCAATGGAAGGACAAAAAATGGATGGAAACCCGAAAAGAACATAATGATTTAGACAAACCTTATTCGGTTTACGAAGTTCATTTGGGTTCATGGAAACGCAATGCCGAAGGGAAATTCTTGACTTATCTTGAATTGGCCACAGCATTAGTCGATTACATAAAAGAAACCGGTTTCACTCACGTTGAGTTTATGCCTATAATGGAATATCCGTATGATCCTTCTTGGGGATATCAATTGGTTGGGTATTTTGCACCAACATCCCGTTTTGGGACGCCACAAGATTTTATGGTTTTGGTCGATAAATTGCACGAAGCTGGGATTGGAGTGATTTTAGATTGGGTTCCTTCACATTTTCCGGAGGACGCACATGGACTAGGATTTTTTGATGGTTCCAATCTTTTCGAACATCCTGATCGCAGAAAAGGGTATCATCCGGATTGGAAAAGTTTAGTTTTTAATTACGGACGAAATGAAGTACGTGCGTTTTTGATTAGCAATGCTATTTTTTGGTTGCAACATTATCACGTCGATGGACTTCGAGTAGATGCTGTAGCTTCGATGTTGTATTTGGATTATTCCAGAGAAGAAGGAGAATGGGAGCCTAATATTTTTGGTGGAAGAGAAAATCTGGACACCATAAGTTTCCTGAAAGAATTTAATGAAGCCGTTTATTCGAGTTTTGAGGGCGTACAAACTATTGCCGAAGAAAGTACTTCTTTCCCGATGGTTTCTCGTCCAACATTTGCAGGAGGATTAGGTTTTGGGATGAAATGGATGATGGGTTGGATGCACGATACTTTGCAATATTTTCAAAAAGAAACCGTGTATCGAAAATACCATCAAAACGATTTGACTTTTGGGATGACTTATGTTTTTTCTGAAAATTTTATGTTACCGCTTTCACACGATGAAGTGGTTTATGGAAAGAAATCTATCGCAGGAAGAATGCCCGGTGACGAATGGCAGAAATTTGCTAATTTAAGATTGCTTTATGGCTATATGTTTATGCATCCAGGAGCAAAATTATTGTTTATGGGAAGTGAGTTTGGACAAAGTGCTGAATGGAATTTTGAAGGAAGTTTAGATTGGCATTTGTTACAATACGATTTTCACGAAGGCGTTAAAAAAGCCATAACCGATTTGAATACATTGTATAAAACACAACCAGCATTGCACGAAAAACAATTTAGTCCGGAAGGTTTCGAATGGATTAATTATTCGGATCATCAAAACGCGGTGATGACTTTTATCCGTAAAGGTAACAAACCAAAGGATGATGTTATTGTGGTTTGTAATTTTACGCAAGTAGTTCGCCAAAATTATCGCATTGGTTTACCAAAAAAAGGAAAATTGACAGAAATTTTCAATAGTGATGCTACCGTTTATGGCGGAAGTGGAGTGAAAAATCCAAACAAATTGACTGTCGAAGCATTTCCTTATGATGGAAGAGATTATTCAATTGAATTGCTTTTGCCACCACTAAGTGTGACAGTTTATAAATATTAGATTGTAATTGAAATCGAGTAACAATCCAAAAATATTGATACTTTTGGAATTTATTCTATAAATTAAGATTTGACATTAATTGTATTTTTGTTGAATATTTAAAATTATATTTATGAAAAAGAACTTTTTATTTGGAGGAATTATTGCATTAGGATTCGTTTTTTCTTGTGCTACAAACCCATTTACTGGCAAACAAAGTTTAAATTTTGTTTCTAATAGTCAATTATTTCCATCTTCTTTTCAACAATATGGAACTTTTTTGAAAGAAAATAAAGTTATTGTCGGTACTACAGATGCAAAACGTGTAGAAAATGTTGGTATGAAAATCAAAGCAGCAGCCGAACGTTGGTTAAAAGCTAACGGACATGCTGAATATTTGAACGGTTATCAATGGGAATATAAGTTGATTGAAAATAAAGAAGTCAATGCTTGGTGTATGCCAGGCGGTAAAATTGTTGTGTATTCAGGGATTTTACCAGTAACGAAAGACGATGCTGGATTAGCTACTGTAATGGGACATGAAGTTTCACACGCATTGGCGAATCACGGTGCTCAGAGAATGAGTGCATCTCAATTACAACAACTTGGAGCTGTAGGTGTGGCAGTAGCGACTGGAAGTAAAAGTGCAGAGCAGCAACAAATGTGGCAACAATATTACGGACTTGGTTCAGAAGTAGGAGTGATGCTGCCTTTTAGCAGAAATCACGAAAGTGAAGCTGATAAAATTGGTTTAACTCTTATGGCAATTGCAGGTTATAATCCTGAATTAGCAATATCATTTTGGGAAAGAATGTCAGCTAGTAGTAGTGGAAATAAACCACCTGAATTTCTTAGCACGCACCCAGCCGATGCCACGAGGATTGCTAATTTAAGAAAGTTAATTCCAGAAGCTAAAGCTGAAGCTTTGAAGTTTGGAGTTATGTTTAAATAATTTATTTAGAGTTTAATAAAAAGGAAGTAATCTAAAAATAAGATTACTTCCTTTTTTTATAATTTTGATTTTTTTTCATCATCTTTGGACTCAATAAAAAAAAATAGTATGAGTACAACTAAACTGACCATCAATAGAAATGGTTCATTAAAAATTGAAGGTGATTTTGAAATAGTGGATCAAGAAGGCAATGTTTATGGATTGCAGGGAAGAGAAACATTAGGACTTTGTCGTTGTGGATTATCTGCCAACAAACCTTTTTGCGATGGTTCACACCGCAATGGTTTTGAACACGAAGCCAAAGCATTTGATTTGCCACCAATGAAAACTAAATAGAAATTTTACTTTTCTATTTATAAAAAAAGCTGCATTTATCAAAATGCAGCTTTTTTACTTGTGGTAATGTAGTAAACTTTTTATGCAGCTATTTATCGATAGAACCTAAAACTCGCTTCATAAAAGTATTCAAAGCTTCTTTTTTGTCCATTCCTTCTTTGGTCATTTTATGTACTTCGAGAGCGCCGTACATATTTGAAATTAATTCACCAATAACGTCTAATTCTTCATCTTTCAAGGAAGAAACTTCGGTCAAAGCTTCTAGAACTTCTATAGTTTCAACTAAGTAATCTTGGTCATTTTCTTCAATAAATTGAGATAAATGTTTGATTATGGGTAGTTTCATAATTACTTAATTTCGTTTACCAATTCTGCTAAAACTTCGGCTTTATTGGTTTGAGTTTCGTTGGTCAATTTTCCGTTTACGAAAGTGGCAAATGTTGGCAAGTTGCTTACATTGGCTAATTTTCTAGATTCTGGAGAATTTTCAGCATCAACCAAAACAAAAGTCAAGTTTTCGTTTTCTGAAGCCAATTTTTTGAATTTTGGTTTCATAATTCGGCAATTTCCACACCAAGAGGCCGAAAACTGAACGATTACTTTTTCGTTTTTTGAAACTAAATCTTGTAATGTATCTTCGTTTAATTCGATTAACATAATTTTTTATTTAAGTTACAATATAAAATTCAATGGCAATATCAATTAGAATATTGAAATTGCCATTGTTATTGTTATTGAATGTTAGTGAGTTCCTAAATATTCAGCAGTACTTTTTCTGTCAGCGTGCATGGCATCTTTTCCTTCTTCCCAGTTTGCAGGACAAACTTCACCTTTAGTTTGAACGTGTGTGTAAGCATCAACCAAACGCAAATATTCGTTTACGTTACGACCCAATGGCATATCGTTTACACTTTCGTGGAAAATTTTCCCCTCTTCGTCAATCAAATAAGTAGCTCTGTAAGTTACGTTTGAACCTACTAATAATTCGCCATCAAAAGCTTCGTCATATTCCATTTCGATGTCTAAAAT
>Ga0073904_10003672_pt1 | contig 11515 bp, 11 predicted proteins | sample KloWWTrecipitate_FD_66668 | JGI IMG/M metagenome (GOLD analysis project Ga0073904, IMG submission 66668) | Active sludge microbial communities from Klosterneuburg, Austria, studying microevolution and ecology of nitrifiers - Klosterneuburg... | ecosystem: Engineered > WWTP > Aerobic digester >... | reverse complement strand
GGGTCAATGTGGATCGGTTCATCGCCTTTCTCCCAACGCTGTTTTCAGGTCCTGGCCGATGTCGGCGATCACGCGGTCGGCAACCGGCGTGGCATAGGGCATGCTCGCAAAGCCGTGCAGCATCCCAAGATACCGGCGGGCGACGACACTCACACCCGCTTCCCGCAGCCGGTCGGCGTAGGCCTCGCCTTCATCGCGCAGCGGATCGTACTCGGCGGTGATTACGGTCGCGGGTGGCAGGCCGGCAAGGCTGGGCGCCCGCAGCGGTGAGACAAGCGGGTTTGCGGCTTGCCCGGTTTCGCCGACATAGCATTCGCCGAACCAGCGAATCATCGCGGCCGACAGCAGATGGCCCTCCGAGAGTTCCCGCATGGACGTGCTCTGGCCGGCGAAATCGGTTCCGGGGTAGATGAGCACCTGGTAAGAAAGACGCGGCCCACCGCGGTCCTTCGCCAGCATCGATACGGTTGCGGCCAGAGTGCCTCCGGCACTGTCGCCGCATACGGCGAGGCGCTGCGTGTCGAGCCCGAGCGGCTTTGCCTGAGTGGCCAGCCAGGCGGTGGCGGCATAGGCATCCTCGAGTGCACCGGGAAAGCGTGTCTCTGGCGCGAGTCGATATTCGACCGAGGCCACCGCACAGCCCGAAGCCCGCGCCAGACTGCGGCACAGCGCGTCGTGAGTCTCGAGATCGCACAGGACGAAACCGCCGCCGTGGAAGAACACGACGAGGGGCAGGTGCGCTTGGGCAGTGGGTCGATAGAGCCGCACGCGGATGGGGCCGGCGGGGCCGGGCGCGGCGAGTTCGCGCACTTCGTGCATTTCCTCCTTCGTGACCGGAGGCATCGGGTTCGCGGCGAGCGCGGCGCGCAGGCCGGCGGCGCCGAGTTCAGGCGGGGGAGGTTGCAACTCCGCGCCGAGCATGGACAGGAGTGGACGAAAGCATGGATCGATGGACATGCAAGCTCCTTTACTACACATGGGGGAGTGTACAGACTTGATGATTGCTCTCGTAGCATTGAAGGTAGCGGCATGAACGAACACGCAGAGTCACCGGATATCGTCATCATCGGGTCGGGTGCCGGGGGCATGACCGCCGCGCTCGCGGCGCACGAGGCCGGCCTCAAGACCCTGATCGTCGAGAAGACGCGGTATTACGGTGGCTCGACGGCGCGCTCGGGCGGCGGCATCTGGATTCCCTGCAATCACCTGATGCGTGCGGCCGGCGTTGCCGATTCCTTCGAGGAGGCACGCCGCTATCTGCAGGCGACCGTCGGCGATCGCAGTCCGGCGGCTTCGCGCGACATGTATCTGCGTCAGTCGGTGCACATGATCGAGTGGCTCGGCAGGACATCAGACCTGCAGTGCAGCTATCTGCCGGGCTACGCCGACTACTATCCTGAATTGCCCGGTGGCAAGGCGCAGGGGCGCGCGGTCGAAGCCCAGCTGTTCGATGGCAACGCGCTCGGCGCGGATCTCGCCCAGCTGCGCCCGCCCGTGATTCCCATTCCGGCAGGTCTCACGTTCACCGCCGGCGAGTACAAGCGGTTGGGCCTCGTCATGCGCACCTGGCAGGGCAGGGGCACGGCGCTGCGCATCGGCCTGCGGCTGATCGGTGCGCGTCTCACCGGCAGGAAGATGCTCATGATGGGGCAGGCCTTGATCGGCCGCCTGCGCCTTTCGCTCAAGAAGCGGGGCATTCCCCTGTGGCTCGACACGCCGATGAAGGAGCTGATCGTCGACGGCGGACGCGTCTTGGGTGTCCGCGTCGAGAAGGACGGCCAGCCGCTCGACATCATTGCGCGCAAGGGTGTCATCCTCGCGGCCGGCTGCTTTGCGCACAATCTCGACATGCGCCTGCAATACCAGAAGCCTCCCATCACCACCGACTGGACCGTGGCGAGTGAGGGTAATACCGGTGATGGGATCCTCGCCGGCCAGCGCGTCGGCGCCGCCGTCGATCTGATGGACGAAGCCTGGTGGGGGCCGACGAGCCTGCCACCGGGCACGCCGCCTTTCTTCCACGTCGCAGAGCGCGGCTTTCCCGGCCTCATCATGGTCAACCAGAAAGGCCGCCGCTTCACCAACGAGTCGGCGAGTTATGTCGAGGTCGTGCAGGCAATGTATCGCCTGCACACGGAGGACGATCCGCACGTGCCGTGCTGGTTCGTCTTCGATCAGCGCTATCTCAACCACTACGTCTTTGCGAGTCTCTTCCCGCATCAGCCCTTGCCAAAGGAAATGCTCGACAGCGGCTACCTCCGCCAGGCCGCCACAATTGATGACCTGGCGAACCAGCTGGGCATGGAGGCCGCAGTCCTGCGCGAGACCGTAAGTCGCTTCAACGGCCACGCGAAAGCAGGCCGCGATCCGGATTTCGGCCGTGGTGACAGTGCCTACAACCGTTACTTTGGTGATCCGACCAACAAGCCCAGCCCGAATCTCGCGCCCATCGACAAGGCGCCGTTCTACGCCGTGAAGGTCTTCGCGGGCGATCTGGGCACCAAGGGTGGCCTCGTCACCGACGAGTTCGCGCGCGTCAAGCGCGGGGACGGCTCGGTCATCGAGGGCCTCTATGCTGTCGGCAACAGCTCCGCCTCAGTCATGGGCACGACGTACCCCGGTCCCGGCGCCACCATCGGCCCGGCGATGACCTTCGGCTACGTCGCTGCGCGCCATGCGGCCGGCATCGATGCCGATGTGGCATGGCAGTGAGAGGCTGCTTTGCCGTGCAATATCAGAGCTTCGGCTCCGGGTTCGCGTGCAGCAGGTACTCGCTGGTGGCGATGACATCAACGGCGTCCGCGTCGAGGAAGCGGGCGCAGCTTTCCATCATCAGGCCGAGATTGCGCTGGAATTTCGCCTCGTCGCCGACCGCGTCGTAGAACACGCGCAGATCACGCATCGCTTCGACTGGAAAGCCTTCCTCCACGATGCCGCGCCAGGCGGGTGCATCCGCGGTGAGCGGCATGACGACGACGTTCTGGATGTAGCGGAAGTTGGCCTGGGTCTCGATACCCACCTGGGTGTGCTTCTCGAACCAGATTCGCCGCCATTCCTCGAAGCTGAGTCGCGCCGCAACTTTCAGGAAACTCACCTGACTGAAGCCCCAGGTGCGCTCGCCGGCCTTCGGCGGATGCTCGACGTTTGACAGGATCGTGGACTCGGCGACCACGTAGCCCGCAAGGCGCCCGAGGCTCTGTGCCAGCAGCTTTTCCGCCGGCGCGCGCCGATAGGCGCTCGTGAGCCAGAAGCTCACGATGCCGGCGGGTTTCGGATTGGCACCGGTCCTGCGTTGCATGTGCTCGACCGCACCCGTGAGATCGAGGTCGGTCAGGTTCAACTGCAACCGCTCGACACCGAGTTCCGTCAGCTGCGGTCGCACGTCTTGCACGAAACGCTGCCGCACTGTCTCCGTCGACGCGCCGTCGCCCCAGAAGGCATAGATCAACTTTTCCATGACATCTCCGTATGGCCGGTCCGCCTTTTTTACCGGCGAGTCTCCCTGACACGGGCGATTGCCTTGATCTCGACGAGGGTATCGGGATAGCCGAGTGCCGCCACACCGACCGCGGTCCAGGCCGGCAGTGCTCGACCCTGGAAGGCAGCCTTCGCCTTCAGGAAGATATCCATCTGAGCCGGATAGTTCGTGTGAAAGGACATCAGTTCGACGATATCGCCCGCATCGCATCCTGCTTCCCGCAGAACTTTGCCGAGTGCCGCAAAAGCCAGAGTGAACTGGCGTTCCGGATCCTTCGGGACGGTGCCATCCGGTTCCAGTCCCACCTGCCCTGAGACGAAGAGCAGGTCGCCTGCACGAACAGCGGGCGAGAATCCAAAGTCCTGGGATTGCTCCGGGTTGTACGCGGCAGTATTCATCTGGAAAACCTTCGGTGAGCGACCTTTCAAATCCAGCGCGCAATCACGCGGCCGGCCTGTCAGTTGGCGGTCTGACCACCGTCAACGGGGAACGCGATGCCGGTGATCCGTCTGGCTTCGTCTGATGCCAGGAACGCGACCGCATCGGCGATATCCGACGGTTCGCAGAACTCGCCACCGTTGAGCCAGGGGGCGGACCGCTTGATCAATGCAGCGTCCACACCCTCGCCGGGCGGCGCCTGGACCATCGGGGTGTTCACCCCGGTGGGGCAGACCGCATTGATGCGTACGCCGGCATTGGCGAACTCGAGGGCAAGCGCGCGGGTGAGGCCCACCACACCGTGCTTGGAGGCCACGTAGGAGGCGCCAAAGGGCACGCCGACGAGCCCCGCCGACGAGGCAAGATTGACGATGCAGCCTTTCGTCGCGACGAGGTGAGGCAGGGCGGCCTGGCACATGTAGAACGTGCCGGAGAGGTTGATCTGGATGATCCGGTTCCAGTCGTCCGGAGTGATCGAAGCAACGGGCGCCATCTGCAGCACACCGGCCACGTTGCAGAGGATGTCGAGACGCCCGCACTGTTCCAGTGTCGACCGCACGATCGCCGCGCAGTGCGCCGGGTTTGCGACATTGAGTTCGTGTGTCGAGGCTGCATCGCCCAGTTCGGCCTTGACCGCTGACAGCCCGGGCACGTTAATGTCGCCCAACACGACCCGCGCGCCCTCCTTGACGAGCCTCGTTGCCACCGCGCGACCGATGCCAGAAGCTGCTCCCGTGACAATCGCCGTCTTGCCGTTGAATCGTGCCAATGCCTTCACTCCCTGCCGCAGCGGGTGCTGCGCGTTGCCTCATTTACGCAATCACCGCGACCGTCTGTCAATTGCGCCGCTGTCGATCACGTGGGCACCCCGCCTGCGCAGCTCTTCGAGGCGCGCGGGCGCGACGGCAAGGTCGAGCGGGGTTGCGGCGTCGCGGATGAAGTGCACGTTGAAACCCTCGCGGAGCGCGTCCAGGGCGCTGAAATGAACACAGATGTCGCCCGCCAGGCCGCACAGGTAGAGATCGTGTGCGCGCTTGCCGCGCAGGTAGTCGGCGAGCCCCGTCGACTTGCGTCGGCCGTTGTCGAAGAAGGCGCTGTAGCTGTCGATGCCGGGGTCGGTGCCCTTGCGGAAAATCGCCTCGATGGGGCGCGTCTCGAGCGCGGCCGAAAACCCGGCGCCGTGGCTGCCTTGCACGCAGTGGTCCGGCCACAGCGTCTGCGGGAGACCCTCGAGATCGATCTCGTCGAACGGCTTGCGTCCGGGGTGGTTCGTGGCAAAGCTGCCATGATTCTGCGGGTGCCAGTCCTGCGCCGCGACGATCAGGTCAAACCGCTCCATGATGCGGTTGATGACGGGCACGATGGCATCACTGCCCGCCACTGGCAGCGAGCCGCCGGGGAGAAAGTCGTTCTGCACGTCGATGATGAGAAGTGTCTTCATTCCGGGCTCCTCCTGGCTGCGTAACGCTGGCGCAATGTTTCGCGCTCGCGATGCAGGGTTTCGCTGATGCCGATCTTGTAAGTGTGGGGATTCTCGAAACGCCGGTACTCGGGAGGCAGCAGGGCGAGACGCCCGGCGGCGAAGGTCCTGATGTCCTCGACACTTCGTCCTGCAGCCACGCGCTGGCCGCGCCGCATCACCGGTTGCAGCAGCGGTTCGCTCGCGAGATCTGCGCAGGTGAGGGACTTGTGCGGCTCGAACGGATGGATCAGCCGGGCCGGCACCGCTTCATTCAGGGTGACGACGCCGTCGATGCCGGCGAACTGGCCGTCGCCATTGGAGAAACGGTGTACCTGCTTGCGGCCGGGCAAGGTGGTCTTGCCGAGACTTTCGGAGACCTTGATGCGAGCTTCGTCACCGGCTTCGGCCAGCTTGTACACGCCATCGAGCGCGGCATCGGGTGCGCCGGTCACGAGGCTCGTGCCAACGCCGAAGATGTCGATGGGCGCCCCTTGCTCGCGCAGGCTGCGAATCACGAACTCGTCGAGCTGGTTGGAGGCAGCGATCTTCACCTCCGGAAAGCCCGCCGCATCGAGCATGGCGCGTGCGCGGTGAGCGAAGAAGGCGAGGTCCCCGCTGTCGAGGCGGATGGCGCGCAGGGCCTGGCCGCGCCCGCGCATTTCCCGCGCCACGGTGATGGCATTCGGAACGCCGCTCTGCAGCGTGTCGTAGGTATCTACCAGCAGCACGGTGTTGTCCGGGCGTGCGGCGGCAAAGGCGCGAAAGGCGGTCAGCTCGTCCCCGTGCCACTGGATGAAGGCGTGCGCCATCGTGCCCTCCGCACGCAGGCCGAACCGCTGTGCGGCATACACATTGCTGGTGGAATCGAAGCCGCCGATCACGGCGGCGCGCGCGGCCACGACGCCCCCCTGAGCCTGGGCCCGGCGTAGCCCGAACTCGCTCAGGACGGCGCCGCCAGCCACGGCCCGGATGCGTGAAGCTTTGGTGGCAACCAGCGACTGGTAGTTCAGAAGGTTGAGGATCAGCGTCTCGACGAGCTGTGCCTCGATGACGTTGCCTTCGACGCGCAGCAGGGGTTCGGTGGGAAACACGATTTCTCCCTCGGGCGGCGCGTGGAGGTCGCCACGGAAGCGCAGGTCGCGCAGATAGTCGAGGTAGTCGCGATCGAATCCGGTCGCAGCGAGACCCTCGATCTCGTCTGCCGTGAATCGCCAGTGCGCGAGCGCGTCGAGCACGGTCTCGAGACCCGCGAAGACCACGTAACCGCCGGCGAACGGGACCTTGCGGAAGAAGTAGTCGAACACCGCGCGCTTGCCCTGCTGACCTCCGCGGAACAGCGCCTGCCCCATGGCGATCTGGTAGAGGTCGGTGTAGGTGCCACTGATTTCGATGTGCATAATGGTTGTCGCGACCGTGAAGTACTGGAGGAGAGTATGGGACAACTGGATAACAGGCTCGCAATCGTCACCGGTGCAGGGCAGGGTGTGGGGCGCGGCATCGCGCTCGCGCTCGCCACTGAGGGCGCGGCTGTGGCGGTAGTAGGGCGTACGGCATCAAAGCTGCAAGACACCTGCGCCGAGATCAGCCGTCGTGGCGGCAAAGGGGTGCCGATCGCCGGCGACGCGCACGATCGCGACGACATCCAGCGGATCGTCAAGGATTCGGTGCGGGCGCTGGGAGGCGTCGATATCCTTGTCAATAATGCCAATGTCCATACGAAGGGAATGGGCCCGCTTTTGTCGATTGCGGATGAGGATCTCGTGCAGAGCTTCATCGCCGGCCCCGTTTCCACGTTGCGATTCATGAAGGCCTGCCATCCGCACATGAAGGCGCGTGGCCGCGGCGACATCATCAACATCGTGACTGCGGCCATGGTGCGCTGGGATGCGCGCAACTACGGGCTGTACGCTTCCTACAAGCAGGCTGTCCGCTCGCTGACCCGCGCGGCAGCCTGCGAGTGGGCCAATGACGGCATCCGTGCCCTGAACGTTGCGCCGCATGCGATGTCACCGGCCCTGAAGCACTGGATCGAGGAGCGGCCCGCCGAAGCCGCGGAGTTCGTCAAGACCATTCCGGGCGGACGCATCGGTGACTGTGAGCAGGATATCGGCCGGGGTGTCGTCGCGTTGCTCAGCAAGGATCTGGCGTACCTGACCGGCGCCACGATTCCGCTCGACGGCGGGCAGGCCTATTTCGGATGACGGCCGGCTTGCAGCTCATCGCCGTACCGGACATTCCCCTGGTGCGGGCCGGCGACGATCTTGCCGGCTTCATCGCGCAGGGGTTGTCCGCAGCGGACCTGACGTTGCGGGACGACGATATCCTCGTCGTCGCGCAGAAGATCGTCTCGAAGGCGGAGGGGCGGCTCGTCGATCTGACGACCATTGTGCCATCGGCGCGTGCAGAAGAACTGGCGCGCGTGGTACGCAAGGATCCGCGACTGGTCGAAGTCGTCCTTTCCGAATCGCGCCGGGTTGTGCGCGCCGTGAAGGACGTGCTCATCGTCGAGCACCGACTTGGCTTCGTCATGGCCAACGCCGGTGTGGACCAGTCGAATGCGGCTGATCCGCACGGTCCGCCGCTTGCGCTCATGTTGCCGAAGGACCCGGATGCGAGCGCCGCGCAGATGCGCGATGAGCTTCACCGTCGGCTCGGTTGCCGCGTCGGGGTTGTGATCAATGACAGCTTCGGGCGGCCGTGGCGGATCGGCACGGTGGGCGTGGCGATCGGTTGTGCGGGCCTGCCGGCCGTTCTCGACCTGCGCGGTGATCCCGATCTGTTCGGTCGCTCGCTGCAGACCTCGATCCTGGGCTACGCAGACGAAATCGCAGCGGCAGCGTCGCTCCTCATGGGGCAGGCGGATGAAGCGCGCCCGGTCATCCTCGTGCGTGGGCTGAAGAAGGATGCGCCACATCAATCGGCACAGGCGTTGCTGCGCCCCGCGGGCGAGGACCTGTTCACATGACCGGAACAGTGCTCGCGCTGGCGGGAGGCGTCGGAGGGGCCAAATTGGTACTCGGTCTCTCGCGCGTGCTCGGCGCGGGTGAACTCGTGGTCGTCGGCAACACGGGTGATGACTTCAGTCATCTCGGTCTCGCCATTTCTCCGGACCTCGACACACTGCTCTACACACTGGCGGGTCTTGCGGACCCGTCACGCGGGTGGGGCCGTGAGAACGAGACCTGGAAATTCATGGAGGCGCTCGAGCAGCTCGGCGGTCCGACGTGGTTTCGCCTCGGCGATGCCGATCTTGCGCTGCATGTTGAACGAACTCGACAGCTTGCAGCGGGTGAGAAGCTGTCGGCCGTGACAGATCGATTGCGCAAACAGCTCGGTGTCGCCACGCGCATCCTGCCGATGACCGACAATCCGGTTCGAACCCGTCTGCGGACGAGCCACGGCTGGCTGGATTTCCAGGACTATTTCGTGCGCTTGCGTTGCGAGCCGGTGGTCCAGGAACTCAACTATGTCGGCGCTGAAGCCGCCCGGCCGTTACCGGAAATCCTGGACCTGCTCGCCGATGAAAAACTGCGCGCGGTCGTGATCTGCCCGTCCAACCCGTTTCTGAGCATCGAGCCCATCCTCGCGATCCCGGGGGTGCGGGCCGCGATTGCCGCTTGTCGCGCTCCCGTCGTGGGGCTGTCACCGATCATCGCCGGTCAGGCCGTAAAGGGTCCGACGGCCAAGATGATGAAGGAGCTGGGGATCGAGGCCAAAGCGGAGGCTGTGGCCCGTCGCTATGCCGATCTGCTGGATATGTTCTTTGTGGATCAGGCCGACGCGGCAGCGGTGCTGCCTGACGGTGTCGAACGCGTGCTCGAGCAGACGCTCATGATCACGCTCGCGGACCGCGAGCGCCTGGCGCGCGCGGTCATTCAGGCAGCCGATGCCGGCACGCGCCGTTCGCGCGATGCCGCTACCCGCACTTTGCGATGATCTTGTCCGCGTAGCGCCGGATCGCCTCCCGCTTCACATCGAGCGGCGGCTGCTGCTGCAGGAGGGTACCCACGCCCATCTCGGCCAGGATGCCGGGCACGCTCCACGGCGTGACCTGAAGATCGGTGACGCCAAGATCCTCGAGACGGCGGATGTCGTCGATCGAATCGGCGTCCGGGCAGTGCAACATGATGTCGAACGGCTCCTTGTCGCGCCCATACTCGCGGCGATAGCCATTCAACTCGGCGATCACCTTTGCGACTTCCGCCTTGTTGTGGATGATGCTGACCCAGCCGTCACCGAGACGTGCGGCACGCCGCATGGCCGGCGGGGTGGTCCCGCCCACGTAGATGGGGAGCTTTTTCTTCGGCACCGGGGCCATGATCAGGCGATCGAAATCGAAGTGCTTGCCGTGAAACTCGTTCATGCCACCGCGCATCAGCAGGCGGACCACCTGGATGGCCTCGTCCTGGCGCGCGCCGCGGGTCTTCATGTCCACGTGGAGCCATTTGAACTCCTCGGGCATCCACGCGAGCCCGACGCCGAGCGTGACGCGATCGTCGGCGAGGGCGGCGACCGAAAAGAGGCTCTTGGCTTCGAGCAGGGGCTGGCGGACAGCGAGCCTCAATACCGAGGTCATGAAGCGGATGCGCTTCGTGGCGACCGCCATCGCGGTGATGGCGACCCACGGATCGAGGACGTCCATGTCGAGCGGCCAGAAACGGCTGCCGTCCGGGGTATAGGGGTAGGGGACGGAAGTTGTCTCCGGGAAGAACGGCGCGTCAGCAACCTGGAGACAATGCCATCCGGCCTCGTCAGCGCAACGGGCGACGTCCTGCAGCTCGGCAGGCGGCACCATGAACATGTGGAATCCGAATCTCATGGTGCCACCGGGAGGCTCAGAACTCGTACTTCAGGTCGGCGCCGAAAGTCCGGGGCTCACCCCACGTTCCGGAGCTCGACGTGACCCAGCCCTGGTAGGCGAGGGTCACATAATCCTTGTCGGCAAGGTTCTTGCCCCACAGCGCAACCGAAAGGTTGCCGCCGCCGATGCTGACCTCGGACAGCTCGAGGCGTGCATCGAGCAGGGTGAAGGCCGGCGTGGTGGAGTAGCGCTCGACGTCCGGAATCGTGAGATTCAGCGGTGTGGACGTCCGGTCCCGGTGGCTCAAGCTCACCATGCCCTTGAGGCTGCCCGGCAGCCCGAAGTCCGGGAAGCGATAGTCGAGCGTGGCCGAGTAGTCGTTCTTGCCCACGATCAGCTTGCGCAAGGCAGTGACATCCACCCCTGAATTGGGGTCGATCCACTTGCTGTAGCTGTGATCGAGCGTGGCGTAGTTCAAGGAGAGCTGCAGTCCCGTGGTGATCGCAGCGGTCACGTCGAGTTCCGCGCCACGATACGTGGAACCTGCCACGTTCTGCGTCTGCCAGCCACCGCTCGGGAGCGCGACGGACTTCTGCTCGTTCGAGAACTTGCTCTCGAAGATGGCGAGGTTGGTACGCAGTCGCCGGTCGAGGAACTCACCTTTCAGACCAAGTTCATAGGACTTGATCGTCTCGGGCTGAAAGCCCCGCGCGAACTGCGCCGCAGTCGCCGGTCCCGACACGGGGTCGAAGCCGCCGCTCGTGTAACCCTCGACATACTTGGCGTATCCCATGACCGCATCGTTCAAGTGATAGTTGAGCGACAGGAACGGGGTGGTCTTGGAGAAAGTCAGATCACCCCTCGAACTCGCGAAGCCGACGTCCGGCGCGGCGATCGGGAATGAAAACGCCAGGATGCCCTGGCCGGGAGTGGTGGGGATGACCGCATACCCTGTGGTCCAGCCCAGGTTGTAGCCGTCGGCCTTGCGCTGATCTTCCGTGTAGCGCACGCCGGGGACGACCTCGAGCTTGCCGTTGAACATTTCAGGCCGCCAGATGAGCTGGCCGAACACGGCCCAGGAGTCGCTCTTCGAGGAGTTCAACCCCTTCTGGTCCATGCCCACGAAGTCAAAGAAGCTGGCGCCCACCGGAATGGCACTCGGCTGGTAGATGCCGACATTGGGGCCGGAATGCTGATTGCCGTCCTCGGTCGCGTAGTAAAGGCCCGCCGTGTAGCTCACGGTGTCGCCTGCCTCGCCGAGGAACTGCAGTTCCTCCGAGAACGCCTTGTTCTTCATCGTCACCGGGTGACTCTGCCCGTCAAACGGCGTGCCCGG
>Ga0073904_10003669_pt1 | contig 11522 bp, 9 predicted proteins | sample KloWWTrecipitate_FD_66668 | JGI IMG/M metagenome (GOLD analysis project Ga0073904, IMG submission 66668) | Active sludge microbial communities from Klosterneuburg, Austria, studying microevolution and ecology of nitrifiers - Klosterneuburg... | ecosystem: Engineered > WWTP > Aerobic digester >... | reverse complement strand
TCATCGCACTTTTGTTCGCTGCCTATCGCCCGATCTGGCAGGAGGCGATCGACAACGGCGTGCTCAAGGTCAGCCAGCCCGCGGTTGTGCATACCCTGCTTTCCGGTGCGATCGCGTTTCTGGTGACATCGCCGCCGTTTGAGGCGCACGGCGAGGACGGGCGAGGGCATGGCACAGGCGACAATGATCGAGACGTTGGGGATGAGGCGGCGAAACGGGTGGACGTGAAACAGCTCCTGCGCGGGCTGTTTGCGCAACTCGGCGGTGATATCTCACGCCCACTGAAACAGGGAAATTCATGAGCGGTTCAAGCGTGGGAAGCGCCGAATGGGCTAGCCTTGAGGGCGATAATCGGCTGCAGCTCGGCGGCGACTGGACGCTCGCGCATTACCGGGCGCTGGCGGCGCGCGTGGCGGCACTGGCCCCGCGGCTCGATCCCGGTACACACATCGAGTTCGATCAGTTGGGTGCGCTCGACACCGCGGGTGTCGCCCTGTTGCGCGAACTGCTTGGTCACGAACGCCTGGCCCAGCTGGCGGCGGAAGGCAGTCCGCTGGGCGTGGAGAAACGTGCGCTGCTAAAGATTGTCGGCAACGCGCTCGATGCGGAGACGCCCGCTCCTGCCAAGCGGGGCTACGCGCTGGGGGATGTGCTCGAACACGTGGGCCAGACCACGCTGGTTTTCTGGCGCCACATCAGCGGCATCGCCGGCTTCATCGGCCTCACGCTGCAAACCGCGCTTGCGGTGACGTTGCAGCCGCGGCGCTGGCGCATGACCTCGCTTGTTGCCAATCTGGAGCGGACGGGGCTCGATGCCGTGCCCATCGTCGCCCTGCTGACTTTCCTCGTCGGCGCGGTGGTGGCCTTTCTCGGCGCCACGGTGCTGGCCGAGTTCGGTGCCAGCATCTTCACCGTAGACCTTGTCGCCTATTCCTTCCTGCGCGAATTCGGCGTGCTGCTCACCGCCATCATCGTTGCCGGCCGTACCGCCAGTTCATTCACCGCGCAGATCGGTTCGATGCGCGCCAACGAGGAGATCGACGCGATTCGCGTGCTCGGCCTCGACCCGGTCGAACTGCTGGTGCTGCCACGCGTCGCGGCGCTGCTGGTGGCGCTGCCGATGCTGACTTTCGTGGCGATGATCTCGGGCATCGTCGGCGGCATGCTGGTGTGCGCGATCAATCTGGATATCTCGCCGGCGATGTTCCTGTCGGTGGTGGAGAACAACGTCGGGCTCAGGCACTTTCTCATCGGCATGGCCAAGGCGCCGATCTTTGCCTTCCTGATCGGGGTGATCGGATGCATGGAAGGCTTTCGCGTCAGCGGTAGTGCGCAGTCAGTCGGCGAGCACACCACCTCGGCAGTGGTGCAGTCGATCTTCATCGTCATCGTGGTGGATGCGGTGGCGGCGCTGTTCTGCATGGAGATGGGCTGGTGACCCGGGGACTGGTGACCCGGGGGCTGGTGACGGGGGCGAGCCCACCCATGGAGAACATCATCGAGGTGCGCGGGGTGCGCAACCAGTTCGGCAGCCAGGTGGTGCACGATGCGCTGGACCTGGACGTGCGCCGCGGCGAGATCCTGAGCGTGGTCGGCGGTTCGGGCACCGGCAAGTCGGTGTTGCTGCGGACCATCGTCGGGCTGAACCGTCCGGCGCAGGGCACGGTGAGGGTGTTCGGCGAGGATCTGCTGACCCTGCCGGCAGTGCAGCGCACCCGCATCGAGCGGCGCTTTGGCGTACTGTTCCAGAAAGGGGCGCTGTTCTCGTCGCTGACGGTGGCCGAGAATGTGGCGCTGCCGCTGATCGAGCATGCCGGTCTGCGCGCCACCGAGGCGGCGCGCCTGGCCCATCTCAAGATCGCGCTGGCGGGCCTGCCGGCCAATGCGGGCGACAAGTATCCGTCGGACCTGTCCGGCGGCATGGTCAAGCGCGCGGCGCTGGCCCGCGCGCTGGCGCTCGACCCCGACATCCTGTTCCTGGATGAGCCGACCGCCGGCCTCGACCCGATTGGCGCCGCGGCCTTCGATCAGCTCATTCTGACCTTGCGTGACGCGCTGGGGCTGACGGTGTTCATCGTTACCCACGATCTCGACACCATCTACACCATGACCGACCGTGTCGCGGTGCTCGCGCAAAAGCGGGTGCTGATCAACGACACGCTCGCCGCCGTCGCCGCGGCCGATGATGCCTGGATACGCGAGTACTTCCACGGTCCGCGTGGACGTGCCGCTGCCGATGCTGCACAGACCGTGCTTGCGGCCCTCAATACCGAACTCAATCCGGAGCAAACCTGACATGGAAACACGTGCCCATCACGTGCTGATCGGCCTTTTCACCCTGCTGGTGGTGGGGGCAGCGCTGTTGTTTGCGCTGTGGCTTGGCAAGCTCGACAGCGACACGCAGTTCCACGCCTACGACATCGTCTTCAAGGAAGCCGTCAGCGGTTTGTCCAAGGGCAGTACGGTCGAGTTCAACGGCATCAAGATTGGCGATGTATCCGGCCTGCGTCTTGACCCACAAGACCCGCATCGCGTGATCGCCCGGGTACGCATCGACAGCGCCGCACCGGTGCGCAGCGACACCGAGGCACGGCTGGTGCCGTCCGGCATCACCGGCCTGTCCATCATCCGTCTGAGTAGCGGCAACGATGCCGCCAGCACGTCGCTGGGCAACGATGATGGCGAGGTGCCAATCATCATTGCCACGCCTTCGCCGCTCAGCAAGCTGCTGTCCGAAGGCGAGGATGTGGTGCTCAACGTCAATGAGTTGCTCATTCAGGCGCGCGCCCTGTTCTCTGTCGGCAACGTCGACAGCATCAGTCGTACGCTGCAGAACCTCGAGCAGGCGACGGGCACGATCGCATCCCAGCGCGAGGAAATTGCCCTCGTGCTGCGCCAGGCCGCGCGCACCAGCGAGCAGGCGGGCCTGGCGCTGACCGAAGCCACCAAGCTGGTCGGCACCGCCAACCGCCTGATCGATGTGCAGGGCGAGCAGACGCTGCAAAGTGCGCAACGTTCGATGGCCGCCTTCGAGCACGCCATGCTCACCGTCGACAAGCTGATCAGCGACAACCGCATGCAGCTCGACAGCAGCGTGCGTGGCGTCGCCGAGATCGGCCCCGTGCTGGCCGAGTTGCGCGACACCCTGGGTTCGCTGCGCATCATCACCCGCCAGCTCGAGAACAGACCGGCCGACTATCTGCTCGGCCTCGAACCGGTCAAGGAATTCACCCCATGAAACCCTGCAAGCTCAACACCTTCCCCGTGTTTCGCACGGCCGCCCGGACCGCTGCACGAGTCGCCGCCCTGGGTTCGCTGGCGCTGCTGTCAGCCTGTTCGGTGCTGCCGCGTGCGGAACCGCTGGACACCTATCTGCTGCCGCCCGCGCATCTCAGCCATAGCGCAGCGCAAACGAGTCTGGCGCTGTCCTTGCGCATTGCGCGTCCGCTCGGGGGTGTGCAACTGGCCGGCCAGCGGATCATCGTCGTTCCCGAGAACAACCGGCTGAGCGTCTACAAGGGCGTGAGCTGGAGTGATCCCGCGCCAGTGCTGTTGCGCGATCGCATCCTGGAAGCCTTTCGCGTCGATGGCCGCATTGCCGGGCTGAGTACCGACGAGGTGCGGCTGCAGGCCGATTACGAACTCGTCAGCGATCTGCAGGCCTTTCAGACTGAATACCGCGATGGTGTGCCTGAAGTGGTCGTGCGCCTGGACGCGCGCCTCGTGTACGGCAACGGTCGCCGCATTGTTGCCTCACGCCTGTTCGAGTCGCGCCATCGCCCGGCGGGCGTCGAGGTGCCGCAGGTGGTGGCCAGCTTTGGCCAGGCGTCGACCACGGTGGCGAGCGAGATGGTGGAGTGGGTGGTGGCCGAGCTTGGGCGCTGCGGGGCAGGGGGTTGCGCCGAGTGACAGCGGCTGCTGGGAAGCGCGCCTATTTTGCCTGCTGCCGCCCGTGCGGCTGCGTGTAACCCGGTATCGTAAATACGGCCCCGTAAGCACGGGTTCAGGCGAGGTTTTGCAGGAAGCCGCAGACCAGCGTAGTCACCTCCGCCTCCCGCTCCCGGTGAGGGACATGGCGGGTACTCGGCATGATCTCGACTTGCGCCGGACCACCGGTAAGCGCGCCGATCAGCTTGGGGTGTCGTGGCGAGCCGTATTCGTCCTCGGCACCATGAATGGCCAACATCGGGCACTTTACCGCTGGCAGAACGGATTCCAGAGACCACGCGGCAAACGCCGGGTTGAGCCACGACCCAATCCACGCTTCCAGCACCCATTCTGCCTTGTCGCCGTGGAACTTCCGCAGGCGGTCGAGCTGGGCGGGGTCGGCAAAGAGTTTGCGTGCCTCCTCAATGCCTTGCAGGGTCCGGTCTTCGACAAAGGCCTGAGCGGCCTCGGTGATCAGACCAACACAGGCGCCGGCAGACCTGGCGGCGCAGTTCACCGCCATGCCGCCGCCCACGCTGTGGCCAAACAGGACGAAGTGACCGATGTCCAGACCCTGACGAAGCGCCGCGAAGCCGGTTTCCGCTTCGCTCTCGACGAAATCCAGTGCCAGCTTGCCGACACGGGCATCGGACTTGCCGAACCCCAGCCGGTCATAGGCCATCACCGGCCGTCCGCTGTGCACGCACAGGCTTGCCGGAAAACCCCGCCACAGCTCGACGCTGCCCAATGAATCGTGAAGCAGGATGATCGGGACATCGGAGCGCGGGGCCTGTGGCAACCAGGTTCGAACGAACAGGCGGCCTTGTCCGCCATCAATCCAGTGGTCCTGAGTGTGAATGTCGTGCATGGTCTGAATTGCTCAATAGTCAGAAAATAGTGTAGTCGAAGTGTATGTCGGTGCCTGGCTTGCCGCTCGCTACCCGTCAATCCGGACGGCTTGCATGCCTTGCTTCCGGCACACCTTTCCGTGCTGGCCGGCAAACGGCAGGTGCTATGGTTGTGGCATGTGTTGGGGTCGGATTTCTTCAGGCGTCAAGGAAACTGCCGTGCGTTGCTGCCTTTTACTGTTCGCTGCCCGTTCTGTTCGTCATGCCCTGGGTGCGGTGGGCATCGTGCTCGGGCTCGCCTTCCTCGCACCGGCAGGCGCCGAGGGACTGCCCCTCAATAGCGTCGTTCGCTTCAACACCGTATGTGCCAACTGCCACGAAGCACAGTGCAGCGGTCGCCTGGCCTTCGGTTCGGGGGCGGAGGCAGCGCGTGGGCACATGGAGCGCTATCTGGGTCCACTGACAGATGATGAAGTCGGGTTTCTGTTCCGCATTCTCGGGCACACCAAGGAGCACTGCGCCCACTATCCGGTGGCAGAGCGCGTGCCGTCCGATCTTGTGTGGACGGAAGCCGATCTTGAACCGTGGCGCAATGCGCAGGAAGGCGGCTATTTCATCCCGCTGGGGCAACTCGACGTGGGCCGCTACCGCCTGCAAATGGTCCTTGCGGCAGCGCTGCGCTTCCGGCTGAAGATCAGCGATGATGGGTTTGAGCCGGTGGTCGAGGAAGTGTTCTGCACGCACGAGCCGACTACGATTGAGTTCGAGCTGGACGGCGCAAGTCGCTATTACCTCACTCTGGGGGGGGCGCAGGCACTCGAGGTGCGCAAGCTGTCGATTGAGAAGCTGTGATCTGGGAGAGGAGACGGGGCGAAGGCGGGATCTGGGGTCAGGCTCTCGCTCAACCCTCCTGACCGGGTTGAGCGAGATATCCTTGAGCCAGGTATGACAGGCTGTCAGTTCGACTCCAGTTTTACCGGACGCCATTTACCGAGTTCGTATCGTAGGAACTGCGCCTGGTCGAATCGCCAAAGGTGCAGCCAGCCGTTGTCAACCAGTTGCCGGACTGACTCATGTTTGTTGATCACGTTCTCGATTGCCCGTTGTGGCGCATCAATGATCACCGTCAGGCGGAGAGGCTCATGTACCCAGCGTTCGCCATCATGCAGTGATTGGCGCGACAAACCGATGCGCAGGTCGCCGCCATTGCCCTCGAATACGCCGATGCACCCACCCACCACGTTGTGCAGCAGTTTGTTGCCGCTTCCCAAGCGCAAAGGGTCGCAGGTCGAAGCATGGTATTGCCAGTTTATCCAATGGGTGACCAACATCGGTGCGGTCATTAAAAGCTCCAGCACGCCGCCATCGACATCCTGGCTGGAATTGTAATCGTGTAGAAAGCTGCGTCCGTCAAGCATCGCAGCGCGACTTCGTTCGCGGGACGCGATTACGAAGGCGGCATTGCCCGCGAGGCCCCATTCAGGGCGGGTTTGAGCGCCATCATTGGCACGGCGACGCAGTTGATCAAGCAGTTCGTCATGAGTGCAGCGCGGATTGAGAGCCAGTCGTGGCGCTCGTTCGCGGCGCACCTGATCGCCAGCTTGGGCAAGGGCAGGCTGTAAATGATCCCAGCGTGCCCTCGCAGCAGGCGGCAACAGATCGAGGTCGAAGCCCTCCATCTCGTCCGTCGTGGTGTTGTGCAGCGCTGCCACAAAGCAGGTTTCGTCAGGGATGGTGATCCCTTGCGCTTGCAGGCCGGTTCGGACGGTTACCTCGTTAAGCAATTGAGCAAGGCTACGGGCATTCACTTCGCCGGTTTGGCCGCAACATGCGCCGCAATCCAGCGCGGCTGCGTGGGCGTTGTTGGTCGATTGGCTGCCATGACCCACCAGTAACACCAGAGGGGCAAAATTGCGTTCCAGACTGAGAGCATGCAGCACGCGCCCAGCCAGCGAAACCTTGGCTTCGACGTCCAGACCGACGATCCGGGGTCGGCACACCGCACGATAGCGCGCAGACAATCCAGCCAGGTCGTCGCGTGATCTAGCGTGCCGGGCAGGGCTCAGCCAGCGTCCAAGCTTGCCAAGATAGCCCATGCCGGCGGCCTCCACGAAGGAGAACGCGGCACTGGGCCAACGGCTGGCGGCAAGCCATTGGCCAGTCACGCCGAACCGGTCCAGCCGGGCACGACGGGCAGCGTCCTCCATGGCCTTATCCTCCGCCTCGGAATCTGCGCCAGCGGCCAACACGCGGTCGGTCACCTCCATCGCGGGTGCAAGCAGCCCCGGCAGTTGCGGACGTCTGGCCGTGGTTGCCAGCGGCGTATAGGCCACGGGCAATCCAAAGAAACCAGCAAAGCCGATGGTCTGTATCGCAGGCCAGACGGCTTCGAGCGCACGACGCAAGGGCTCGCTGCGTACATCGATGCAAAAGACGGCCTGTACTTCGATTTCTTGCGGTGTGAGGGGCTCGACACCGGGCTGGAGGAGTCTGCGCGCCAACTGCCGCTGGTAGCCTGTTTCAAGGGCCGCTTGCCATACTTCATCAGGCAGGAGGGCATCTTCCGCCTGCTTCAATAGTACCGGCGTCTGGCTCCATGCCTTCTGCAGCGCTGCGAACGCTTGGCTGGCTGAAGCGTCGTCCTTGCATTCCAGCAAGATCGCTCCCCACGCTAGCCGAATAGCCAGCAACTCGCGTAAATGGGTGTCCTCGCGGCCTGCGAGGCGTGCCTCCCAGCCCAGGTAGGCACACCATGACGCCCAACCATTGACGGTGAGCAGCACCGCTTCCAGATAGTCGGCCCACACCGAAGACGGCAGCCCCAGTCGCCGCAGCACCCAGTGTTCAGCCTCTTGCCGCGTGGAGGGCAGCGCATCAAGCGCACGACCCAGTTTGGGTAAACCCATCAGCATCCCGATGCCATGGTCGTGCTGCAGCGTGTCGCGCCAGAACGCATACAAACCCTGTGACCGCTCGGGTTGCCAGTCAGCTTGCTGTTCGTCAAAGTACGCGGCACAGGTCTGGCTGACCTGGTGGGTGATGGCCTGGCGCCAGGACAGACGGGTATGGCGCTGTGGATCGTTGTCGAGGATGTCGATCAGCAAGGGTAGATGCGGCGTCTGGGGCGCGCTTCTCAAAGCCTCCAGGCACTGAGCAGGTGTCAGCGCAGCCGCACGTGCCGCCGCGTTGCTGGTCAGGGCAAGGTCCAGATCTGTCGCGCTGATTCGGCCTTCGTTCCAGGCTTGTTGCTGGCGCTCTCGCGGCGGGAATACCTCGATGTCGGCCAACACCGCCATCCGCGCTGCCGCCTGGCGCACCGTCATCCGGATCCGTGACCAATGAGGATTGACGGCGATGGACCGGTCCAAAGGCCAGGAAGGTGCAATGGCCTGGCAAGCCTGATCGCAGGCAGATTCGACAAGGAGACTTAAAGACGCGCCCTGATCGGCACTCACTTCAGCAGGGGCGGCAAATTCGTTACTGGATTCAGCGCAGGTATTCAAGCTGTTCATTCTGTGTTCCTCACGCAGGTTTATTTCGATGCGTCAGCCGCGACCAGTGGGCACGTTCGGGCGCTGACGGCTGGGGGGCGTTCCGGAGTCCAGCGAGTGGGCCAGAGTTGCAAGGCCAGTCGGGTGTAGATCTCGTCCACGTAGAACCCGGCATAGCTCCAACGCCGCCACGCTTGCAGGGCCTGCGGGCGGAGTTGCAGGACCACCAGCCAGAGGTACAGCGCTGCCATCACGATCAGTGCAATCAGCCCAAGTCCGTGCTGTGGCACGTCGTGGATGCCCAGCGGCAGGGCATGGGCCAGCAAAGCCGCGCCCGTGAGTCCCACAACCATGAGCAAGCCAGCCAGTCCTTGCCGGCAGAGGGCACGTGCCCCAACGGTCTGGGTCGTTAGCCAGAGCAAGGGCGCCCAAGCCAGCCCAAGCACGGCACTCCACCACCAGGGCCAGGCTGTGCTGGCTAACGCCGTCTGGATCAGCAACACCGCGGTCACCGTAACTGTCGGTGCCAGCCACAAGCTGGATGGGGTGGGCGCCAACGTTCCACGCATCGCTTGCAAGCGAGTCTGCCGCACGGCCGTGGAGGCCGACAGGAAGACATGCGCCTTGTAAAGCGAATGACCAATCAGATGCAGAGCGGCGAGCGTGTAAAGCCCGAGGCCACACTCCAGCAACATGAAGCCCATTTGTGCAACGGTGGACCATGCCAGGCGCACTTTGATGCTGATGCGGGTCAGCATCACCAGGCCGGCGAGTACCGCAGTTCCCAGCCCGAAGACGAGCAAGAGCGTGCGCGCCAGGACGGCCTCTTCAAGCAAGGGGGCGAAACGAATCAGCACATAGCCGCCCAGGTTCACTACGCCGGCATGGAGCAAGGCGGAAACCGGGGTTGGCGCCTCCATGACCTGTATCAACCAGCCATGTACTGGCAATAGCGCGGTACGCAAAATCACCGCCAGCACAAGGCAGACCGCGCTAATTTGCTGGAGCAGCGACATGCCCTCACGATCGAGGTGAATCCATAAGCTCGACAATGAGCCACTGCCCACTTCGCCCCAGCTTATGACGGCAGCAGCGATGAGCAGGACATCGGCTACCCGGTCTGCAATGCGCTTCTTGTGTGCGGCCAGCAAGGCGAAGGGCCGATCCGGGTAAAAGCACAGCAGATGTTGCAAGGCAGCGCCCACCAGAGCCCAAGCTGCAATGAGGACCAACCAGTGATCTGCCAGCAAAAGCAGATGAACTGCCGACAACACCCCAGCCAGCGCGACGAGATAGCGCCGTTGCCCGGGTTCGCCATCGAGGTAGCGTGAGGAAAATGCTGCGATGACCGTGCCCAGTAACTGGACCAGCACGGCCATAACTGTCCCCAACGCGCTTGCGCTCAGCCAGGGACGTAAGGTGGTCGATTCCTGTCCTGCCCATCCAGCGACCAGGGCGCACACCACAGCCACGCCTGACAGCCCCACGAAAATGCGCCAGAGCCGTCCGATGGATAGCGCCGACTGGAGCGATAGCAGCATCGCAAGCAGCATCAAAGCAGCAGGCGCCAAGGCTCCAAGCGCAATAAGAAGGTGTGTCATCGTAAATCCTCGTTTTTTCCGTCGAGGAAATAGTGATGGACTGCTTTCATTCTGTAAAATACATTGATAAGAACTTAAGTATTTATAAAACAGAACGATGAAGCTCGAGCAGCTGAACTTTCACCATCTTTTTTATTTTTGGCGTGTTGCCAAGCTTGGACACCTGACGCAGGCGGCTCAGGCTTTGCACATCTCGCAGTCCGCGCTGTCGGCCCAAATCCGGCAGTTGGAAGCGCGCCTCGGTGAGGCCTTGTTTGTCCGAGAAGGACGCCGTCTGGTCTTGACCGATACCGGGCAACTCGTGCTGGCCTACGCCGAGAACATTTTTGGCCTGAGTCAGGAAATGCTGGGGCGCCTGCAAGGAAGTAGTGCGGGTATTACTCGGTTGCGCATCGGTAGCGTGGCCACGCTGTCGCGCAATTACCAGGAGAACAGGATTCGTCCATTGCTTGCCGATCCGTCAGTGGTCCTGACGCTGGAGTCGGGCCTGCTGGATGATCTGCTGACGTGTTTGGTCCAGCATCAGCTCGATGTGGTGCTGGCTAACGAAACCGTGCCTTCGGATCCGAACCGTCCTTTGCACTGCCGCTTTCTGGGAAGCCAGGCCATCTCCCTGGTCGGCCCGGCCCGAGACTGGAAGCCACTCAGTTTGCGTGTGCCCGATGATCTGGACGGTCTGGACATCGCGTTACCCGGACCGCGCAGTGCCCTCCGGGCGCAGTTCGATGCGATGTGCGCTGCCGCCGCCGTAAGCCCTCGCATGCGCGCTGAAGTGGACGACATGGCCATGCTGCGACTGATCGCGCGTGATAGTGGCTGGCTCACCCTTCTTCCGGAGGTCGTGGTTCAGGACGAATTGCAGTCGGGTTCCCTGGTTTGTGTGGGTCAATCCGCTCTACTGCAGGAGCATTTCTACGCGATCACCACACCGCGCCGTCATCGTATTGAACTGCTTGAGCGCTTACTGCCCGGGACGCCCCAGTTTTCATCAAGTCCGTGATGCCCTGTAGACGGTTGTTCCCGGCTCTCCGCTAACGTCGTGAGGCCTGACAGGCTGTTGATAAGGCATAGAAACCATACGCAGCAACGCTGCCAGAATCGTGTTCTGAACAGCACGGCGTGAAGCGTGTGTTGTGTTTGATCTACGGCACCGTGCAGGCTTTCAGGAACCAGACCAGCCACTCTGTGAGATCCACTGAACGCTTCTGCGTCCGTTCCAGGATGTCCTAGTAGGCCTTGCGATCGCGCTGAATCTGCGCTGACACGCTGTTAAAGCGCTCCGGGCTCCCGTTCGCGCGCGCCAGCAACTGGTCGCTGATTGCCCGCGCAATACGACCATGATCGCTGCTGTTCATGCGGAGATTGTCAGCCGCATTCTCCGCGCATCCAAATTATTCACCGCAGATTGTGCGGCGATAAAGGTTCTGCTGGCTCCGCTGAGCTGCTTGCTCATCACCCGCCGTTTGAGCCAGTCATTCAAGGCCTGTTCACCGCGGTCGAAATCGTTCAACAGGTGCGGCACACTTAGTGAAAGTCCCTGCTGCGCGTCGCCAACTGGCCGAGTAGCCCGGAGTGGTCCACCACCCGGCTCGCGATCAGATGCACGACAAGCCCCTGGCGGCTGATCTGGCCGAACACGCCCATCAGTTGCGCGC
>Ga0073904_10003667_pt1 | contig 11524 bp, 9 predicted proteins | sample KloWWTrecipitate_FD_66668 | JGI IMG/M metagenome (GOLD analysis project Ga0073904, IMG submission 66668) | Active sludge microbial communities from Klosterneuburg, Austria, studying microevolution and ecology of nitrifiers - Klosterneuburg... | ecosystem: Engineered > WWTP > Aerobic digester >... | reverse complement strand
TAGGTGATCATCACGTCGAACAGCGACGAGACGACATAGTAGCGTGCGCCCGACTTATCGACATCGAAGGTGACTGCCGCACCAATCGACTTGTCCTCGAACGGGTTCGGCAGGCCCTCCGGCGCGTCGGCATAGACCTCGGGGTTCACCGGCAGACGCATGATCGCCGGATCGAACAGCACCTTCTGGCCCTCGGGCGACAGCAGGTATTCGACAAAGATCACCGCGCCCTTTTCGTTCGGCGCATTGGCGATGACGCCCACGTTTGCGGGCACAAGCGCGGTCACGGTCGGATAGGCAAATTCGACCGGAAAGCCCGAGGCCTTGGACGAGAACGCGAAGAAGTCGATCACGATGCCAAAGCCGAAGCTGCCGGTGTTCACCCCGTCCGGCACGCCGAAGCTGCGCTCCGTCACCGAGGCGAAGTTGCCGCCCATCCATTTCCAGTCGGCCCAGCCCTTGTCCCAGCCTTCGCCCTGCAACACGGTTTCCACCGTCAGATGGGTGGTGCCGGACCGCGACGGCGCGGACATGCCGACATGGCCGAAATATTCCGGCTTTTCCAGATCGGCCCATTCTTTCGCTGGCTGCAGCCCGTTGCCTTCCAGATAGCGGGTGTTCCACATGATCCCGTAGCCCGAGGCCGCAAAGCCATAGTAATGGCCATCGGCATCGTTCATCGGATAGCTGCCGATCACATCGGGGATGCCGGTCACATTCGGAGTGATCTTGGCCAGCTTGCCATCGGTCTTCAGTACCTCGAACGCATCGGGAGCCGAGGCCCAGAAGATGTCGGCGGTATTGGCACTGGCGATTTCCTGGACATATTTCACGCCCGAAGAGGTGCTCTTGTTCAGGATCTCGATGTCATATTCGGGATGTGCGCCTTCAAAGGCCTTTTCGATCACCGCGGTCATTTCCTCGGGGAACGAGGTGACGACCACGATCTTCTCCGCAGCCCAGGCACCGCCCGCCATCAGGCCAGACGCCGCCACGCTGCCAATCAGCAGTTTTTTCATCTTTTGATTTCCTCCCTTTTGACCGCTTCGTCGCGGATCAGAAAGCAGCGTGCCAAGATGAAAATTTCAAATCAAGTCTTTGGTTTCAAATGAAAATACAAGAGAAAGCGGGTCAGTTTCGACACGGGCGGCGGGTCAGTCCTGACCCTCGGCCACCATGCCGCAGGCCCGCAATCTGAGATAAAGGCGCTTGCGCGGGATGCCCAGGGCCTCGGCGGCCTCGGCCTTGCGGCCGCCGGTCTTTTGCAGGGCGGCGCGCAACAGGGATGATTCGAATTCCCGCATCGCCGCGTCATAGCCCAGATCATCGGCCGCCCCCCCGGCGCTGCCCCGCGACGGAGGCTGCAGCGTGACTTTCAGCCCGATGACCAGCTTTTCGGCGACGTTGCGCAGCTCGCGCAGGTTGCCGGGCCAGTGATAGCTACGATAGGGGCGCAGTTCCTGCGGGCTGAGGTCGGGAAAGCGGCGGTTGTGGCGCTGCGCCGCCTCGCGCAGGAATTGCGCCAGAAGCAGGTAGATATCGTTTTCCCGGTCGCGCAGGGGCGGCAGTTCCACCTCGGCCAGGCTGAGCCGGTAATAAAGATCGTCGCTCATCACCCCGGCCCGGCGCAGGTCACTGATGCTGCCATGGGCCGAGGCGATGACCCGGAAGGGCACGCCAGTGGCACGCGCTTCCATCAAGGCCAGCAGCCGGTGCTGCAAGGGTGCGGCCAAGAGGTTGGCCCGCTCCAGATAGAGCGTGCCACCCCGCGCCATCGGGATGGCCCCCGGACTGTCACCGCCCTCACCCAGCATCAGGGCGGTGAAATTCGCCTCGGTCAGCGCCCCGGCATCCACCTCGACGAAATCGCCATCAAGGCCGGAGAAATCATGCAGCGCACGGGCGGCCAGTTGCTTGCCGGTCCCCGGCTCGCCATGCAACAGCACATCGACCTCCAAGGGCGCGACGGCGGCCAGCTCGCGGCGGCAGTTGCGCATGGCGGTCGAACGTCCCAGAAGCCGTGCCCGCAGGTCGGTGCCGCGCGCGATGCGTTCCTTCAGCCGCCGGTTTTCCAGCAAGAGCCGCCGGGTTTCCAGGGCGCGGCGAATGACGGCCAGCAGATATTCCGGCAGGGCGGGCTTTTCGAGGAAATCGAAGGCCCCGCGCTGGATCGCCTGCACCGCCGAGCGCACATCGCCATGCGCGGTGATCAGCACGAAAGGCACGCCGGGGGCCATGGCGCGGGCCTCGGCCAGCAGCTCCAGTCCCGACAATTCCGGCATCCGCATGTCCGACAGGATCACCCCGTCCCATTCCGGGTCGAGTTCCGCCAGCATCGCCCGGCCCCGCGAAAAGCCGCGCGCGGGCAGGCCTGCGGCCTCGATCACCTCGACCATGGCGGGCAGAAGGTCGGTGTCGTCATCGACGACGAAGACCTTGGGTTCAGGTTTTGTCATGCTTCACCGTCGGCAACCGCAGCCGCGCCACAACGCCCTCGTCGGGTGCGGGGGCCAGCACCAGATCGCCGCCCATATCCTTTGCGATATTGTAGGAAATCGACAGGCCCAGCCCCATGCCGCGCCCGGCCTCTTTCGAGGTGACGAAAGGATTGACCGCCTCTTCGGGCGAGAGATCGCCCAGGCCGATCCCATTGTCGCGCACGGTCAGATCGACGAAACCGCCGGTCAGCGTGGCATCAAGCGTGATGCGGCCATCGCCGTTGCGTTCCTCGATCGCGTCCAGCGCATTGCTGATCAGGTTGATGATCACCTGTTCGATCAGGATCGCATCGCCCATCACCCTGGCCTCTGCCGCCGCATCGCTGGGGCTGATGGTGACATCCGATTCCTCGATCCGGCCCTGCAACAGCGACAACGCCCCCGCGATCTGGTCGCCCAGACGCAGCGGCTCGCGCTTGTTGTCGGACCGACGGGCAAAGCGGCGCAGATGCGAGATGATCGCCTCCATCCGGTCGGTCAGATCGGCGATGCGGTCCAGCTGGCGCCGGGCCTCGGGATCGTCGCCCGCCTCGCGCGCGGATTCCAGCAGCACGATGCGATAGCGCAGTGCGGCCAGCGGCTGGTTCAACTCATGGCTGATCCCCGCCGACAGGTTTCCCAGCGCGGCCATCTTGCCCGCCTGCACCAGATCGGCCTGGGTTTCCTTCAGCTTGCGGATCGCCTGATCGCGGGCGGTGATCGCATGGCCGAATTCGTCGACAGCGGCGCGCATCCGGGTGATCTCATCCGGGGTGCCGGTGGTCGGAACGGCGGTTCCTGAACTGTCGGCGATGGTCAGCATCCGGCCCATCAGCTCACGCAAAGGCGCGACAATGCGCGACCGCATGACCCCGAAGACGATGGCAAGCCCGACCAGACCCAGTGCCAGGGTCAGCGCCACCAGCCCGGCCATGGTTCCCCGCGCCCGCTCGGCCGTATCGGCGATGGTGGCCAGCACCTGCTGCTTTTCGCCCACGGCCAGCCCGGCCAGATGGTCCTGCAACAGGGCCACCCCGTCCTGCGCCGACTGGATGATGCCGTAGATCTGCGCCTGCGCCGCCACCCCGGCCAGACGCCGCTGCACCAGCCCGTCCATCGGATCGGCCAGAGCGCGCAGCCTCTCATAGGACTGGCGCAGGGTCAGGAACTCGGTCCGCTGCGGCAGCACGTCGACCGATTCCCCCAGCTTTGCCAGCATGTCCCAGGCCAGGCCGGAGAGTTGCTCGATCTGGGCCTCATCCTGCGACACGGCGATTTGCAACATCAGCGTGACCGCCGTACCGGCATCGGTGCCGACCTGGAACACCCGGTCCCGCAAGCGCCGGTCGCGCTCCACCTGATCGACCAGCGCGGCGCGGATACCGGCATCCTCCTGATCCTCCACCTCCAGCATCCGGGCGCGGATGTTGAAGTCATAATCGTCCAAGAGCGGGTCGACCTCATCCTGGATGTCGATGTTCAGCCAGCGCAGCGCCTCGACATCGCGGGCATTGGCCAGGGCCAGATCGTGACGCCGGGTGTAAAGCGGCGGCAGTGCCGCGAGATCGCGTTGCAACGCCTCGACCTGGGCCGGGATCTGGCTGTCCGCAGGCAGGCGCAGCGCCGGGTCCTGCAATGCCGCCGTCAACCGTGCGGCCACGGCGGCGACCTCGGCCAGCTCGGCCGCGCTTTCGCCGCCGCCGCCGATGATGCGGGTCGTCAGCCCGGCAAGCTGCGCCGAATGGCCCGCCAACTCGCCGGTCAGTGCGATCCGCGGCACCTGCGAGGCGGCCAGCCCGGAAAACTGCGTCTGGAACCGGGCGAAGGTCACGCTGGTCAGCGCAAGGCCCAGCCACATCAGCGCCACTGTCCCGCCGATCAGCAGCATCAACCGCTGCCAGACCCCCCAATGCGGCGCCAGCCTCATGGCCGCATCCCCTTGGCCCGGCGTTCCAGCACCGCCAGCGCCCGGTCGGCTTCGTCCAGTTGCCGGGCGGCGGCGGCGGCCCAGTCCGCCCGCGCTTCATCCTGTTCCGGGGTCATCATGATCAGGTCCGAGATCCGGCCCGGACTGGCATTCAGCACCTCGCGCGCCGCCTCGCTTTCGGACACCGGCAGGCGGGTCAGCAACCGCTCGATCGGGGCCAGTTCGGCGGCAGCGGCATGGCCTTGCAACGCGCGCAACCGTTCCCACAACTCGCGTCGGCGCGGCAGGACATCCGAGATGAAGATATCGAACAGCGCGTTGACCGCCCAGAACCGCTGTTGCGCCAGACCGGCATCATAGCCCTGCCACTGGTGGCGGATCGCATCGCGCATCGGATCGGGGATCGCGGCAGCGGCGTCGTCGCGCAGGCTGGCGGCAACCGGAATCCGCCCGACCCCAGGATCCAGGAGCAGGCGCTGACCGGCATCCGACAGCACGAAGCTGATGAAATCGCAGGCCAGCCCCGGTTCCAACCCATAAGCCAGCCGACCGATCTGGGCCGGAAAGATCATCACCGGCTTGCCATAGCGGAACTCCAGATCCGGCTCGACCTCGGCCAGAAAGTCGATGGTCAGGCCGATGTCAAAGCGCCCCGACCTGACCCCGTCGATCACCCCGAAGCTGCGCGCGGTCAGCGTCGACAGGTTCTCCGACAGGCGCAGGAAGTAGTCCCAGCCCGCCTCCCAGCCCCGCACCTGCAGGAACCGCTCGATCATCATATGCGTCGTGCCCGAATGCGAGGGCAGCGCCATGCCGATGTGGCCACGATAGGCGGGCAGCAGAAGATCATCCCAGTCGCCCGGCATGGTGATCCCGGCATGTGCCCGCCGCGCCCAGCCGATCGAAGACAGGGCAAAGCTGGCATGGCCCGAAGCATCCAGCACCGGGCAGGCGCTGGCGTCAAAACCCTGATGCTCGCCGATCACGGCAAAAGCCTCGGGCGAGGAGGCCCAGAAGATGTCGAATCCGCGGGCATTGCCACGGGTGATCTCGTCGATGCCCGAATTGGTGTTCTTGTTCAGCACCAGAAGATCGGCCTGCGGAAATTCCTGGCGAAAGGCCGCGATGAAAGGATCGGTCAGCGATGGCGGCATCGAGGTCAGGATGCGCAGTTGCTGCGCCAGCCCGGCCGAAGCCGTCACCGCTAGCGCCGCCAGAATGGCCAGCAACCGGCAAGCAGAGCCGAAATGCGATCCTTGCAAGCCGCGCCCTCCCCTTCGCTGCTCCATCCCCTATGCGCACTCCGTCGGCTTTCGGCAACAGAAAGGCCGGGGCGGCGCGGCGCGGGTCAATTTTGACACGCAAGGTTTCCGGCCCCGTTCGGCCCCGTCACACCGCCGCCGCCCTCCTCGGCGGCACCGATCCGCTACTCTGCGTCCCCGGCTTCATCTCTGCCCAAAGGTGGCGGCCGGGAGTTTTGATCCGTCGGCTCACGCGCCGACGAAATCGGCAAGCCCGCCCTGACGCAGTGCGAGGATGTGGTTCCAGATCACCTCCTCCGCCGGACCGCGGGCGCCCTTCAGCCGGACCGCACGGACCGAAAGCGGGCAGCTTGGCAGGACCGGCGACAGATCGGCGATGCGCCCCTGTGCGATGCCCGGACGCGCCAGCGTCTCCGGCACCCAGGCCACCGCGAACCCCGCGGCCGCCATCTCCAGCGCGGCCATCGTCAGCGCGGTTTCGGCGCGGGGCAAGGCAAGAATATCCGGGCCAAGCGCAGGCAGGACGCGCTCGGCCACGATCATGCCGAAGAAGACCTCTTGCGGGTAGGCGATGTAGGCAAGCTCGGAAATGGCCGTCCCGGCCAGGAGATCCTGCGCCATGGCCGGATGCAGCACCGGGATCAGCCGATCGGACCAGAAATCGATCATCTCGAGATAGTCGCCGGAAAACATATCGCTTCCGGGCAGGCTGTAGACGATGGCAAGGTCCGCGTTCCGCGACAGAAGAAGCGCGAAGCATTCGTCCAGATTGGCAGACCTGAGGCGCACATAGACATCTTGCCCGCCGTCCCGGATGCCCTGGATGATCCTCGGCGCCAGAGAGGTTGTCAGCGAATGCTGGCTGGCGATGACGATGCGGTTCGACGCCACCCGGTCCCCCCGGCGCAGGTCGACTACCAGTTGGCGCAAGGCGGCGGAGATCTGCTCGATCTGGGCGACTTGTGCCTCAGTTGTCGGGCGTAACTGTACCGGCTTTCGGCTGCGGTCGAAAAGCGCGACACCGACATAGTCCTCGATCTGCCGGATGCGACGCGAGAAGGCCGATTGCGTCAGGTTTCGGCGCTCCGCCGCTCCGCTGAACGATCCGGTTTGCGCGATGGCAAGGATGTCTTCCAGCCACTCAAGCCGCATGATCACCACTGACTTGCAATTTGTGCAAGATAGTCGGCAAATTTCGCATTTGCAATTGGCTTTGTCTTGATTGAATTTTGACTTGTGCAACTTAAGACAGGATGTGATCCATGCACCTTGCCCGGTTCCCGCGTATTTTCCTGGCTCATCTGCCAACGCCGCTCGAACGACTGGATCGGTTGTCGCGCGAACTTGGCGGCCCCGAAATCTGGATCAAGCGCGACGACTGCACCGGCCTTTCAACGGGCGGCAACAAGACCAGGAAACTGGAATTCCTGATGGCCGAGGCCCTGGCCCAAGGCGCAGACACGGTGATCACGCAGGGCGCAACGCAGTCGAACCATGCACGGCAGACGGCGGCCTTTTCAGCAAAGCTCGGGCTTGCCTGCCACATCCTGCTGGAGGACCGGACAGGCTCGAACGACGCCAACTACAACACCAACGGCAACGTGCTTCTCGACCATCTGCACGGGGCCACAACCTCGCGCCGCGCCGGGGGCGTGGACATGGCAGGCGAGATGGAGCTGCTGGCAGAGCGCCTGCGGGGCGAGGGGCGGAAGCCCTACATCATTCCAGGCGGCGGGTCGAACCCGACGGGGGCGCTCGGCTACGTCAATTGCGCCTTCGAGCTGGTCTCGCAGGCCAATGACCGCGGACTGGTGATCGACCATATCGTCACCGCGACCGGCAGCGCAGGAACGCAGGCCGGGCTGATCACCGGGCTGAAGGCACTGAACGCGGGCATCCCGCTCTTGGGCATCGGGGTTCGTGCGCCGAAGGAAAAGCAGGAAGAGAGCGTCTACGCCCTGGCGCAGCGGACAGCCGAGAAGCTGGGCTGCCCCGGCGTCGTTGCGCGTGGCGACGTGGTGGCCGATTCGAGCTATGTCGGCGCGGGCTATGGCATCCCGCGCGACGATACGCTGGAAGCGATCCGCATGTTCGCGCAACTGGAAGGCATCCTGCTGGACCCGGTCTATTCCGGCAAGGGCGCGGCAGGTTTGATCGACCATATCCGCAAGAGCCGTTTCACCAGGGGTCAGAGAGTGGTCTTCCTGCACACTGGCGGCGCGGCGGGGCTTTTCGGCTATGATGCTGCCTTTGCTGAGACGCGGAAGACTCTGGAGGTTTGACGGCATGACTCGGGGGTGGGGCCTGTAGATGCGGCGCATCGGCATCCTGGGCGGCATGGGTCCGCAGGCGACACTCCTGCTGATGCAGAAGCTGATCGACGCTGTCCCGGCTGCCGACGACGCCGACCACATTCCGCTCCTGGTCGACCAGAACCCCCAGGTCCCCTCGCGCATCCGTCGGCTGATCGAGGGCACGGGTGAGGATCCCGCCCCTGTTCTGGCCGACATGGCACGACGCCTGGTCGCGGCCGGCGCCGAGGCGCTGGCGATGCCCTGCAACACGGCGCATCACTATGTCCCGGCGATCCGTTCGGCCGCGAAGGTGCCGTTTATCGACATGGTGCACCTGTCGGTCACGAAGTCCGCGAAGCTGGCGGGTCCGGACGGCCAGGTCGGCATCCTGGCATCGCCCGCCGTGCGCCGGATCGGCCTCTTCGACGCGGCGCTGGCGCGGTTCGGGGTCAGGGCGCTTTATCCTGAGGACGAGGCCGCGATGCTGGGGGCGATCCGGCAGATCAAGTCCGGCGGACCGGGTCCCGAGGTGCGGGCGATCCTGCGTGAGGCATCCGACAGGCTCTTGCAGCGCGGGGCTTCCGTGCAGATGATCGCATGCACCGAGTTCTCGCTTGTCACCGAGGCCACGGCAAAGGACGCGGTGGCCTTCGACACGCTGGATGTGCTGGTCGGGGCCATCAGGGATTTCGCTACCGGAAGGGAGCGGTCGACAGACGGCATGAAGTGAAACAAGAAGACAATAACCAACAGAGGAGACGACGATGAGCCTGAAACTGAGACACATTCTTTTTGGCGCTGCGGCGTCAGCCCTGCTGGCGGGCCCGGCGCTGGCCGAGAAGATCATCATCGGCCATTTCGGCAACCCGACACCCTCGCAACTTCTGTCGACCACCGACGAGCTGGCCCAGGCGACCGGGTGGGAGATCGAATGGCGCAAGTTCGGTGCGGGAACCGACGTGATCGCCGCGATGGCCTCGGGCGATGTAGTCCTATCCGAGCTGGGTTCGTCGCCCATCGCCATCGCCGCAAGCTCGGGCGTCGAGATCGAGATGATCGCCTATGCCGGAGTGCTTGGCAAAGCGGAATCGCTGATCGCGCGCAATGGCTCGAACATCGCTTCCGTCGCCGATCTGAAGGGCAAGACGGTTGGCGTGCCGATGGGCTCGACCGCGCATTATTCGCTGATGGGCGCGCTCGAGCACGAAGGGCTGAGCGAGACGGATGTGAACATCGTCGGCATGAAGCCCGACGACATCGCCGCGGCCTGGGGGCAGGGCACCATCGACGCGGCCTGGGTCTGGCAGCCGGTGCAGTCCGAGATCCTGAAAACCGGCACCCTGATCATCGGTGCCGACCAGACCGCCGAATGGGGCTATCCGACCTATGACGGCTGGGTCGTGAACAAGGCCTTTGCCGAAGCGAACAGCGACAAGATCGTCGCCTTCCTGAAGGCGCTCGACAAGGTCAACGGCATGTATCTGGCCGATCCGGCCGCCTGGACGGTCGACAGCGCCGAAGTCAAGGCGCTTGCCGCCGCGACCGGCGCCGACCCGGCCCAGGTGCCCGAGATCATTTCCGGCTTCACCTACCTGCCGATGGCCACCCAGGTCGGCGACGACTGGCTGGGCAGTGCCGTGCCGAAGATCAAGGCCACGGCCGAGTTCCTCAAGGGGGCGGGCCGGATCGACGCCGCCCTGGACGACTATTCTGCCTTCGTGAACCCGGCCTACGCCACGGCGGCGGCGGCCGAGTAAAGCAGCAGGCGGACTGCCCGGACCGCCAGGTCCGGGCAGATTTCCAGTTGAAGCAGAGGGACGGGACCTTGAGCCTGAAAATCGATCATGTCTCGGTCATCTATCCGGCTGCCGACGGCCGGCCTCCCGTCGCGGCACTGAGCGACATCAACCTCGACATCCTGGAGGGCGAGTTCGTCGTGGCGCTCGGGGCCTCGGGCTGCGGCAAGTCCACGCTGCTGAACCTGATCGCCGGCTTCCTGTCGCCCACCTCGGGCGGCCTGACGCTGGATGGCCGCATGGTGATGGGTCCGGGGGCCGACCGCGCGGTGGTGTTCCAGAAACACGCGCTGCTGCCTTGGCTGAACGTGATCGACAACGTGGCCTTCGGTCTGCAGATCCAGGGGGTCGCGAAGCAGGACCGCTACCGCACCGCCAACGAATTCATCGGTCTGCTGGGCCTGGACGGGTTCCAAAGCTCGCCGGTCTACAAGCTCTCGGGGGGCATGCAGCAGCGGGTCGGCATCGCCCGCGCGCTGACCTGTGACCCGAAGCTCCTGCTGATGGACGAACCTCTTGGCGCACTGGACGCGCTGACCCGCGAGAAGGCGCAGGAGCTGATCCTGAAGATCTGGGGCGAGACCCGGAAATCGGTTTTCTTCATCACCCACAGCGTCGAGGAGGCGCTGTTCATGGGCACCAAGCTGATCGTGATGTCGCCCCGGCCGGGCCGCATCACCCATGTCTTCGACCTGCCCTTCTCGCGCCAGTTCCAGGGCGGCACTCCGGCGCGCCACGTCAAGGCTGCGCCCGAATTCATCGCGCTGCGCGAGCGGGTGCTGAACATCATCTTCGCCGACGAGGAGGCCGTCGAATGACCGATCCACGCCCCCCCAAGGGCCGGGGCCTCTGGGCACGCCTTGCGCGCGCTCGACCCACCAAACCCGGCGAAATCTACGGTGTTCCAGGTCAGGGCAACACCTTCTGGCTCTCGGTCGCTTCGGTCCTGGCGCTGCTGGTCCTCTGGTGGCTGGTCACCGCGCTGGGGCTGGTGAAGCCGCTTTTCGTGCCGTCGCCGCAACTGGTGCTGGCGAAGTTCGGGCAGATCTGGCGTGAGGGCTTCACCAACACGCCGTTCCTGGAACATATCCTGATCTCGACCGCCCGGGTCTTCGGGGCCTTCCTTCTGGCCTGCGTGATCGGTCTGCCCCTTGGCCTTGCGATGGGAATGAGCCCGCTGATCCGCGGCATCTTCGACCCCCCGATCGAGTTCTACCGCCCGATCCCGCCGCTCGCCTACCTGCCGCTGATGATCATCTGGTTCGGAATCGGCGAAACCTCGAAGGTCCTGCTGATCTTCCTGTCGGTCTTCGCTCCTGTCGTCCTTGGCGCGCGGTCCGGAGTGAAATCCGCCGCCATCGAGCAGATCCACGCCGCCTATTCCTTCGGCGCGACCCGCTGGCAGGTGATGCGGCATGTGATCCTGCCCTCGGCCATGCCGGAAATCCTGACGGCGATGCGGGTGGGAATCGGCTTCGGCTGGACCACTCTCGTCGCAGCCGAGATGGTCGCGGCGACCAGCGGCCTGGGCTATATGGTCCTCTCGGCCAGCCAGTTCCTGCAGACCCCGGTGGTGATCATGGGCATCTTCGTGATCGCCAGCATCGCCTTCGCCTTCGACCTGCTGATGCGTTTCCTGGAACGCCGCCTGGTACCGTGGAAGGGCCGGATGTGACCCGAAAGTCCCGTCGATGATCTACCTGAAGCAAGCCGCGACAACGCCCGAGACCGATCACCAGGACGTGCGCGACCTGGTGCAGGTCATGCT
>Ga0073904_10003663_pt1 | contig 11531 bp, 5 predicted proteins | sample KloWWTrecipitate_FD_66668 | JGI IMG/M metagenome (GOLD analysis project Ga0073904, IMG submission 66668) | Active sludge microbial communities from Klosterneuburg, Austria, studying microevolution and ecology of nitrifiers - Klosterneuburg... | ecosystem: Engineered > WWTP > Aerobic digester >... | reverse complement strand
GGCGCGAGCCTCCGCGCGCGCTTCTCGGACGGCGCCGTCGACGCCGCCCTTCGGGCCGTGAGCCACGCAGGGGCGCTGCAACTCTCACGCTGCCAGGAGGGCGCCAGTCGCCTCGTCGTCAGCAGCGAGTCGGGCCGCGGCGCAGTGGAGGTCCTCGTCGTGTCCCACGCGCCGACGGTCGCCTTGGCAACGCTCGGCGCGCTGCTGCCGGAGCGTGGCGCGCCGCGCGAGCACCCTCCCGAGCCGCCGCTGCCGATCCACCTCGCCGCTCCCGAGAGCCGGGTGCGCGCAGCCGAGGCGATCGCCCTGGCCGCGGGCGCGACCGATGGCGACCAGCAGCGAGTGCGCGTCGCCGGTCAGGTGAGCCAGCTGCGGCTGCGGCTCCGCCCCGGGTGCACGGCGATCACCGTGGTCGCCACCGCGCTCGGCCGCGCCGAGGCCGAGGCCGTCGACGTGGACGCCGAGGCGCGGGACGATGAGGGCGCGATCGTCGCGCGCGACAAGACGGACGCGCCCGACGCCCGCATCGAGCCCTGCACCACCACCGCGAAGGACATCACCGTGTCGGTGACGGGCGCACCGGAGGGCAGCGAGCTCGCGCTCGTGTCGGCGCGCTTTCCCGTGCGCGACGCGGTGCCCGGAGTGTTCGGCGAAGACGCTCGACTCCGCATGGACAGGGCCCTGCGCAAGCGACGGGCCTCCGTGCAGGGGGCGCCCGTCCTCGTCGCGCAGGGGGTGACCGGCACTACCCGCGTCCCCGTGCCGCTCGACGGACTGAGTTGCTACGTCGCGGTGGGCGCGGTCTCGCACGGCACGCCGCGCGGTCTCGGGATCCATGTGGAGGGCGGCCCACTCGAGGCCGCCGACGAGCGCGGCGCCGGTGACGACGCAGGGGTGGTCGCGTTCTGCGCGAGCCGCGAGCGGGTCGCGCGGCTCTCGGTCGCCGCGCGAGGCTCGCAGGTGCGCTGGGGGCTCGCCGTATTTCGCGTGGCCGCGGGCGCGGGGAAGGCGGCCACGCCGTGAGCGCGGCGAGCAAGGAGTCCGTCGCCGCGTCGGCGCTCGTCGCCGCGCTCGTCGTGGCCAGTGGCTGTCACGCTCCACCGGCCGCGAGCCCTCCGCGCGCGCTTCGGCTCGCGCCTCCGCGGGTCATCGCCGGCGCCCCCGATGTGACGAAGCTGCTCGGAGACGCGGCGGTGCGCGCCACGGACCTCGGCGCGGGCCCCGTCTCCGTCGTGGCGTCGGGCATCGTCAGCGAGGGCGAGCGCCTCGGCGCGTTCGTCGAGGTGCCCGACGACGCGTGCCTGCTCGTGTACGGCCGCGCCGCCAGCGCCGTGGAAGACATCGACCTCGTCGCGCTCACCGACGACGGCAGCCCGCTCGCGCTCGACGAGAGCCCCGATCCCCGGCCCACGGTCCTCTTGTGTCCGCCACACCCGCGCCGATTCTACGTGGCGCTGCAGGTGGCCCAGGGGGACGGCCTCGCCGTCATCGCGGCGCACACGGTGCCTCGCGCGCTCGCGGGTCGCGTCGGCGTCGGCATGGGAGCCCGCGGGGCCCTGGGGGCCCCCAAGCGCGCGGACGACTGGCCTTACCTGGACGATCTGCTCCGCGACCACAGGCGCGCGCTCGGGGGCGCGTGGGAGGAGACCAAGCGCGTCGCCGTTCCGGTGGACACGCGCGCGCCGGCGTACGTCGCGGTGAGCGGCGGCCCTCGCGAGTGCCTCGACCTGCTGCTCGTCCCGGACGACGACGTGGGCCTCGTCGACGCGGAGCTCTCCGACGAGGAGGGTAGGCAGATCGCGAGGGCGCGCGGCGCGGCGGAGGCGCGCTCGCTCGTCGTCTGCACCGACGCGCCGCTCGCCGGCTCGCTGCGCCTCCGCTCCCACGTCGGCCAGGGGAGCGTGGCCGTCGTGATGTCCCGCGCCTCCTCCGAGTTCGCGAAGGAGGCGAGGACCCGGCCCGAGTTCACGCACCACGGCGTCGCGCTGCCTCTGCCGGACGCGCTCGCCAAGCGCGCGACGGCGCTCGCCCAGGCGGGCTACGCGCCAGCCTCGTCCTCCCGCCGGGGAGAGCTGCCAGCCGCAAGAATATCGAGTGTATTCGAGACGTTGAAGACGGAGTGCGCGCGGGTCGATCTCGTGGTGGGCGCGCCGGTGCGACGCGCCCAGCTCGACGTCTGGACGGCGGGCGCGACGGGCGGCGACCTGCTGGGCGCGGCCGAGGGCCCCGCCGGGGCCGCCGTGTTCGTGTGCCCGGGCGCGAAGTCGCGCGTGCGCTTCGACCTCGAGAGCCGTGGCGCCGGGGGCCCGTTCGCGTTGGAGGTGCGACCGGCGCTCTGGTCTGGCCCCGAGCTGACCGCCGCGCCGCTCGCCGCCTCACGCATGCTCGCGCGGGCCGCGAGTGGCGAGCATCAGCTCATCGAGGGGACCGCGGTCGGGCTCCGCAGGCTCACGCTCGACGCGGTGCACCTCGCCACGCTCACCGAGGACGTCCCCGCGGGCGGTTGCCTGCACGCGTACCTCGGCATCGAGGGGCCCGGGCAGGGGGTCGAGCTGCGGCTCTTCGACGCGGTTGGCGGCGCGGAGCTCGACCGGGCGCATGGCGAGTCGAGCGGCGGCGTGTCTGCGTGCGCGAAGGGCGCGCCGCTCAAGGTGCGCCTCGAGGCCCGGGCCGGGCAGGGCGTCGCGACGGCGATCGTGGGTCTGCGCAGGTAGTCGCGTCAGGGCCTCGGGCCGACGCTCCAGGTGCCCGACGTCCCGTCCCCCGAGGTCCACGTGCCCTCCATGTGCTCGGCGTCGACGACCCGGCCGACGAAGGTCTGGGTGACCTTCGGGGAGAGGTCCGCGCCGTCGAGGCGCACGGCGTCGCCATCGATGACCCCGACGAGCTGAAACGTCCCTTGGTTGCGGTGCGCCCCGAGCGCGGAGACCACGCCGCTGCACCCGACGCCGACGGTGAGCAGGGTGCCTGCGTCTCCACCGCGCGTGGAGCCGGCGTAGAGCCCCGGCTTGAGCTTGCCGCACCGCTCAGCGTTCCCGCGCGCGCAGCGGAACCCGATGAAGGGCTCGTAGGCGTCGAGGCCTTCGGCCGCGCGGCTCGACGCCGCGAGCGTCTTTCCGCTGGCGAGCCAGGAGCCGCCGCGAACCGCGAGCCGGGGGCTCCCTTGGCCGGCGAGGGTGCAGAGCGGATCGCGCCTTGGTCCGGGGGTCGACCAGCACGCCTCGTCCTGGCGGCTGAAGCGGTCGAGGGCCCACTCGCTCACGTTGCCGGCGAGGTCGCGGAGCACGCCGCCCTCGAGCGGCAACGAGTCGCGGCGGCGTGAGGCGGCGCACGCGGCGCCGGCGCACTCGGGCCCGGAGGCCTGGCCGCGCGCGCGGCACGGCGCAACGATGGGCGCGAGGTACCCGTCGCCGCCGCGTCCCCAGACGGCGTCATCGCACGCGGGCGGATCGTCGCCCCAGGGGAATCTGCGTGACACGAGCGCCGACGCGACGTGCTCGAACTGCGCCTCGGTGGGGAGGTCCTTGCCACGCGAGAGGCAGAAGTGTCGGGCCGCGGTCCACAACGTGCAGTTTGCAGGCAATGCCTCTCGTGAGCCCGGCGTCGCGGTGAAGGAGCAGTAATCGGAGCGCGACGCGCCGGTGGTCTTCTGGCTCCATGGGATGAAGCCGATCTCGCTCTTCTCGAACCCGCGCACGTCGCCAACCGTCGCCTCGTCGGCGTCCAGAAAATGGGGCGAGACGACCACGAGCCGCGCGAGGTCGGCGGTGTGCTCCAGGATCGGCGCCCGCTCGCCAGGGCGGCCCATCCAGAACGCGCCACCGGGCACACACACCTCTCCCGTGGGGGCGGGGGAGGAGCAGTCGCGCCTCGCGGCGCCGAGCCACGTGCCGACGCGGGACACCTCGGGGCGACCCGCGGTGAGCGGGGCGGGGGAGACCAGCGTGCCACGCGGCGCGCCGACGTCGTCTGTCGCGAGCTGGACCGTGGCTTCGCCGCCTCCCTCCGCGGGAGCTGCCGGCAGCGCACCGACGACCTCGACCGTGCTGCTGGGCGACGCCTCGCGGCCACCGACGAGGTGCGCCGCGAGGTAGAGGCGGGCGCGAACCCGGTATCCGTCGACCCCGGGCGTCGCAGGCACCTGGATGGACGCGCGGTGGTCGCTGAACAGGCGCCGATCGAGCGCGAACTCGCGGCGACATCCGTCGCAAGGCGAGGTCGCGCCTGGCTCGAAAATCTCCACCTGGAGCCTATCGAAGAGCGGCTGCACTTCGGGCGCCGCCTCGCCCGCCGGAGCCGGCACCGGGGCGTCCGTATCGAAGAAGAGCAGCACGTGACCCGTGGGCGGGAGCGGCTCGCGCGCGCACGCGGCGGCCAGGAGCGCGAAGGAGAGGGCCCGGCGCATCAGGGCCCACCGGGGTCGGAAGGGCGAACGCAACGGAATCCCACGGTCGGGGCGTACTCCTCGATGCCGACAGCCTGCCGCCGCGGGGAGGCGACCGAGGGCGCGTTCGACGCCCAGTTCCCGCCGCGGACCTGCCGCACGGGCCCGGCGTCGGGCGTACAGGTCGGATCGAGCAGGCCCGCGCTCCGCCAGCAGGCGCTCTGGTAGCCGAAGAACGCGTCGCGCACGAGCTCGGAGACCCCGCCGCCGAGGCCGACGACACCGAGCGACGTGACATCTCCCCCCGGAGCGCCCGCGGTGTCGACGGGCGCGGGCCCGGCGCCGCGTTCGGTGCACAAGCTTCGGCCGAGGGTCCCTCCGGTGAGGCGGCCGTGCACCGCGCGCTCGCAGGTCACGGCGTCTCGCCCCCACGGATACACCGTCTTCGCGGCGCGGCCAGCCACCTGGGCGGCATATTCCCACTGCACCTCGGTCGGGAGATCCGCCCCGACGAGTCTGCAGAGCGCACGGGCGACGGGCCATGTCAGGCAGGTCAGCGCGAGCTCCTCGCGGCCGCGCGGGCTCAAGCTCGCGCTGCAGAGCGCCCTGTCGAGCTCGTTCTTGGACGTGCTCGCGATGGGGCCGTCGTTGCCGACGAGCTGCCCCGGCTCACCCGTCGGGTCAGCGTCGAAGAGGGGGCGCCAGCGCCCAACGGTGTACTCGTGACGATCCATGTAAAATGCACTCACTCGAGCGATCCGCTCTGGCACGCCGTCTCCGTCGCCCGCTCCGTACTCGCTGGCGTTGCCGAACACGAACGCACCGCCGGGCACACACACCTCGTGGGCGCGAGGCGCGCCGGCGCAAGGCTCGGCCGCGCCGAAGCTGCCCTGCAGGGAGACGGAGGGCAGCGACATGTCGGGGTCCAGCGCGGACGCCGCGGGCGTGACCCGCGCGTTCTCCGTGTCCACGCACGACGCACCGGTCGCGAGGTCGGCCATGGTCCCAAAGCAGGCCCCGCGGAGGACGGCGCGCGCGCTCCCGACCCGGCCGGGCTGGAGCGAGATGCGCAGGATGCGGTCGATCGTGAGCAGCGGCTGCGGCTCGGAGCGTGGCGTGATGTCCACCCCCGACGCCACGAGGCGCTTGTCGACGGGGGTCGCCTCGGTGGCGCCGCGGGGCGCGAAACGCTCGCCCCGGTAGTCGCGCGTCTTGCCTTCGGGGTACGCGCGGAGGCGTACGATCACGTCGCGGGGGCCGACCTCGTCCGGGGTGAAGACGCTGAAGCTCAGCGGCCAGGCGGAGGGATCCGGCGCGGCGAGGTCTCTCGACTCGAACCACTCGCCCGCGGTCGTGTAGAAATCGACGCGCAGCCGGCCCACGAGGGCGGGCACCGGCGCGTCCGTGTCCACGACGACGAGCGCCTCGCCGAGGGGCGGCGGCGCCTCCTTGCACGACGGGGCCAGCGCGAGCGCCAGCGCGCACGTCCTCATCACCTGACCGGGACGGTCCATCCGAGGCCTCCACCGTTGAGGGCCTGGCGCTCAGGGTCGGGTCGCGTCACGGCGTACGTGGTGACGGCGACGCCCGTCACCACGGCGCCTGTTGCGGCCCAGAACCACCACTGCTTCGTGAGCGGCGTCTTCTCGATCTCGAGCGCCGCGCGCAGATCGAGCTCTTCGCCGGCGCGGACCGTGGCCTCGGTCTCGTAGGCGACGAACCCGTTGGCGCTCACCCGAACTCGGTAGGTCCCCGCGGAGCGGCGCAACGTCAGGGGCACGGGGCCAACGTCGACGTCGTTCACGGTGGCCAGCGCGCCTGGGCGGTTCGCCGAGATGTGCAGGAGCGCGGGCAGCCGGTCGAGCTGGAGCGAGAGCTTGGTCTGCGCTCCGGGCGCGAAGGTCTCGCGCACGACGACGTCTTGGAAGCCCTTTCGCGCCACGGTGAAGACCCGCGTGCCCGGATCGAGCGCCACAGTGAAGCGCTCGCCAGGGGCCTTTGCGGGGACGCCAGGCGGCGCGACCCCCGCGACCCAGCCCGGCCCGTCGGCCACGAGCGGCGCCCCGTCGACGGCGAGCGTCGCGTCGACGGGCGCGAGCGTGATGTCGACGCGGGACAGGAGCCGCTCGATCTCCGCGATGTGGCCCTTGGAGGCGACGACGAGGCTCTCCGGCAGCTCGTCGCCGTGGTCGGAGCTCCAGCGGAGCGCCTCCGTGAACGTGGCCCGCGCCCGCGCGTACTGCCCGGTCGCCCTGAAGCACTGCGCCACGTTGTAGATCGTCGCCGCGTGCGGCCGTAGCTTGAACGAGCGCTCGAACGCGGCGAGCGCGTCCGCCCAGCGCGACTGCTGGCCGAGCACGCTGCCCTTCTCGTACAAGGCGCGCGCCTCGGTGACGTTCGCGTCCTCGGGGTCTGCGGCGCGCGCCGGGGACGTGAGCGCGAGCCCGCAGAGCACCCCGATCCAAACATAGCGCATACGTTGACTCCGATTCAGAAGGGGGGAGGCACGTGGAGGCCGCCGGCGCCTGAGCTCGCGGCTTGCGGAGCGGCCGAGGGCTTCGCGGCCGGCGCTGACGGGTGGGGTGCCGTACCTGCGTGAGGTCCCGCGTGCGTTCCTGCGTGGGACGGGGCCGCCGGCGGGATCGCGGTCCCCACGGCGGACGGTGACGCAGACGCGACGGCGGGCGGCGCAGGGGCCGGGACCGGCGCGCTCGCGGAGGGCCTCGCAACCGGTGCGCTCGCCGCCAGCGGCGCTGAGGGCGGCGCCGAGGCTGCGTGTCGCCACGCGCCCGCGAAGGCGACCCCTCCGGCCGCCACGACCGCGGCCGTGGCCACGAGCGGCCAGGCGGAGCGCCGCGGGGGCGGGGGCACCGTCGCACCGGCGAGCGGCGTCGAGGTGTCGAGCCCGTCGAGCGGTGCCGACCGGACCGAGTCGTCGGGCGGCGGTCTCACCAAGGTCTGCGCCGCGGGCGTCGCTTCGCCGGGGCCGGTGGCGTCGGTCTTGGCACCTGCGGAGCCGGCGTCGGCGGCGTCGGACCCCGTCGTGGCGCTGAGCGGATCGACCGGAGGACCGGGGGGGCCCGACACGTGGGCTACGGTGACGCGCACCGACTCGCGCCCCCCGACGTGGCGCGCGAGCTCGGCCGACAGCGGCGCGAGGTCGCCTAAGCGCTCGCGGCGGTCGGTCTGGATCATCGCCGCGACGAGCGACGTGAGCGCCGGGGGCAGCGCGGGATCGCACTGGGCGAGCGGGACGTACGCTTGGTTCGCGATGGCCTTGAGCAGCTGGCCCATGTTGTCGGCCTCGAACGGGCGCCGCCCGGCGAGGCACTCGTAGAGGACGATCCCGAGGGCCCAGATGTCGGCCCGCGTGTCGACCGCCTCGCCCCAGGCCTGTTCGGGCGCCATGTAATAGGGCGTCCCGAGCACGGCGCCGGTCGCCGTGAGCTTCCCGTCGAGCGGCTTTGGGGTGCCGTCGGTGGACAGCACCTTCGCTATGCCGAAGTCGAGGACCTGCACGAGCTCCGGGGCGTCGCCTCGAGCGCGGGAGAGGAAGATGTTCGCTGGCTTGAGATCGCGGTGCACGATCCCGACGGCGTGCGCGGCGCGCACGGCGCTCACCACCGGGGCGAGCACCTCGCTCGTGCGCCGCAGGGACAGCCTCGGCTCGCGCCCGAGGAGCCCCTCGAGCGACTCGCCCTCGAGCAGATCCATGACCATGAAGAGGGCGCCTTCGAGGGCCAGGACGTCGTGAATCTTCACCACGTTCGGGTGACGCACGGCGCTGGCGGCGCGCGCCTCGAGGAGGAAGCGTTGTGCCCCGCTCTCGTCCGCGCCGCCGTGCCCGCGCGGCTTCAGGTACTTCAGCGCGACCGGCTTCAGCGTGACGAGGTGCAGGGCCTCCCAGACCGCGCCCATGCCGCCCTCACCGAGGAGCTTCACGAGTCGATAGCGGCCCGCAAGGATCTTTCCCTCTTCGAGCTGCATCGCCCCCTTAGAGTACCACGGAAGGGGCCGCGTTCCGCCGCCCGTGCGACGCGTGAAGGGGGCGGGCACGCGTCCACGCGCACCGTCTGGCGTCCGGCGTCGAGCAAGCAAGTGTCGCGTTGTCTGCCGGCGCCGAAAAAGGAGCACCCCCGTGGTCCGGTGGGGCCGGTCTCACTCGCGGAACACGTGAACCACCTCTTGAAAGAAATCACGCTTCCGGCACTAAATTTAGCGGCGGGCGAGCGGATCGTCCACGGTCGGCGGCAGGGACCAGTCTCGTTCGAAGAAGCCCGCGGCACGGACCGACGCCCCGCCGAGGACGAGCTGGCCGCGCGCGCGGGCCACGCCGGTGTCGTACACGACGAAATCCGGGAGTAGATCCGGGAGCGAGAGCGCGCGCAGCGTGCCGAGCGGCGTCGCGCCGAACACGACGGCCACGTAGCGATCGGGGCGCGCTGGGTTCGGATAGACGTAAGCGGCCCCGAGCTCGGCGCCCTCGTAGGTGTTCGCGCCCAGACGGACGCGCTCTCCCTCCAAGGTGAGCGGCATCGAACGCATCGCCTCGAGGGCCGCCACGACCCGGTTCGAGCGAGCCGAGCCGACCAAGAAGAGCGCGCGGTCGTTGGCGAGCGCCTCGCCGCGCTCGAAGAACTCGGCGTCGCTGACGACCGGGTAGCGAGCCGTGATCCCTGCGCGCACCGCGGCGAACGCGCGCGCCACGTGCTCGTTGGCCGCCGCGTCCCTCGGGCTCGCCGTCCCGTAGACGAACAGCAGCGGCTCGTGAAAGACGTCACGCAGCGGCCCTGTCACCGCACCGGCCTTCGGGGGCGGCCAGGCAGGAGCCGGCCCCGGGCCCAAGGCCCAGCCGCTCGCGGTCGCGTGGACGACTCGCGGCGTCCCCGCGGGAAGCGTGAGCTTCGTGCCGTCCACTGTGAGCTGGAGTGGGCCCTCGGCGTCGAAGAGCTCGTCAGCGAGCAGCTCCAGCTCGGCCACGTGGTGGGTCGTGAGCTCCGCGCGCTCGCGGCTCGCGGCGCGGGCCCGCACCTCGGCCCACGCGTCGGACCTCTGGAGCGCGCGCACCTTGACCCACGCGCTCTGCCCCCAGCGTGCCCGCGCGGTGCGGAAGGTGAACGAGCGAGGGTGGAGCGCGGTGCGCATGCTGGTGAGCCACCGGAGCGTGTCGGGGTTCTCGTACGTGGGCTGCCACACGTTGTGCCCGAGCGCAGGGTGCTCGTGCCTCACCGAGAAGCGGAGCTTCTTGTAGCGGTCGATCAAGACCCCGCTGTGCTCTTCCGGCAGGTCTTGCGTGCCGTGCACGATGTAGAGGGGGAGGCCGCGGCCGTTGGGGGCCCACTCGGCGTTCGAGCGCTCCTCGGCCAAGAAGCGCTCCCACGGACGCAGCGCCAACCCGCGCATGTCGCGGCGAACGAAGACGCTGTGGTAGCCGCAGAGCGGCGCCGCTGCGGAGAATGTCCACGGGTGCCGGAGCGGGATCGACGCGGCGCCGATGCCGCCCATCGACGGCCCCGTGATCGCGACGCGCGCGGGGTCGATGGGGTAGCGCGCGAGGGCCCAGCGCACGGCGTCCAATACCGCGACCTCGCCGAGCTCGCGGTACATGCCGTTGCCGTAGCCCGTGGGCGCGAGCACGAAGACGTCGGTGGGCGGCAACGACGGCATGTGCCGGTCTTCCCAGGCGCCGTTTTGGTGCGGGTCGTCCTTCCCGAAGAACCAGCGGAGCATCTGCATGGGGCGGCCGTTCAGCCCGTGCAAGGCGACGACGAGCCCGTACCGTCGTGACCCCTCGGCTCGAAAGCTCGGAGGCACATACACGGCGGCCTCGGAGAGCTCCCCGTCCGCCCGCGCGACGAGCCCCCGTCGGCTCGCGCCGTGGGTCGTCGTCACCGCGTCGCGGCCTGCGAGGAGCTCTGCTGCGATACGCGAGAGCTCCGCCGCCTCGGAGTCCTGGGCCTCGAGGTCGGTGTCGCCCTCCGCGACGAAAGCACGCAGCCGCCGATCGGTGAGGGCGACCGTCGCGCGCGCGTCGTCGAGGGCCGGCGGGGCGGGCGTCGCCAGCGCGCGGGCGGCGAGCCCCACGGCCGCCGCGACCGTGCGGGACGGGGCAACGGTGTATTTTTCTATTGTATCAGCTACTTGCACCGTAAGGTGGGCGCCGTCGCCGAGCTCGTCGAGCGGAAGCGCCGGCAGCTCCACCCGCGTCGTCCCTTGCGGCGAGGCCGCGCCCGCGTCGACGTCGAAGAGGACGTTCGGGCCGCGGGTGAGCCGCGCGTGGATGCGTGGCGTCGCGCCTGCCAAGGCGCCGTCGGGGAGGGCGACGTCGAGCGCCGGCGCGACCTCGACCCCGGCCGCGTCGAGCGATCGGTGGAGCGTGACGCGGGCGCGGGGCGCCACGGGCGGGACAGCAGGCAGCACCACCGCGAGGTCGGGTGAGCGGACGAGGTCCTCCCCGACGAGGCGGGCTCGGACCTGCCACGCGCCGACGGGCAAGTCGCGCTGGTGGAGCTCGAGGCCTATCGCGTGGTCTCCCTCCGGGAGGTCGAGCGCGACCGCGTCGTCGTCCGCGCGCGAGGGGCGGGCCTCCTCACGCGTGAGGAGGGGGCGCCCGTCCAGGGTGATCCGCAGGCCGTCGCTCGCGCCAACGAGGAGCACCGCGCGGCACGCGCGCCGCGCGCGGACGACGAAGCCCGCGTACCCGAGCGCGTGCCCGGGCCTCGGGTGCAACAGCTCTCGAAGGTCGAAGACGCCGCCACTCCCGGTCGCCACGACCGTGCGTGCGCTGCAGCGGGCGCCCACGCACGCGCCGCCGAGCGCCATCGGGGCCGTTGGGGGCATCCCCTCGGGGCGGTCTCCGAGCGCGAGCGCCTGTCCGCGGCCGCCGGGGATTCCCCGCGCATAGGGGCCCGCCACGACGAGCACCGAGACGCGCCCGTCCGCGGGGAGCTCGAGCGTGAGATCGCCGCGGGGCGGCCCGGTGGCCCGGGCGTCGGCCGCCACGGCCACGGCGAACAGGCACGCGCCCGCGGCGCGCCGAGCGAGCGTGCTCCAGAGACCCGGCGCCTCCCCCTCCTCGCGCCGGCTCACCTCATTCGAGGCCCTGAGCGAGCGTCTTCGGCTCGGCCTGGAACAAGATCTCGACCTT
>Ga0073904_10003661_pt1 | contig 11534 bp, 16 predicted proteins | sample KloWWTrecipitate_FD_66668 | JGI IMG/M metagenome (GOLD analysis project Ga0073904, IMG submission 66668) | Active sludge microbial communities from Klosterneuburg, Austria, studying microevolution and ecology of nitrifiers - Klosterneuburg... | ecosystem: Engineered > WWTP > Aerobic digester >... | reverse complement strand
CGGGCGAGGGAAGATAATTCTCTCGCCCGGCTGTCTTCGTTTTCGATTATCCCTCCTCAACTTCTTCCAAACCCAACTCCTTCGCAACACGGTCCATCGCTCGTGTCACCTTCTTACGCAAGCCTTCGGCAGTTCCTCCAAGTTCTCGCGCGATTTCGTCCCAGTTCTGTCCGTCTGCCCTTCGTCGCATGACGCTGCGCTCATCCGGTGCGAATTTCTGCTGAGCGGCTTCAGCCAATTCGCGGGCCGACATGATCTGACTCGGGGTATCCTGTATCGCGGGAATCTCAAATTCTTCAATTGAAGCATTCGCGATACGGCCGTGATTTCTTCGCTCCGCAGTTTGTCGACGAGCGACATCCGTCACTTTGTTGCGAATCATCGTTGAGAGAAGTTTGAGTAACTGCTCCGGTGAATCGATGTCAAATTGTCCAGCGGTCGCGCGGACAAAGAAATTTCCAAGGACCGATTGGCAAATGTCCATCGAGTCACAAACTCGTCGCAGTCGCGGGTCGTTCAACTTCACTCTCGCAAGAATGCGAAGATCGGATTCATAACAACGAACAAGCTCAACGGCGGCCTCCGCATCACCATTTCGAACTCGTTGAATCAGGGCCGGAAAATCAGACGGATTGGACATTCATGACTGCTCCACAAGATCGACGCATCAACGCTCGCGCGACACCGAACTAAAAACATGGGAATCTGTTTTCGCAGATTCCGCATCCATTCTGGTTTCTTCGAAATCCTGCATGACTGACCTTGTGAATGCGTTCCGGAGAGTGAGTCACAAGTCAGAAATTCAATCAACCAGCAGGTAACATGCAGCAGAGATCAGTGTTTGAAGTTCCTGGCCCGATCTGTGATGCTTGAATTCCGAAAGAAGTAGGATGATCATGCCAAATCCGTTTGAAGTCCATCAGGTCGCTGCGAAAACTTGCCGATTCTGCACAGCTCTGAACAGAGGCACAATGTGTCCGGCCGATGCAGCCGCGATGGCCTGCTGTGCGTTTCAATGCGACACAAAGGATTCAGCCCATGATTGCACTCCAGGGCGTTCGAAGCTGCGTTGTACTCTCATGTCTATACGAACAGCTACTCGATGCGATCGCCAAACACCGAGTTGCCAACCGGCCCGACCGATTCGAGCCTCGACTGCAGAAACGACGCTCCAGACGCTACGGGTTCCTTCAAAAACCGAGAGCCACACTGAAACGTAAAATGGCGAAACGGGTTACGTAAATATACGTGCCATTCGTGGCGCAAACCGACGCAGCGAACATGCTGAAGCCGGAGTGCTCCAGTGACATCGATCGACGCACTGAACTCAGTTTGGTTTGTGTGAATGGTATAGGGGGTGGATGTGGGACTTGGGAGCTTAATTGAGGGGAGAAACGCGTCAGTTGTCATGGTGAGATCGCTTAGATGTTTTGAACGGCTCCAAAGTGTGCTGCGAATTGATCGTGGCTGGTTGCAGGAGTCGCTGAACGGCTGATCGAATCGAATGGATTAGAGTTGATGAAGCTCCATCTTGTGGTGGCTCGTTTTGAGTCATCGGAAGGTGGAGTTTTTTTTGTTGGCCCTCGCAGCGGTGCGTGGGAAGTTGTGATCAATGTCACGATTGCTCGCGCGGCGAGTAGTCGTTTTTACGGGAAGGACCAGATGCATGAATCGATCTTTGGAAAGTCGCAGTGCGGCGGAATTGATTGCGATGGCGTCAGGACGACGTGGAGTAGCCGCTTATACCGACGCGCACCGGTTAGTGGAAAAGCTGGGACTCAAGAAACTGGCGGATGCTGGCGAAGCCGAGATCCGTGAGATCTGTCGGCGGATGACTCCGGAGTGTGTGCAGCGGCTTATGGCCGGTGTGGAGATTGGGCTCAGAATCGCAGAGCTGCAGAGTGAGTATAACACCGAAACCAGAATCACCAGCCCAGCGACGGCCATCCAGTTCTGTCTGCATCAGTTTGGGCGACTGGCGCGAGAAGCGAAGCAGGAAGAATTCTGGATTGTGACGCTCAACACCAAGAACCAGCCGATTGATTGTCATCAGATCACCGTTGGCACTTTGCGAAACAGCCTGGTGCATCCGCGAGAAGTGTTTCGCCCGGCCATTCGGGATGCGGCGAATTGTATCCTAGTGCTGCACAACCATCCCAGCGGTGATCCGACTCCCAGTGATCAGGATAACAGCGTCACCGAACGCCTCGAACAAACGGCCGAAGTGGTCGGCATCCCGGTGATCGATCACATCATCGTCGCCGGAGAAAAGGCCGTGAGTATCCAGGAATGGCGAGCCGGGAATCGCTGATAGATCGCAACTGTTGAATTCATGTTCTGCCCCATCGTGGGGTGGTTTCACTTTTGTGCGACCGCCCGAACTGCGGGTGTTTGCCTCATTCTTTTCCGGAGGTACACATGTTTCGAAAGCAATTCACGCCATTTCGGATTCGGGCCCAGACAGCGAGTCCGTTGCTGACGGCGGGTTTCATCGTGGTCACTGCTGGTTGTGAGGAACGCCCCAACCCAAAACTGCCCAACGAAGTACCAGACCAGACTACAGCCCCGGCTTCTATGGCTGACAAGTCGGCACTCTCGGACGGTTCAGCGGATGCGATCCAATTCCGTTCCGTGATATTCGGATACCCCGGCCAGGATAAACCATAAACAGCAAAGTTTGTTCTGTTCCTTCCCGCCATAACAATACCAGGAGATCGTTGCATGAAACTTGGAATCGTTGCGCTTGGCACAGCGTGCGTGGGTGTGTGTTTGATCTTTCTCTTGCTGCCAAAGAAAAACCAGGATACACGACCACTGATCGTTCAGTCGGCTCCCACCATTGAACGCGTTGAAGCACTCGGTGATCTGTGTGTACTGAGAATCCGGTTGTCTGACATGCTGATCGCAGAATCTCCGGACTATCGAGCTGTCTGGCTCATCATGGGCGACGCGATGATCAGCATCGACCTGCGACAAGTCAGCCTGCAAACAGACGCACAGGCGAAAACACTGCGGATGCAGATGCCGGCACTTCAGGTGACACAGCCGCGCGTGGACCATGAACGCACACGCTGGTGGGACACCCGAAGCGTGCGCTGGCACAACGGTTGGTTGACGTCCGACAAGACCGGGAAGACTGCCCGGTTAACTCAGGCGACAATGATCGAAGCTCAGCGCATGATTGAGACGGTCAGCCGGAGACCAGAGTTTATGGACGAAGCCAGAAAATCGGCCGAGGCCATCGTGACGGCCATGTACTCGGGCACGGGATATACCGTCTCGTTTCAGTGGAGTGCGTCTCAGAACTAATCACCTCGCCGCTGCCGACGCTATTGAAATCTTAATCTGCCCCATGGTGGGGTGGTTGTCACTTTTTGTGCGACCGCTCCGGTTCCGGGGTGGTCGCTTTGTTTCATTCACAAGGAAAGCAAAGCCATGACTCAATCCGAGTTGAACCGTCAGATCTCCAAACAGACGGGCGAACCCATGACAGAAATCGTCCGTCGCGGATTCACCATTCTGGCAGCATTGCCAGACGACGCAGACGATGAACCTCAGCAGGTAAAGAACCCAGTCGCTGCCTGAGAGAAGTGTTCAGTTTTCGGTGTTCAGTTTTCGGTGTTCAGTGTTCAGTGTTCAGACAACCGCAGGATCGCAACGTTGCGGCCTGCTCATTTACTAACAAGGGGAAATTATGCCAGTCAAACTCAACATTGGCCTCAGCCGTAAAGTCGGTGAAGCCAACTACGGTTCACGAGGTGCCAGTATTAACCTCGAAGTGGAACTCGATAACGGCTTGCTCGGTGATCCCGGCCAACTGCGTGATCGCGTTCGTGACCTGTACATGCTCGCTCGTCAAAGCGTGGACGATGAACTGCAGCGACCGGCCGATGCGGGTGGTGGCGAGCACGCTCATGTGAACGGCAATGGCCATGCCCGCCATAACAATGGTCATAGCAGCGGCAACGGTAACGGCCACAGCCAAAACAACGGCCAAAACAATGGCCACGCCAACGGCAATGGCCAGCAACCCAGAATGGAAGTGGCTCGTGCCACGCAGAGTCAGATCCGGGCGATCTTTGCCATCACCAAACGGCAGGGACTGGATGCCAATGTCCTGATACGTGACCGATATCGGATTCATCGTATGGATGATCTCTCGATCCGGGAAGCCAGTGCCTTGATCGATGAACTGAAGAGCGGTCGCACAGAGGCCCGTTCATGATTACGGCAGCGGAGCCTGTGATCCGCGATTATCTGTCGTACAGTGCCGTACGCACGTTTCAGAATTGTCCGCTCAAGTATCGCTTTCGATATGTGGACGGGCTGGAGGAAGACTGTGTGTCGTCGAGTCTGATCTTTGGCAGTGCGATTCATTCCGCTCTGGAGTTTTACTTCACACAGCAACTGAGTGGGGAAGCACTGCCGACTCTGGACACTCTGCTGGATGTCTATCAGCAGAGCTGGCGAGATCGATCAGAAGACAACGTCGAGTTCGGTAAAACCGAAACAGCAGATTCGCTGCACGGGATGGCCGACCGGATGTTGCAGAAGTTTCTCGATAGCGACCTGACGCAACCGGAAGGCCACATCATCGGCATTGAAGAGCAGTTTCGCGGAGTCCTGATTCCAGGGCTGCCGGATCTGCTCGGCTATGTCGATCTGCTGCTGGAAACCGACGACGCCATTGTTGTGCGCGATTTCAAGACGTCTCGCTCGGCGTGGGACCAGGGACAGGCCACAGACCAGTCAGATCAACTGCTGCTGTACGCCGATCTGGTTCGCAAAGTCATGCCCGGCAAACAACTGCGATTGCAGTTTGCGGTGTTCACCAAGGCTAAAGATCCCAAAGTTCAGTTGCTCGAAGCGAGGTTCGATGAAGGCAAACTGGACAGAACGAAACGAATCGTGGAAGTCGTATGGTCGGCCATCCAGGCGGGCCATTTCTATCCGTCCCCGTCCCCCATGCAGTGTCCGTCCTGCGGATACCGGCGGCATTGTCATGCGTGGCAGGGGAATACTCGTGCTGAGGAGATTGTGTGACAGCGAAACACAAACTGAATGCCGCCAATATCAACGGAGCCCTGTTGATTGCAGCGGTCGTGGGAACTCTTGCTGGCAGCTGGATCGTGTTTTTTATCGTGGCCAGTCTGCTGATCTCGTCTGGTCTGCACGATGGCTCGATTCGGAGATAGATCCCGTTCATCGAGTGATCTTGATGCCGGTCATTTCCTTTGATGGAGATGGCCGGCATTTTTTGTTTTGTATTGATCCAGGGACCGACGGTCGGTTCTGTTTTCTCTTTTTTCAATTCACTCATGGGAGTTTTACGTATGTCCCACATTGTGGAAATCAAAACCGAAATTCGTGATCCCGTCGCGATCCGAGCGGCCTGTCAACGGCTGGCTTTGCCTGAACCTGTATTTGGCGAGGCCCAATTGTTTGGCACGTCCGCCGTGGGCTGGGCTGTCCAACTGCCGGAATGGAAATACCCCGTTGTCTGCGATGTACACACGGGCACGCTCGCATTCGACAACTACGAAGGCCGCTGGGGTGCGCCTCAGCAACTGGACCGCTTCATGCAGGGCTATGCCGTCGAAAAAGCCAAGCTCGAAGCCAGGAAGAAAGGGCACTCTGTCTTCGAACAGCCGCTGTCTGATGGATCTATCAAACTGGTTGTGCAAGTCGGAGGTGTCGCTTGAGAACCATTGAAATCACTATCGCTCCCAACGGGCAGTCCAAAGTCGAAACGAAAGGTTTTATCGGCAGTGAATGCCGTGCCGCCAGCCGCTTTATTGAACAGGCTCTCGGCCAGCAGACCGGTGAAGTGATCAAGGCCGAGTTTCACCAATCGGCGTCAGTTCAGCAGCAACTTCAACAGGGACAGTAACACGCGAGGTGTTGCTGCCCCTGACGTTCACTTAATTCAACACTCTTCCAAAAAAGGAATTTTTCCTATGTCACTTATCGAACGCTTCAGTGAGTACGTGCGTGCGTGCTTCACCGGTCTTTGGATTGAAAGTCATGAGCATCAGGATGCCCTCATGGCTATTGCGCAGCTCTGTCGTCAGGAAAACTGGCGGCTGGCCACATGGAATATCGAGCAAGGCTTGCGTGTGGAAGGCTCGGCGATCGAAGCGAGCGGCAGTGATCCGCTGGCGGCGATCCGGGCGGTGAACTCACTCGCGACCAATGACGGCACGGCGATTCTGGTGCTGCAGAATTTCCACAGGTTCCTGCAGTCGGCTGAGATCGTGCAGGCACTGTCGCAGCAGGTGATCGCAGGGAAACAGAACCGCACGATCGTGGTGATTCTGTCACCTGTGGTGCAGTTGCCGGTGGAACTCGACAAGCTGTTTGTTGTGCTGGAACATGACCTGCCGGATCGAGAGCAACTGGCAGAAATTGCTCGCGGCATCGCGACAGAAGAATCAGAACTGCCGGACGGTGCGGAGCTGATTACCGTGCTGGACGCCGCAGCCGGTTTGACTCGCATGGAAGCCGAGAATGCCTTCAGTCTGTCGTTGGTGCGGCATGGCCGGATCACGCCAGATGCGGTCTGGGAACTCAAAACCCAGACGCTGCGAAAATCCGGTTCACTGGAGTTGTACCGAGGTCAGGACGATTTCAGTCGGCTGGGTGGTCTGACTTCGTTGAAATCTTTCTGTCAGCGAGCCATGCACCTGCGGGAACCGGAAAACCTTCGAACACGTCCACGGGGCGTGTTACTGCTGTCACCGCCAGGATGTGGCAAGTCGCAGTTCTGCAAGGCTCTGGGCCGGGAAGTCGATCGGCCGGTGCTGATTCTGGATGTCGGCAGTCTGATGGGTTCACTTGTCGGGCAGTCTGAAGAACGGACGCGGCAGGCATTGCGGATCATCGATGCAATGGCTCCGTGCGTTCTGATGATCGATGAAGTCGAGAAAGCATTTTCCGGCGTCAATGGCAGCGGAGACTCCGGAGTGTCGTCGCGCATGTTCGGCACGTTCCTGTCATGGCTGAATGATCATACCTCAGACGTGTTCGTGGTCTGTACGGCTAACGATGTGTCAAAGCTGCCACCTGAGTTCGGACGGTCCGAACGGTTTGACGGGATTTTTTTCTTGGACCTGCCCGGTCAGGCCGAGAAGGACGCGATCTGGAAGATTTACCTCGACCTGTTCGCGATTGATCAGCAGCAAGGGATGCCAGACGACACGGACTGGACTGGTGCTGAGATCAAAGCCTGTTGCCGTTTGTCGGCCTTGCTGGATGTGTCGCTGTTGGAAGCCGCTCAAAACGTGGTGCCGGTGGCCGTGACAGCCAGCGAATCAGTCGAGCGTTTACGGACATGGGCCAGCGGTCGCTGTCTGTCGGCGTCGCAAACGGGGATTTACCAGCGTGACGGCGCTGGCCCCAAACCACGGCGACGATTGAACCGCGAAGTCGTCAACAACTGATGTTCATTCCGGCAGCACCGTGCTGCTGGAATCATTCTTTGAAACTTTGACATGGGAGGAATTCTATGAGCAAAACGAAATCCAAAACAAAACCCAAAACCAAGCCTGCGTCTGCCTTCTTAGACGACTGGGAGAAGCAGCAAAAGAAACAGAAGGCCGCAGCCCGCAGAACACTGCGGAAAGTCTATCGGCAGTTGGTGGAACTCGAAGTAGACATCGTGACCATCAAATACGACGGCTATGGCGACTCCGGTACGCTGGAAGACCCGGCGGCGTTTCGGAACGAAAAGCCAGTTGAACTGCCCCGCAGACTCAACAATCTGCTGCTGGAATTCGCTGAATCGTTTCTGCCCGGCGGCTGGGAGATCAACGACGGAGCGTGTGGAGAATTCGTGCTCAACATCAAAGATCGCAAATTCCTCCGTGATCACTGTTGGCGTCATACAGAGTACGAACATGACGAGGAGGAAATCCTGCTGTGAATCCTTATCACCATGTGTTGTCATCTGTCAGCAAGTACGGCGGCTGTGTTGAAGACTACCTGCCCGTTCATCAGTGGTTCGATGAAAGCAAAGCCTTCTTTCCGGACTTCCGTCATCGAGCCCTGCGGCATCACGCCGAAGGGATCTTTCTTTGCGAACGGCTGTTCGGTCCCACGTTGACAAACTCCGATGGGCGTGTGATTCCCACACGGTTTATCGGCGAACAGCACGTGAAGGAAGATCTGGGGCGTATACCAACGGCCCAGGACTGGCTGTCGTGTCTGAAACCGGCACGCTGGATGATGACGGCTGGTCAGTCCGCTGAAGTTCTTTCTGGCGAGCGGGGGACGTCAGTCCCCTGATAAACCAATTTCAATTCGAAGTCTCAACACCTCCGATGCCCGCCACTGTGGCGGGCATCTTTTCATTCCGTTTTCATCAGGAGTATTGTCGTATGAGCACATTATTGGATCCACCACGTACTCGACCCACGGTTCAACCCGGTGATCGACTGCGAGCCACCATGGCGGCGGCGAGATTAAGTTTTACCTGGCTCGGTGTTCAAAAATCACTGACACTCGCCCAGAAGAACCAAGCGGCCGATTCGTTTGGAGCCGAAGCCAAGTTTCTGTCGGCGGGCAAGAAACTGCTGGACACTTCACACCCAGCCTTCAAAGCGGTCACCGCCATTCGAGGGCGGATGATTGCGTATTGGAAAGGTGTGTCACTGCCGTATCCGGAACCCGGCGTGCGGCTGATTCCTCAGGGGGCAATCACTGAGTTCGATCGGCAGGTCGTGAACCTCCGAAGTGAACTCGATGCCGCCGTGACAATTCTGGACCGGCACTATGACGAACTGCGATCGGCCGCACGGAGTCGACTGGGTGATCTGTTCGATGTGGGCGATTATCCGCCAACACTCATCGGACTGTTTGCCATCGAACACGACTATCCGTCGGTCGAGCCACCGGATTATCTGCGGCAATTGAACCCAGAGCTGTACGAACAGGAATGTCGTCGCGTGCAGTCTCGTTTTGATGAAGCGGTCCAGTTGGCCGAACAGGCGTTTCTGGATGAACTCTCTCGCCTTGTGGAGCACATCACCGAACGATTGAGCGGTCAGGATGATGGCAAGCAACGTGTGTTTCGGGATTCGGCCGTCACGAATCTCACTGAGTTCTTCGAACGCTTCCGCACTTTGAATGTGCGGTCCAGCGAGCAACTCGATGAACTGGTCGCACGGGCTCAACAGGTAATCGGTGGCGTCGAACCGCAACAACTGCGTGACAGCGCAGCTTTGCGTTCACGCGTCGTCAATCAGTTGGCCAGCGTGCAGTCGTCGCTGGACGGACTGCTTGTCGATCGTCCCCGTCGAAACATCCTGCGTCGTCCGCAGTAGCTGACACGTGCGTTAGGCGAATGCTGTCGGCGGAGCGACAGCTCTACGGTACACCCGTCGCTCCGTCGGCGGGAAATCTTCTGCACGAGGACACTGCCATGCAATTGCATGTATCAACCTCTGGCGACATCCGTTGTGTCTACAGCGAACATGTAAACCTTCAAGAGCTGGGTCGGCTGTCGATCCAGCGAGGTTCACACGTTGAACCCACATCCGACGGCCAGTGGACGGCCGATTTGTCACCCGTGAATGGTCCTGTCCTGGGACCATTCACAACAAGAACCGCAGCCCTGAGTGCCGAAGAAGCCTGGCTGCTGGAAAACTGGCTCTGTGCCATCTGATCCCTAACCCGTTTCTTCCGACACGACCGCTCTGCAAGGGGCGGTCGTTTTCTTTTCTCTTTGGAAAGGTCTCCTTATGATTGAACTCTCACGCCGGAACATCCGCGCGATCCGTACGACAATTCGACAATCCCTGGGCATCGCATCCGCGCGGCGAGCTCCCGTGATTACGCTACGGGCCACTGCCAAACAATTGCAGATTCAGGCAGCGACCGAGACCATCGCCATCGAGTGCCGCTTACCGGGAAGCTCAACGCCGGAATGCTTTGCTGTCCCCTATGAAGCGATGGCGATGTGTGAAGGAAAGCAGGACGATCCGGTGTCGTTCACCAGGCAAGACGACACCGTCATCGTGCAGTGGACGGACAAAGGCATTCCACAAACGCGTTCGTTTCCAGCGACCGAATCTGTGGAGATGCCCACCAATCCGGCGAAGTTCACCAGCATCGATCGTCGGTTTCTCACGGCAATGGCAATCGCAGTGGCCACAACGGACACCGACACGGATTCCTCTCGATTCGCCCTGAACTGCGTTCGCCTGCGTGGCAGTGATGGACAAATCGCGGCCACCGATTCGAGTCAAGCGTTTATTGAAACTGGATTCGCGTTTCCATGGCAGGATGCCGTGCTGATTCCGGCGTCCGCTGCGTTTACGTCGAACGACTTTTCAGGAGCGGATGACGTTCTGATCGGTCGTACTGAAGACTGGGTCAGCATTCAGGTTAACTCCCGCACGCTGCACCTAAAGATTGACAAAGAGCGGCGGTTTCCCAGCATCGATCTGCAGATCCCGACTCGGGGCTCTGCAGCAACGACGCTGGTCTTGGCCGATGAAGACGTCGATTTTCTAGTGATGTCCACCAAACGTCTGCCCGCTGTGCAGGAATGCAATGCCCCGGTGACTGTCGATCTGAACGGAGTCGTCGCCGTGCGTGCGGCGGAAGAGGATCACTCGAACCTGACCGAACTTGTGCTCAGTAATTCCCGCCGCATCGGTGACGAAATCCTGTTCAACACGAACCGCAATTTTTTGAACCGCGCGGCCGAACTTGGCTTTCGCGAAGTCTATCTCCGCAATGCCGAAGCTCCGGCCTATTGTCAGGATGACAATCGTACTTACGTCTGGGCGTTGCTCGGCGCAGAAGGAGCCCTCCACAGCGACAGCCAAACGACTCGCATAAGTTCACCCGTTACTTCCAATCCTCAAAACCACAAACCAGGAACCCAAACTGTTATGACAACGACTCAACCCACATCTCCACGACCAGCCGTATCCAATGGAGTCGCAGCGGCTGCCTCAGAGCCCGACGTCACACCGAACCTCTTGCAGCAGGCCGAAGCACTGCGAGACTCGCTGAGTCATGCTCTGTCCGATACGCGTGATCTGATCAGTCTGATCAAACGCAACCAGAAACAAAACCGCCTCGTGGAAACCACGCTGCGGTCACTTAAGCAACTGGAACACATCGGCGCATAGCCGTTGTGTTCAGCCCACCGCCATGCCCAGCTCGTCTGAATTCGCGATTTTGCGATTTCACGGGCCGGGCGTGGGGTTCTTTTACATCGAGACGTGCGTTTTTTTTTTAGGTATCAGAGGGTCAGGCGGGTCTCGCACTCATCAGTTGTGGCAATTGTGCTGACAAAGGTAGAGGCGCTACGCTATGCAGAACAAGTGGCTGGAGCAACTGGGGTTATTTTTCACTCGAACAACTCTGGTGCGACCTCGCTCCGCTTCGCGGAACTGCCTGATGCGGACTCGCACTTCGCCACGCACCTCATCCATGACGACATCGCCATAGTTGAACGGCGGCGGCGCGTAGGGACCGACGTGAAGAGCGAATCGTTGATGGTCGAGGATGCGAGATTCTTGTGC
>Ga0073904_10003657_pt1 | contig 11539 bp, 8 predicted proteins | sample KloWWTrecipitate_FD_66668 | JGI IMG/M metagenome (GOLD analysis project Ga0073904, IMG submission 66668) | Active sludge microbial communities from Klosterneuburg, Austria, studying microevolution and ecology of nitrifiers - Klosterneuburg... | ecosystem: Engineered > WWTP > Aerobic digester >... | reverse complement strand
TCAAAATTTAAAAAACTTAAACTATATAAATTAATTATGAAAACAATTATCGTAACAGCTCTTTTATTTATCGCTTTTTCATTTTCACAAAACAGTAATACACTTGCAAATAATCAGGATTCAGTAAAGACATGCATCGTCAGCGGTGAGGAATTAAGCGCAGATGTCGTAACCTATGTTTACTTTAATAATACTGTCGAGCTTTGCTGCGATGTATGCTTAAAAGCATTCAAAAAAGAACCGGCTAAATATCTTGCAGGTAATCTATGGTGTCCGGTATGTCAGGATGATGACGGAAAAAAAGATATAAGTACCGCTCATGATAATGTGAAATATTATTTCTGTAATGACGGATGTAAAAGTACTTTTGAATCAGACCCGGAAAAAATATTAAGTGAGAATAAAAAAGATGACGAATAAAATAATCTTAATATTATTATTTATTTCTGTTCTGTTTTCATCTGAATCATTTTCTCAAAATATCAGCGGTGTCGTGTATGGTAAGATCAATAATAAAAATGAAACTCTCGATGCCGCTATCATCAAGTGGATTAATACAAAACAGGGAACCTTCACAGATGAGAAAGGGAAATTTGAAATTTCTGCCGAAGGTATTACTGATAAAAGAATAATTGTTTCATACATTGGATTCTCTGCAGATACGGTCGGGGTTGGTAATGATTTGAATTTGAAAATTATTCTTATTCCAAATTCGACCACTGATGAAATAATAGTAAATGATGACAGAGGCTCTTCATTTATCGGACGTGAATTACCCAAAACTGAAACTATCACTTCTCAGGAATTAGTAAAGGATGCATGCTGTGATCTTTCAGGTTGTTTCGGGAGAAATTCCTCAGTCGAAGTAGCTGTGACTGACATTCTTACTGACAGTAAAGAACTTAAAATACTCGGACTCGAAGGCGTTTATACTCAGATACTAATAGATAATGTTCCGCTTCTGACCGGACTGAATGTAAAGTACGGTGTCAGCAGTTATCCCGGGACGATCATTGACAGGATCACGGTTTCAAAAGGATCGAACTCTGTCCTGCAGGGATACGAATCCATCAGCGGGATCATGAATGTCATTCTGAAAAATTACAGTAATTCTGATAAACTTATGCTCAATGGATATCTGAACAGTATGCTTGAGAAACAGGTGAATATAAATTACGCAGAAAAATTCGGGAATAATCTCAATTCTATTTTTTCATTTCAGTCAGTTCAAAGCTCTGACAGGATAGACGAAAACGGAGATGGCTTTCTTGATAATCCACTTGTCACCCGATATACTTTTTATAATAAGTGGGATTATGCTGATGATATAAAAGAGGTCAACAGAACAGATGTAAATGCTGCCTTCCGTTACTGGAATGAAGAAAGGACAGGAGGACAGACAGATTATTTTCAGGATCAGGATGCAGGCAGTGATCAGATCTACGGACAGACTGCTGATCTGAATTCATTTGAAGGATATCTCCGTTACAGCAGGCAGTTTAATGAGGATAAAAGTATCAAGCTCTATTTGAACTCATCCTATTATGATCAGAATTCATATTTTGGATTTACAAAATACAGAGGAACTCAGACTTCGTTCACCGGATCTGGATTTTACGAAACATCTTTCTCGGACAGAACAGTTTTGAAAACCGGATTAAGTTATAAGTATTTGAATATTGATGATAATATAGTATTCGAAGATACAACTTCAAAAACTTACCCTGGTGATTATCCAAAACTGGAATCAATACCCGGGATCTTTGCGGAAGGTTCTTTCAATTTTCTTGATGACAAAGCAAGTCTCATGGCGGGTTTCAGATATGATTATCACAATGTCTATAAATCAATTTATACACCGAGACTGCTTTTCAGATATCAGCCTGAGGATGCATTTGTAATGAGAGCTTCCATTGGAACGGGATTCAGGACAATTAATCTGTTCAATGAATACAACAATATACTGGCTAGCTCAAAGGACATAATAATTCTCGAGCAGCTTGACCCGGAAAAAATATTAAACTACGGAGTTGATCTGCTGTGGTATTTTAATATTGGAAATAATGGCGCGAGTCTGAATCTTGATTATTACAGGACTGATTTTAATAATAAAATTATACCTGATTATGATTCTGATCCGACAGCAGTATTATTTTCAAATCTGAACGGGGATGCATATTCAAATGTATTTCAGTCGGAACTGAATATAAATCTTATCAGATATCTTGATATTAAGCTGGCATATAAATTTGTACAGCTTAAATATGAGAATAACGGCATCTGGTATGATCAGCCTTTTAATCCTGAAGACAGGATTCTTACAACAATTTCATATACATTCCCCGATGATACCTGGGGATTTAATGCAGGTCTGCAATGGTTCGGCACACAGCGTCTTCCTTCCACCGCTGCGAATCCTGTGCAGTATCAGAGACCAACAGAGTCAGATCCATTTTCAATTGTAAATGCACAGGTCAACAGGAATTTCAAATATTTTGATCTGTATGCCGGTGTCGAAAATTTACTTGATTTCACACAGCAAAATCCGATCATCTCTGCTGATGATCCTTTCGGTCCGTATTTTGATACTTCATATGTATGGGGTCCGACTTCAGGAAGAGAATTTTATTTCGGGTTCAGAGTGAAATTAAATTAGATCTGTGTAATTATCATTTGCCTCGAAAACTCAAAGTCTCATAGAAAGATTTTAAATAAATATATTTTATTTAACTCAAAGGCCCGAAAGCTCAAAGAAAGTATTTTAAAATAATGTTTTTCATTTTGAGTTTTCGAGACTTTGAGTATAAGAGTCTTTAAACTTTTGATCTTGTGAGTTTTATAAACTTAGATTCTTAGATCTTAGAGTCTTAGAGTCTTTGAGTCTTTGAGTCTTTGAGTCTTAGAGTCTTAGAGTCTTAGAGTCTTAGAGGCATATTTCAAATCAGAATTTTAGATACCAAAACAAAGCAATTTCCTTCTGATGTTTTTCAATTCCTTTATATAAATATATATCAAATCCACCCGGAGAGAATCCACAATTTTCATAAAATTTACAGGCAGGAACATTGTTATTTTGAGTCTCGGTCATTATTCCGGGAAAATTTTTTTCTTTGGACCAACTGACAGCGGCATTGATCAGTTCTTTTCCAATTCCTTTTCGTCGGAATTTTTGCTTAACGGAAATTTCCAGCCATGCAAAATTATTCCAGTGCCTCTTCAAAAATAATTGTCCGGCTAACTCGTCATTGTAAAAGCTAAAATAAATTACACTGTCAGAATCAGAAATATGATCAGCTAAATCTATTTCTAAGCTATCATATCTTTTTGAATATGGAGTTACGGGAATTTCAATAAGATCAAAATTACCTTCTGAAAATTCTATTGAATATTCAGTGGAAATTTCAATATCTTCATCACACTTGTTTAAATAATGCTGATTGCTTTTGTCTAATTTCGATAAGGTTATCAAATTCTTTAATTCTGTTTTGATTTGTATTAAAAATAACGAATGTATAACATGAAAAAAATAACTTTACGGCAGATATATTTAATCTTTTTCTCATTGTAATTCATTCCGGAAATTAATTCTAAAAAATAACTTAATCTCAAATGAATTCAGTGTTAATCCTATATTAATTGTAATTTAAAATTATATGATTTATTTTTAACCTTTAAAAATTACAGATGTTAGCGGTGAAAATTTTATATACTCATTTCATAATAAATTGAATAATCAGATTTCTTCCCATAATAATAATAATCTGAAATTACATTCTGATTTAAAGTCCGGAAACACCATGGAAATAAAAAGGATACATTCTGGATAATTTTGTTAATAATGATCTACCTGATACAACCAAAACCCAGGGCAATACTAAAAGCGGAAAATATCTTGCACTTCTTTGTGTTGGTGCATTAGGTGTTGTTTTTGGTGATATTGGTACGAGTCCGCTATATGCCTTGAGGGAATGTTTTCATGGAGCGCATGCTATAGCTCCTTTAAAAGAAAATATTTTTGGAGTGTTGTCTCTTATCTTCTGGGCACTGATACTTATCATCTCAACAGAATATATTTCAATAATAATGAGAGCTGATAACGACGGAGAAGGTGGTATTCTTGCTTTGATGTCATTACTCAGAAGATCTAAATTTAAGAATACATGGATAGGTTCAATGGTACTTTTGTTTGGACTTTTCGGAGCAGCTTTACTTTATGGTGATAGTATTATTACACCTGCTATTTCTGTGCTGGCAGCAATGGAAGGATTAGTAGTTGCAACGCCGTTCTTTGAACCATTCATAATTCCACTTACAATAATAATTTTAATTATACTTTTTAGTGTACAGAAAAGAGGCACCAGCCGAATAGGGAAAATTTTTGGTCCCATAACATTTACCTGGTTCATTGTCATTGCTATTTTGGGGATTTTATCAATAATTGAGAATCCTGAAATATTTTTATCAGTAAATCCCTATTATGCAGTTAATTTTTTTATTGAAAACGGCTTTCACGGATTTGTAATACTTGGTGCTGTATTTCTCGTTGTTACAGGTGGTGAAGCACTTTATGCAGACATGGGACATTTCGGGAGAAAACCTATAAAGATCACATGGTTTGCTTTGGTTTTACCTTGTCTTCTGTTGAATTATTTCGGTCAAGGAGCGCTTTTGCTGAGAAATCCGGAAGCTGCAATTAATCCTTTTTATATTCTTGCACCGGAATGGGCATTGTATCCACTGGTGATCCTTGCAACATTTGCTGCTGTTATTGCTTCCCAGGCTGTTATTTCAGGAGCTTTTTCTCTGACATTTCAAGCTTTGCAGCTCGGATATCTGCCAAGAATGAAGATCATACATACTTCTGAAGATGAAAGAGGACAGATATATATTCCTCAATTAAATACCATGTTGTTTTTTGCTACAATTGCATTGGTAATAAGTTTTAAATCATCAAGTAATCTCGCTTCGGCCTATGGAATTGCCGTTACTACTACGATGCTCATGACTACAATATTACTTTTGATAACAACAATAAAGCTCTGGCACTGGAATAAAATAATTGCTGTGATAGTTGTTTTCTTTTTTATAATTCTTGATGCAGCATTCTGGGGTGCAAATATGCTTAAGATATTCCAGGGTGGCTGGGTACCGCTGGCAATTGGATTAGTTATTTATATTATAATGAAGACCTGGAATAATGGCAGGAGAAAGCTTCTTGAAAAGATCAAACAGCAGACTACATCACTTGAATATTTTGTTACTGAAATTCTTAGTATCCGTTTAATTGCAATTCCCGGAACGGCGATATATATGTCAAGCAACAAGGACGGAACTCCGCCACCACTGATTCAAAATATAAAACATAACAGACTCTTACATAAGCAGGTGATAATTCTTACTATTATGATCCAGAAAGTACCTCATATTAAACAGGATGACAGGCTTGAGATTCAGGAACCAACTGAAGGATTTTACAGAGTACTGGCTAATTACGGATACATGGATATTACCAATATTCAGAATATAATTGAACTACTAAAGAAAAATAATATTCAACTGGATATGAACAAAACAACATTCTTCCTTGGCAGAGAAACTCTGATTCCCGGAAATGAAAAGGGATTCAATCTGTTAAGAAATAAACTTTTTATATTACTTTCCAATAATGCTCAAAGGGCTACGGAATTTTTTAATATACCCCCGCAAAGAGTCTTTGAAGTCGGTACACAGGTAGAACTTTAATAAATATAATTTTTTATAAAATGTCATTAATTTCTGAATTTAAACAATCTCTCAAAACAGTTGATTCGGAAGAAATACTTGACTTATATTTTTTCAGACCAATATCATTTGTACTTGTAAAACTGATCTACAATACTAATATAACTCCTAATCATATTTCCATTGTAGCTCTGATGTTTGGAATAATGTCCGGTGTTTTATACGGCTTTGGTACTTATGAATTTTTACTTCTTGGTTCAATGAGCTTTTTCATATGCAATACACTGGACTGCATGGATGGTCAGCTCGCCCGACTTAAGAAAAACGGTACAAGGATCGGAAGAGTGATTGACGGATTTATTGATTACATCACTTCGGTATCTGTTTTTCTCGGACTAGGAATTGCGATGACTCATATAACAGGAGATGCATTATTCAGCTGGACTCTTACTGTCACAGCAGGAGTATCGAAAGCTCTTCAGAATATGTTCTTTGATAATTACAGAAATATGTATCTCGAATATGTGTATCAGAAAGCTTCCGGATTAGATGAAGAGATCACTGAATATTCAGAAGAGATGGATGAGCTTGAAAAAGTGAAAGGTAAATTTATTGAAAAATTACTTATCTCATCTTATTTATCTTATAGTAAATTTCAAAAAAGATCAACGAAGCATTTTGTCCTTGATGTAACTCCTGAAGAATACAAAAGAAAAAATAAAACTCTGCTGAGAGTATGGAGCTGGATCGGATCGACTACACACATGGTTGCTTTGATAATCTTCTCTATATTTAACAGGATAGATCTTTACTTGATATCTGCCATAACAATAGGCAATCTTGTTTTCCTTATTCTATTTCTCTGGCAGAGATCGGTCATTAATTCATTTAAGAAAAAATAATGCAGGCAGTAATTTTAGCAGCAGGTTCCTCAAGACGATTGAGACCACTTACAGATAATACTCCAAAATGTCTTCTGAATATAAGAGATAAAAATCTTCTTCACAGGACTATTGAAAACGTAACTGATTACGGAATTGACGAATTTATTTTTGTCACAGGATATCTGGAAAATATGATAAAAGATTATCTTAATGAAAATTTCCCCGATCTCAAAATGACCTTCATTACAAATCCGGGTTATGAAAATAATAATAATTCATATTCCCTTTGGATGACAAAAGATTTTGTGAAAAATGACATACTGCTTCTCGACAGTGATATTCTTTTCGATAAAAAAATTATAGGAAAATTACTGGATAGCAGTCATGAAAATTGTCTTGCAGTAAATTTCACAAATGATCTGGATGAAGAGCAGATCAAAGTAATTCTTGATAAGAAGAATAAAGTGCTTGAGATAGGAAAAGAAATTTCGATCAGCAAATCCGCAGGTGAATCGATAGGAATCGAAAAGTTTTCTACATATTTTATGAAAGAGCTATTTCTTATATTAGACAGAAAAATTTCAAAAGAAAACATTATCAATGAGTTTTATGAGGCTTCATTTCAGGAAGTAATTGATAATAATGATAATTCGGATCATGGGAACAGTATATATGCCGAAGACGTTGGAATGTTCGGCTGCATGGAAATTGATACTGTCAGTGATTACGAAAAAGCCCAAAGTATAATAATTTAAAATGAATAGTTACAGAAGACCCGGGATGTTCGGTGGTTTCACCATGTTCCCGCCGGTCATAAAGATTTTACTGGTTTCGAATATAGCAATTTACCTGATCTTCAATTTAATATTGGCAGGTATTCAGATAGAAGGAGTTCCAGTTGACAATTTTATCATAAAATATTTCGCACTGATCCCAATTGATCTTGGATTCTATCCATGGCAATTAATTACATACATGTTTCTGCATGGCGGATTTTTCCATTTGTTGCTGAATATGTTTGCTCTGTGGATGTTTGGCGTTGAGCTTGAGAATATGTGGGGACAGAAAAGATTTATGAATTATTATCTTCTTTGTGGAATTGGTGCAGGTTTATGTAATCTCCTGATTGCCCCGCTTTTTACTTCTGTTGGTCCAACTGTCGGAGCTTCGGGAGCTATCTACGGAATTCTCGTTGCATTCGGATATCTCTTTCCTGACAGAAAAATTTTTATTTACGGCATCATTCCTGTAAAAGCGAAATACCTGGTGATCTTTTATATGCTTCTTGAAGTGTTTGCAGTCGCAGGCGGAACAGACAGTCAGATAGCGCACATGGCACATCTTGGCGGAGGTGTCGTTGGACTTATTTATATGATGATTGTATTTAAAAAATCCGGAGGTTTCTTTGATACTTCATCTATAAAGAATAAATTTAATAATCTTTCAAAAGAGAATAAAACATATGCACCTCCGGTGTTTAGTAACGGAGCAAAGAATAAAAAGGAAAATGTACCTGAAGCAAAATATAAAGAACTCGAAGTTACAGATTACAAAAAGGAAATGGAAACCAGACAGAAAGATGCTCAGGATAAAATCGATGCAATATTAGATAAGCTCAGCGCAGGCGGATATCAAAGCCTGACCGAAGAGGAAAAGAAAGTATTATTTCAGGAAAGTAAGAAATTATAATTTTTTAAGTGTAATATAAATTTGCAAACAGAAACCCAGTCCATAAAATACTGCAGCAGTTTAACTTCCTATTCAAGATTTATCACACGTGAAGTAAAGATAGGGGATATTCCATTAGGTGGGAATAATCCAATCCGTATTCAGTCAATGACGACTACTGATACTATGGATACAATTGCAACAGTCGAACAGTCGATCAGAATAATCGAAGCAGGCGGCGAATATGTCCGCATTACTGCACCGAGCATTAATGAAGCTAAGAATTTAGAGAATATAAAAAATGAACTTCGCAAAAGAGGATACAAAACTCCTTTGATAGCTGACATTCATTTCACTCCGAATGCAGCCGAAGTAGCTGCACGCATTGTAGAGAAAGTAAGAGTGAATCCGGGGAATTATGCAGACAGAAAAAAATTTGAAACTATAGATTATTCAGATGATTCTTATGAAAATGAACTGGAAAGGATCAGAAAAAAATTCACACCGCTTGTAAAGATATGTAAAGAATACGGCACTGCAATGAGGATCGGCACTAATCACGGATCACTTTCTGACAGGATAATGAGCCGCTTCGGTGATACTCCCCTTGGAATGGTCGAATCTGCACTTGAGTTTGTAAGGATCTGTGAAGAAAATGATTATCACGAAATTGTCCTTTCCATGAAAGCAAGCAATCCAAAAGTAATGATCGAAGCATACAGACTTTTAATAAATAAAATGAAGCTGGAGTCTATGAACTATCCGCTTCACCTCGGTGTGACTGAGGCAGGTGACGGTGAAGACGGACGTATAAAATCAGCCGTGGGTATAGGTGCATTACTGGAAGACGGTATTGGTGATACTATCAGAGTTTCACTTACTGAAGAACCTGAATTTGAAATACCTGTATGTGTCGATCTTGTGAAAAGATATTCTTCAAGAGCATCGGAGCAAATAGAAATTCCACCTGTTATAGATAATCCACTGAACCCGTTTGATTTTAAAAGAAGAGATACAATTGAAGTTTATAAAGTCGGCGGCAGTAATGTTCCTGTAGTTTTTATAAGTGCAAATGATGAAATTCGAAATGGTCATTCAGCTCTAAAAGATCTCGGATATTTTTACAGTGAGTCTCTGGATAAATGGAACATCGGAGATTCAGCTTTCGATTTTTTGTATCTTGGGAAAAATGACATTGATTATAAATTACCGGGCACACTGAATAAAGTATTTGATCATGAATACTGGGTTAGTGCTGATCAGTCAGATATTATAAATGACTCTTATCCGTTATTGACTGTAGATGAATATTTATCTGAACCTGTTGTGTCAGACAAATTTAATTTTTTGGAAATTACATTGGATGATCTCGATAAAGAGCTTTTAGAAAAATTATCACTGGAAAAGAATTTCATATTGATCCTGTCAACTGATAATCCAAATACAATGGCTGAGTTAAGAAGAGCATTCATTGAACTTATAAATAACAATGTAGAGCTACCTGTCATTATTAAGAGAGACTTTTCAAACAATAAAGATCTGACAGATGATGAACTATTGGTGCACACTTCTACTGACATTGGTGGATTGCTTTTGGACGGATTGGGAGACGGTGTATGGATAGAATCGTCAGTCACGGAAATTAAAAAGATAAACAACATAAGTTTTGGAATTTTACAGGCTACCCGAACAAGAATTACGAGAACAGATTATATTTCATGCCCGTCCTGCGGCAGGACTTTGTTTGATCTTCAGGAGACAACAGCAAAGATCAGAAAAAGAACGGATCATCTCAAAGGCATGAAGATTGCAATTATGGGATGCATTGTAAACGGACCAGGAGAAATGGCAGATGCTGATTACGGTTATGTCGGCAGCGGTCCGGGGAAAATTACTTTATACAAAGGAAGGGAAGTAGTAAAGAAAAGTATAGATACTGAAATTGCTGTAGATGAATTAATTACTCTGATTAAAGAAAATAATGACTGGACGGAAGTTTCAAATTGATTCGTAAAAATAAATAATAGCAAAACATTAAATCTTAATAAAATGAACCCAATAAAATTTTTTAGAAGATTAGCAATAATATTAATTATTATTTCAAGTGGTTTTCTGAAAGCGGATGAACCTTATACGATTCAACTTGAGCAGGTTAATATTCCAGGCTCACCAAAGATCCATTCGTTTGCTTTTGCTGATGATAACGGCAAATGGCTTTTTATCGGCGGACGTATAAATGGAATGCACGGCTTTGATGCTGCAACAGCTTTTCCAAAACAATTTTCAAATACAAATATTTTTGTAGTCGATCCTTCCACAAACATGACATACTCACGAAATTTATTCACTGATCTGAATTTCACAGTTGCTGATCCGCTGAGATCAACTAACATGCAGTATTATTATGACGGAACAAAGCTCTACATAACAGGCGGATACGGATTTGACAGTACATTTAATGATCTTCTAACATTTCCGACATTAACAGTAGTCGATGTCAGTCAGACAATTCAGGCGGTGATCAATGGCACATCTGTAGCACCATATATCAGACAGATCAGTGATCCGAGAATGAAAGTCTGCGGCGGAGAGATGCAAAAGCTTGGAGATTATTTTTATCTTGCAGGCGGACATATTTTTACCGGTGCATATTCGCCAATCAGCAATGATCAGGTCTATACAAATGAAATAAGAAAATTTAAAATAAATGACAACGGTACTAATGTCAGTATTTCAGATTACAGCGCAAGTGAAGATACGATAGAATTTCACAGAAGAGATATGAATCTCGTACCTGCCATAAAACCTGACGGAGTGAGTCAGTACATTACACTTTATGGTGGTGTATTCAGAAGCTATGCTGACCTGCCTTTTATGAATCCAATTTATATAGATGAAAACAATGCAGTAACTGACTTTGGGTTTGAGCAAAAAATGTCTCAATACACTTGTTCTTATTTGTCTGCTTTTAATTCGGCAAATGGCAGTATGCATACAACATTCCTCGGAGGTACAAGTCTTTATTATTTTAATGAAGTGTTGAATCAGCAGATCAGAGATTCGCTTGTTCCTTTTATAAATGATATTACAACATTAACAAGAAATTCAAATGGAACATCCATTGAAAATATATCACCGACTAAAATGCCGGCACTGCTTGGAACAAATGCTAAATTTATTTTAAGTCCGTCGATTCCGCAGTATTCAAATAAAGTCATAAAACTAAATGAAATCTCGGGCAACACTTTTGCAGGCTATATCTTTGG
>Ga0073904_10003654_pt1 | contig 11545 bp, 5 predicted proteins | sample KloWWTrecipitate_FD_66668 | JGI IMG/M metagenome (GOLD analysis project Ga0073904, IMG submission 66668) | Active sludge microbial communities from Klosterneuburg, Austria, studying microevolution and ecology of nitrifiers - Klosterneuburg... | ecosystem: Engineered > WWTP > Aerobic digester >... | reverse complement strand
CCCCCCAAGGGCGTGATGATCTCCCACGCCAACGCGCTCTTCATGGTGGCGAGCCTGCGCGACCTCATGGGAGACCTCGAGTTCGCCGGCAAGCGGCTGGTGTCCTACCTCCCCATGGCCCACATCGCCGAGCGCACGGTGAGCCACTACCAGCACATGATCCTGGGCACCGAGGTCAGCACCTGCCCGGACCCGTCGCAGGTGGCGGCCTACTGCCGTGAGGTCAAGCCGCACGTGATGTTCGGCGTGCCCCGCGTGTGGGAGAAGTTCAACGCCGGGGTCATGGCGGCGCTCGCCGCCGATCCCGAGAAGGCCAAGCAGTTCGACGACGCGGTGGCAGCCGCCGGCCCCATCGCCCTCCGACGCTCGCACGGCACCGCCACCGAAGAGGACGAGGCCACCTGGAGCTTCCTCGACGACGTGGCCTTCAAGGCGGTGCGCGGCCTGCTCGGCCTCGACGAGCTGCAGTTCGCCATCAGCGGCGCCGCCCCCATCCCGGCCCCCCTACTCACCTGGTTCCGGGCCATCGGCGTGCCCATGTCCGAGGTCTACGGCATGTCCGAGAACACCGGCGCCATGACCTGGACCGCCGAGAAGATCAAGCCCGGCACCGTCGGCCCGGCCATGCCCGGCACCGAACTGGCCCTGGCCGAGGACGGCGAGGTGATCTGCCGGGGGCCCCACGTGTTCCAGGGCTACCTCAACGATCCCGAGAAGACGGCCGAGACCATCGACGAAGAGGGTTGGCTGCACTCGGGCGACATCGGCGAGATCGACGAAGACGGCTACCTGCGGATCGTGGACCGCAAGAAGGAGCTGATCATCACCGCCGGCGGCAAGAACATCAGCCCCGCCAACCTCGAAGCCGCCCTCAAGATGATCCCGCTCGTGGGTCAGGCCGCCGCCATCGGCGACCAGCGCCCGTTCGTGTCGGCCATCGTGGTGCTCGATCCCGACACGGCCAAGGCGTGGGCCGCGCGTGAGGGCATCGAGTTCGAGTCGCTCGACGAGCTCGCCGCCAACCCGGCGGTGGTGGCCGAGATCGAAGCTGGCCTCGCCGAGGTCATGGAGCCGTTCAACAACGCCGAACGGGTCAAGAAGGTGAAGGTGGTGGGCGAGGAGTGGCTCCCCGATTCAGACCTGCTCACCCCCACCTCCAAGCTGAAGCGCCGAGGCATCAACGCCCGGTACGCCGAGGAGATCGAGGCCCTGTACTCGTGACCCACCACCCCGGGCGGGAGGGGTAGGCCGTGGCGGTCCGTCGACGTTCGTTCGACGTACCGCCGTGGCTCCGCGCGGCCGCCCCGGCCCTGGCCGTGGTGGCCGTGCAACTGGTGGCGTTCCCCGTGTCGGTGGGGGCCTGGTTCCAGGGGCTGGTGATCGGCCTGCTCAACGCCCTGGTGGTGCTGGGCATGATGCTCGTGTACCGGGCCAACCGGGTCATCAACATGGCCCAGGCCTCCATCGGCGCCCTGCCCGCCGCCCTGGGCATCGGTCTGGTGCTGTTCGGCGGCCCCAGCCTGGCCGTGGCCGGCTGGCTCGGCGTCGTCACCGCGGCGGTCGTGGGCGCGGCCGTCGCCGTGCTCGGCCGGGTGCCCACCGGGCGGGCCGTGGCCGTGGGGGTGGGGGCCGGCGTGGTGGTGGGAGCCCTGGTCCCGGCCCTGGGTGCGGTGGGCTACCTGGGTGGGCTGGTGCTCGGCCTGATCGCCGCCGTGGTCCTGGGCCTGGCCATCGACCTGGTGGTGGTGCGCCGGTTCCGGCGGTCGCCCCGGCTGGTGCTCACCGTGGCCACCATCGGCCTGGCCCAGTTCCTCGCCGTGGGCTCCCTGCTGATCCCGCGGCTCTGGGGGCGCTCCGACCTGGCGGCGCCCAACGAGACCTTCCGGATGCCGGGCTCGTTCCAGTTCGACGTGGGCACCACGGTGTTCCACCTCGACGAGGTCGTGGCGGTGGTCGTGGCCGTGCTGGCCATCGTGGGGGTCGGTCTGGCGCTCGCCCGCACCGACGTGGGCGTGGCCGTGCGGGCGGCGGCGGAGCGCACCGACCGGGCCGCCATGCTCGGGGTCCCCGTCGCCCGGCTGGAGGCCGGGGTGTGGGTGGTGGCGTCGGTCCTGGCGTTCCTGGGCACCTACCTCCAGGCCGGCATCCTCGGCCTCGACCTCTCCACCGGAGTCGGACTGCGGGCGCTGGTGGCCGCGCTGGCCGCCATGGCGCTGGCCGGGTTCGGATCCATCCCCACCGCCGTCGGGGCCGCCGTGGCCATCGGCATCCTCAACGTGGCGTCGGGTCCGGCGGGGGGCCACCAGGTCACCACCACCGACGTGGTCATGGCCGTCGTGGTGGTGGTGGGGCTGCTGCTCCAGACGTCCCGGCGTCGGCGGGCCGACCGGGCCGAGGTCTCCAGTTGGCAGGTCAGCGTCGACCCGGCGCCGGTGCCGGCCGTCCTCGCCGGTCTGCCCGTGGTCCGGGTGGGCCGGTGGGTGCTGGCGGGGCTGGCCCTGGCGGCGGCCGCGGCCCTGCCCGAGGTGCTGTCGCCCAGCCAGGACTTCCGGGCCGCCATGGTGGCCTCGCTCGCCGTGCTGGCCTTGTCGGTGGTGGTGCTCACCGGCTGGACCGGTGAGGTCACCCTGGGGCAGATGGCCCTGGCCGCGGTGGGCGCCGTGGTCACCGCCTACACCACCGTGGAGTGGCAGTTCGACCTGCTGCTCGCCCTCCCGGCGGCGGGCCTGGCCACGGCCGGTGTGGCGGTGCTGCTCGGTCTGCCGTCGTTGCGGTGGCAGGGGCTGTTCCTGGCCGTCACCACCCTGGCCTTCGGCGTGGCCGCGGTGGGGTGGATCCTCAACCCCAGCCAGGCGGAGTGGATCCCCCGCGACCAGATCGAGCGGCGACCCCTGCTCGGGGTGTGGGGTCTCGCCAGCGACGCCACCATGTACCGGGTCTGCCTGGTCGTGCTCGTGCTCTGCCTGGTGGCCGTGGCGGGCATCCGCCGCACGCGCACCGGTCGGGTGCTGCGGGCCGTGCGCGACAACGCCCCCGGTGTGCAGGCCTACGGCGTGCGGGTGCCGCTGGCCCGGCTCACCGCCTTCGCCCTGTCGGGCTTCCTGGCCGGGGTGGCCGGCGGCATGATCGTCTACGTCAACGAGGCCTACGACGTGGGCACCTTCGCCCCCGACCAGGGCCTCAACGTGTTCATCTCCGCCGTAGTCGGCGGCGTGGGCAGCGCCTTCGGGGCCGTGCTCGGGGCGGTGGTGCTCGATGGCAGCCGCAACTTCCTCACCGGCGCCTGGTCGCTGCTGCCGTCGTCGGTCGGCGTGTTGGTGGTGCTCATGTTCCTGCCCGGCGGCCTGGCCGAGCTGGTGTCCCGACTGCGGCAACGGGTGCTGGCCGTGGTGGCCCGCCGACACGGGATCGAGCTGGTCCGGGCCGACGTGGCGCTCGACGCCGCCGCCGATCCGGCGGAGCGGGCCAAGGCGCGCGAGCACCCGGTGGTCCACGCCGACCCCGACCTGCCGCTGCGACCCGACGCCTTGTGCGTGCGGAACCTCGACGTGGCCTACGACAAGGTGCAGGTGCTGTTCGGCGTCGACCTCGACGTACGCCCCGGTGAGATCACCGCCCTGCTCGGCACCAACGGCGCCGGCAAGTCCACCCTCCTGCGCGCCATCGGCGGGGTGGCCTCGGTCACCGCCGGGGCGGTGCGCCTCGGTCCGGTCGACCTGCTCGACCTGGAACCCGACCAGATCGCGTCGGCCGGCATCGCCCAGATGCCCGGCGGCGCCGGGGTGTTCGGCGGGCTCACCGTCGACGAGAACCTGCGGGTGGCGGCCTGGCAGATCCGCCACGACCACGATCGGGTGGCCGCCCGCATCGCCGAGGCCCACCGACGGTTCCCGGTGCTGGCCCAGCGGTCCGCCGACCAGGCCGGCGACCTCTCCGGCGGCCAACAACAACAGCTCGCCCTGGCCATGGCGTTGCTCACCGAGCCCGAGGTGCTGCTGATCGACGAGCTGTCGCTCGGCCTGGCCCCCCTGGTGGTGGAGCAGCTCCTCGACGAGCTGCGGGTGCTGCGGGAGGGCGGCACCACCATCGTGATCGTGGAGCAGTCGGTCAACGTGGCCCTCAGCGTGGCCGACCACGCCTACTTCATGGAGAAGGGCGCCATCCGCTTCTCCGGCCCCGCCGCCGAGTTGATCGACCGGCCCGAGCTGATCCAGGCCATGTACCTGCAGGGCACCCGTGACGCCCTGGCCGCCGGTTCGGCCGACGGTGGCCGGCCGACCCGCGTGGTGGATCGTCCCGCGCCCTCGCCCGCCGTCGACGTCCGCACCGCCCTGGCCACCGAGAACCTCAGCGTGGCCTTCGGGGGGATCAGCGCGGTGCGAGCCGTCACGTTGTCGGTGGCGCCGGGAGAGATCGTCGGGCTCATCGGCCCCAACGGTGCCGGCAAGACCACGCTGTTCGACCTCATCAGCGGGTTCACCCCCGTCGATTCGGGGCAGATCCGCCTGCACGGGGCCGACATCACCGACCTCACGCCGTCGGCCCGGGCCCGCGCCGGCCTGGGCCGGTCGTTCCAGGATGCCCGCCTCTTCCCGGGCCTGACCGTCACCGAGACCCTCGCCACCGCCCTCGAACGGTGGATCGAGGCCGGCGACCCCGTCACCGCCGCGTTCCGGTTGCCGGCCGGGCAGATCACCGAGGCGGCGGTGGCCGAGCGCGTCGACGTACTGCTCGAGCTGTTCGGCCTCACCGCCCTGCGCAGCACCCGCGTCGCCGAGCTGTCCACCGGGTCGCGTCGCATGGTCGACCTGGCCTGCGTGGTGGCCCACGGCCCGTCGGTGGTCCTGCTCGACGAGCCGTCGTCGGGCATCGCCCAGCGAGAGGCCGAAGCCCTCGCCCCGCTCCTCGCCGACCTCCGCCGCACCCTCGGCGCCACCCTCCTGGTGATCGAGCACGACATCTCGCTCGTCTCGTCCATCGCCGACCGGCTGGTCGCCCTCGACGAGGGCGCCGTGGTCACGTCGGGCCCGCCCGCGGCGGTGCTCGACCACCCGGCGGTGGTCGCCTCGTACCTGGGTACCTCGTCGCACACGGTTCGCCGCACCGACCACCCGAGCCCCGCCACCGTCCCCGAACCGCTGCCCACCCGAGGTGCGCCATGACCGCAACCCCCGGCGACGTCGTCCGCCCGTGGCCCAAGCTCTCGCCCGCTCAGCGGTTCGGTCCGCTGCTGGCGGTGGTGGCGCTGCTGGTGGGTGCCGGCGTGGTCGCCACCGTGAAGGGCGGCGACGCCACCACCGGGTCCGGGCCCGGCACCGGGCCGGGCGTCTCCACCCCCGGTACGGGCGGCGACGGTGGCGACGGCGACGGCGGTGATCCGTGGTCGTCGAACCCGGCGCTCCCGATCACCTACGCCGAGGCCGAGGAGGCCGGCACCCTCGACGACCACGACTGGGGCGACCGCTGCGACCCCGACACCGGTCGGATCATGCTGCCGTCGGTGTACGCCGTGCCCTGCGTGCCGGCGTTCGACGGCGACAACGGCGGCGCCACCACCGACGGCGTCACCGCCGAGGAGATCGTGGTGGCGTACTACATCCCCGGCCCCCAGGATCTGCTGGGCCTGGCCGAGAGCCTCGGCGTGTTCGACAGCGCCGCCCTTCGCACCACGCTCCTCGAGGAGCTGGTGGCCATGGCGAACGCGAACTACGAGACCTACGGCCGGCGGGTGGTGATCAAGGCGTTCCAGGGCACCGGAGACGGCAAGAACCCGGCCCAGGCCCGGGCCGATGCCCGCCGCGTGGCCGAGGACCTCGGCGCCTTCGCCAGCATCGGTGGCCCCACCCAGTCGCTGGCCTACCAGGAGGAGCTGGCCCGGCGGGGGGTGCTGTGCCTGGCCTGCAGCCCGTCGGCCCCGGATTCGCTGTACCAGGAGCTGGCCCCCTACACGTGGGCGGTGCTGGCCAGCCCCGACCAGATCCTCCAGGGGGTCCTCGACTTCGGCGTCGCCAACCTGTTCGGCCAGCCGGCCGTGCACGCCGGCGACCCCGCGTTCCAGGCGCGCACCCGCACCATCGGGGTGGTCCACTACGACCAGGACCCGCCGATCTACGACGACCTCACGGCCCGCATGACCGAGCGCTACGAGGCCATGGGGGCCGAGGCCGACGTGATCATCTCGTACCTGCTCGACACCAACACCACCGCCCAGCAGGCCCAGGGCATCATCGGTCGCCTCAAGGAGGAGCAGATCACCACCGTGGTCTTCGCCGGTGACCCGTTCATGCTGATGGACCTGGTGAACGCGGCCGGCCGCCAGAACTACGCCCCCGAGTGGGTGATCACGGGCACCGTGTTCACCGACACCACCGCGGTGGGGCGTCTCATCGTCGATCAGGAGCAGTGGGCCCACGCCTTCGGGGCCTCGTCGTCTCCGGCGCGGGGCAAGCCCGAGCAGTCCGAGACGTGGCGGCTCTACAGGTGGTTCCACGGCAAGGATCCGGAGGCCAAGAAGAGCCTGCAGGTCACCGGCCCGGTGGTGCAGCTCCTGTTCACGGGGATCCACCTGGCCGGCCCCGACCTCACGCCCGAGACCTTCGCCGGTGGCATGTTCCGGTACCCGCCGTCGGGCGGCGGACCCACCACCCCCCAGATCAGCTACGGCGACCACGGGATCTTCGAGCAGCTCGACTTCGTGGGCATCGACGACTTCACGGTGGTGTGGTGGGACCCCGACCTGGTGGGGCCGAGCGAACAGCAGGTGGAAGGCCCCGGCATGTGGCGCTACCCGCTGGGCGGGCAGCGGTTCCTCCTGGCCGATCCCCAGGAGATGGACGACGGGCTGCTGTTCCAGGACGTCCCCGAGTCGCCGGGCATCCTCACCGAGATCCCCGAGTCCGATCGCACCCCCGACTACCCGCCACCGCCGGGCGCGCCCGCCGACACGGCGGGAGGTTGACCCCGGTAGGGTCGAGCGGGTGAACGGTCCGCCGCGGACCGTGACCGTGGTTCGTCCACCGCCCGGATGAGGGGATCCGTCCATGTCGCTCCGCCCGTTGGCGCGCCCACTGGCCGCCGCCGCTGCCGCCGTGCTCGCCGCCACCGCCCTGGCCGGGTGCGACGACGTCAACACCGTCGCCCGGCCCGCGGCTCCCGTCGTCCTCACCGGTGCCCAACTGCCCGACCTGGCGGGCCTGGCCCCCGGGACCATCGTGGCGTTCCGCCACGCCCGGGTGGGTGACCAGCCCCAGTGGACCCAGATCCCGGTGCAGATCGATCAGCGAAAGGTGGTCGGGTTCGGCACCCAGCCCGCCAACAACACCACCGCCGGGGTCGCCGGCACCGTGTACGGCTCGGGCTCGGGCGCCATCACCGCCCTGCAGTACGCCGACCCGAACACCTTCGTGGGCGCCGACACCGACACCACCTTCGACACCAACGACGAGCTGGTGTTCATGGCGGCCGACGCCGGCGGCAAGCCGCGCGACGACGAGCGCACCGAGCCGGCCGGGGTGGTGCCCGGATCGGGCGTGGCCGTGCAGGTCGACGACTCGCTGGGCACCGACCAGCAGGGGTGGGTGTACCTCTTCGAGTCCGCCGGGGCCCTCGACCCCGCCGCCGGCCTGGACTACGTCGACTACGACTTCGTGCTCACCAGCGGCGACTACAAGACCACCTACAAGCGGGCCGACGGCCCCAACCCCGAGACCTCCCGCGTGATCACCCCCACCTACGAGATCGGGTTCACCGACCGCTGGAAGGAGGTCAGCTGGAAGGTGCTGGCCTCAGGGGCCACCGGGGTCGACCTGCTCGACGCCCACAAGAACCAGTTCGCCGTGAACTACTGCGGTCGTAGCAACGCCACCTTCGCCGATGGCGAGGGCGCGTTCGTGGCCAACATCGACGGTCCGGTGCGGGGCATCCGCTCCTACATCGGGGCCAACAGCGGCCCGCTCACCCAGCGGACCCACCTCATGTACCGCGACCGCGAGGACGTGATCACCGACCTCCGCGTCCACTCCATCCCGGCGATGATGGACTTCGTCGACTTCAGCGCAGCCGCCCAGGGCATGACGTACCGCAGCTCCACCGTGCCCGCCGGCGTCACCATCGACGGCGTGCAGGACAGCGTCAGCTCCACGCTGGCCACGTGGGAGGCGGTGAGCGGTTCGCTGGGCCAGGTGGTCACCACCAACCGGCTGGTGACCTCGGTGCCCACCCTGGCGGCCGGCACCACCCAGTTCTACCGGGACCAGACCACGCCGCCCGAGACCCAGTGCTGGGGCGACAGCTCGTTCCTGGGCGCCACCGGCTCGTTCATCGGCACCACGATCCCCACCACCGACCCGGAGGACGCCGGCTACGCCACCCTCCAGGGCCGGCGCACCATCGTGTTCTCTGCCGCGGCGTCGGATCCGTCGCTGATCCCGGCCCTGGGTGCCGCGCTGGCCGCCCAGGTCGACAACCCGCTGACCGTGTCGGTCAGCGCCTACACCGCGCCCTGAGCGGAGTCAGCCGTCCAGCATCTGGGGACGCATCCACCTCGGACTCGTTCACCGTTCGCTGCTTCGATGCGATGAGGCCCCGTACGCACCTCGGGTCCTCCTATCGGGGTGGCTGACGACCGATCTGGCCTAGGCCGTGCCCCGAGCGACGAACGCGCGACTACTGCCCAGGGACGGATCTCGGTGTGGCTGTGTCGCTGGACGAGCCGTCCCCCGAAGCCAAGCGAAGTCGCTCGGGGGCCTCAGCGTCGCGATGCTGCTCCACCGCCGGGTCGGCGGGTATGGCTGCCAGGTATGCACGGAGGTCCTCAACCGACATTCCATCGAACGGGTGTGTCTCCGAAAGAGCGTGACCGGTCATGCTGATAGCGCCCCCCATCACCGGATACACCGTGAGGCCAGTCTGCTGGCTCCACGTGCCGTCGATCTGGAACAGGGACACCACGTATGAGCCACCCACCTCCAGGATCGGACCACCGCTCTCGATCTGGGCGACGTACCCCTCGTCGGTGTTGAAGCCACCGAGCGTCTGTAGTTCGAGGCTTGTCCCCGCGAGGTCGGCCTCGCCCCACAGGACGTCTGACACATGCACAGTGACGTACCGCAACATCGCTGTGCCCGACCCGGCCGGGCTCTGGTCGGGTGATTCGAAGATTCGCTCGGACTCGACGGTCGCAAAGACCACGGCGTCACCGAAATCAATCATGTCGCGAGGCCGGGTGTGCGGCAACACTGACATACCTGATGTTGGAATTGTTCCAACGGAAGCAGAGGTCACGGCTTCTTGGCTTCCGGTAGGGGATCCTGCGCAGGAGCCAAGTCCGAACATCACCGGAGCAAAGACTGCCGTGACCAAGAGTCGGTTTTGCCGAGAACGACGCACCGGCTCACACATGGTGGGATAGTGGCCGCGAGTGGGTGCCGCTGGTGGAATCACGTAGCCTCCTAATATGCAGAATTGATCGAAGTCACATTGTGCGATCCCAATGTGGTCATTGGGTCTGACACACCATCCCGCATGCACCCAAGCACTGGGTTGGAGTCGTCCTGAATGGGATCGGACTCACGTCCGTGCACGAGTCCGACCATGTGGCCGCTCTCGTGGCAGGCGATGCTCTGGTAGGTGTCAGGGTGGGTGGCTTGCTCCCACGGGAACAACTGGAGAATCCGATCATGATGGAAGCGAACTACTGCTTGGTCGCATCGGCCGGACGCTGGAAAGTCCGAATCTTCGCAGTAGGATTCCGCCACTCGGAAGTCCGGAAGGTAGTTGTCCACGTAATAGAGAAGATCAGTTTCGGCGTTGTTCTCTGCGTCGAGGATTCGATCGGCTTGTTCCACCGCGGTGAGGTCTGTCGAACCACCCAGGTCTGTCATTGCAGCCCGGGTACCGGTGCGAATATAAGCAGGCATGATGGGGTCAACCCAGAAGGCCACCGAAGCATTGTCTGTCATACACATGCTCACCGGCGAATAGCACGACGAACGCCCATTCTCGAAGTTGGCGGTTGGGAACATGTTGTCGAAGCAACCGGTGAGCCCGACCACTGCGGCTACTGTGAACAGGAGTGCTAACGCCCCGTGGTGCGATTTCGGCGAGCCATTCGTTCTCTGCACCGGCAGTCCCCCAGGTCTGAGTCGCCGGCGCATTGAGTCGCCGGCGCATTGAGTCGCCGGCGCATTGAGTGTGGACGTTACCGCTCCTCATCCACATGATCAATCACCTGCCTTGGTGCGCAGCAGTGATTGATGGCCCTGCCAATCCACCGAGAAGCAACGAGTTCAGGGGTGATGCAGGACGGGAACGAACAAGGCACCCCACGCGCCTCGCGCGTCCAGCCAGCCCTCGGTCGTGCGAAGCCGCACCTCGGCATCAAATTGGCGCCTGAAGTTGGGCGCTCTTGGCCGCGCCGTGCAGCCTCAGCCCAGTTCGGCGCCGAGCAGGCTCACGAAACTAACCATCTCGCCCGGGTAGCCGCCCAGGTTGTGGGTGAGGGCCAGGTTCCGGTCGCCCGAGATCGACGAGATGCGCCGGTCGTCGGGGGCCTCGCCGCGCAGCTGCAGCCAGGCCTCGAACATCATCCGCAGACCGCTCGCCCCCACCGGGTGACCGAAGCTCTTGAGCCCGCCGTCGGGGTTCACCGGCAGCTCGCCACCCAGGTCGAAGCGGCCGGCCTCGACGTCCTGCCACGCCGTGCCCCGCTCGGAGAACTGGAGGTCCTCCATGAGCACGAGCTCGGTGGGGGTGAAGCAGTCGTGCACCTCGGCCATGGCGATGCGGGCCGTGGGGTCCTCCGCGATGCCGGCCTGGGCGTAGGCATCGGCCGCGCAGGCCGCGATCTCCGGGAACCACGTGTAGTCGTAGTCGGGATCGCCCAGGCCCGAGCCGTTGCCCGCCACGAAGCTGAGGGCCTTGATGTAGATCGGTGTGTCGGTGTAGCGGTGGGCGTCCTCGGCCCGCACCACGATGGCTGCGGCCGACCCGTCGGCCACGCCGGCGCAGTCGAACACGCTGAGCAGGCCGGCCACCGGGGGCATGGCGCAGATCTGGTCGACGCTCATCTCCCGACGGAACTGGGCCCGCGGGTTGCGGGCCCCGTTGAAGTGGTTCTTCGAGGCGATCCGGGCCAGGGTGCGCTTGAGGTCGTCGATGGGCACGCCGTACTTCTCGGCGTACGCCGGCGCCACCATGGAGAACGAGCCGGCGGCGGTGAGGGTGCGGGTGGTGCCGTCGCTCGGGATCGGGAAGGCGTTCAGGCCCTGGTAGCCGGAGTCCTTCACCTTCTCGACGCCCACCGCCATGGCCACGTCGTAGGCCCCCGACGCCACCGCGTAGGCCGCCTGGCGGAGGGCCTCGGAGCCGGTGGCGCAGTAGTTCTCGACCCGGGTCACCGGCTTGTTCTGCAGTTGCAGGGCCCGGGCCAGGGTGATGCCGCTCATGCCGGACTGGGCGGTGCCCAGCCAGTACGCGTCGACGTCGTCCTTGGTGATGCCCGCGGCGGCGAAGGCCTCGTTCGACGCCTCCAGGGCGAGGTCGTCGA
>Ga0073904_10003651_pt1 | contig 11552 bp, 11 predicted proteins | sample KloWWTrecipitate_FD_66668 | JGI IMG/M metagenome (GOLD analysis project Ga0073904, IMG submission 66668) | Active sludge microbial communities from Klosterneuburg, Austria, studying microevolution and ecology of nitrifiers - Klosterneuburg... | ecosystem: Engineered > WWTP > Aerobic digester >... | reverse complement strand
TGCTCCTCGCCCATATCCGCGATCAGCACCGCCTGAGCCTTGGCAGCTATGGCAGGCCACGGATGACCGAGGAGTTGAACGAGCTGGGCATCCGCGTCGGCCAGCGCAGGGTCGGCCGTCTGATGCGCCAGAACGGCATTCAGGTCATCCGCAGCGGGAAGTTCAAGCGCACGACCGATAGCGACCATGCGTTCAACATCGCGCCAAACCTCCAGCAACAGGACTTCACCGCGAGCGGGCCGAACCAGAAGCGGGCTGGTGACATCACCTATGTCTGGACGCGGGAGGGTTGGGTTTACCTTACCGTGATCATTGACCTTTTCTCCAGGCGCGTGATCAGCTGGGCCATCGGCAACCGCATGAAGCAGGATCTGGCCTTGCGGGCACTGAACATGGCCATCGTGATCCGAAAGCCCCCATCCGGCTGCATTCATCACACAGATCGCGGGTCGCAAGCCGTCCACCGGCGCGGGAAATCAACTGGTTGCGCGGAGTTTTCCTGTCAAACCCCCTATGGTAAATCAAGTACTTAAGAGGCAATTGTCAAACCGGTTTTCAGGCGATCCGGGCCAAAGAAAAACCGTCGAGGGGGCGGCCACCCACCTCGACGGCGCAATCGAAGTCACTGTCCTGACAGAATACCAAAGCGCGGACTCCGGCGCAATCACCGGGGGCCTGCATGTCTGACATTCTGCCTTTCTGCCAGGTCAAGCTCCAGTACCTTCTCGACCTCGTCCTCGACCAGTCGCTAGACGACAACGCCTTCCGCGTCGCCGCCTATCTGGCGCTGACCCATGCCGATCACGACACCGGCGAATGCCACCCGTCTTTCGAGACGATCGGCACGGCGCTTGGGCGGCATGCAAAGTCGGTCAAGCGCGCGCTGAACAAGCCCGAGATGGCCCGCCACCTGACCGTTGTGCGCGGCACCAATCGCGGCAACGCCTCGCGCTACCGCCCGACCGACGATGCCCTGCGGCGCGCCACGCTGCGACGGCGGGAGGGGGACAAGATCGTCCCCCTTTCCCGGGTGAAAGGGGGACAATCCTGTCCGCCCGAGGGGACACATCTGTCCGGAAAAGGGGGACAGGAACGCCCCCCGAACAAAGAAAAGGAACTTAAACCAAGAACGGCCGCTGCCGCGCCGGATTTGCCCGGGAAGGGGCAATCCGGCACAGCCCCGGCCGGCAGCGCCCCACCACCACCGTTGGTCTTCGTTCCACAGGGCATCTGCTTTGCCCGAGAGTGGAATGACCGGTTGGCGCAGGAAGGGCTTGCGACACTGGACCGAAGCCTGCCCTTGGCAGTGAACGGCCATCATCGCGGTTTCTGGGTTCCGGCCCGAAGCCCCGCGCCAAGGGGAAGCCCGGAGTGGCGGGAGCAGGTGCGACAGCTGCGCTGTCTTGCCGGGAAGGAAGCCGGGCAGATGGAGCAGCGTTATGCGGGATGAGCAGGGAGCAAGGCGACCCGTGTCATACGCTGGCGCTGATGACACGGGGCCTTGCGAGGGGTGGCAAGCCTCCCCTTCGAACCCCGCCAGCGCGGGCGCTGCCCGCGAAAAGCCAGCGCTGACGGACACTTTCGTGTTCCGCTGCACGGCGGCCGAGAAGGCCCAGCTTCGGCAAAAGGCCGAAGCGGCGGGCGTCCCGGTAGCGACCCTCCTGCGCGAAGCCCTTGGCCGCACGGATGCCCGCCGCCGCAAGCCCGCCCCGCGCGTGGATCCGGCGCTGGTGCTGGCCGTCGGGCGCATCGGCGGCAACCTCAACCAGATCGCCCGCTGGCTGAACCGCGCCCATGCCGCTGGCCTCACCCCCACCATCGACGCGGTCGAGGTCGCGCGTCGCCTTCTGTCCGTGGAGCGCCAGCTTGCCCAGCTCCTCACCCAGGGCCGCGAATGCTGATCAAGTTCTTCCCCAACGGCCAAGGGCGCGGGTCCGGCCCCGTCGGCTACCTGATCGCCGAACAGGTGCTGGCCTACGATGCCAACCGTGACCCGATCCGCGATGCGGCTGGCCAGCCCACACACACGATCCGCAACCCGCGCCCCGAGGTCCTGCGCGGCAACCCGGACCGGACCGAGGCGCTGATCGACGCCAGCCCCCATGCCTGGACCTACCGCGCCGGGGTCATCAGCTTCGCCGCCGGCGATGCCCCAACCGAGGGGCAGCAGGCCGAGGTCATGGACGGCTTCGAAAAGCTCGCTTTCGCGGGTCTCGACCCCGAGCAGTTCGATATTCTCTGGGTCCGCCACAGCCACGAAGGCCGCGTGGAGCTGCACTTCTGCACCCCGCGCCTCGACCTGTCCTCGGGCCGCAGCCTTAACATCGCCCCGCCCGGCTATCAGACCGCCTTCGACTCCCTCCGCGACCTGATGAATCAGGCCCACGGCTGGGCCGACCCGATGGACGCCCACCGCGCGCAGGAGATGCAGCCCGTCCTTGAAACCCCTCAGCGCGCCAAGACCCGCGAGGAAGTCCAAAGCTGGATCCTCGACGAGATTTCCGTCGGCACCATCACGGACCGCGACAGCATGGTCGCGCTGATGACCGATGTCGGCTTCACCGTCCCGCGCGCGGGCAAGGAATACGTCACCGTCCAGGACCCCGACACGGGCGAACGCTGGCGATTGAAAGGAGACATCTTCCATGACGACTGGAAAGCCGATCCCGCGGCTCAGCGAGAGGTTGAACGCGGATCTGGAAGCCCTGCGGCACGAGAACGCCGCCTTGATCGCATCCCAGCTGCAGAGCTTCAGGAGCGATTTGACGGCCATTGCGACGCACGCGCGCGATACAATCGAGGCCGATACCCGCATGTTTCTGCACGCGAACTCGGGCACGATGCAGAGCTTTCAGCACCGGATTGCGCGCTGGATGACCTTGGCGCCGATGATCCTTCTGGCGACCGCGACCGCAGCGATCACGGCGCTGCTCGTGCTGAGCTGGTTCTGGAGCGCGATGCTGTCGAAGTCGGAGCTGACGCGCCTTGGCCTGCAGCGGATCGACCAGGGCAGGACAACATACCTTCTAACCGACCCGGCCCGGGCGAGTATTCAGACATGCGCGATCAGCGATCAGAGATGGGTGTTGTGCATTCAGATATCGGAGAAATGAATGCAGACGCCCCTGACAGCGCTGGAGCGCGAATTGCTTGGCTACGTCGAACGGTTGGCGACAGCCTCCGAAACCTCAGCGCAGGCCTTGCGCGCCTTGGAAGCACGCTCGACCAGCCGGATGGGACTGAGGATGGATGGCTTGGCCGACTGCGTATCGTTGCTCATTCAGTCGCAGATCGAGTCCATGACGGCCTTGCGTGGCTTGCTGAGCGAAGCCGCGAACTTAGGGGCGATCGACAGGCAGCTGAGCGAGAGCTTGAAGCAAGCGAAGGCCGCCGAAGAACGGCTGAGGCGGCGCTGAGGGAACGGGATTGGGGGCATGAGCTTTAGGGCGGCAGGAAACGGAACTTGAAACGGAACTTTTGGCGGAACAGATCGGGTCCTCTTTGAGGTCACTCTACAGATTTTTTCCCTATTTTATTGATGTTAAGTGCGATAAGCTCCGCACCGAACCCGGAAATCAAACCGGAACTCGTACAAGGCCAGAAGCCCTGCATCAAGGATGCGCCATGTCGACTGATACCAAAGCAGACAAGGGCGAAGCGATCACCATCGTCGAGCCGCTGATCCCAGAGGAAGCATCAAAGTATCGCTCTCCCCTGAACGACCTTGCCGTCGAGCTGGCCAGCCAGTCGTCAGGGCTGCGCTCGTCCCTGCCCGAAGGCATCCGTGCACCGCTGGCAGATCTCGTCCGATCGATGAACTGCTACTACTCGAACCTGATCGAAGGCCACAACACCCATCCGATCGACATCGAGCGCGCCCTGAACAGGGATTTCAGCGCCGTTGCCGAGAAACGGAACCTGCAGCTTGAAGCCGTCGCCCACATCGAGGTGCAGCGCTGGATCGACACGGGCGGCCTGACTGACCACCCGCTTGCCCCGGATAGCATACGCGAAATCCACCGCCGTTTCTGTCAGAACATGCCGCCCGAATTGCTCGTCATGCGCAGACCGGACGGATCAGAGCTTCCGATTGTCCCCGGCGAATTCCGCACGGACTTTGTCCAGGTCGGCAAGCATGTCGCCCCCAGCCCCGGCGCCGTGCCGCGCCTACTGGCGCACATGCGCAAGATGTACGGGCTGCAGGGCCGAAGCGGCGCGATCATTGCCACCGCCTGTGCCCATCATCGCCTTGTCTGGGTCCACCCGTTCATTGACCTGAACGGCCGCGTCTCGCGCATGGTTGCACACGCGATGCTGCGCGAAACCGTTGGCTCCGATGGCCTCTGGTCCGCTGCGCGAGGCCTTGCCCGGCGCGACGCCGAATACAAGCAGCGCCTCATGGCCGCCGACGAACCCCGTCATGGAGGCGCTGACGGCCGAGGCAACCTCTCCGAACAACGCCTGGCCGAATTCGCGACCTTCTTCCTTGAAGCCTGCATCGATCAGGTCCGCTTCATGGAAACCCTGATGCAACCACAACGCCTGCACGAGCGGATCATGACCTGGTGCAAAGGTGAGATGGCCAAGGGAACGCTGGCCAAGGGCGCAGATACTGTGATGCGCGAGGCGCTGATGTCGGGCGAGGCCGAACGCGGGGCATTGCCCAGCCTTCTCGGCGTCAGCGACCGTCAGGCTCGAAAGGTCACGGCGGAACTGCTGGCGATGGGGGCGCTCAAATCAGACACCCAACGCTCGCCTTTGAGGCTGAGCTTCCCGGCTAGGTTGGCTAGCCACTGGATGCCGGGGCTTTTCCCAGAAAGGTAGATTCGAACAGTCAACGGCACGAACGTCCCAAAGCAGACACAAGCTGCAAAAAGACCGTTGCGGCGCAGCAACCAGCAAACTGGAATCAGATCAAGAGTTAACGTGCTGGTCCCAACCCTGATCCGAAGAAATCTGGTGAAAAACGTTCTGTACAAAAAGCGTTTAGCTCTAAGAATCGCAAGTTCTAGTTGCAAAGCACTGCAAGCTGGATACTCTCATAAGCAGTAAAGCTGCTATCAATTGAAGGGCCCGCAGAAAATGCCGAATGAAAGCGTCTTCCAGCGACGCTTGCACCTTGAGAAGCTACTACAGGACGGTGCGCTGGATGGAAGAGTACTTGATATACTTGTGCCGGACGGCAAGCCTCTGCCAGATGAAGACTTTCTTTGGGACTTCAAGGCAGAGCTTCCCGTACTAAAGCAACCCAACCCGAGCGACAATGAGAAGTTGATATACTCTGCCAAAATGGCGGAGATCGTTAAGGATGCAGTTTCCTTCTACAATATGTACGGCGGATACTTAATCATAGGTGTGCGAGATGCCGACAAAAGTGTTTGTGGCTTTCGTGAAAATTTTGATGTTAATGATCTATGCAAGAAAATTCATGCAGCGACAAAGGTTACAATTGACGCAAAGTTTCGGCTTATTGAATCTAATACGCTACCTGGGCAGAAATTTGGAATACTATTTATCCCCATGCGCCCAGTGGAGAACTCGCCTTGTCAGTTTCAGAAGGATGCGCCTGCCAACCCACTAGGAAAGAAGGCCTATGCTGCAAATGATTTCTATTTGCGCTCACGCGAGGAGTGCAAGAAAGCCAACACATCAGAAGATTATGCCATGCTTTTCAGTCGAAAGTCATGGAGTATTTTGGGGGTTTCGCGGCAGAACGCTTATATCGAAAATAATCTTCCTGCCAAGGATCCAACTCTAATTCAGTTCATTGGAAGAAATGACTATCTGAATTCGTTGTGGCAATGGCTCACCGATAGGTATACAGCAACAAAGTTGCTTTCTGGCGCAGGCGGCGTTGGGAAGACAACAATTGCTTGGGAGTTTTGCGACGCGATTTCAAAGTCAGCCCCCATTGGAATTCATAAGGTGATCTGGTTGACTGCCAAGCAGCGCACTTATGCTGCAGTTCTGGGGAAGTATGTTGAAATATCTCATACACATTTCAATGACCTTCCTAGCCTGCTGACCGCTCTCTTGGGGGAACTTGGTGTTCCGGAAGAAGCGATTCCGGAAGAAGCTAGTCGAGATGATTTAATCGAAGCCTGCATTGAAGCGGTAAGAGCGTTTCCGTGTCTTCTTGTCGTTGATGACATCGACTCACTTCCGGCCGAAAGTCAGTTTGATGTATTTAGAACAATTTCAACGATCTTTGATCGGGTCATTGCAACAGGCGGTCAGATGGCGCGCGCGCTTCTGACAGCTCGATTGAATCTGGGCGCAGCACCAGGGCAGCTTCTAGTTGTAAATGGACTAGAACGAGAGGATTTCTTTAGGTTTGCCGAAGCGACCGCAGAAGCGATTGGTGCGCCGCTTCCGCAGGGCGTTGGGAAGAAAAAGCCTCTGGAACAACTATTTGAGGCAAGCAATGGATCGCCTCTATTCGCTGCAGCTATCCTTAACTTGGCCGCTCGCGGCATGCCTCTTGGGCAAGCCATTAAGCAGTACAAGGGCGCAGATGGAGAGGAAGTCCGTAGGTTTGCTTTTGAGCGTGAACTCGATGCGCTAACGGACTCGCAGATCAGAATTCTATTTGCTGCGGTCAATCTTGTCGAGGCAACCATCGAGAACATAGCGTGTTGATTTCCACTGAGATCTGACCCGGCAAGCGGGGATTTTTCCATCGAGAAGTGACCCATGTTTTCACCACGTCTCACGCGGCACACGCGGGGGACAGCGGAGTGATCGACATGGAGTTATTGAGCGTCATCCGGCGCTGGCATCATCGGGATCGTTGCTCGATCCGGGAGATATCCCGCCGCACCTGCCTCTCTAGGAACACCGTTCGCAAGTATCTGCGGACGGATAGCGTCGAGCCGCGGTTTCGCGTTCCCGAGCGGCCGAGCAAGCTCGATCGCTATGCCGACAAGCTGGCGGCGATGCTGCGGGTCGAGGGCGGCAAGTCACGCAAGCACAAGCGCACGGTTAAGCAGCTGCACGCCGATCTGGCGACGCTTGGCTATGAGGGATCGTATAATCGGGTGGCTGCCTTTGCCCGCGACTGGAAGGCCGCTTGGCTGCGCGAACAACAGACCAGCGGCCGCGGCACCTTTGTACCCCTGGCCTTCGTGCCGGGCGAGGCCTTCCAGTTCGATTGGTCGGAGGACTGGGCGATCATCGCCGGCGAGCGCACCAAGCTCCAGGTCGCCCACGTCAAACTGTCTTACAGCCGCGCCTTCACGCTTCGAGCCTACCTGCTGCAGACCCATGAGATGCTGTTCGATGCCCATAACCACGCCTTCAGGGTGTTGGGCGGCGTGCCACGGCGAGGCATCTACGACAATCTATGGACGCCTCCCGGGCAAGGGGCAATGCTGACAGCCGGCGGCATGGAATGCGTGAATCTATCCGGCCTGTTGCTGGAGCGATCACGCTCCCGGCCTTGATGGGAGTCCGCTGCTTCTGGCCTCATAACATGAGCGGCCTTAAAGGCCCTGTCGTAGATCAGGCTGTGAAGCTGCGGTCCGTGCCGTTGTGCCATCAGTGTTCACCTCGCTCTCATCGCCGCCTCAGCGACGATTCCGGGTGCCGCCGCAGATCAGGCGGCAGCGTAAATCTCCTTCTTGGTCAGCAGCGCCCAGGCAATGCGCGCCGTCTTGTTGGCAAGCGCAACGAGCGCCTTGTTGAAACCCCGCCGTTCGACGATGCCCCTCAGCCATGCCGACCGCGGGTCGTCCCGGTTGGCGAGACGGCTGATAACCGCTCGGGCGCCGTGTATCATCTGCTTGCGCAGATAATGATTGGCACGTCGACCGATGCCACCCAAGCGCGGCTTACCTCCGGTTGTATATTGTCGGGGCGCCAACCCAATCCAGGCGGCGAGCTCTCGCCCCGAACGGAAGTGTCGGGCATCGTCGATACTGGCTACCAGCGCCGTGGCGATAATGGACCCGACGCCAGGCAGGGTAGCTAGGCGGCGACAATCGTCATGCTGCCGGCAGATCTCCATGATCCTCGCATCGAGCTTTGCGAGGCGAGCATTTGCATCACAAAGCTGGTCGAGAAGTTCCTCGAACAGCTCGCGCCCGAGACCCGACAGGCCAGTCTGTTCGATCGCTGTCGGGGCCTGGGCCGCGAAGCGCCAGGCTCCCTGAGGCAGGACGATGCCATATTCGGCAAGGAGGCCGCGGGTGTGATTGATGAGCGACGTGCGTTGGACGATCAGCCGCTCGCGAATCCGATGCAGAGACTGCAGATCCTGTTGATCCGTCGATTTGACAGGAACGTAGCGCATCGTCGGGCGTGTCGCCGCCTCGTAAATGGCTTCCGCGTCGACGGCGTCGTTCTTAGAGCCCCGCACGAAGGGCTTTACGAAACGAGGATTGATCAACCGGACCTCTCTCCCGGCCGTCGTGAATAACCGGCCCCAATGGTGGGCGCTGGCGCAAGCTTCCATGGCGATCGTCTCTGGCGCCAGCTCGTTCACGATTTCCGTAAGCTTCGTGCGGCTGACCTTTCGTGAAACAACCACACCGTTTGTATCAATCCCGTGCAGATGGAACGATTGCTTTCCAAGATCGATCGCCAGCAATTCATTGTCATGCTGTCCTCCTCCAGGTTGGGCCGCTTACTGTGAGCGCGAGGAGGGAGGCGTCCATCCCATAACATGAAGACCGCCGTCGACAAGGTCGGCCGCGGCAAGGACCGTCAGGTCAACATCCGCTTCTCGGCCATGGTGAGCCACTTCCTGTTCGAGGCGGAGTTCGGCAACCCGGCTTCCGGCTGGGAGAAGGGACAGATCGAGAAGAACGTACAGGATGCCCGTCATCGGCTCTGGCAACCCCTGCCGAACTTCCCCTCTCTGGAAGCTCTGAACGACTGGTTGGAGAGCCGGTGCCGAGAGCTGTGGTCACAGACCGGGCACGCCTCGCAACCCGGCTCGATCACCGATGTCTGGAGCCAGGAGATCCGGCACCTGATGGCGGTGCCACGGCCGTTCGACGGCTTCGTCGAGCACGCCAAACGCGTTTTCCCGACCTGCCTCGTCCACCTCGAGCGCAATCGCTACAGCGTGCCGGCCTCCTTCGCCAACCGCCCGGTGAGCTTGCGGGTCTATCCCGACCGGATCATCGTCGTCGCCGAGGGGCAGGTGATCTGCGAGCATCAAAGGGTGTTCGCGCGCTCCCATGATCGCCAGAGCCGGACCGTCTATGACTGGCGGCATTATCTGGCCGTGGTCCAGCGCAAGCCCGGCGCCCTGCGCAACGGCGCCCCCTTCGCCGAAATGCCGCCGGCCTTCCGATCCCTGCAGCAGCACCTCCTCAAGCGGCCAGGCGGTGACCGCGAGATGGTGGAGATCCTGTCCCTGGTCCTCCAGCATGACGAGCAGGTCGTGCTCACCGCCGTTGAACTCGCCTTGCAGGCCGGCGTGCCGAGCAAGACCCACATCATCAACCTGCTGCACCGACTGATCGACGGCACGCCTCTGAGCTCACCAACAATCCCGGCTCCTGCGGCCCTTACGCTGACCACCGAGCCGCAGGCCAATGTGGAGCGCTATGACGCCCTGCGCCAGGCCAGGGAGACACGCCATGCGTCATGATCCGGCCAGCGGAGCCCTCGTCATCATGCTGAGAAGCCTCATCCTCGATGAGCTCGGCTACCTGCCGTTCAGCACCTCGGGCGGCGCCTTGCTGTTCCACCTGCTGAGCAAGCTCTATGAGCGCACCAGCGTGGTCATCACCACCAATCTCAGCTTCTCCGAATGGGCGACCGTCTTCGGCGATGCCAAGATGACCACGGCCCTGCTCGACCGGCTCACCCACCACTGCCATATCCTCGAGACCGGCAATGACAGCTTCCGCTTCAAGAGCAGCTCGGCAAAGCCACCCAAACCGACCAGGGAGAAGCCGCGAAACTTGACCGCCACCTGACCCAAGACCACCATCAGCCCGGGTCACTTCTCAGTGGAAATCCAGGGTCAATTCTCGACGGAAATCAACAGGGGAGCCGACTTCGCAAGGTGGCGAGCGGGGTGGTGACACTGGACATGCGCGACATCAATGAGCTGCCGCGTCGCGATCTCGCGCGCCGGCTCGCCTTCGTCGAACAGCAGGCGGGAACCGAGGTGCAGCATTCCGTCTGCGACGTGGTGAGGCTCGGGCGCACGCCGCACCGGGGCGCCTTCGCCTCCTGGACGGAAGCGGACGAGCGCGCCGTCGATGCCGCGCTGGAGCGGGTGGGCCTAGCCGAGCGGCACGACCAGCCCTGGTACACGCTGTCCGGCGGCGAGCGCCAGCGCGCGTGCATATCGCCCGCGCGCTGGCGCAGGAGCCGCGCGAACTCATTCTCGACGAGCCGACGATGCTCAACGCGTTCGCCAGCCGTACGATTCCGCCGGTCGCAATGAGGGATGACATGACACCGAAGGGGTCGGTTACCGTGGGGGGCCAAGCTATCGGTGGCAATCAAAATAATACTTCCGTATGTGTCGGTTGCAGTCGCGAGAAGTATAAGTATGATTATGCTTTCAATCGATGTTGTGCATGAGGTTCGCGGTTGACAAGAGCGGTGTTCACCATGCCCTTCGTCTTATAAAATTTGATTACCTGCTGAATATGAACACGGATTGCCGCTTCGGCGACCATTACATCTCGGTCGTAGATCGCCTGCAGAATTAACATGTGCTCCACAGCGGCATCTTTATATGTGCGCGGCTCCATATATTTCGCTGTGATAATATTGACCTTCTCTGCAACATTCAGAAGTTGTTCGAATAGAGCCGCGTTGCCGCTCAATTTTGCCATAGACCAATGGAAGCCGTTGGCGAAATCGACGAATATTTCGTAAGCTTCGGTTCTGTGTATCGACTCATACTTGTCGATCTGATCACGCAATTCATCTAGCTGTTTGTTCGTGGCTCGCTCGATGCACAAGCGCACGGCCATTTTCTCTAGTGCTTCCCGAATTTGATACAGGTCTTCAATATCGGCGATGCCAAATGTGCGAACATAGAGCTGTCTGCCTTGGCGGCTTACGAAGCCATCTTGCTCAAGCCGAAAGAGCGCCTCGCGTACGGGTGTGCGGCTTGCTGCATAACGGTCGCTCAGCTCTTGCTCGATCAAAGCGGTCCCCGCTTTAAGGCGAAGCAATCCGATGTCGGCTCGCATGCGCTGATAAAGCTCCTGTCCTCTGGACAGGGCGCTTGCGCTGTCGGCCGTCCGCTTGGCACCCATGCTTACCCCTTTCGATCGCATACAATGATTAGTAAGAAGACATAAACAATTGTCAATAAAGAGAATTTCGTTCGAAGTTCGGTATACAATGAAAAAACAGAAGCTGCCTGAATCTCCAGGCGGGCAGGGGTTTTGCTCGAACTTAGCGCATTCCCGCTCAAAATTTGATCATTTTTCGTCGTTGACTGCCCTGTTCGCATATGTTAACCGACATTCCCCAAGTGGCCTGCCGCTTGACTTCAAGATCGCCTGATTTTGCTCGCTGGGCAAGCGTTTTTCGCCCCGAGCGGTGTCTGTCGTCGCGCAAACGGCCGAAGTCGG
>Ga0073904_10003649_pt1 | contig 11557 bp, 14 predicted proteins | sample KloWWTrecipitate_FD_66668 | JGI IMG/M metagenome (GOLD analysis project Ga0073904, IMG submission 66668) | Active sludge microbial communities from Klosterneuburg, Austria, studying microevolution and ecology of nitrifiers - Klosterneuburg... | ecosystem: Engineered > WWTP > Aerobic digester >... | reverse complement strand
ATTGTCCTGGCGCCAAGCGCATGGGTGCAATCAATGACCCATTTGGTGTAGTCGACCGCCGCCGTGCGCGCCTTTGCATCCGCCGCTAGCGGGTTCTTGCCGGAAGGCCCGATCACGCTCACGGTGCTGCGCTCAAGCCCCAGCTTGTCCAGCACCCCGCCCAGCCTGGCAAAATGCTCTGGCGTGCCCTCGAACACCGGGATTTCCACCGTGTCATAACCCGCCTTCCTGATGCCCTTCAGGATGGCCGTGTGCTCGGCTGTAACATGCGTTGTCCACAGCAGCAGGTTGAATCCGGTTTTCATCGCAAAGCCCTCAAAACAAAGACAATTAAGACAGCCTTTCCGGAGGGTTTTGTCAAACTTTGATATGCGCCGGTCAGCCGCTGGTCAGCGCCCGGGTCAGTTACCCTGGATGGAAATCCCGTTGTCGTCGATCTTGATTTCAACGCCGTCGGGCTTCTTCCGGTCCTCATAGACCATGTAGCCCAAAATCACGACGGCCACGCCAAAAGCCGCTGTGATGGCGTAAAGCAGATTGCGGCTCATCGTTTCAGCCACGCCTGACCAGGCGGAGTACGAACAGCAATATGCAGGCGCCGATGGTGGCATTGATGATTGCCCCAAGAACGCCGCCGCCAATCATGATTCCGAGCCTCGGCAGGATGAAACTGGCAATCGCCGAACCGACAATGCCGACGATGATGTCGCCAAGCAGGCCGAAGCTGCCGTTCTTCATGATTTGGCCGGCAAGCCAGCCGGCGATCGCGCCAATCAACAGAAAGATGAGAATTCCGACCAGATCCATTTTTGCCTCCCGCAGATTTGAATGCCACGGCAAATATGCCAACCTCATTGCATTGGTCCGATTCGACCGCCTTCGCAAGTTTTCCCAGTTTGCGGTTTGCCTGTAAGCTCACCGGCGCAATTGCATGGAATCAAGCAAATGGCACGAGCCTTTGATCCGGCATCTGACTTCCGGGCCCTGTTCGAGGGTTCTCCCAATCCCTATCTTGTGCTTGACCCCCATTTCAAGATCGTCGCCGTCAATGATGCCTATTGCCAGGCGACAATGACCAACCGCAAGACGATTCTGGGACGCGATATCTTTGATGTCTTCCCGGACAATCCGGCTGATCTGGAGGCCACCGGCGTAGGCAACCTGCGCGCTTCGCTCGAACGCGTCCTGCAGTTCCGCTGTCCCGACACGATGGCTATTCAGAAATACGACATTCCCCGCCCCGCCTCCGAGGGCGGCGGTTTCGAGGAACGCTACTGGAGCCCGCTCAATTCGCCTGTGCTTGACGGCCGCGGCAAGGTCTCCTGGATCATCCACCGGGTCGAGGATGTCACCGAGCGCTGGAAGACCGAGGATGCCCTCAAGCAGGAAAGCGCCTTCTACGATATTGTGATCGATAACATTCCCGCCATGGTCTTTGTGAAGGATGCCGTGGATCTTCGCTTTGTCCTCATCAACCGCGCTGGAGAGGAGCTTTTGGGCATCGACCGCAGCGAATTCATCGGCAAGTCCGATTACGATTTCTTCCCAAAGCCACAGGCCGACTTCTTTATCGCCAAGGACCGTGACGTCTTGCGGGCCGGAGGCATGCATGTCACGCCTGAAGAGCCCATCAACACGCGCAAGCGCGGTGTGCGATTCCTGCAAACCCGGAAGATGGCGGTGCCCGACGAGCACGGGCGGCCCAAATACCTGCTGGCGCTCTCCGAAGACATCACCGAGCGCCGCCAGGCGGAAATAGCGCTCCGCGAGAGCGAAATACGGATGCGCGGCTTCCTGCTGGCCAGTCCTGACGCCATGATCATCATCGATCCCGCAGGCCGGATTCTGCTCGCGAGCGATCGCGTTGAACCGATGTTCGGCTACACCTCCGAAGAACTTTCGGGGAAACCCATCAACATGCTTTTGCCCGAGCGGTTTCATGATCGGCACATGGCTTACGTGCATGACTACATGAAGAAGCCGGAGGGCCGCAACATGGGTACCGGCAGGGAACTCAATGCGCGGCGCAAGGACGGCAGCGAGTTCCCCGTCGAAATTAACCTTAGTCCTGCACAGACCTCTGAAGGCCTTGTGGTAATTGCCGCAGTTCGAAACGTGTCGGCCAGCAAATTGATGGAAAAGCAACTCCGCCAGGCCCAGAAAATGGAAGCCATCGGCAATCTCACCGGCGGCCTGGCCCATGACTTCAATAACCTGCTCGGCATTATAATCGGCAACCTGGACCTGCTGCGCGCCCAGCCGGGAGGCGGCATTACCAAGGATCCGAACCTGGAGCAGCTCACCGCTGAGGCCCTTGACGCCGCCCTGCGCGGCGCCGACCTGACACGGCGGCTCCTTGCCTTTGCGCGGCGCCAGACATTGCAGCCGCAGCGCACCGATCTCAACGAACTCATCGATGGCATCAGCAAGCTTTTGAGGCGTACCCTCGGTACCGACATTGAAATTGTATTGAACCTCGACCCGCAGGTTTGGCCCGTCAACGTCGATCCGTCACAGCTTGGCGCCAGCCTGATCAACATCGTCAACAACGCGCGCGACGCCATGCCCAGCGGTGGCACACTCACGATAGCGACCAGCAACAGCCAGTTGGATGAAGACTATGCGTCTGCCCAAGCAGACGTTGCGCCAGGCAGCTATGCCTTGATTGAAGTGAGCGATACGGGAAGCGGCATCCCGAAAGAGCTGTTGGATCACATATTTGACCCGTTCTTCACGACCAAGGAGCAGGGCAAAGGCACCGGGCTTGGCCTCAGCATGGTATTTGGCTTCATCAAGCAATCGGCAGGACATGTTAATGTCTACAGCGAAGTGGGCCATGGCACCACATTCCGCCTCTATCTGCCACGCGCAATGACCGCCGCGGATGCGCCGGTGACTGCCACGGCGGCTCCACGCCAAGGCGATGAGACCGTCCTGGCGGTCGAGGACAACGAGGGCTTGCGGCGCGTTGTTGTCCGGCAGCTCAAGGAACTTGGTTACCGCGTGCTCGATGCGGCGGACGGCGCCGCGGCCCTCAAGATTCTGGAGAACGAACCCGTTGATCTGTTGTTCACTGACATCATGATGCCTGGCGGCATGAGCGGCTATGATCTTGCCAAGACTGCGGTGGCGCGCTGGCCGTCCTTGAAGGTCCTGCTGACCTCGGGATATCCTGAAACCAAGCTGAATGGCAATGGTAACGCATCTGTGAAGTTGCATCTATTGACGAAGCCATACCGGAAGGATGACCTGGCATCGGCCTTGCGGAAAACTCTGGAAGGCAATTGATCGGCCGGCGAAGGCATTGGCCTGCTAGTATCGCGACACCTAGTTAGGTCCATTTTGAGGAGCCTGTGTTCTGATTCCGTAATGAAAGGATTTTTCTGTGATGCCGCAGGAAACGCCCGCAATGAGGCCTGCCCGCCGGGTGCTTGTCATCGATGACGAGGCTTCCTTTTGCCGCTTCATGGCCCGAATGATCACAAGCCTGGGCTATGAAGTCACAACAACTTGCCAGGCCAAGTGTGCTTACCTTGATGAACTGAAGGAGCCGGATGTAGTATTCATCGATATGGTGATGCCAGAGATGGATGGCATCCAGGTTCTGGAGGTTCTGGCCGACTACAAGGTGAAGGCGGCCATCGTCTTGATGAGTGGCGCGGACACGAGCCTGTCGAAGGCCGAAGCCTTTGCCAAACGGGCTGACCTTCGCCTTATAGGCGTGCTTCACAAACCATTCCGCCTGGCCGATGTCCAAAATATTTTTGCGGCAGACTAAGCTGGTACTGCATGCGCCAAAGCCGGCGCCACGGCCTCGCCAGTATCTTCCGGTTTTGCAGCCTTGCCAGGCAGGAGCGAGACGGCGCTTGCCGGGCTGAGAAGCTGCCCGCTTTCGCCTGATCCTGCCCAGGTCACACTGAGTACCTGTGCGTCCTTGACCAGCGGGGTCAGTCGCCGGAGCACACAGCTGTGCTTTGCATCGCTTGGCGCGGTCAGATAGCAAAGGCAAACGAATCCGACATTGGACATGTCGATTTGCGGAAACTTGCCGGGCGCGATGGTATCTTCCGGGAGCATTGTTTGGAAAATATTTTTGGTCTTTAGAAGCGCCGACAATGCCAGTGTCGCCGCAAAATAAAGCGGACCATGGGCGGAGACCAGCAGGACCGGTACAGCGCCTTCATGGGCTGGCCATAATACAGGATTGCGCATACGGCCAGGAAGATGACCAGGCCATTCACCAGTTCCTGGCTTGCCGGAGTTCGCAAAACACTCACCCTGAAAACTTTAGCGGGCAGTGGCCGAATTTTTATGGTGCCCCTGAAATACATCCGGCCGTGCAGATCCCAACACGGGCCTGGCCATGACAGTCCTTAACGGATGACCGGGCTGTTTGTTCCGCTCGGAGTTTGGTTGTTCAAGGAAAAAATTTGGCGTGGTGGGCCCGCCAGGATTTGAACCCGGAACCAGACGGTTATGAGCCGTCAGCTCTAACCATTGAGCTACAGGCCCCCACGCCGATGCAGTGGCTACAGCAATTCGCGCGTCTGTGCTATAGGCCAGATGATGTTGACCCAGAATCTCACCCCCCAGGCCGCGGTGGACCAGCTCATAGAGCTCCATGCCAGGGCCACCGCCACCCTGAAATCCTGCCTCGAACGCTATTTCGCCACCCGCCAGCCTCCCACGGCCGAGGAGCGCAGCGGCTTTTGCTATCCGCAATTGCGGGTGACCTATGAATCCCAGGGCGTGCAGCCCTCGATCTCCCGCGCCTTCGCCAAATTTCAGGGTCCCGGCACCTATGTCACGACTGTGACCCAGCCCGCCCATTTCCGCCGCTATCTCGTGGACCAGCTCTCCCATCTGGTAAAGGATTACGCCGCCACCATCCAGGTGGGTGTTTCCCTCCAGGAAATCCCCTACCCCTATGTCCTGGACAAGGGCGATGACCTGGGCGGAGAGGGCACCAGGGCCGCCGAACTGGCGCTGCATTTCCCTGTTCCCCGCCTCGATCTGGTGGGCGACGAGATCGCCGACGGCAACTGGGACCACATGCCAACCCACCCCCTGCCGCTTGCCATGTTCGATGCGGTCCGGGTGGATTATTCCCTGAAGCGCATCCAGCATTATACCGGAACCCATTGGGGCGATATGCAGCCCTGGATCCTGCTCACCAACTACCACCGCTATGTCGATCAGTTCATCGTCTGGGGCGTGGAACAGCTTGCAATCGATGGCCCCTATGAATCCCTGCATCTCCCCGGCGGCGGCATCATCGTCCGCGGCATGGAATCCGCGACAGCCATGAAAATCATCGAGGGCTCGCTCTGGCATCGTTACCAGATGCCGGCTTATCACTTGAAGAAAAAGGATGGCATGGGTGGCGGCGTCACCCTCGTCAACATCGGCGTGGGCCCTTCCAACGCGAAAACCATGACCGATCATTTGGCCGTGCTCCGCCCCCATTGCTGGCTGATGATTGGCCATTGCGGCGGCTTGCGCCAATCGCAGCGCATCGGCGATTATGTGCTGGCCCATGGCTACCTCCGCCAGGACGGCATTCTCGATGACGTCGTCCCGCCGGAAATCCCCATTCCTGCCCTTGCTGAAGTTCAGGTGGCCTTGCAGCGGGCCGCCGCGGCCGTGACCGGCGAAAGCGGCGAAGCCTTGAAGGCCCGCTTGCGGACCGGGACCGTGGTGACCAATGACGACCGAAATTGGGAACTGCGCTGGAGCCAGGAGAGAAAACGGATAAACCTGTCGCGCGCCATTGCGGTGGATATGGAATCAGGCACCGTGGCCGCCCAGGGCTACCGCTTCCGCGTGCCTTACGGCACCCTGCTCTGCGTCTCCGACAAGCCGCTACACGGCGAGATTAAGCTGCCTGGCGCCGCCAACGCCTTTTATGACCGCGCTGTCAGCGAACACCTGATGATTGGTCTGGCCGCATTGGACCTCATGCGCGGCGAACTCTCGCAGCTTCACTCAAGAAAGCTGCGCAGCTTCGACGAGCCGCCCTTCAGGTAAAGGAAACAACCCTCATGCTGAGGCGTATCGCTATTGCGATGCCTCGAAGCAACTTCGATTCTGATCCGCCTGCCCTTCGAGGCCTTGGCTCGCGCCAAGGCACGTCAGGGTTAGGAATTCTTGTTTCTTTTCAGAATTCAGGCGATGCGTTTTCTGTGCAATTGCCAGAACAGGTAAAGCACCGCGGCCACCGCAACCGCTGCGGGATTGAGTGATGTCAGAAGCTCCCTGACATTGCCATAGACCGAAGTCACATAGCTTCCCGCCGCTTCGCCCATGAGCAGCGCGACCAATACCGTCACGAGCACAAGCTGGAAAAGCAAGGTAATGACGATCCTGAGAATGTCCGTGATTTGATCAATCATGGCGGCAAGTGTGCGAAGGCGGCGAGAAAGCCGCCTCCGCGCCTTGAATTATTTGCGGGCAACAGCAGTGCTGCTGCGGCCCGAGAGCAGCCACAGGATGACACCCAGAACGATAAGGCCCACGAGGCCATTCGAGCCGAGCTTGCCAACAAGGTCGGTAAGGTTGGTCACCACATTGCCGAAGAACGGCAGCGAGCCGCCCACAAGAACCGACAATACGATAGCCAAAGCAATAAGCACGAGACTGATGTCGATCAACTCACGTACAACGTTTTTTACGTGTCCGAACATGTCCATGTTACCCCTCCATTCGCGGAATGCGAATCACTTGTGCACCATGCCACATTTTTGCGCAAAATTCGTTAACGTCCCTTAACGTGATGTATCAGAGTGGAATTCCGCTTAAATGCATGAGCAGCAGCCGCTTGTCGCCCTGTCTCTTAAGTTTTTGACATATAAACAGGATTACTGAGTTTCCGCGCTCCGGAAAAAATTAGATGCCCTGGACCGCGTTGACTTCGAGATCGTGACGATTCTCGGGTACAACATGAGCGGCTCCGGCGGCATGGTTGGCTTCCAGCCCATCACCGACTTCGGCGCTGCCCTGTAACTGGCCGCTGAAAGCGTCGACACGAAAACATCGCGGAATTGCATCGACGAATTATCCAGTTACCTCGATCAAGTGGAGGGCATTCCCTTCTGATCCTGAACCTTGCCCGGACAATCCCTTCGGCGCTATTCTGCAGCAACTAATGAAAAGGATGATCCATGACCATATCCGGCGGTTGCCTGTGCAAGTCAGTGCGGATTTCAGTAACGGGGGCACCCCTAGCGGCGCGCACCTGCTGGTGCCGCGTCTGCCAATATTTGGGCGCTGGAAATGGCGCAGTAAGCGTATGCTTCCGCACCGACGCGGTATCCGTGGACGGCGATGTAAAATGGTTTGAGAGCATTGCCAACAGTGGCAACCGCATGAGCCGAGGATTCTGCCCGACTTGTGGAACGCCATTATTCAGCAAGGCCCTATCCCGGCCGCACCTGATCTTCATCCGCGCCGGCGCACTCGATGATCCAAATCTCATGGCCCCGCAAATGACCATCTGGACCGATGCGGCGCCGGACTGGGCCTGCATCGATCCGGATCTTCTGAAAGTGCCCGGCCAGCCGCCGCCTGTAGCCTAGACGCAAACACACTGCAGCCGCAATTCTTCGCCACATCACCGCCCGCAAAGCCATTGGGAGACCTTAAAAAATGTACAAGACCATTTTCGCCGCCGGGGCGCTAACCCTTGCCGCCGCCTGCCTCACCCCGGCTCTTGCCGACGAGGGCAAACTGGTCCGCAGCATTTCACTCTCCGGCCATGGCGAAGTGCGCATGGCGCCTGATCTTGCCATCGTCACCGTAGGGGTGATGAGTTCCGCCGCAACGGCGCGCGAAGCCCTCGATGCCAACACCAAGGCCATGGAAGCGGTCATGACATCACTGACGGCAGCAGGCATTGAGGCGCGCGACATCCAGACCTCGAACTTCTCGGTGAACCCGCGCTACGACTACGGCCAGAACAATGCCCAGCCGCCCAAGGTCATAGGCTATGATGTTTCCAACAATGTCTCGGTCACCGTGCGCAAGCTCGACAGTCTTGGCGCGGTTCTGGACCAGGTTGTTTCCTCCGGTTCCAACCAGATCAACGGCGTGGCGTTCCAAGTGTCAAAGCCCGAAGCCGCAACCGATGAGGCCCGCAAGCTTGCCGTGGCCGATGCCCTGCGCAAGGCTCAGGTCTACACCGCCGCCAGCGGCGTGACGCTGGGGCAAATCATTTCGCTGACAGAAGGCGGCGGTTACCAGCCACCCCAGCCCGTCTTCAAAACCATGCGCGCCGAGGCCGCCTCCGCCGACGTGCCCATCGCCCAGGGCGAACAGGTGATTGCCGTTGACGTGAACTTCACCTGGGAAATCAAGTAAATGTCAAAGAGAAGTGAATCTGCTGCCATTGCCTGACAGCAGGCTTCTGTTAGGGTCCGGCCATGCCCATCTGCGAACGTGATCCCTGGCGTGACCAGTATTTCGAGAATGTTCCGTGCCCGGACAACGTCCTGATTGCGACCGACGATTTCGACGCCTGGCCCTGGTATCCCAAGCACAACTGGATTTATGACAAGCTCCGCATCGCCCAAAGCCAGGGGTTCAACAGCGGCCCCCATGGCGTCATGCCGCCGGCCTTTCCGGTGTTTTCCAAACCCATCACCAATCTGAAGGGCATGGGCGTGGGCAGCCGCGTGGTTTCCTCGGAGAATGAAATGCTCGCCTGCTCAACCCCGGGCCATTTCTGGATGCCTTTGCTCGAAGGCGCTCATGTTTCAACTGACTGCGCGGTGGTGAGCGGGCAGGTCAAATGGCTGCGCCACGCCACCGGCGTTCCGGGGCCCGAAGGCACCTTCAAATACTGGACGCTCCACGCCGATGAAATGCCAGACGTCGCAACCTATCTCAAGGCCTGGGTCGGCAAATACATGGCCGCCTATACCGGCATGATGAATTTCGAAACCATTGGCGGAAAAATCATCGAGGCGCATCTGCGCTTTGCCGATCAGTGGTGCGACCTCAACGGCAAGGGCTGGATCGAGGCCATGGTGCGCCTCTATGCGGATGGGGTCTGGGATTATGACGAGCAGCGCCGCGTGGGCTACTCCGTTCCACTCTTTGCCCGCCACAACAGCAACTTTTCCCACCCGCCACAGGACCTGCAAACCCGCATCCGCGCCATGCCGCAGGTCTCGAGCCTGCAGATCACATTCTATGACAAAAAGGATGCGGGCCTCCATCCCATGCCACCCGGCGGTTTTCGCTTGGGGATCGTCAACGCTTGGGATCTGCAGGCAGGCTTCACCGCCGTCGATGAACTGGCCAAGGCCTTCCCGACGCACTCACTGCTTCGCGCCTGAAATATCCACCACTTGCGCTTTGGGCAATGCGGAAGCCCCGGGCTGCTCCGGCCAATGCCTGTAAGTCTGCACCCCGCCCGAGGCGCGCACCTTGGCAATGAGATCAAGGTCGACCTCCGCATAAACCCATTGCGGCTTGTTCATTTCGCCCAGCGCCAGCACGCCGCCCGGCGGAAAGCCCACGTCCGATGGCGCGAAGATTCCCGCCATGCCGCAATTTGCCGGGCACGCCGCGCTCCAGGGTGACGCGCCGACAACCGGCGAATGCACCGTGTAAACCTGGTTCTCCAGGGCCCGCGCCACGGCCCCGGTGCGCACCCGCCAATAGCCCCATTCGGTTTCCGTATTTGATGGCGCCAGGATGATTTCCGCCCCCGCTTCCGCCAGCGCCCGCGACAGCAAGGGAAACTCGATGTCATAGCAGATGAGCAGGCCGATGCGCGTGATCCCCACGTCAAACACCGTCAGAGTCTTTCCCGAAGCGATGTTCCACGGATCGCGCTCCCAAGGCGTCGGCATGATCTTGTCGTATTGCCCGCGGATTCCGGTGGGACCAAATATATGCGCCACATTCATGGTACAGCCCGGCCGCCGCTGCGGGCCCGAAGCTGCGACAATCGTCACCCCATGTTTCTCCGCGAGCTTGGCATGCACCCGGTCAAGCTCCGGCACCAGCCCCGACACCACGTCGAACGAGGCCTGCACATCACCCGCCTTGCCGCCGATGCTCGCCAATTCCATGCTGCCATATTCCGGAAACACCAGAAGCCCTGCCCCCGCGCCCACGGCTTCGTCCACCCAGCGCGTGATCTTTGCTTCGTAGGCGGCGAGATCTTTCAATTCATCGAGCGGATATTGCGAGGCGGCGATCTTAATTTTTCTTGTCATTATCATCCACATGGAAATCGTGCAGGATACGGTGGAACACCGGCACCAGCATTAGGCCGGCGATGGCGAAGATCAGCAGGCCGCAGACAATGGCGTAGATGCCGGCGAATACCTTGGCGCTGTCATGTTGCAACTCGCCCATGGGCCCCATGCCGGACAGGATCATGGCGGAATTCACGAAGGCATCAATGAACCCCATGCCTTCGAAACCCATGTAGCCTGCCATGCCGATGGCCAGCGCCACGACAATGGTGGCAAGGGCCATAATGCCATGGCGCAGCAGGCGCTCCGAAAAAACTTGCCTGCTCGCCAGCTTGTGGTGGCGCTTTTCAAACTTCAGCAGGCGTCTCACCGGAAGATCTTCTCGCCCTGCTCGTCGATGATTTGCCGCCCCTTGAGCACGGCGATATCCGCCGCCTCATCAAGCGAGGTGAAACGGTCGGCACGGACAAAGCTGTGCACCTTGCGCACCCCGTCAATCTCCTTCGAAATGACGCCCGCAAGCTGAAACTGCCCGCCTTCCTTGTAGGGCCTGGCCTCGATGGTGAAGCCCTTGTGCTCGGCCGACTTGACCGACTTCGGCGCCGCCGGAGCCCCTCCCCCGCCGCCAAACAGTTTCTTGAAAAACGACATGGTGGAATCCTTTCGAGCCTGCCTGCCCCGCAATCTAACACCGATACAATCACGCGAAAAGTGATTGGCGGGAGTCATCCGGGTGCCATAATTCAGCGTAACAGATCAAGTTCCAATATCAAGATAGAGAGGAAAATCAGCCATGCTCACCATTGCCATGAACGGGACAAAGCATCTTGTGCTCAACCGCCGCAAGTTCCTAGGCATTGCCGCAGGCCTTGTCGCTGCCGGCGTCATTCCCAGGAACGCCCTCGCCCTCGCCGCCCCCTACTCCTTCAAGCAAGGAGCCTATGACATCACCGTGGTGAGCGACGGCACCTTGACCCTGCCTTTCTCCGTTGTCTCTCCCGATGCAAAGCCCGAAGACCTGGCCAAATTGCTGGGCGCGGCCGCCCAGGGCGACAAGGCCCAGTTCGAGGCCAGCCCCCTGCTGCTCAAATCCGGAAGCGATGTCGTTCTGCTCGATACGGGTGCGGGCGGCAATTTCGGCCCCACCATGGGCAAGATCGCCGAAAGCCTCAAGGCAGCCGGCACCGAGGCGGGCGCCGTCACCAAGGTCATTTATACCCACGCCCACCCCGATCATCTCTGGGGCACACTGGGTGCCGATGGCAAATCCGTCTTCCCCAACGCCTCGTTCCACGTGGCCGAAGCCGAATGGAATTTCTGGGTAACGCCGGATCTCGCCAGCAAGATGCCCA
>Ga0073904_10003648_pt1 | contig 11560 bp, 9 predicted proteins | sample KloWWTrecipitate_FD_66668 | JGI IMG/M metagenome (GOLD analysis project Ga0073904, IMG submission 66668) | Active sludge microbial communities from Klosterneuburg, Austria, studying microevolution and ecology of nitrifiers - Klosterneuburg... | ecosystem: Engineered > WWTP > Aerobic digester >... | reverse complement strand
CTGTCTCCGTTAAATTTTGTTTCTGCACCATCCGCGCCCGGTTTAGCCGGGCGGTTCATCCGATCCCGTATCGTCGCGGCATGGGTATATATGGCACCCGAATCGTGACCTGAATGGGGCATGGTTCGTACATTTTTCGTAAATTTCAGCGGCCAATAAAAATGTTCAACTATTTGAAATATATATAAACATAACCGAAAGTTGTGCGGTTATTGACGCAAACCCTGTTGCCGAAAAGCCGATTGGGCCGGATTTTGCAACCCGCCTACAGAAAGGCGTAGCGCCCCTGCAGATTTTTTGCGAGGCTCGTTCCAATAAGAAAACCGAAGGCAGGTACAGGATCGGACATATGGCGCGGGCCTTGCAGTGGGCGGCGGTCTGTTGCGCTGGCATTCTGGCGATGCCTGCCTTTGGCGAAACACCTGCCGAACCCTATCCGACATTCACCTTCAAGCGCATTTCTGCCCCCCAGAGCGGAAGTCAGAAGCGTATAACCGTTCAGATCGACCCGGCCGAGCAAGCCGCGCGTCTGGCGCTTGCACCCTTGCCGCCACCCGAAAACCCGATCCCGCGCGGTGGGGCCGATCCTGATCTCTTGCCCGCTCCCGCGGTGCCGGGCGGCACATCGGGGGGATATGCCTGGTATTGGGATATAGTCTCCCCGAAACTCGGGGAAGGCGAAGGGCGGTTTTCGAAGGCGCTGGAGGCGCTGACCAAGGGACCGGATGGCAGCATCGTCGCGGCGCCTCGGCTTCAGGCCCTGCAAGATATTGCTGCGGTGCATGGTACGGACATCCTGAAAGCGACGATCGACAAGGATGTGTCGCCTGCTTTGGTACTGGCGGTCATCAGCGTGGAAAGTGCCGGCCGCATCGACGCGGTTTCATCCGCCGGTGCTCAAGGGTTGATGCAGCTGATCCCCGCCACCGCCACGCGGTTCGGGGTTGGTGATGCTTCGGATGCCGGGCAAAATATTCAGGGCGGTGCGGCTTATCTGGATTGGCTGATGCAGGAATTCGGCCATGATCCCCTGATGGTTCTGGCGGCCTATAATGCTGGCGAGAATGCTGTCAAAAACAACGGCGGCGTTCCCGCCTATGCCGAGACCCGCGATTATGTCCCCAAGGTGCTGGCCGCCTGGGCAGTGGCGCGCGGGTTGTGCGTCACCCCGCCAGAACTGGTGACAGACGGCTGCGTCTTTGCGGTGAAAGGATAAGGCAGAATGGCTGCGGCGAAACCGCTCGTCCTTGATGTGGACGGGACATTTCTGAAAACGGACATGCTGTGGGAATGTTTCTGGGCCGGTTTGGGGCAGGCACCGCTGGCAACTTTGCGCACCTGTATCAGGCATTTGGGGAATCGCGCGGCGCTGAAGGCCCGGCTGGCCGAAATCGCGACGATCCGTACCGATCTCTTGCCGGTGAACAGTGAAGTTGCGGAGCTTGCCCTCAACAGCCGTGTCGCTGGGCGCGAGGTGATCCTGGCCTCCGGTTCCGATGAAAGCCTGGTGACACAGCTTGCCACGGAATACGGCCTTTCGGACCGTGTCTTTGCGTCGGACGGCCACACGAACCTGACGGGGCCGGCCAAGGCTGCTGCGCTGACCGCCGCGCTGGGCGAGGGTGGCTTCGATTATGCCGGCAACAGTGCGACGGATATGGCGGTCTGGGAAAAGGCCGACAATGCGCTGGTCGTTGGCCATGCGTCGTCGGCGCGGGCCCTGGCGGCGCGTGGGCAGAATGTCGTCGAGCTTTCGGGTGGCTTTTCCGCCCGCGCGCTTCTGAAGGCGCTGCGCCCGCATCAATGGGTCAAGAATATCCTGCTGGTGCTGCCGATGATCGCCGCCCATCGTTTTGATCTGGCAACGCTCATCCCGATCCTGTGGGGCATGGTGGCTTTCTCGGCTGCGGCGTCGTCGATCTATATCGTGAACGACCTGATGGATCTTGAGGCTGACCGCCTGCACCCGACCAAGCGCGCGCGGCCCTTTGCTTCGGGCACGGTGCCGATCCCGGTGGGGATGGCGACTTTCGTGACCCTGGCGGTTATCGCCTTGGGCGTCGCCGCAGCACTGAACGCGGCATTTTTCGCGGTCGTGGCCTTATACATGGTCCTGTCGCTGGCCTATTCGCTGAAGCTCAAGCGGCTCCGCTGGGTCGATATCGCCACGCTGGCGCTACTCTATACGATCCGGGTGGTGGCGGGCGCGGCGGCGGCGCAGGTCTATGTCTCGATCTATATGCTGATCTTCATCTTCCCGGTCTTCATCACGCTCGGCTGCGTGAAACGGCTGACAGAGCTGACGCTTGCCACTTCGGATGAACGGCTTCCGGGGCGGGGATATGGCCGCACCGACCGGAGCGACCTGTTGAACGTGGCAATCCTGGGCACGGTCGGGGCGCTTTTGATCTTTTTCCTCTACTCGGTCAGCGATCAGGGGCTGCTGCTCTATCCGACCACATGGATCTTGTGGGCCGCGATGCTGCCCATGTCCCTGTGGCTGATCCGCATGGTCATGCTGGGCTGGTTCGGCAAACAAGACTATGACCCGATCGTTTTCGCCATGCGCGACAAGTTCGGGATCGGCATCTTGATGATGACCCTCTCGCTCATGTTCTGGGCCGCGGGCCTGTGGGCGCGCTGGTTCGGGGGCTGAGGGGCGTCCCACGATGGGACGCTTCGCCGAGTGTGGAAAATCAAGAGGTTGGCAGGGCGTTTTAACGCAATGTTAAGGTCTGGATGAGGGGCCGTGGTCGCAAGAAGGGGACGGTTGAGGTTCGGCCAGCGCTTCAGCCCCATGACCGCAGAAGGTCCAGCCGGGGCAATTCCGTCGGGTCAGGGATCAAAGCGGCTTTCTTTTTAGCGCAATCACAAGCACACCAGAGGGGCGCGCCTGACCCGAGGGGGGGCGCCATCGCGCCCGCCTGGGGGCGGGTCGGGCGCGGCCCGGTTGCTTTGGGCAACCGGGCGGGGTCAATGCGGTGGCGCGCCGTCTCAGATCTTCATCTTCTTGAAGATGAACTCCGGCACATGGCAGATGATCAGCATGATGTAGCGCCAGAAGAAGGGCGTGTAGATCACGTTGCGGCGCTTCTTCACCGCTTTCCAGATGTCATCGGTCACCGCTTCGGGTGTGGCGACCAAGAACATGCCGGGAATGCCCCAGGTCATCGACGTGTCGACAAAGCCGGGTTTCACCGTCACCACATGACCGCCGGCACGGGTCAGGCGGTTCCTGAGACCCGAGAGATAGGTGTGAAAGCCCGCCTTGGCCGCGCCATAGACATAGTTGCCGATGCGCCCCCGGTCGCCCGCGACCGAGCCGACGCCGACCACGCAACCGCCGCCCCGCGCCTCCATCATTGGCGCAAGAAGCTGCAAGAACCGGGCGGGGCCAGTGAAACTGTCGGTCACGGTGCCGTCAATCAGCGCGGGATCGGCGTCGATCTCGGCCTGTGGCGGCATGGAGCCGACGAAGACGGCGGCATTCAGATGGCCGCCTTCGGTTTCGGCGCGGGATAGGATCGCCGCGAAAGTGGCAGGGTCACGCGCGTCGAAGGCTATCGCCTCGGCCAGTCGGGCGCCGCGCAGGCGGCAGTCGGCGGCAAGGGTGGCCAGGTCCGCCTGATCGCGACCAGCGAGCAGGACGGCACAGCCAGCGGTCGCGGCCTGGCGCGCAAAGGCGCGCGCTATCGAGGAGGTCGCGCCAAGAATGATCCAGGTGTCGCTCATTGGTCAGTTCCTCAGCTTCAGGCGGCGGACAAGGTCGGTCTTCAGGCGCCCGTCAGGGTCGGCCTTGGCGCATTCCTTGCGCCATAGGTCAAGCTCTGGATACATCACCACCATGTCGGTGCCTTGCGCCAGACTGTCCTTGGCGAAATACAGTCTGCCGCCGGCCGCCAGCGTCGTCCCCTCCAGCCGCCGGATCAGGTCGCGCGCGGCATCGCGGTTGGGGAAATCGACGGCCAGCGTGTAGCCTTCCATCGGGAACGAGAGATGGCCCGCGCGTCCCGGTCCCATGCGTTTGAGGACCGCGAGCGGCGAGGCGAGGCCGGAGGAAGCGATGGATTCCAACATCTGCCGCAGGGCAGGGGCGGCGGCTATCGGCACGACGCACTGGAACTGGTGGAAGCCGCGTTTGCCGTAAAGGCGGTTCCAGTCATGGATCTTGTCGAGCGGGAAGAAGAAATCCGAAATCGGTTTCACGACCGTCCGTCCCGTCGCGGGCACCCGGCGGAAGTAGAGCTGGTTGAAGGCGCGCACGATGGGCGCTGAGAGCGCGAAGGCGGGCGCGTCAAAAGGCACCTTGCGGACCTTTACCCGCTTGGGCACGAGGCCAGCGCCGGTTTCGCCTTCCTCGACGATGCCGCGGCCTAGGGCGCTTCCGGTCGCGGTCGCATCGATCCAGCCGACGGTGTAGGTGGCGGTCGAGGCGTCGAGCAGGGCGATATGCTGATCCCAATTGTCCGCGCGGCGTTCGGTGACGACCATCACGTCACCCTTGCAGGCCATCAGGCGCAGGCGGGCGGACAGGATGACCCCGGTCTGGCCCAGTCCCCCGGCCGTGGCGCGGAAGAGCGCGGGCGTCTTTTCGGGCGTGACTTCGCGGATGCCCTTGGCGGTGCGCAGGGTGAGCGAGATGACATGTTCGCAGAAAGACCCCGCATGATGGTGGTTCTTGCCATGAACATCTTGCGCGATGCAGCCGCCCACCGTGGCAAAGCCGGTGCCGGGCATGACCGCCGGAAGCCAGCCGCGCGGCGCGAAGGCGCTCGCAATCTCGCCAATGCGGGCACCCGCTTCGACATCGAGAATGCCGGTGGCGGGGTCGAAGGCCAGCATCCGGTCGAGGCGCGTCATGTCGATGGCGCGGCCCTGGCCATTGAGGGCCGCATCGCCATAGGAACGGCGGTTGCCGATGGCAGGGATCAGGCCATCGGAAAGAAGCTGGTCGAGCGCGGACTGGCGTTCGGGTCGGGCGAGTTCGCCGCTGGCAGCCAATGCCCGGCCCCAGCCGGTGTAGGTGGCACTTTTCCAGATCATGTCTTTCCCCCGTGCGGCTGCCGCTCCGCGAAGGGAAAGGCGACCATGCCGATCAGAACGGCAAACCAAAGTGTTGTGAAGCGGATAAGGACGGTGGCGGCAAGCGATGTCTCCAGCGCCACCCCATCGAGTGTCAGAAGGGCCACCATCGCGGCTTCGGCGCCGCCCAGCCCGCCGGGCGCGCCGGTCAGGCCACCCGCAAGCGTGGCGAAGATGAAGATGGCGAGCGCGCGGGCGAATGAGATGTCGGCGCCGAACCAGTCCAGAAGCAGATGGAACGCATAGCCTTCGGCGGCCCAGCCCGCCATGCCGAGCGCGAGCGCAGGCCCAAGCACATGGCCCTTTGCGAACCTGTCGAGCGACAGCGCCGCCCGGCGCAGGCGGGCCATCAGGCGGGGCAGGCGACGTCCGGTCAGGTGATGGGCAAGTTGAATGAGCGTGGCAAGAAGCTGGGGGTGGGTGGCGGCGAAAGCCGCACCGAGCGCGAGGAGCGCCACGGGCAGACCGCCGCGGATCGTTGCCGAAAGCGCAAGGCAGAGCGACAGGAGAATGGCAAGCGCGGCAAGGTCGGAGGCGCGGTCGGCCAGCGCCGCGGGGGCCGCGCGTTCAAGCGGCGCCCCTATGTCCCGCGCGAGCCAGCGCACCCGCACCAGTTCGCCGATCTTGCCCGGCGTCACGCTCATCGCGAAACCGCCGAGATAATGCAAGATATTGCGCCGGACGGGCAGGCTGAAGCCGAGGCTGGAGACAAAGAGATGCCAGCGGAGCGCCCGGAGCGCATAATTCAGGAGTGACAGCAGCAGGAGCGCAGCAATCTGGAGCGCGCCAAGGCTTGCGAGCCTGGCGCCGATATCGGCCCAATCCGTCGCCCGGCTGATCCCGTAAAGCCCGGCGGCGGCGAGAACCGCAAGCGCGCCGACGATCCACAGATCGCGCTTGGTGCGCGTGCGGATCGCAGGGCGGGGAGTAGGAAGGTCTGCACTCATCATTGCCAAGGCAACTAGAGACAGATTTGGGCATGATTATGGAGTTGTTTCGGAATTTCCGACAATCGCTGCCCAATTTCGCACCGGGCGGTGGTGGACGGACGTGGATTGATTTGTCGTCCCGGCTGGGCCGGGCCGGTCAGTTTTGATTTGTCGTCCCGGCTTTGCCGGGCCGACCGGTGTGGGGGAGGCGCTGCCTCCCCCACACCCCCACCGGGATGTTTATCGACAGAAAATGAGGTCAGTTGACGATTGTGGCCTCGGTCGCGGCGCGGAGGTCCGCCTCGCTTACCCCGTCGGCGCATTCGACGATTTTCAATCCGCCGGGAACCACATCGAGGACACCGAGGTTGGTGATGATACGGTTGACCACGCCCTTGCCGGTCAGGGGCAGGGTGCAGGATTTCAGGACCTTCGATTCCCCGTGTTTGGACGTATGGTCCATCACGACGACGACGCGGCCGACGCCCGCGACCAGATCCATCGCGCCGCCCATGCCCTTGACGAGTTTGCCGGGGATCATCCAGTTGGCGAGATCGCCGTTTTCGGCCACTTCCATCGCGCCGAGGATCGCCATGGCGATCTTGCCGCCGCGGATCATCGCGAAGCTTTGGGCGCTGTCGAAATAGGCAGTCTGCGGCAGTTCGGTGATCGTCTGCTTGCCGGCGTTGATCAGGTCAGCATCTTCCTCGCCTTCGAACGGGAAAGGGCCCATGCCCAGCATGCCGTTTTCCGATTGCAGCGTCACCTCGATCCCTTCGGGGATATAGTTCGACACCAAGGTCGGAATGCCGATGCCCAAATTCACATACCAGCCGTCCTGGAGTTCTTGGGCGGCGCGGGCCGCCATCTGGTTGCGATCCCACATCACGCGGTCTCCTTCTTGCGGGTGGTGCGGTTTTCGATGCGTTTTTCGTGGGTACCCTGGATCAGCCGGGTCACGTAGATGCCGGGCACATGGATCATGTCGGGCTCGAGCGAACCGAGGGGCACGATCTCCTCGACCTCGGCGACGCAGACACGCCCACAGGTGGCGGCGGGCGGGTTGAAATTGCGCGCGGTCTTGCGGAAGACGAGGTTACCCGAGGGATCGGCCTTCCACGCCTTGACGATGGAAAGGTCGGCCACGATGCCGCGCTCCAGAATATAATCCTGACCGTCGAAGTTTTTCACTTCCTTGCCGTCGGCAATCACGGTGCCAACACCAGTCTTGGTGTAAAAACCGGGAATGCCCGCGCCACCGGCCCGCATCCGTTCGGCCAGCGTGCCTTGCGGGTTGAACTCCAGTTCCAGCTCGCCGCTCAGATACTGGCGCATGAATTCGGCATTCTCGCCCACGTAGGAGGAGATCATCTTCTTGACCTGCCGGGTCGCCAGAAGCTGACCGAGGCCGAAGCCATCCACGCCCGCATTGTTGGAGGCGATGGTCAGATCCTTGGTGCCCGCATCGCGGATCGCGGCGATCAGGAGTTCAGGGATGCCGCACAGGCCGAACCCGCCCGAGGCGATGAACATGCCGTCAAAAAGAAGCCCATCGAGTGCGCTTGCCGCATCCGGGTAGATTTTCTGCGCCAAGGTGATCCTCCTGACAGTGGGGTGGACAGTTTGTCGGTGCGAACGTGACGGATTGCCGGACGCTCTGCCATCCGTAAGAATACGTAGAGAGATACGTATGTCCGGGGGGATCGGATGCCGAAGGGTTTGGTGCCAGTTGCACTTGCGCGTGATTATGAACGGCTTGCCTTCCTGCATGCGCCCGATGCGACGCTGATCCTGGGCGACAGGGTGATTTTGCGCGCCAGCCTGCGGGTGGAAAGCGTTTTCGGCTGGACGCCGGGCGAGCTGGAGGGGCAGTCGATCCGCATGCTCTATCCCGGTCAGAGCGACTATGAGGTGATCGGCGAACGCGCCCGCAAGGCCTTGCAGGCGCAGGCGGTCTGCCATGACGAGCGGTTCATGCGCCGCAAGGACGGGCAGGTGGTGTGGATGGAAGGGTGTGGTGCCGCGCTCGACCGCAAGGACCCGCAGCGGCTCGCGATCTGGACGTACCGTCCTGCGGACCGGGGGGCGAGCCAGCCCGGCCCGCTGACGGTCGCGGAAAAGCGCATTGCGCGCTATCTGGTCAACGGGTTCACCAGCAAGGAAATCGCACTGGCGCTTTCTTGTTCGCACCGCACGGTCGAAGTGCATCGGGCCAATATGATCCGCAAGATGCAGGTCAGGAACAGTTTCGAACTGGTCCGCAAGCTGCTGATCGCGCCCGAGAAGTAAGGACAGGCGGCGGGGCCGTTGGCCGCGCCGATCAGGCCGCGCCCGCTTTGGCGGCTTTTGCCGGTTTGGCCTTGGCCTTTGCCGCCGCTTTCGGCTTGGCCTTCGCTGGCGCGCGCGTCTTGGCCTTGCCCTTGCCGCCCTTGGCCGCCTTTTCGTTGGCCCATTCGACGGCCTGTTCGAAGGTCACGCTTTCGGGGTCGGTGCCCTTCGGCAGGGTGGCAAAGACCTTGCCCCATTTCACGTAAGGGCCGTAACGGCCCGCCATGACCTGCATCGGACCGCCATCGGGATGATCGCCGAGTTCCTTCAACGGTGCGGCGGCAGCGGCGGTGCCGCGCCCGCCTCGAACGGCCTTTTGTGCCAGGACTTCCACGGCGCGGTTCATGCCGATGGTGAAGACCTCTTCCACGTCCGGGATATTGGCGTAGGTCGTATTGTGTTTGACATAGGGGCCGTAGCGGCCGATCCCGGCCTCGACCAGCGCGCCATCTTCGGGATGCGGTCCGATCGGGCGGGGAAGGCCGAGAAGGTCGAGCGCGCGTTCAAGCGTCAGGCTGTCGGCGGCCCAGCCCTTGGGCAGGCTGGCGCGGTCGGGTTTGGGTTGCGCCTCTGTTGCCTCGCCGCGCTGGACATAGGGGCCGAAGCGCCCGGCGCGCACGGTGATCGGGTTGCCGTCCTGATCCTGGCCAAGCACCTTTCCATCCGCGCCTGCCGCGCCGTCTTCGCCGTTCGGGGCCGAGATCGGGCGGGTGTAGCGGCATTCGGGATAGTTCGAACAGCCGATGAAGGCCCCGCCGGAGCGGGCGGTTTTCAGGTTCAGCCGCCCTTTGCCGCAGGTCGGGCACAGGCGCGGGTCGGCCCCGTCGGCACGCGCGGGATAAAGATGCGGCGCCAGAAATTCGTCGATCTTTTCCAGAACCTCGCTGATCCTGAGATCAGCGGTTTCGGCGATGGCGGCGGTGAAGTCGCGCCAGAACCGCGCAAGGACATCCTTGTAATCGCGCTCGCCGGCCGAGATCTCATCAAGCTCGTTTTCCAGATCGGCGGTGAAGTCATATTCGACATAGCGGCGGAAGAAGTTGGTCAGGAAGGCGGTGACCAGACGGCCCTTGTCCTCGGGGATCAGGCGGTTCTTTTCCTTGCGCACATATTCACGATCCTGGATCGTGGTGACGACCGAGGCATAGGTGGACGGACGGCCGATCCCCAGCTCCTCCATCCGTTTCACGAGCGTGGCTTCGGTATAGCGGGCCGGGGGCTGGGTGAAATGCTGCTCGGGCGTGACGGACTGTTTTTCAGCCGTTTCGCCCTGCATGATCTGGGGCAGGCGGGCGCTGTCTTCGTCTTCCTCGTCGTCGCGGCCCTGATCATAGACCTTGAGAAACCCGTCGAAGAGCACCACCTGACCCGTGGCGCGCAGTTCGACCTCGCCATCGGAGCTGCCCACATCGACCGTGGTGCGTTCCAGCCGCGCGGCGGCCATCTGGCTGGCGATGGTGCGCTTCCAGATCAGGTCGTAAAGCTTGCGCTGATCCTCCTCGACCCGCAATTTATCGGGCGACATCGACATGTCGGTCGGGCGGATACATTCATGCGCTTCTTGCGCGTTCTTGGCCTTGTTCTTGTACATGCGCGGGCTGTCAGGCACGTAGTCCGCCCCGAAACGGCGCTTGATTTCGTCGCGCGCGGCCATCACCGCTTCGGGCGCCATGTCGATGCCGTCGGTCCGCATGTAGGTGATGTGGCCCGCCTCATAAAGCCGCTGGGCGGCGGACATGCAGGCTTTCGCGCCCATGCCGAACTTGCGGCTGGCTTCTTGTTGCAGGGTCGAGGTCATGAAAGGCGCATAAGGATTGCGGGCGGCCGGTTTGGCCTCCACCCGCTTCACGCTCAGCGCACGCGAGGTGACGGCTTGCGCCGCGAGTTCCGCAGCCGTGGCATTGGCAAGGTCGAACTTGTCGAGCTTCTTGCCGCCCAGAACGGTCAGCCGGGCCTCATACTCCTGCCCGCGCGGGGTCTTCAGGATCGCGGCGATAGTCCAGTATTCGCGGGCGCGGAAGGCCTCGATCTCCAGTTCGCGTTCCACGATCAGGCGCAGGCAGACCGATTGCACACGGCCCGCCGATTTCGCGCCGGGAAGCTTGCGCCACAGAACCGGCGACAGGTTGAACCCCACCAGATAGTCGAGCGCACGGCGGGCCAGATAGGCCTCCACCAGTTCCATATCCACATCGCGCGGATTGGCCATGGCTTCGGTGACGGCCGATTTGGTGATGGCGTTGAAGGTCACGCGCCGCACCGTCTTGCCCTTTTTCAGGGACGAGGCCAGTGCCTCCTTCAGGTGCCAGGAAATCGCCTCGCCCTCGCGATCGGGGTCGGTGGCGAGGATCAGCGTATCGTCGGTCTTCAACGCTTCGGCGATGGCGCGGACATGCTTGCGCGAGTCGGCGGCAATCTCCCATGTCATGCCGAATCCGTCGTCGGGGTTCACCGATCCGTCCTTGGGCGGCAGATCGCGCACATGGCCGTAAGAGGCCAGAACGGTGTAGTCCGATCCAAGATATTTGTTGATTGTCTTGGCCTTGGCGGGGGATTCGACGACGACAACGGCCATGACTTCCTCGGGGTAAGCGCTTTTCAATATGGGCGCGGAACATGGGGGGCAAGGGTAGGGCTTGTCAATGGCAGGCGCGGATCGCCACGGCAGAGCGAGCCGGGGCAACCAGAATGTAGGGCATTTGAGATCACGGCTGGCAGGCGCATTTTTCAAGCAATCGGTCGGTGAGGAGGCACGTTTTGCCTTCGGCGGGATTTGATCGCGGATCTTGGACAGCGGTCGCGCCGGATCGGGCCAGAGGTGCGCGCGCCGAAAGATCAGCATGCCGCCTGGACGACCGATGATTTGTTGAGTTCTGATTTCAATACTGCCGAAAGTGTGGGGGACCGGTGTAAAATTGCCGGATGCGCGCTTCCGTCTGACATTCTCGACTGATCGACATTTTGTCCGCGCAGGACTGATCCTCACCCCGCCAGCGACAAAAGCCCGCCAGGGGCGCGCAGGATGCGTCCTTCAAGCTCAAGCGTCAGGAGTTCTGGCGCCGCCTGCTGCGGGCTGAGAGAGAGATCGCGCAGAAGCTGATCTTCCGCCAGGGGACTGGGGCCGAGCCGGTCGAGGATCGCCCGGTGGAGGGCGGACTGGTCGCGCCAGTCGCGTTCGGGCGCCGCGCCGCCCGTGGGAGGCGGGGCGGGGGGGGGGGCGG
>Ga0073904_10003645_pt1 | contig 11564 bp, 9 predicted proteins | sample KloWWTrecipitate_FD_66668 | JGI IMG/M metagenome (GOLD analysis project Ga0073904, IMG submission 66668) | Active sludge microbial communities from Klosterneuburg, Austria, studying microevolution and ecology of nitrifiers - Klosterneuburg... | ecosystem: Engineered > WWTP > Aerobic digester >... | reverse complement strand
CCGGCGCCGATCTCGACGCCCTTGACGGCGTTGATGCCCATCATCGCGTGGGCGATGTCGGCGTCGAGCTTGTCGAACAGCGGCTCGCCCCACCCCACCGGCACGCCGTGGGCTGCCACATCGATGCGCGCCCCGCACGAATCGCCGGCCTTGCGCAGTTCGTCCATGTAGTCCTCGAGCCGGGCGATGTCGCTGGCGTTGGCGGCGAAGAACGGGTTGTTCGGCACGTGGTCGAGCGACTCGAACGGGATCGCAATGTCGCCGAGCTGCGACATGTGCCCGCTGAACGTGATGCCGTGGTGCTCGCGCAGCCACTTCTTCGCGACGGCGCCGGCGCCGACCATCGGCGCCGTCATGCGGGCCGACGAGCGGCCGCCACCGCGCGGATCGCGAATGCCGTACTTCTGCCAGTAGGTGTAGTCGGCATGGCCGGGGCGGAACGTCTGCAGGATGTTGCCGTAGTCCTTGCTGCGCTGGTCGGTGTTGCGGATCAGCAGGCAGATCGGCGTGCCGGTGGTCCGGCCCTCGTACACCCCGGACAGGATCTCGACCGCATCGGGCTCGTTGCGCTGGGTGACGTGACGGCTGGTGCCGGGACGCCGGCGGTCGAGCTCGGGCTGGATGTCGGCCTCGGAAAGCACCATTCCGGGCGGGCAGCCGTCGATCACGCAACCGATGGCCGGGCCGTGCGACTCGCCGAAGTTGGTGACGCAGAACAGATGACCGAGGGTGCTGCCGGACATGGCGACGGGCTTTCGATGAAGGCGATGGGAGACGGCGGAGCGACAGGCCCGCCGGGCAAGGACGCAAGCATAGCGGGCAGAAAAACACCGCCTGGCGGCGGTGTCCGGACCGGCGGCGCCACAGGCCGCAGGCAGCAACGCGTCAGGTCGCGGGCGACCCGCCCGCCTCGGCTGCCGCAGGCGCCGTGTCTTCGGCCGGCCAGTCGCGGATGTAGGCCTTGAGCATGCGGTTCTCGAAGTCCTGCGTGTCGACCACGGCCTTGGCCACGTCGTAGAACGAGATCACGCCCATCAGCGTGCGCTGCGTCATCACCGGCAGGTAGCGGGCGTGGCGGCCGAGCATCATGCGGCGCACTTCGTCCATGTCGGTGTCGGGCGTGCAGGTCAGCGGGCTGTCGTCCATGACCGTGCGAACGATCAGCGAGCCGACCATGCCGCCGTTGCGGACGACGGCCTGGATCACTTCGCGAAAGGTCAGCATGCCGACGAGGTCGCCGTGATCCATGACGACCAGCGAGCCGATGTCCTTCTCGGCCATCGTCTTGATGGCATCCGACAGCGCGATGTCGGAACTCACGGTGAAGAGCGTGCCGCCCTTCTTGGCGGTCAATATCTGGGAAACCTTCATGTCGTTCTCCTCGCGGGAGTCGTAAACGTCGTCAATATAGGCGCAAATACCCCCTGGCGACAGGCTCCGGTACCAGGAACGCGCCTGGAAATCGACCATGAGCAAGGTCCCGCAAGCCATCGGTTCAGCCGTTGCGAGGTGCCCGCCCATGCCCTGACCGCTGCGACTCGAACCCACGCCTCTGCTCGCACCGCCAGTCGCAAGACGACGCCAGGCACCGGCACCCCGCCTTAAGAAAAATGAAGACCACTCCGATAAGCGGGGCAATTGCGCCGCTTTGCAAGCGCGCGTCCGCCATGAGCATGGCTTACCCGGACTGTCGGAAGATGAAACTGAAATCGCTGAACTGGTCGATATTCCTGCTGGGCGCCATCGGTGTGCTCGCGTCGCTGCTGGTGGCCGCCGAGGGCGGCTGGATGCAGTCCCGGATGGGACGCAACTCGACCGAGGTCTTTGTCGCCAAGGATGTGGTGGCCGACATCCTGCCGCCGCCGCTGTACCTGATCGAGTTGCGGCTGGTCCTGTCGCAGGGCGTCGAGGGTTCGATGGATGCCGCAGAGACCAGGAAGCAGTTCGACAGGCTGGTCTCCGAGTACGGGCAACGCGTCGACTACTGGCGCAAGACGCCTCCGCTCGGACTCGAAGGTGCGTTGCTCGGGCGGCAGCACGAAGCCGGACAGAAGTTCATCGCGGCAGCGAGGGCGCAAGTCGTCGACCCGTTGCTGGCGGGCGATGCGGCCGCGGCACGCAAGGGACTCGCGGATGTGCATGCGATCTACCTGGAGCACCGGGCCGGTGTCGACGAGACCGTCGCGCTCGGCAGCAAGTTGGCCGAGACGTCGATGGCGCAGTTCGAGGCCACCCGCAGCCTGTCGACCGTCGTCGCCATCTCGATCTCGATCGGCGCCATCGTCCTGGTGCTGCTGTTCTACCGGATCGTCCTGCGCAGCATCCAGCAGCCGCTCGAGAGCTGCACCCGGCTGGCCAGCAGGATCGCAGCCGGTGACCTGGCCGCGAGCGAGCCGGTCGATGCGGATCGCAGCGACACGATCGGCGCCTTGCAGAAGGCCCACCACGAGATGCAGACCCGACTGGCTCAGGTGGTGAGCCATGTACGGCAGAACTCGGAAAGCGTGGCGGCCGCCAGCTCGCAGATCGCCCAGGGCAACCAGGACCTGAGTCAGCGCACCGAGGAGCAGGCCAGTTCGCTGCAGCAGACCACCGCGTCGATGGCAGACCTCAACACCCGGATCCAGCAGAACTCCGACAGCGCCCGGCAGGCAAACCAGCTTGCGATGAGCGCCTCGACGGTGGCCGTCCAGGGCGGCGAGGTGGTCGGCCAGGTGGTCACCACGATGAAGAGCATCAACGACTCCAGCCAGCGGATCTCCGACATCATCGGCGTGATCGACAGCATCGCCTTCCAGACCAACATCCTGGCGCTGAACGCTGCCGTCGAAGCCGCACGTGCCGGAGAGCAGGGCCGCGGATTCGCGGTCGTGGCCAGCGAAGTGCGCAGCCTCGCGGGCCGCAGCGGCGCCGCGGCGCGCGAGATCAAGGATCTGATCAACGCCAGCGTCGCGCGCGTCGATGAAGGCACCGCGCTGGTCGACCAGGCCGGCGCGACCATGCAGGAGGTGGTGAACTCGATCCGGCGCGTGACCGACATCATGGGCGAGATCAACGCAGCCTCGGTCGAGCAGAGCCGCGGAGCTGCCCAGGTGGGTCAGGCGGTGAGCCTGATCGACCAGGCCACGCAGCAGAACGCCGCCCTGGTCGAGGAAAGCGCCGCGGCCGCCGAATCACTGAAGGACCAGGCGCGCCAGCTCGTTCAATCGGTGGCGGTGTTCCGGCTCGCCCACTGAGCGGACCGATGGCGCAGTACTGACCCGGTCCGCAGCAACGGCGGGATCAGGCCGCGTGCGCCGGAGAACCTGACTCGGCGGCTGCACCGGGCCCCTGCGGGGGCTGCGGCTCGGCGATCAGGTCTTGCACAGTCATCTCGTCGAAGCGTGCGTGACGCCAGAACGCCGCGAGCGGCTCGGAGGGGTCGAGCAACGTCGATGCAAGCAGCGGCTGAGCTGCGGTCTCGGCGGGTTCGCACAACAGCACGTGGCGCGCACCACCGGGCTCGTCGAGGCGGCCGACCCAGTCGATGTGCACCAGCGCGTCAAGGATGGGCTCGACCTGCAGCGGGTCGGTGTTCAGCGCGTTGGCGATCTGGTGCACGCTCAAGCCCCTGTCGTCCGACTGCCGGGCTCGCGCCAGGCCGCGCAGAACCGAGACCGCCAATTCGAACCGGTAGCCCGGCAGGTGGCTGCGCTGCACGACTCGGTGCTGAATGGTGGGCGCATAGGCAGCGATCACTGCACCCAGCAGCACGATGACCCAGCCCAGGTAGATCCAGATCAGGAAGATGGGCACCGTGGCGAAGGCGCCGTAGATCGTCGAATAGGCGGGGGTCTGGATCAGGTACCAGCCCAGGGCGCGCTTGGCGAGTTCGAATCCGACGGCGACGAACAGACCACCGGCCAGCGCGTGCCGCCAGAACACGTGCGTGTTGGGGATGTAATAGAAGAGCGCGCTCATGCCGAGCGCCTGCAGGCTGAACTCGACGATCTGCAGCATCGCGCTGACCCCGCCGGGCAGGCTGCCGACGAACCCGCGAGATGCGGAAATCGCATACGAGGTGAACGTGAGGCTGAAGCCGAGCAGCAACGGACCGAGCGTCGCCGCAGCCCAGTACACCAGCACGCGCTGCGCGATCGGGCGTGAGTCGCGCACGCGCCAGATCGAGTTGAGGGTGCGGTCGATCGTCAGCATCAGTGCCAGCGCGGTGACCACCAGCACCACCAGCCCGACGGCACCCAGGCGCTTGGCCTTGCCAGCAAACTGCGTCAGGGCGCCCAGCACCGGCTTGGCGATGGCGTCCGGAACCAGCGCCTGCAGAAAGTACTTTTCAAGCGAGCCCTGGAAGCTCGAGAACATCGGGAACGCCGAGAACACCGCGAGCATCACGGTGAGCAATGGCACCAGCGAGATCAGCGTGGTGAAGGCCAGGCTGCTGGCCGTGAGGCCGAGGCGATCCTCGCGAAAGCGCTGACGCAGCGTGTGGACGGTGTCGAGCCACGGCCAGGTCTGCAGAGTGACCAACCAGAGCGCCACCTGCTGGCGCACGGTGTCGGCGACCGTGGCCTTGAGCTTCGGGGAGGACTCCATCGCTGGCTATGATGCCATCGATGAGCCTGCCTCCCTCCCCTCCACCGCCCGCCACGCCTGCCACCTCACCGCAAGCGAGGCCCGACGCAGAAGATGCCGGCACGACGCCGATGCCGCCGGTGGTCGCGTGGAGCCGCGCAGTGGCGGTCGGCAGCCTGCTCGGGTTGATCGTGCTGGGCCTCGCCTGGGAACTGGTGCTGGCGCCCACCGGCAACCGCACGCTGGCGCTCAAGGTGCTGCCGTTGGCGATCCCGCTGACGGGCCTGCTGAAGAACCGCATGTACACCTATCGCTGGGTCAGCCTCGTGATCTGGCTGTACTTCATCGAGGGCGTGATACGCGCTTCAGGCGACCGGGGCCTGAGTGCGTGGCTGGCCGGTGGCGAGGTGCTGCTGTGCGTGGTGTTGTTCGCGGCCTGCGCGGTTCATGTGCGCTGGAGGCTGTACCGGGCGCACGCGCTCGCTGCGGTCGAGCCCGGCGCACCGACCGCCTGACCATTCGACACGGCAGCGACAACGCGGTGGCGACATGGCGCTGATCGACGAGCTGAACTCTGCCGTCGGTGCTGCGCAGGTGCTGACCGAAGGCGATCTGTCGGCGTGGGAAATCGACTGGCGCAGGCGCTACCGCGGACGGGCACTGGCGATCGTTCGCCCTGCCGACACGCTCGAGGTGGCCGCAGTGGTTCGAGCCTGTGCGCGACATGGCGCCAGCATCGTCACGCAGGGCGGCAACACCAGCCTGGTTGGTGGCTCGGTGCCCGATGCCAGCGGAACGCAGGTCGTGCTGAGCCTGAAACGCATGGCATGCATCCGGCACATCGACGAACCCAACCTGACGATGACGGTGGAAGCGGGCTGCGTGCTGGAGCAGGCGCAGGCGGCCGCTGCAGACCGCGCCCTGCTCTATCCGCTGAGCCTGGCCGCCGAGGGCAGCTGCACCGTCGGCGGCACGCTGGCCACCAATGCCGGCGGCACGCAGGTGCTGCGCTACGGCAACGCACGCGAGCTGTGCCTGGGGCTCGAGGTGGTGACGCCGGCCGGCGATATCTGGAATGGCCTGTCGGGGCTGCGCAAGGACAACACGGGCTACGACCTGCGCGACCTGTACATCGGCAGCGAAGGCACGCTGGGTGTGATCACCGCGGCCACCCTGAAGCTCTACCCACAGCCTGCCGCCGTGACCACCGCGATGGCATCCCTGTCCACGCTGGAGGCTGCTGTGCGCCTGCTCGACATGGCGCGCTCGCGGCTGGACGCCGGGCTGACCGGCTTCGAGGTGATGAACGAAACAGCCCTCGACCTGGTCCGCAGGCATTTCCCGCAAGCGTCGCAACCGCTGCCGCGAGCGTCGTGGACGGTGCTGCTGGAACAGTCGGACACCGAGAGCGAGATCCATGCACGCGTGCGATTCGAATCGCTGCTGGAGGCTGCATTGCGCGACGGATGCATCACCGACGCGGCGGTGGCCGGCAACCTGGAGCAGGCGGCAGCCATGTGGCGACTGCGCGAACTCATCCCGCTGGCGCAGGCCGAGGAAGGACTCAACATCAAGCACGACATCTCGCTCCCGGTGTCGCGCATCCCCGACTTCGTGAAACACACCGATGCGGTGCTGGAGACGACCTGGCCGGGCACGCGGATCGTCGACTTCGGTCACCTCGGCGATGGCAACCTGCACTACAACGTGCAGGCGCCGCCGGGCGTGGCAGCAGCGGACTTCCTGCGAGCCAACGAGACGGCGGTGAATGAGCGGGTCTACAACGCGGTCATGGCACACGGCGGATCGATCTCGGCCGAACACGGCATCGGCGTTCTCAAGCGCGATACGCTGGCCGCCTACAAGTCACCGGTGGCACTTCAGTTGATGCGGGCGATCAAGCTCGCCCTGGACCCGCTGGGCACGATGAATCCGGGACGCGTCCTCTGAACCGGAGCGCGGCGCGCTACTGCACCGTTCCCTTGATTGCCGTGGGCATCGGCAGCGCCATCACCTCGATGCCCTCGTCGTGCAGAGCACGAGCCTCGTCGGAAGTGGCCTGCCCGCGTATCGGACGCTCGTCGGCCTCACCGTAATGCATGCGGCGGGCCTCTTCGGCGAATTGCGTGCCGACGTCGTCGGTGTGTTTCATGACGTGCTGCACCGCTCGCAACCAAGCAGACTGAAGCATGAACTGGTCGGGCTGCGCTTCGGCAGTCGGTGTACCGGCAGCGGCAGGTTCGGTGACCGAACCCGGGCGTGGTTGGGCCTGGCGCGGCTTCACGGGCTGGGTGTGCGCCTCGGCACGTGAGGTCGATGTCAGGACGTGTGGCGCCGACGGCAGGCGCTGCACGGTCGTGTCGCCGCACATCGGGCACTCGATGAGAGCCCGCTCGGTCTGGCTGCGGTAGTCGTCCTCGGACGCGAACCAGCCCTCGAAGCGATGGTCTGACGGGCAGCGCAGGTTCAGAACCTTCATGCCTCGATTATCGCGGGGCCACCGGATTTCATGCCGAGCGGGTTCACCACAACCACACGAAGCCTGGCTTCATGTGGCTCGGGACGCGTCGACCGGAATGGCAGCGGCAGCTTCCTGGCTCATCCACGTCAGGCCCCAGCGGCCCTCGCGCCAGTGCCGCAACCACAGCAGGCCAACCAGCGTCTTGACATCGGTCAGGGTGCCCAGGCGAGCTGCCTCCTCCAGCTCCTCGAGCGTGGCCGTGGCCACGTCGAGAAACTCGCCCTCGTCGAGCTTCGTTGCACCGGCAGTCAGCCCGCGGGCGAACCAGATTTCTATGCCTTCTGTCGAGTAGGCGATGGCGTTGTGCGTCAGGCCGGCACGCGCCCATTCGGTGGCGCGGTAGCCAGTTTCCTCGGCCAGTTCGCGAACGGCACAGACGATCGGTGCCTCACCGGCTTCCAGCTTGCCGGCCGGGAATTCGAGCATCACCTGCGCCACGGGATAGCGGAACTGGCGCTCGATGACGAGCCGACCATCGTCGAGGATCGGCACGATCATCACCGCGCCCGGATGAACGATGTATTCGCGCGACGCAGTGGCACCGTTGGGCAAACGGACGACATCACGCCGGACATCGAGGAAATGGCCGAGGTAGACCTGCTCCGACTCGATGCACTCTTCGCGAAGGTGGGCGTCCGGCTCGCTCACCGGCGCAGCCTCACGTGCTCAGGGCCTTGCCGATGGCGTTGACGCACAGTGCCATCAGGCCGCCAGGGAGCAGGCCAAACAGCAGCACGGCTGCACCGTTGATCGACAGCAGAGCTCGTACTTCACCCGAAGCCACGATCGGAGCGGTTTCGGCAGGCTCATCGAAGTACATGACCTTGACCAGGCGAAGGTAGTAGAACGCGCCGATCAGCGAGAACACCACCGCGGCCACCGCCAGCACGATGTACCCGTAGACATTGGTCGAAACGATCGCCTGCAGCACGCTGAACTTGGCATAGAAGCCCACCGTCGGTGGCACACCGGCCAGCGAGAACATGAAGATCGCCATGACGCCCGCGTACCAGGGGCTGCGCTTGGACAGGCCCTTCAGGTCATCGATGTTCTCGGATTCGAAGCCCTGACGGGACAGCAGCATGATGACACCGAAGGTACCCAGTGTCGTCAAGACATAGGTCACCATGTAGAACATCGCCGAGCTGTAGCCGTTGGCAGCCGAGAGCGTGTTGGTGCCGATCACGGTCGGCGTCAGTCCCAGCAGCATGAAACCCATGTTCGCGATGGTCGAGTAGGCCAGCATGCGCTTCAGGTTGCGCTGCGCGATGGCAGCCAGGTTGCCGATGGCCATCGAACCGACGGCCAGAACGATCAGCATCTGCTGCCAATGCTCGGCGACACCGGACATGCCCTCGACCAGCAGCCGGATCGTGATCGCGAATGCAGCCAGCTTGGGCGCCCCGCCGATCAGCAGCGTGATCGCCGTCGGCGCACCCTGGTAGACGTCAGGCACCCACATGTGGAAGGGAACGGCGCCCAGCTTGAATGCCAGTCCGGCCACGATGAAGACCACACCGAAGATCAGCACCGCCTTGTTGATCTGGCCGGTACCGATGGCCTTGAAGACCTCGCCGATGTCCAGGGATCCGGTGGCTCCGTACATCATGGACATGCCGTAGAGCAGGAATCCGCTGGCCAGCGCGCCAAGCACGAAGTACTTCATGGCGGCCTCGGTCGCGTTCAGGCTGTCGCGTCGCATCGCCGTCAGCGCATAAAGCGACAGGCTCATCAACTCGAGCCCGAGGTAGACCACCAGGAAGTTGTTTGCAGACACCATCACGCAGATGCCGAGCAGCGAGAACATGCTGAGCGTGAAAAGCTCGCCCTTCAGCATTTCGCGCCCGTCGGCATAGGGACGAGCGTAGGCCAGCGAGATCATCACCGCGACAGTGGCGAAGAAGGCCAGCACATTGCCCATCGGGTCTCCGACCACCATCTGCTGCATCGCGTAGACCGAGAGTCCGGCGTCGTACTGGTACAGGAACAGCAATGCGACGATCGCCAGCGAGCCCTGGGTGAGCCGGTAGGTGAGGACGCGTTTGGGATCGGTGACCCACAGGTCGACGAGCGCCACGACGCAGGTCGCCAGGAGCAGGAAGATTTCGGGGTAGACGGCAAGCCAGTTCATGTCGTTCATCAGTTCAGCTTCGACACGGCCACGTGCTTCAGCAGTTCAGTCACCGACACATGCATCACATCGGTGAACGGCTTCGGGTAGAGACCCATCCACAGCACGGCAACCGCCAGCACCGTCATGATCAGCATTTCACGGGAATTGAGATCGATCAGTTCGCGCACGTGGTGATTGGCAATCGGTCCGAAATACACCCGCTTCACCATCCACAGCGTGTAGGCAGCACCGAACACCAGCGCAGTGGCTGCCAGTGCACCAAGCCAGAAGTTCACCTGGACCGCCGCCAGGATGACCATCCACTCGCCGACGAAGCCGGCGGTCGCGGGCAAGCCGCAATTGGCCATCGCGAAGAACACGGCGAAGGCGGTGAACGTCGGCATCGTGTTGACGACTCCACCGTAGCTGGCAATTTCGCGGGAATGAACCCGGTCGTACAGGACGCCGATGCACAGGAACATGGCACCCGAGACGAATCCATGCGAAATCATCTGCACCAGCGCACCTGATACGCCGATCTCGTTGAACAGGAAGAAGCCCAGCGTGACGAAGCCCATGTGCGCGATGGACGAATAGGCGACGAGCTTCTTCATGTCCTGCTGAACCAGCGCCACGAGACCGATGTAGATCACCGCGATCAAGGAGATCGTGATGATGAACCAGGCCCACTCGTGAGAAGCATCGGGCGTGATCGGCAGCGAGAAGCGCAGGAATCCGTAGCCGCCGAGCTTCAGCATGATGGCGGCCAGAACCACCGAGCCTCCGGTCGGGGCCTCGACGTGTGCGTCGGGCAGCCAGGTGTGCACCGGCCACATCGGCACCTTGACGGCAAAGGCGGCGAAGAAGGCGAAGAACAGCAGCGTCTGCACAGACATCGACAGCGGCAGCTTGTACCAGGTCTGGAGGTCGAAACTGCCACCAGACTTGTAGTACAGGTACATCAGGGCGACCAGCATCAGCAGCGAGCCCGCCAGCGTGTAGAGGAAGAACTTGAACGCTGCGTAGACCCGCTTGGGACCGCCCCAGACGCCGATGATGATGTACATCGGAATCAGCGTGGCCTCGAAGAACACGTAGAACAGCAGGCCATCGAGGGCAGTGAACACGCCGATCATGATTCCCGAAAGGATCAGGAACGCGCCCATGTACTGGTTGACGCGCTCGGTGATGACTTCCCAGCCGGCGATCACGACGATCACGCTGATGAACGCGGTCAGCAGCACGAACCACACCGAGATGCCGTCGACACCCAGGTGATAACGCACGTTGAACCGATCGATCCAGGCCAGGTTCTCGACGAACTGCATGTCTGCAGTGCCGATGTCGAACCCTGTGATCAAGGGCACCGTCACGACGAACGACACGATCGACGCAATCAACGCGAACCAGCGTGCAGCGGCGATCTGCTCGTCGCGACCGATCGCGAGCAGCACCGCACCCGACAGAATTGGCAGCCAGATGGCCAGGCTCAGCAAACCCATGTTCTTCTTTTCTCCGTGCCCCGTACGTGTCAGGAGCGGGCTCAGCGCCCGATCAAGCTGCCCAGATAGGGCCACAACTGCCAGGTCATCAATCCCATCAGACCCAAGATCATCACCAGCGCATACCAGTAGAGGTAGCCTGTCTGCACCAGTCTCACCACTGACGCGAGACTGCCAACCGCCCGTGCCGAGCCGTTGACGATCGCACCGTCGATGAAGGCCACATCACCGCCTTTCCACAGGCCGCGGCCCAACAGCCGGGCGCCCGCAGCAAGCACATGCTCGTTGAACCAGTCCATGTAGTACTTGTTTTCCAGCACGGTCACGATGGGCGCGAAGATGCGGGCGCACGCGGCCGGAATCTCCGGCTTCAGGCAATAGAAGACGAATGCCACCACGACGCCGGACAGCGCAAGCCAGAACGGCAAGGTACCCAGGCCGTGCAGCGCCATCGCCATGGCGCCATGGAACTCACTGGCGAGCTCCTCCATCGCGGGATGGTGCTCGGCGTTGACGTAGATCGAATCCCTGAACAGGCCTCCAAACAGCATCGGAGCAATGGTGAAGTAGCCGATCAGCACAGATGGAATGGCCAGCAACACCAGAGGAAGCGTGACGACCCACGGGGACTCGTGCGGCGCGTGGCCGTGGCTGCCGTGATCATCTCCGTGCCCGTGGGACGTGGATGCCGACGAGTGAGCCGCAGCGTGACCTTGGGCTTCATCGTGTCCATGGGCGCCATGCTCGTCATGCGCATCGTGCGCGTCGTGCTCGCCTGGGAACGGCTTGTCGTGGAAGCGCTCCTTGCCGTGGAACACGATGAAGTACATCCGGAACGAATAGAACGCCGTCACGAACA
>Ga0073904_10003643_pt1 | contig 11568 bp, 9 predicted proteins | sample KloWWTrecipitate_FD_66668 | JGI IMG/M metagenome (GOLD analysis project Ga0073904, IMG submission 66668) | Active sludge microbial communities from Klosterneuburg, Austria, studying microevolution and ecology of nitrifiers - Klosterneuburg... | ecosystem: Engineered > WWTP > Aerobic digester >... | reverse complement strand
CTTCGGAAGTTTTTTTTTGATTCTCAAATAAGGTTGAATATAAAAGAGTTTACATATATAATTTTAATTTTTAATTTTAATCCGCTTAACAAAAGCCGGATCAAATCACTCAATCCGGCTAAAGATAAATATTTTTAAAAGTCTAAATTTACTTGAGCAATACCATACGTTTTATCTGTCTGAAGTTTTCGGTCTCTAGTTTATAAAAATAAACTCCGCTTGAAAGATTTGCTCCATTAAAGACTGTACTGTATGATCCCGCCTGCTTGACTTCATTTACAAGTGACCGGATCTCTCTGCCAGTCAGATCATATATTTTAATTTTCACAAATCCTTCCTTTGGAAGATCATATTTTATCACAGTGGATGGATTAAACGGATTTGGAAAATTTTGATGAAGCGAAAAGTCCTGCGGAATGTTTTCAGAATGACTTTCGAATTTATTGTCTTCAAAAATCACTGCGACATTAGAACTGTTTGGATTGTCTCCATTATCCTCTACATCATAAACAGGGTTAATATAGAAATTTCCGTCATCAAAAGAATTATCAGGTTCTAATTTTACATAAAAACTGTCTTCTCCGTTTGGGATATTTGTTATAAAAAATCCTCTGAGAAATTCCGTCTCTATAGAATCCTCTCCGTGTATTGTATCCTGAAATAATGTCCTGTGAAGAAGTCCCGTAGATTTGTTATAAAGATTTACTGTATAAGGTACGCTGCTGATTGATGAATAAGCGTTGTCTTTGATGTATGTAGCATTGCATCCTAATAGTAATGCCTGAGTTTCATTCAGTAAAAATGGATATGACTTAAGATTTTCATTGAATTCCACTCCTGTCAGAATCTGTTCATTTTCAGCTTGCTCTATTCCAAATGTTCCTCCTTCTACTTCACCGTTTGGTTCTTTGATTAAAATTGGTCCGAGCTTGAATGAATATTTTATTGTATCAAGATTAACCACACCATCTATATTATCCACATCATAGCTGTCTGAAGAAGTGATATTTGTAATTATAAAATTCTGCTTATCTACTTTTTGCAAAGAGTTTTGAGGTGAAAGCGTGAGAAGAGATAAGTTATTTCCAAAGTGTCCCGAATAAGAATTTTTCACAAGTCTTGAATCGGTTCCCGAAAAAGTATTCGGTTGACACAAATATCCGGGATAATCACTTACATTTACAACTTTCTTAAACTGACCGTTGCCTAAAGAATAATTTATAATGTATGACAAAGTAGAATTACTGCCTTCTATATCCGGCGTCTGCTGTACAGAATTGGAATTGTAAATTACATAATTACTCCAGCTTGTATTATTTATTCTCTGCACTTTCACAATAGGATATCTGCTGACAGGAACTAAGTCTGATCCGCCTCCTTCATATTCTACATATACATTGGCATTAAAACTTGCTGCGTAACTTACAACAGGTACATTATTCATTAATGAAATATCAGGTTTGAATCTGGAAGAATATCCGTCACCGGAAGAGACATCAATTGGTCCTTCCAAATCAAGTTTACGAATTGGCAAATTAAGTTGATATTCAAATGCAATATTTCTATATAATATCTGATTTCCCTTTCGATATGTAAAATTAATTTCTAAATAACCAAGGCTGCACTTTATTGAATCTATTGCAGAGAAATCAGAAATGTCACCGGAATCCAATGAAAATTCTGCATAATAATCTGTTCCTTTTCGGCAGGTGACCTGTAATTTATTTCCACCCGAATATGGACGTAAATGTGGAATTATAAAAAAATAAGTTAAAGGATTACCAAGATTATTTCCGGGATCCATAGCAAGGGCAAATATTTTGGGTTTTGAATTATAGCTTGGAGATGAATTAAATGAAGTAAATACATCAGAATAATTTGCATCCTCCCAGGCATCCCACATAAATACAGTATCTGAAGCAATATAATAATCTCTAACTGCTGTTTTGATCTCCGTCTTCTCAGTTGATGGGTTATATCTTTCCCAACATGCTGTCATATTTTTATTGACCGGATAACCGCCCGCTATTGTGCCATACCATTTTGTCTCATATAGATCAGGATTTTTATTTCCATCTGCAATAGCATGTGGTATACTAGAATTTATAATTTCTTCCTGTTTATAATTATTACCATTATTATAAGACTTAGTGTAAAATATTCCACCATTCATACTTTGATGAATTTGGTTTATAGCTCCCCAATTATCTTTTAGAACTTTGGTCTGACCAATATTTGAAATCGCTTCGCTTGATGTTGAAAGCTGTTTTGTTTTATAATAATTAGCAATAGTCGTTCCTGACATATCAAAGTAATAATGATTAGAGTCAGTATCATAATTTCCTGTCATATTACCATCACTCCATTTGTAAAATATTCTTTCATCACTTTGATTTGGGTTAATAATCAGAGATGAATTTAATTTGCTATTCCCTCCTCTCAGATATTGCTGTGACGGTGTATTGTAAGATACATTGTCAAAGCTGAATGAACCGGGAGTAGAAATATTGTCATAAAAAGTGGATAGGTTTGTTGAAAGTGTATGAGTAACTAAATTTCCAATCACATCAACTGTATAGATAATTTCATTAAATGCTGTTAGAGCATTTCTATTGGATTTAAGTGAACCTTGTGCAAAAGCATATATAACATTCCAATTAACCCCTGAATTGGTACTTTTATATAATTTATCATTTACATAAGAATACCCTGTTGTTGCATTAATGAAACTTAAACCGCCAATGTTAAAATGATCATTTGTTATTTTGTATTTATTTGTTGCTGAAAAATTATCATAACAAAAAGTCCCATTAAGTGTATCTAGAGCACCGTAGTTTTCAATTCCAATAATTCTATAATCAGTAAAACTTTCGGGCAAATATTGAACATTGGAAAATTGTGTTCCATAAATTCCTCCATCATATTCCGGTCCAAAATCTGCACCTGCATTATCAGATACTAAAGTAAATCTTCGAATCTGCCCTAGTTCTTGAAAATTATGATAATATCCAACCATAATAATTTTATTAATATCTGATTTTGAAATTGAAATATCTTTTATTACCGGTGCAAAATTATAATATGATGGGCTTGTATAAACTTCACTCCAATTATTCCCTCCATTAATTGTTCTATAGATTTTTAATCTATCTCCTGATCCTCCTAATGAATAAGATATAAACCCTAAGTTTTCATTTGCAAATTTAATAGTTGGAAATACGGATTCATCATATTCAATTTGAAATTTCTGATTCCAATTAATTCCACCATTTGTTGTTTTGAAAACAGTTCTGTCTATATATATACATATCCTACATATTCATTAATCATATCAAAAGCAAATGATTGTTGATTATATTGATTTGAAGAAGTTGACCATATTGGTGTGAAAGAAACACCTTTGTTAGTAGTTTTTAAGATTTTATATTTGTATCCATTGTCATAAACTGTCAAACCAATAAATCCTGTATTAGCATTAAGGAAATCTAAACTATGACCACTATTTCCATAATTATTTGTTACCCACTCCTGTGATAATGCTATATTAGAGATATAAAATATAGCAATGAGCGTTATAAAAAATTGAACATTTCTATTTGTTTTCATAATGATTTTTTTTTAAAATTTTTAATTGTTTTTCTTTCCCTGCATAATAAAAGTTGTTCCATTTTGATTATATGAAACAACGTAATAATAATTTTCATTTATCATATATACATCTGTTGTAGGGTCAACCCAATAATTACATAATTCCAGACTCCATTTTATTCCATTCCAGTGAAATAATGAAGTTCGACAAAAGTCAGTATATTTTCTTGCCGGAACTAAAATATTATTAAATGAATACCCATCCATCGTAAATCCGGAGCCGGGTGGAGTTATTGTTACTTTAGGAGTAAGTGTATTACCAGTTAATTCAAATATAGTATTCAGATTTGCTGCTGAGACATATTTGTTAAAAATATTATACCGAAGAGGTCGTGGTGAATCAATATCACTAAATATATTTATCCATTGAGATCCGGTATATTCGTATATTATAAATTCCGTTCTGTCAGTATCTAAATGATGAATTGATGCTAGCAATTTGAAATTATTAAATTCATCATAAAAAAATTTCAATGCTTTTGTCCGGGAATCTTCTAATTGGAATGAATACAGGTTGACTCCATCAAATTTCAATATGTATCCATTTGCACCTATCCACATCTCATTTTCATTTTTTACAAATACAGCATTAAAGGTTAAACTTTGTTTCAGATTTTGTGGATTTGGAATTTCTATAAAAGAATTGCCATCAAATTTTTGAAAAAATGGTTGTACTAATGTATCAATTAATATTCCACCAATGACAAATCCGTTATTCATTTCATCACCTGTTACAACCCCTAGATAAGTATTTACAGGATAGCTGATATAAGACTTTACACCATTTTGGATCCTGTAAAGACTGCTGCTAAATGTATTTGTAATAAATATATCATTTGTATCTTTTGCCCACAGACCTGCAAAAAATCCCGGACCATATAATGTATCTACTTTCCAGCTAAATCGTGCTGAATCATACTGGTATGTGGGATCGACAGGATCATTAGATACAGGATCATCACTGCATGAATAAAAAAATGTAACTGAGAAAATGAATACTAATAAATATTTCACCGGAACGGATTTTATCTTTTTCATTTTATTAAATGGAGTTAAATTAATGTAAATAAAATTTCGGGATCAGATCTGTCATTTATATTTTCTGTAAGATTGCAGTCGCACAGTTAATTTATTTTTGATATTTCCGGTCCCTTTTTTTTGCGGACACTCTGGTGATTTTTGTCGGAGCTCTGATCATCTTGTATTACCTCCCTTCTTATTCAATTTAGAATTACTGTTTATGAATTAAAAATTTTTATTTAAAAAAAATTTTGAATGATTCTATTTAAATTAAATCATATTAAATTTCTTATAAATATTTTAACGGGGAATACATAATTTTAGAAGTAAGGGTCTTTCATAATCCTTTTAAAAATTTCGTACTCCTTTAATTTTGGGGTCACTGCAAAAGTATATTCTTTCTTTTTAATAAACAAGATTTATTTTTTACCGCTGCAGATCTAGTGCGTTTTAAAATCAACCGAATTAAAAATTTTATTTCTGGTTCTTATTCAAGAATTCCCTTTAATCCTTTAATCAAGGTTCAGACAACCTGAAGTTTCTGATATTTTCACAAACCGGTTATATTCATATTTGAAAAAACGATTCAGGATTAATATCTTGAATTGTATGAAAGTGATATTGAAAATAATGTTGAAGGAAATTTCGGGAATGTATGAAAGCATATTGGAATTCATTTACCCTCCGTCATGTATACTGTCTGATGAATATATTAGTAATGAAAATTCCAACAGATACATTAAGGATGATAAATTCAATCTGCTTTTTAGGATATCAGATAAAGATAAAGTTGATCTGAAGAATAAAGTATTTTCAGAATATTCATTCAGTTTGTTTGCCTTTTATGAAAAGGATGATTTTTCAAAGATCATTTACAATATAAAGTACGGAGGCATGAGAAATCTTGCTGTATATATGGGTGAGATAATCGGTCTTGAATTTCTGAAAGCAAAAGATATTGATGAATTTCCCAAATTTGATATGATCATTCCCGTACCTCTTCACAGATCCCGACAAAGGGAAAGAGGATTCAATCAGTCGCAGCTTATGTGCAGGGGATTCAGCAATATCACAGGGATAAAAACTGCAGATGATCTTTTGATCAGAATAAAGAACACTTCGTCTCAGACCCGTCTGAATAAATCCGACAGACGGCTCAATATCGAAAATGCATTTGTGTTAAATGAAAAATATTCTGATACATTAAAAGGTATGAAAATAATTTTATTGGATGATGTGATCACGACCGGCGCAACAATAAATGAAGCAGTAAACATACTTAAACAGCACGGCGCGGGAGATGTTTTGTGCTGCTCACTGGCAATGGCGAGGGACTGAAGAGCAATTGCAAATTACGAATTACGAATTTCAAATTTCAAATTTCTAATACTTAAAATATATAGTGTTATTAAATATAAAGGTGCTATATGATTTATAGTGGAACGAAGTTTCAAATATTTCTAACTCGTTTATATTTAAATTTCAAGTTTCATTGGTTTTAACTTACTTTCTTTTGAGCGACCCCCCGATTGGAGCACTCGAGGGCAGGCTCGAAAGTAACAAAGAAAAGTCGCCCGCGATGTAAAATTACCGAAATTTATATCGTAATTGCTATAAAATTTCCAACTCGAAATTTGAAAAACACAAATTTCTCAAACAAGGAAATTTTATTTTAGCAATTACTCATAAATTTTTATCGGTAATTTTACACAAGCGGGTTTTTTTAAAAGCAAAAAATTTATCGTAAAAAACAAAATTAGAATATTAAAAGAAGGAATTATAAAAATTCCACTATTTTTCACATAGACCCAATATAAATCTCTTTTTATTCGCAAAATATTCTTTGAGTCTTTGAGCCTTTGAGTTTTCGTATTTTAAAAAAGTATTTTCTTTGTGTCTTGGTGTCTTGGTGGTAAAGTACAAAAAATGCAGTATTATTTAACTTAAAAAAAATAGTATAATTTTGTAGTTTCCTGTATGCGTTTAAATACTTCACTTCAATCAATTAAAAGAAATTAATTGGATCAAAAAGAAAAATTTATTGCCTCAGTGAATGAAGGATATGAATTCAAAGGCGAAACTATCACTTTAGGCGGAGCAATATTCAAAGGAGAAAATCTTCCAGGTATTCATGTTAAGTTACCTCTGAAAACTATGAACCGTCACGGACTAATTGCCGGCGCGACTGGAACCGGTAAGACAAAAACGCTGCAATTGATTACTGAAGGACTTTCATCAAAAAGTGTTTCCGTTTTATTAATGGATATAAAGGGTGACTTGAGCGGACTTGCACAGCCGGGAGAAATTAATGATAAGATAAATGAACGTCATGAAAAAATTGGAATGACTTATACTCCTTCTTCTTTTCCTGTAGAACTTCTTTCGATCTCAAATGAAAAAGGTGCACGTCTCAGAGCGACTGTCACAGAATTCGGACCTGTTTTATTTTCAAAAATTCTGGATTTAAATGACACTCAGTCAGGTGTAGTATCTGTTCTTTTTAAATACAGTGATGAAAAAAAACTTCCAATACTGGATATTAAAGATTTTAAAAAGTTATTGCAGTTTATTTCTGATGAAGGTAAAGATGAAGTCGAAAAAGAATATGGTCAGATATCTACAGCGACAATTGGTACCATTCTCAGAAAACTAATAGAACTTGAAAATGAAACAAACCTTTTCTTTGGAGAAAGATCTTTTGAAGTAGATGATCTTGTGAAAATTGACAGTGAAGGAAGAGGGAAAGTTTCCATTATAAGACTTGCTGACATTCAGAATAAACCAAAATTATTTTCAACATTTTTACTTTGTCTGCTTGTAGAAATTTATAATAACTTCCAGGAGGAAGGTGATCTCGACCAGCCAAAGCTAGTGATCTTTATTGACGAAGCTCATCTGTTATTTCAGGAAGCTTCAAAAGCATTGCATGAACAGATCAATACTATTATCAAACTCATAAGATCCAAAGGTGTCGGTATATTTTTCTGCACTCAGAATCCGACTGATATTCCTGATGAAGTGCTCAGCCAACTCGGGATGAAAGTTCAGCATTCGCTCAGAGCTTTTACTGCAAAAGACAGAAAGGATATCAAGATGATCTCTGAGAATTATCCGATTTCTGAATATTATGACGTTGATGAACTTTTAACATCAATGGGAATAGGCGAGGCGGCTGTTACTGTATTGAGTGAGAAAGGGAATCCCACACCGCTTGTTGCTACACTGCTTTGTGCACCGGCTTCACGGATGGATATTTTATCCGATGCTGAACAGGAAGAAATTGTAAGTAAATCGGAGCTGGTAAAAAAATACAATGAAGTTATCGACAGAGAAAGTGCTTATGAAATTTTGGAAAAAAAGTTAAATGATGCAGCAGCGGAAAGTACAGTGGAGGAAACTAAAAAAAGTTCAGCAAAAGAAGAAAAGAGCACAGTCGAAAAAGTCCTTGAAAGTACAGCAGTAAGACAGGTTGGAAGGACAATTGCACGTGAAGTAACAAGAAGTTTTCTTGGCGTGCTGGGAATTGGCGGTAGTTCACGAAAGAAAAAATCAAGCTGGTTTTAAACCGGTAATTATTTAATATAAAAAGAAAGGATTCAGAAAGATGGATGATCTAATTAAAATAGTTTCAGAAAAAGCGGGAATTACAGCAGATCAGGCAAAGTCAGCAATTGAAGCTATCGGTGGTTTTGTAAAAGATAAACTGCCTCCGGGAATCGGAGATAAAGTCAGTGATTTTCTTGCCGGAAAAGATGTTGGTGGAGGATTAGCCGATATGGCAAGCGGTCTAAAAGATAAACTTGGACTATAAGTTTTGTTTAAGAAGTGAATTTCAGTTAAAGAAATTAATTCACTTCCTGTTAATTAATTCTTCTGTTAAAATAGTTTGAAAATAATACCTCGTGAATATATTTCCTTCACTAAAAATTTGTAATGGAATATAAAAATAGTATTGGCTAAATTTAAAAAAAAATTAAAAACATGAAAAATTATTACAAACCGGTCTTAGCATTATTTGTCTTGTTATTCCTGGTACTTGGATGCAGTAAACTAAAAGAATTAGGAGATTCAGCAGGCGGAAATAAACTTTACTTTTGTGAATCTTACAGCTCAGCAACTGACAACTGCGAAGGGAAAAGTTCAAAATATACACAGGGTAATCTGACGGTAATGGTAGATCTCAGACCTTCTAAAACCAAGGTGGGAGTGACATCTGTTAACATTAATGTAACTGATCTGAATACAGGTGATGTAGTGGAAACTTTTAAGTTCGATACTGATTCCGATATGGATTACATTTATTTTGACAATGTGAAATTCGATAAAACCGGCAAATTCAAAGTAAGTGCATTAAAGCCTGACGGAACTGTCATTGTTACAGATGAAATTGAAATTGTAGAAAACTAAAATTTTTCTAATATTTTAATTATGATAAAAACTTTCTTAGCAGTTACATTTGCTTTTATTTTTTTATTTAGTTTAGCTTTTACAAATAATGTAAACGCAGATGATAAAAAGCAAAAGAAAAAGAAATCAGGAAAGAAGGAGAAGATTGTTTCCAAACGAATCAACCCATCGATCATTTCAATTTCTTTGAAAATAAATGGACTTAAAGCTGATGAAAATTTTTACGGAAAGCCGGATAAAATCGCATCAAGGTGGCAGGTAATTATTAATGACATCAGAAAAGCTAACCTCTCGAGACAGGATGCAATAGACTCATTGAATTTATTTACAAATCAGCTTTGGGATTTTATGGATAAGAGAATTGATGCTGGAGTCATAAAGAAATATTCCGATGATGAATGGATATTCCCTGTCAGAGGATACGGTCCTAATGCAATCGGCGGCAGAAACGGCAGCGGCTACATAGTAGGAGGATTTGATTTTTTTGACGGCAGTACAGGCGGACATCCGGCACATGATATTTTTATTGATGACAGAGATCAGGATTCCCGCGATGATAATACAGGTGAATTCGTTGAAATATTGTCAATGACAGGAGGTATAGTAATTGAAACAAGAAAAAACTGGACCACTGACATGATGGATATAAAAGGAGGAAACATTGTATATGTGTATGATAATTTTACCAATGGATTATTTTATTATGCTCATATGAATGATGTGTATGTCAGTGTTGGTGATTTTGTAGAGCCCGGAAAACCATTAGGTACTTTAGGCAGAACAGGAAAGAACGCTTATCCGTCACGCTCTCCTACTCATCTGCATATAATGTATGTCAGATCTTACGACGGAGATCTCTTACCTGAAAATATTTATAATGATCTGATAAAAGTTAAAACAATTTATTGAAATGAAATCTGGAAAAATTACCGAAACAGCAATTACATTTGATGATATATTATTGAAACCTGCTCATTCGAACGTACTGCCGAGAGATGTAGATCTGAGGACAAAGCTTACGAAAAATATTATTTTAAATATTCCACTGCTGTCAGCAGCAATGGATACTGTTACTGAAAGTGAGATGGCAATCGCAGTTGCAAGGGAAGGCGGAATGGGAATCATTCATAAGAACATGACTGCTGAGATGCAGGCTGCTGAAGTGGATAAAGTAAAAAGAAGCGAGAGCGGTATGATAAGAAATCCGATCACTCTTACTTCAGATAAAAAAATTGCCGACGCATTACTGCTCATGCAGGAATATAGTATTTCAGGAATACCAATTATTAATTCCGAACATAAACTGATTGGAATATTAACAAACAGGGATCTGCGATTCGAACCTGATGCAACTCTTCCGGTATCCGAGATCATGACTAAAGTTAATCTGGTCACTGCACCGATCGGTACGGATCTCGAAAAAGCCGAAGTCATTCTGCAGAAGTATAAAATTGAAAAACTTCCTGTAGTTGATAAGAAAGGTGTTCTGAAAGGACTTATCACATTTAAGGATATTCAAAAAAGGAAAAAATTTCCTAATGCAAGTAAAGACAGTTTTGGCAGACTTAGAGTCGGAGCTGCTGTTGGAATTTCCGATGGGACTATAGAAAGAGTTGAAAAACTTATCGCTGCAGGTGTGGATGTAATTGTTGTGGATACTGCTCACGGACATTCACAGGGAGTTCTTGACATGGTAAAAAAGATCAAGAAGAAATTTGACATAGAGCTTATTGCCGGAAATGTAGCTACAGCCGAAGCAACAATAGATCTTATCAATGCAGGTGCTGACTGTATAAAGGTTGGTATCGGCGCAGGATCTATCTGCACTACAAGAGTCATTGCAGGTGTTGGAATTCCGCAGATGACTGCAGTTTTAGAATGTGCAGCAGCCGCATCAAAAAGAAAAATTCCGATCATTTCTGACGGAGGAGTGAAGCAGACCGGTGACGTTTCAAAAGCAATTGCAGGCGGAGCAGATACGGTAATGCTCGGCGGATATTTTGCCGGTGCTGAAGAAGCTCCCGGAGAAAAAGTTTTATTCGAAGGAAGAAGTTTTAAAGTTTACAGAGGAATGGGCTCAATAGAAGCTATGAAAAAAGGAAGCAAGGACAGATATTTTCAGGATGTAGAAGATGATATTAGTAAACTTGTACCGGAAGGAATAGAAGGGATCGTACCTTATAAAGGTAATGTCGGCGATACAATATATCAGATCTTAGGCGGACTCAGATCTTCAATGGGATATTGCGGTGCAAAAAATATCCATGAAATGCAGACCAAATCTAAATTTGTATTGATCACAAATGCAGGCTTAAAAGAGTCACACCCTCATGATGTACGAATTACTAAAGAAGCTCCAAACTACGGACTAAAATAATTTTAACTATTAACTATTAACTATTAACTATTAACTATTAACTATTAACTATTAACTATTAACTATTAACTATTAACTATTAACTATTAACTATTAACTATTAACTATTAACTATT
>Ga0073904_10003642_pt1 | contig 11570 bp, 11 predicted proteins | sample KloWWTrecipitate_FD_66668 | JGI IMG/M metagenome (GOLD analysis project Ga0073904, IMG submission 66668) | Active sludge microbial communities from Klosterneuburg, Austria, studying microevolution and ecology of nitrifiers - Klosterneuburg... | ecosystem: Engineered > WWTP > Aerobic digester >... | reverse complement strand
GTCGGAATGATCAGGCTCAAGCGCGTGAACAAAAAGCGCAGCATGGGTTGGTGGGGTGGGGAGTGGTGAACAGAAAAATTGCACCGCACTGGTGCAAAAGGCCCCGCATTCTAACGCCGCAAAATCACCGGAATTTGCTTGCGAAACAGGGGTTTCTACTTAGTTGAGGGGATTCAACCGAGCGTCGTTCAACACCGCGATTTGCATAAAAAAAGGCCGAACGCGTCGGCCTTTTTGGAAAGTGGCAAATGAGCCGATTATTTGAGGTGCTTGCCGATGAGGCCAGCCATCTCGAACATGGACACTTGCATCTTGCCGAATACTTCCTTCAGCTTGGCGTCCGCATTGATCATGCGCTTGTTGACGGCGTCTTGCAGTTTGTGCTTCTTGATGTAAATCCACAGTTGCTTCACCACTTCGGTGCGGGGCAGTGGGCTGTTGCCGACGATGGAAGCCAATGCCGCGCTGGGCGTCAGTGCCTTCATGAAAGCAGCGTTGACGGTGCGCTTCTTGGCGGGAGCCTTTTTCGCAGCGACTTTTTTTGCAGGAGCGGCCTTCTTTGCAGGAGCGGCCTTCTTTGCAGGTGCCTTGGCGGCTACCTTTTTCGCGGGAGCTGCAGCCTTTTTAGCGGGAGCAGCCTTCTTTGCCGGTGCAGCTGCCTTTGCAGGTGCTGCTTTTTTTGCCGGAGCTTTCTTTGCAGTTGCCATGATTGATTGTCCTTCTTGAAGTTGATTAATCACCAGTAAAAAACTGCTTCTTCGCTGGTACCCGGATGCTACTGGAGAAAAAGCCCCCTATCCAGCGAAAAAATGGTTTTTTCATAGGGAAATGTTGTTTTTTCCATTGGAGAATAGGCACATTCATGGAAAAGGAGTGACAAGCGATGGCCCAAGAGTATGCAAGCTGTGATTTGTGTGATGCCCACAAAAGTGATTTCAGTGGGGACTTTCGGGTGTTACCCCCGGTGTTTCGGGACTTCGGTGGGGTTAAAAAATTTGCGGGCCCGGTGGTCACTGTCAGGTGTTTTGAGGACAACACGTTGGTGAAGGCTGCGGTGGATTCCGTTGGGTACATCGAAACCGCCGAAGGTCGCGTGGCCAAAGTCCTGGTGGTCGATGGCGGCGCCTCTTTGCGCAAAGCGCTGCTGGGCGGAAACCTGGGGGCCGCCGCAGCCCGCAATGGTTGGGCTGGTGTGGTGATCGATGGTTGTGTGCGTGACACGGCTGAGCTGGCACAGCAGGTCGTGGGCATTCGCGCTCTGGCAGCCATACCAATGCCCACGGAGAAGCGCAACCAGGGGCAGGCCGATGTGGCCGTACAAATACAGGGCGTGTGGGTGCGGCCTGGTGATTGGCTCTATGCAGACGAGGATGGCATCGTGGTTTCCGACAAAGCGCTGGTTTAAGGCGCTGGCGGAGTGGTCTTGCCACTAGGCAGGGTGGCAAGCAGCACACCGGCCAGGGCGATGGCAAAGGCCAACAACTGCAGGCCACCCAGGCTTTCACCCAGAGCCAAGACGCCTACCAGCGCGGCTGAGACGGGCAGCATGACGGTAAAGACCCCGGCACGGGCAGCGGGGATCGATTTCAAGCCCGTCATCCACAACCACACGGTCCAGACACTGGCCGCTAGCGCGTAGAACAACAACAACGCCCATGAGCCGAGCGTGACTGCGGAAAAGTCAAACTTCCACGCCGCATATAACCCCATGGGTGTCATCAGCACAAAGCCCCACAGGTTAATGAGCGCGGTAATGCGTTTGGGAGACAGTGCGCCGGTCAGTTTCTTGCCGATAACGGCATAGGCGGCCTCGCACAGCACGGCCACAAAAATCAGCAGATTGCCCAGCAGTGGATTGCTAAGAGCCGAATGGGTCTCTAGCCCTCCAGAAGACTGCGTAGGAAGCTCACTTTTTGATAGCGCAATCAAACCGATGCCGAGTGCGCTACAGGCTACCGCGCCCCAGGTGCGCAGTCCGATGTGCTCTTTGAGGAAGGCCCAGCTCATGAGGGCCACAGCCGCAGGGATGGACGCCATGATGACGCCAGCCGACACAGCGCTGGTCATGCTCACGCCAAACAGCATGGCGATAGAAAACAGAAAATTGCCGAGGAAAGATTCCAAAAACATCAACCGCTTGGTGGACGGCGTCATGGCAGGTTCATTTGCGGGGCGCTTGAGCCAGTGTGCAATGGCCAATCCGCCAATACCAAACCGCAACCAGGCCAGCAGGAATACCCCCAGTGCAGCCACCAGTGGCTTGGACAGTGCCACATAGCTGCCCACCAGCGACATGCTCAGAGCCAAAAAGCAATAGGCCAGCCAGCGGTTGGTGGGGGAGTTTTGTGTGATGGGCTGGGTCATTAGCCACGCATCATGCCAGAGCACAATGGCTTGCCGCTGTGGGACAGCGATGCGTCTTTTATAGTGAACAGCCTGGGCTTTTGATTACGCGCTGGCAGAGCGGCACCCGACCGACCAGTTTGAATAGAATACCCGGGAAATTCAATGGTGCGTCGTTACGGGCCCGGATATTTTCTCGCTCGCGGAATTCGCTAATGCCAGTCTTGGGCAAGTGTCTCGTCGGTTTTGTTACCTGGTATCTGGAATGTCAAACAACATGAAAAAACTCGCATTGGTTCTGGCTGCTTCGGCGGCCATGCTGGCCGCCTGCGGCAAGAAAGAGGAACCCGTGGTAGCGGCACCCGCGCCTGCACCAGTAGCCGCCGCGCCGGCCGCTGCGGTGAATACCGAAGAAAAGGTGCTCAATATTTACAACTGGCCCGACTACATCCCTGAAGGAATGGTTGCGGCCTTCGAGAAGGAATCGGGCATCAAGGTCAACTACGACACCTTTGAGACCAACGAAGCGCTGCAAGCCAAACTGGTTGCCGGCAACACGGGCTACGACATCGTGGTTCCCGGGACGGTATTTGCCAAGTCACAAATTGAAGGCGGCTTGCTGCAGCCACTGGACAAAGCCAGGATCAAGAACCTCGCCAACCTGGACCCCGCATTGATGGCCACCATGACCAAGGCCGACCCGGGCAACAAGTACCTATTGCCGTGGGGGTGGAGCTTCACTACCGTAGGCATCAACAAGACCAAGGTTGAGAAAGCTCTGGCAGGCATGCCCATGCCTGAAAACGCCTGGGATCTGGTTTTCGACCCCCAGTACACAGCCAAGCTGAAATCCTGCGGTATTGCCTTTTTGGACTCGCCGACCGAAATTTTGCCTGCTGCCCTGCACTACATTGGCAAAGACGCTTATTCAAACAACGTGGAAGACTACAAGGCCGCTGCCGCCATGTTGGCCAAAGTGCGCAAAGACGTGCGCATGTTCAGCTCCACCATGATTGATGACATTGCCGGTGGCAAAGCTTGCGCAGCCATCGGTTGGGGTGGCGACATCAACATCGCAGCGGGGCGTGCAAAAGAGAATGGCTCCAAAGACGTGATTGAGGCATTGCTGCCAAGCACTGGCGCATTGATTTTCATTGACTCGATTGCGCTGACCAAGGACGCCAAGCACCCCAACAATGCGTATGCCTTCATTGATTTCTACCTGCGACCCGAGAACGCCGCCAGAATGGCCAACGAAATGACCTACAACACCGGCAACAAGAATGCCATGGACGAGGTAAAACCTGAAATCGCCAGCAACAAGACCATCTTCGTGGATCCTGATTACATGGCCAAGATGGTGCCGCCCAGCAGTTTCACCAGTGAGGCCCGAGCAGCGTTGGCCAACGCTTACAACGCCTTCAAAAAGGGCAAGTAAGCCCGGAAGGTGATGACCACCAAGGGCTGTTTGTACACCGTGTATCAACAGCCCTTTTTGCCGGCCCAGTTTTTAACGGGAATCTTTTGATGAGCGCAAACGCGGATAACGCCGGATACCTGGTGACCGAAAAACTGGTCAAACGCTTTGACGAGGCGCTGGCGGTGGACGAGGTATCGCTTTCCATCCGGCAGGGCGAAATTTTTGCCCTGTTGGGTAGCTCGGGTTGTGGCAAGTCAACTTTGCTGCGTATGTTGGCGGGTTTTGAGGCGCCCACCTCGGGGCGCATTTTGCTGGGTGGGCAGGATATAGCCAAGTTTCCACCCTACAAGCGCCCGATCAACATGATGTTCCAGAGTTATGCCTTGTTTCCCCATCTGGACATTTGGGAGAACGTGGCCTTTGGTTTGAAGCGCGAAGGTTTGCCCAAGGACGAAATCCGCCAACGTGTTGGCGAGATGCTGGATTTGGTGCAACTGGGCGCCTATGCCAAGCGCAAGCCCCACCAGTTGTCGGGTGGACAACAGCAGCGCGTAGCGTTGGCGCGTAGCCTGGCCAAGCGGCCCAAGTTGCTGCTGCTGGACGAACCCCTGGGTGCTCTGGACAAGAAACTGCGTGAACAGACGCAGTTTGAGCTGGTAAACATCATCGAAAAGGTGGGTGTGACCTGTGTGATGGTGACGCACGACCAGGAAGAGGCCATGACCATGGCCAGCCGTATTGCCGTTATGAGCAAGGGGCGGGTGTTGCAGGTGGGTACGCCCGAAGAGGTGTATGAACACCCGGCCAACCGTTTTGTGGCGGACTTCATTGGCAACGTTAATATTTTCGAAGGCCGTTTGAGCGTGGATGAGCACGACCATTGCGCCGCAGTGACGGGCATTGGCGAGATTCGGGTTGGCCATGGTGTGAGCGGCACGCTGAATATGCCGGTGGGTATTGCCGTGCGCCCGGAAAAAATCCAAATTAGCAAAGTGCGTCCGAACGTGGCTGCGAACCTGTTCACGGGCAAGGTCAAGGAAATCGCGTACTTTGGCTCGTACAACAGCTTCATCGTGTTGGCTACCGACGGCTCCCGGGTGAAGATCACTGAGGCCAACACTTCGCACCAGGAACTCAGCAACATCACTTGGGAAGATGATGTGTACTTCTGGTGGGGCGACCGCTCGGCCGTTGTGTTGCGCGGTTAACGTACAACGCCATGACCCAACTGTCCATTCCCATACCCGGGCGCCGTTTTGTCATTGCGGTGCCCTATGCCTGGCTGGTGCTGTTTTTTTTGTTGCCCTTTCTCATCCTGCTCTACATCAGCTTCGTGGACATGGCGGGCGACATTCATCCCTTTAAACCCATCTGGGACAGCTCCACTGGCCTGCTCAAGCTGAAGTACGAAAACTACGGTTCCATTTTCCGCAGTTCCGAAGACGGTTTGTTGTTTCAAACCATCTACATTGAAGCGTATTTGCGTTCCATCTGGTATGCGCTGTGTACCGCTGTGCTGTGCCTGGTGATTGGATACCCCTTTGCCTATTTCATTGCCCGTTCGTCGCCCAGCGCACGGCCGGCGTTGCTCATGATGGTGATGCTGCCGTTCTGGACCTCGTTTCTGCTGCGGGTCTATGCGTGGAAGGGCATCCTGGCCGACCAAGGTGTGGTCAACCAGATGCTGATGTTTGTCGGTTTGACCAGTGAACCCATCCAGATGCTCTATACCAACGTCTCGATGCTGGTTGGCATGACCTATGTGTACCTGCCTTTCATGGTGCTGCCGCTGTATGCCAACCTGGTCAAGTTGAATGTACGTCTGCTGGAGGCCGCCTATGACCTGGGCACCACGCCGTTCAAGGCATTCTGGTTGGTGACGGTTCCCCTGTCCAAGGCCGGCATTGTGGCCGGCTTCATGCTGGTATTCATTCCTGCAGTGGGGGAGTTCGTGATTCCTTCATTGCTGGGCGGGCCCGAGAACATCATGATTGGCCGCGTGGTCTGGGATGAGATGTTCACCAGCAACAACTGGCCCCGGGCAACTGCGCTGGCGGTGGTGATGATTGCACTCATCATCGTGCCTCTGGCGGTTTACTACCACTACACCGGTGACGACCAGGACGCGTCCGGCAAGGCATGAGGCTGTGGCAATGAAAATCTGGCTTGAAACGCATTTTGGCAAAGGCTGGATGGCCTTGGTGTACCTGTTCCTGTACCTGCCGTTGATATTCATGGTGGTGTTTTCGTTCAACAGCACCCGTCAAGACGCCAACTTCACAGGTTTTTCTCTGCGCTGGTACGAGGCGCTGATGCGCGACACCAAGATCGTCGACGGCTTTTGGCTATCCGTTCAGGTGGCTACGGTTACGGGGGTGCTGTCCGCCGTGCTCGGCACCTTTGCGGCCTTCGTGCTGGTGCGTTACCGGCGTTTCCTGGGGCGCACCGTGTTTTCCGGCATGGTGAATGCACCGCTGGTCATGCCGGAAGTGGTGATCGGTCTGTCTTTGCTGCTGCTCATGGTGGGGGCGCAAAACCTGTTCGGTTGGCCGGAGCGCGGCAAGTTGACCATCATCATGGGGCATACACTGCTGGGCATGGCCTATGGCATGGTGGTGGTGCAGTCGCGCCTGCTGGAGGTGGACCGCGCGTTGGAAGAGGCGGCCATGGACCTTGGAGCCAAACCGCACGAAGTGTTTTTTCTGGTAACCCTGCCCAACATTGCGCAAGGCATTTTGGCGGCTTTTTTGCTTTCATTCACTTTGTCGTTTGACGATGTGGTGATTTCAGAGTTCTTGTCGGGCCCGGGTGTCAGCACCCTGCCGCAGGTCATCTTTGGTTATGCGCGCCGCGGCATCAACCCCACCATCTATGCGGCAGCCACTCTGTTGATCTCCACGGTGACCGTGGCCATCATTAGCTACAGCGTGTGGGTAGCGCGTAAGACCCGTAGACGGGAACGTGAAATTGCCGCTGCTGCCCGGATAGAGAGTGCACCACGCTGATTTCGGTGATGCAAATCGGTCTAGACTGGCAACTTGGCTCTCACAAGGAAAGAGACGATTTCATTTTGTGAAATAGCACTTCTAAGTCATTGATTCAGTTGAGAAAATATTTATGTCTTATATAAGACATAAGATACAAATTTGGTCTTATATAAGACTAGAATAGAGCCAGCTTGAATGAAATGTGAAGCTCCTTCAAGCGCCGAATTTTCTTAACTAAGACGGAGTGATTCCATGACTAACCAGACCCGCGAACAACAAATTGCTGCCCTTGAAAAAGACTGGGCCACCAATCCCCGTTGGAAAGGTGTCAAGCGCGGCTATTCAGCAGCCGACGTCGTTCGTCTGCGCGGTAGCGTGAACATCGAGCACACGCTTGCCAAGCGTGGTGCAGAAAAGTTGTGGGACAAAGTCAACGGCGGTGCCAAGAAGGGCTATGTCAACGCATTCGGCGCCATCTCAGCGGGCCAGGCCATGCAGCAAGCCAAGGCAGGCCTTGAAGCCGTGTACCTGTCGGGCTGGCAAGTTGCCGCTGACGGCAACACCTCCGAGACCATGTACCCAGACCAGTCGCTGTACGCATACGATTCCGTGCCCACCATGGTGCGCCGTATCAACAACACATTCAAGCGTGCGGATGAAATCCAGTGGGGTCGTGGCGTCAATCCCGGTGACAAGGAATATATCGACTTCTTCCTGCCTATAGTTGCTGACGCAGAAGCCGGTTTCGGCGGTGTGTTGAACGCCTTCGAACTGATGAAGAACATGATTGCATCCGGCGCTGCTGGCGTGCACTTTGAAGACCAATTGGCTGCTGTGAAGAAATGCGGCCACATGGGCGGCAAGGTTCTGGTTCCAACCCGTGAAGCGATTGAGAAGCTGATCTCTGCGCGTTTCGCAGCAGATACCATGGGTGTATCTACCCTGATCCTGGCCCGTACCGATGCCGAAGCCGCTAATCTGATCACCAGCGACTACGACGCCAATGACAAGCCTTTCATCACCGGCGAGCGCACGCAAGAAGGCTTCTACCGCGTCAAGAACGGTCTGGAGCAGTCCATCAGCCGTGGCGTGGCTTATGCTCCTTACGCGGACTTGGTGTGGTGCGAAACTGGCGTGCCAGACATCGGCTTTGCCCGCGAATTCGCACAAGCCGTGTTGGCCGCTTGCCCAGGCAAGCTGTTGTCATACAACTGCTCACCTTCTTTCAACTGGAAGAAGAACCTCAACGACAAACAGATCGCGTCTTTCCAGGACGACCTGTCCGCGTTGGGTTACAAGTACCAGTTCATCACTTTGGCTGGCATCCATATCAACTGGTTCAACACCTTCCAGTTTGCCCATGCTTACGCCCAGGGTGAAGGCATGAAGCACTACACCGAAATGGTGCAAGAGCCAGAATTTGCAGCACGCGACAAGGGTTACACCTTTGTGTCGCACCAGCAAGAAGTGGGTGTGGGTTACTTCGACGACGTGACCACCGTGATTCAAGGTGGCACTTCCTCTGTGAAGGCGCTGACCGGCTCTACAGAAGAAGAGCAGTTCCACTAAGCAGCTAGCGAGGCCGGCAGAGCGTAAAATCGGTCTCTTTCGGCTTCCCGTTTCAAAGCGCGGCGTGTCCGCGCTTTTTTATTTTCTTGTGTAAACCATGATTCAGATCACGCTTCCCGACGGCTCCCAACGCGAATATCCAGGTCCGGTCACTGTGGCCGAAGTGGCTGCCTCCATTGGTGCTGGCCTGGCCAAGGCAGCTTTAGCCGGCAAGGTCCGAGGCGACGGTGAGCCTGCTGGCTCGGGCAAAGTGGTGGATACCAGTTTCCAGATGACGACCAACTGCGCACTGTCCATCATCACGGCCAAAGACGCCGATGGCCTGGAGGTGATTCGCCATTCCACGGCCCACTTGCTGGCCTATGCCGTCAAGGAGCTGTTTCCGGATGCGCAGGTCACTATCGGCCCGGTCATTGAGAACGGTTTCTTTTACGACTTCTCGTACAAGCGCCCGTTCACGCCCGAAGACTTGCTGGCGATAGAGAAGAAGATGACGGCACTGGCCGCGTTGGATGAGCCGGTGACGCGCCGCGTATTGCCGCGCGACGAAGCCGTGGCTTATTTCAAGAGCCTGGGCGAACACTACAAGGCTGAGATCATCGAAAGCATTCCCGCGGATCAGGACGTATCTCTGTACCGTGAAGGTAAGTTCGAAGATTTGTGTCGTGGTCCCCACGTGCCGAGCACCGGCAAGCTCAAACATTTCAAGCTGATGAAGCTGGCTGGTGCCTACTGGCGTGGCGACCATAAAAACGAAATGTTGCAGCGTATCTACGGCACGGCGTGGGCCACGAAAGACGAGCTGCAGCAGCATTTGACGATGCTGGAAGAGGCCGAAAAGCGCGACCACCGCAAGCTGGGCCGCGAACTAGATTTATTTCACATTGACGAGCACGCCCCCGGTCTGGTGTTCTGGCACCCCAAGGGTTGGACGCTGTGGCAGGGTGTGGAGCAGTACATGCGCAAGGTGTACCAGGACAACGGCTACCAGGAAGTCAAAGGCCCACAGATCATCGACAAGGGCTTGTGGGAGAAGACAGGGCATTGGGACAAATACCGGGAGAACATGTTTATCACGGAGTCGGAGAAGCGCGAATATGCACTCAAACCGATGAACTGTCCGGGGCACATCCTCATTTTCAAGCAGGGCATCAAGAGCTATCGCGACCTGCCCCTGCGGTACGGCGAGTTCGGCCAGTGTCACCGCAACGAGCCTTCAGGCGGCTTGCATGGAATCATGCGCGTGCGTGGATTCACACAAGACGATGGCCATATCTTCTGTACTGAAGAGCAGATTCTGAAAGAGTGCGTGGACTACACCGCCTTGCTGCAGAAGGTCTACACCGACTTTGGTTTTAAAAACATCATTTACAAGGTCGCGACCCGCCCAGAGCAACGCATCGGCTCTGATGAAAGCTGGGACAAGGCGGAGGCCGCGTTGATTGAAAGCCTGAAGGTTTCCGGTTGTGCCTATGAGATTTCCCCGGGTGAGGGTGCTTTTTACGGCCCCAAGATTGAATACACGCTGAAAGACGCCATCGGGCGTCAATGGCAGTGCGGCACCATCCAGGTCGATTTTTCCATGCCGGAGAGACTGGATGCCGAGTATGTGGGTGAAGATGGCGCCCGCCACCGCCCGGTGATGTTGCACCGCGCCATTGTCGGTAGCCTGGAGCGATTCATCGGAATTTTGATCGAAGAAAGCGCTGGTGCGCTGCCGGCGTGGCTGGCGCCGGTGCAGATTGCGGTACTCAATATCACTGACGCACAGGCAGAATATGCCAAAACCGTAGCCAAAACGCTGCAAAATCAAGGGCTTAGGGTCAATTTAGACCTGCGTAACGAAAAAATTACGTATAAAATACGCGAGCATTCGATGCAGAAGCTGCCGTACTTGGTCGTTATTGGCGACAAGGAAATGGCAGCAGGCGCTGTTGCAGTGCGCGCCCGGGGTGGTCAAGACCTCGGAGCAATGCCCCTTGATACCTTTGTACAAAAGGTTCTGGGCGACATTGCCAGCAAGTCAGCTCTCTAAGGAATGACCCCCGGTTGTATCCATGAGGAAACGTTGCTTTGTTCGCGTGCGCTGTGGAGCAACCGCTACAGTTTGTGTAGCAGATATTGTGAAGGATTGAGCCATCGCTACTGAATTTCGTGACCGTCGTCACCGCGAAGAACGTAAACACCGCCTGAACCGTGAAATTATGGCACCCGAGGTTCGCCTCTCTGGCCAGGAAAACGAGCCTTTGGGCGTCGTGAGCCTCATGGAGGCCCTGCGCATGGCAGGCGAGTTGGACGTGGATCTGGTTGAAATTGCTGCTACGGCGAACCCGCCGGTCTGTCGTTTGATGGACTACGGCAAGTTCAAGTACCAGGAACAAAAGAAGGCTGCGGAAGCAAAGGCCAAGCAGACGGTCATTGAAATCAAGGAAATCAAGTTCCGCCCGGGAACGGATGATGGCGATTACAACATCAAGATGCGCAACATCAAGCGCTTCCTGGCCGAAGGCGACAAATGCAAGATTACGCTGCGCTTTCGGGGACGTGAAATCACGCACCAGGAACTCGGAATGGCCTTGTTGAACCGTATTCGTACTGATTTGGCTGATTTGATTGTGGTGGAGCAGTTTCCCAAGCTCGAAGGGCGTCAAATGATCATGATGATCGCGCCCGGTAAGAAAAAGCCCAACGTTAAAGCGGCTTCAGAGGCTGCGGCGACAACAGCGGCGACATAGAGAAAATGGGTGCTGTCCGGTTTTTGCCGGCCAGCCACAGAATCAGAAGGTGAAAACCCTCTGACTAGGCAGCGCCGAAAGGCATTGCCTGAGAAGTGACTCGGGGCCAACAAGGCTGGAAACCGTTTCCAGACGCCTCACGAGCACAAAGTAAAAGGAGCATTAGCATGCCCAAAATGAAGACCAAAAGCGCGGCGAAGAAACGCTTCCGCGTCCGTCCAGGTGGCACCGTTAAACGCGGTCAAGCCTTCAAACGTCACATCTTGACCAAGAAGACCACCAAAAATAAACGCCATTTGCGCGGCTCCACTGCAGTTCATGTGACCGATATGGGTCGTATGGCGCAGATGTTGCCAGGCCGTGGTATTTAATTAACGACGAACAAGGAGTAATCACATGCCTCGCGTCAAACGTGGTGTAACGGCTCGCGCCCGCCATAAAAAAGTTCTGGCCCTTGCAAAAGGTTTCCGTGGTCGCCGCGGTAATGTCTTCCGTATCGCCAAAGAAGCGGTAATG
>Ga0073904_10003640_pt1 | contig 11571 bp, 8 predicted proteins | sample KloWWTrecipitate_FD_66668 | JGI IMG/M metagenome (GOLD analysis project Ga0073904, IMG submission 66668) | Active sludge microbial communities from Klosterneuburg, Austria, studying microevolution and ecology of nitrifiers - Klosterneuburg... | ecosystem: Engineered > WWTP > Aerobic digester >... | reverse complement strand
ATGGCCACCTTGGAGAGCGTGCCGTCGTCGCGGCGCGCTTCCATCAGCTCCGCGAGCAGCGCGCCGTGCTTCGAGAGCCAGGTCGCCGGCAACGGAGCGAACCCGCCTCCGTCGAGCGGCACGACGTCGAAGCCGTCCTCCCACGCGCGGAGCACGGCGAGCACGCTCGCCCGCCGCACCGTGGGGCCACCTCCCTCGGACTCGAACCGCACGTCGAGGTCGTCGCCCGTGATCTCGACCTGCGGGACGAGCGCCGCGTGACCGAGGAGCGCCTCGGGATCGTCGACCTCGTCGCCGAACCCACGCAGGCGCTCGGCGAAGCGGAGGGCTTCTTTGCCCTCGTAGTCGACCCGACGCCCCACGGAGAGAGAGAGGCGCTCGCGGAGCTCGACCGCGAGGGTACGCTCGCGCGGGATGTCTCGCGCCGGCACCGGTCCGCCGAGGTGCACGAGCCGGTCGCCGTCGACCCGCGCAGCGGGCGGATCGCCGTAGACGATGAGCGGCAGCACGGAGATCGCGTGGAAGCCCTGCGAGAGCTCGAAGAGCAGGCGCGGGCGCACGCGCGCCGACGTGCGCCCTGGCACGCGCGTCGTGCGGACCCGCACGTCGAGCCTCGCCTCGAGGGCTGGCAGCACCTCTCCCGCGAGCGTCGCGAGATCGGCGGCCGCGAAGTGCTTGCGCTGCGGGAGCAGCTCCAGGCGCTCGCCGGTGAGGGCCATCTCGCGCAGCGGGCGCAGCGTGTCGCCTAGGCGCACGAGGCCGCACGCCACGACCTCGGAGACGCCGCGCGCCGCCTCGACGAGCACGTCGACGCCGCCGTCTTTTCCGTCAACTAGCTTGACTACTGGAGAGACGGGGGCGCGGCTCGTGCGCACCGGGTGGCCGTCGAGGCGCACGTCCTTGGCCGACTCGAGCAGCTCGAGCAGCTGCGGCACCTTGACCACGGGCACCACGCCGCGGAAGAAGCCCTGGGCCACGCGATCGAGCGCGAGGTCGTCGTGGGAGGGCAGGAGATCGCCGCGACGCGTGACGCGGGTGGCCACGGAGCCTTCGAGCTCGGTCTCCTGGCCGTCGGGTGCGACGACGAGGCGCTCGAACAGCAGCGTGCCCCCGCGGCGACCGAGCTGGTACGCGAGGCGCGACGGGCCCGCGGGCGCGGGGGCTGTGGCGGAGCTCGCCCCCGGGTCGGCCGGCGAGGTCAGGCCCTGCGCGTCCGCGATCGCGCACGCGGCGACGTGCTGGCAGGGGTCGACCTTTCCGCCGCAGTCGCAGGTCCACTCGCCCTCGAGCACGTACAGGGTCACCGTCGGCGCCACCGGGGCGTCGGTGACACGGACGCGGTAGGTCGTGTCGGCGCCGTCGCGAGCGTCGATCGACACCGCGCCGGCGCGCGCGAGCTTGACGCCCTGCGACCAGACGCCGGGCAGGCTCGCCTTGCGGACCGCCTCGAGGAACGTGCTCATGTGCGCGTGACCTTCGACGACGGCCTCACTTGTGCCGCGGGGCCGTCGTGCAGAGCACGTCGGTCGTATCGCGTGTACTCTGCAAACATTGAGTTCGGCTGTCGTTGCAGCGAATCACGAGCACCCCGTGCGACAAGAGCGCGGCGTACGAGACCCCCGCCCGCTGCACCGCCGCCCGCGTGGGGGTCTCGGCAGCGCAGCCGGCCGACATGAGCAGGTCGATTTGGCGCCCCGCCGCGACGAGCTCGACACGGTTCAGCTTCGCCCTCTCGTGGCCCGTGTCCATCGAGAGCACGATGGGGCCGAGCTTCCGCTGGAGGTCCTTCGCGAAGGCCTCGTCGATGGGCGCGTCGTCCGGGTGAGGCGCGCGCATGGCGGCCATGTACGAGATGGCCTTGAGCTGCACTTCGTCGGGCATGCCCGCGCCGACCGTCGGGCTCGTCTTAGGGACCGGACGCTCGGGCATGGGGTAAGACGGAGCGGCCGACGCCGAGGCGGACGCGGGCGCGCTCGCCGTGGTGGACGGGGCAGGCGCCGCGTCGGGGGTGGCCTTGGGCGTGTCGCACGCGGCGAGCGTCGCCCCTGCGCAGCCGAGGGCGACAGCCGAAAGGACAGAGAGTAGCTTCAGACCCGGCACCATGGGCTCCCGCTTAGCACATCGGGTCGCGCTTACGCTGGCGGCGTCGGCGGCGATCCCGCTTTGCGCTCCGAGCGCGGGCGGCGCGGCCGCCCCGGAGGCGCTGGAGGCTGCCGCGTCCTGCGAGCGGAGCGCCGAGCCCGGGCGCATCCGGTGCACGCTGACGGTCACGCCGCTCACGGCACGACGCGAGACCCTCGAGTGGGCGGACGCGGTCGTGAGCGCCGCCCCCGCGTTCGCGACGCCCCTCCGCGGCCGGCTCACGCCGGTCGAGCTCGGGCCCACCGGCGCCCGCTTCGCCTTCGCCCTCGCCGCACGAACGCGCGGGCGTGGGCCGCTGGCGCTGCGCGTTCGGGCGGTGGTGTGCGAGGGGCGGGCGTGCCGCACGGTGACCGTGGAGCGGGTCGTCGACTTGGTCGTGGGAACGCCCGAGAGCTGAGCGCGGAGCGGCGTCAAGGCGCAGGGTCGAGCTCTGCCACGACCACCCTCGCGCCGTCGAGGCACGCGACCCTCGTGCCGCCGTCGTTGACCGCGCAGGCGACGAGACGCGAGAGGCTCGGCTCGCTCGCGCTCTGCAGCCGACGGGCACCGCCGGGGCCGGCGACCACGACGCCGAGGGCCGTCCCCAGGACCACCCAGCGACCGTCGGGCGATCGGGCCGAGCCGCGCGGGGCGGGCTGATCGAGCGGCGCGTCCAGGACGAGCGCGCGCGCGAGGCCCGCCTCGAAGAGCACCGGCTGACCCGCCACGAAGGCCTCGAGGCCTCGAGGCCCCCACGCCACCGGAGCGACCGGGACGGGCTCGCCGCGCGTCGCTCCGCACGGCGGCGCCAGCGCGACGGGCAAGGGCACCACGACCTCGCGCGGGTCGCTGTCGCCCTCCGGGGGAGCGAACGTGGCGATCGGGGGACCGCCCCTGCACGCGTCATACACCTCGACGAGGACGCCGTTGCCCGGAGAGCGCACGGCGGGTGGCCACGCGGGCGCCGGGCTCTCCGCCTCTGTGCCCGCCGCAAGATCGGCGCGAACGACCCCGTCTTCGGTGACGACGTCGAGCTGGGTGGGCGACGCGAACGAGAGAGGCCCGAACGACGGCACGTGGCGCTTCGGCACGCGGGGTGCCGCGCGGAGGACTCGCACCGACCGCGGCGCGACCGGCGGAGCGGCGAGGTCGACCGCGCGCTCGGCCTCACGGAGCTTCTCCTTCGATCGCCCAACCAGCGGACCCCGCCATCGCGTCATCGCCGCCACCGTCGCGAACGGTCCGCCCGCCACCACGCGCGCGCGCACCTCGGCCAGCGCGAGGTCCTCTAAGAAGGGCGCTCCGGCGCACCGCGGCGCAGCGACCCCCATGAACCCCGACAGCCGGGCGCCCGCGAGCTCGGGGCAGACCGCCCTCGCGACCGCGCTCGCCCGGGTGACGCGCCGCTCTGCCTCAGGCGCGTCCCTCGCGCGCGCCCCCCGCGCGGCCTTCAGCGCGGCCGCCGCGTGCGCCGCGAGCGAGGAGCGAGGCTCGTCGGGATCGGCGGCGAGCCCCGCGGGCCGGTCGAAGAACGCCAGCGTCGCGTCGAGCGGTCCCCCTTCGTCGGCCACCGAGACTTTGAGCGTCAGATCGGCCACGCGATCGCCGTCGCGATCGGCGCTGTCGGGCGTGATGGTGAGCCGCGGTGCGCGCGGCGGATCGGTCACGACGAACGAGAGGCGGGCACGCGCCATGGACGGGCGGCCCGGCGCGGGGTCCACTTCCACGAGCACGAAGGCGCGCGTCTCAGCGAACGCCGCGGCAGGAGCGGTGCCGACCTCGACCAGCGCCGAGCGCGCGCCGACCCGTGTGACCACGTGCGCCCCGGGGCTGTCGGGGAGGGTCGCGAGCTCGGTCGCGTGCACGCGGGTGGAGTCGGCCTCGCCGCCGCGGTACCAGCGCACCTCGAACGCGCGCGGCGAGGCGTCGACGCGCAGGACGCACAGAGCGTCGAGGCGTCCATCGCCGTCGAGGTCCGCGAAGAGCCCGCGCTCGAACGACTGGCCCGGCGGCGCCTCGAGGCGGAGCCCCGCGTGCTGCCACACGGAGGTGTGGGGCGGGGCGACCGGCGTGGCGTCGCCAGTGTCGCCAGTCGGCGGCGGGGGCGGGACGACAGGCGTCGCGTCGACGCTCGGGAGCGCCCCCGACGGCGCGGAGTCGATCGCGTAAGGCACGTAGGGGTGGTCGTTGCGGCAGCCCTTGCAGCCAGCCCCCGCGAGCGCGAGCGCGAGGGTGGCGAGCTCGCGCGCCGTCACGCGCCGGGCAGATCGACGCGCGCGCGTGTGGCGCTCCGGGCGCGAGCGTGCGGGGTCATCCGTCATTTCGCGCGGTTATACCCCAGCCTCGTCCGGGGCCTCACTTGTCGTCGTCGGCTTCCTTCGGGTCTTTCGCGACCCCCTTGCCGTAGGTCTTGAGCAGGTAGGCACGGATCACCTTGATGTCGGCGTCGGGAGCCTCGAGGCCGTTGTCGACCATGCGACCGATGAGCGAGTCGACCTGCTTCGCGTTCGTCGGGGGCTTCTCATCGAGCTCGGTGACCTCGTGGCACTGCGTGCAGTGCTTCTCGAGCAGCGGCTTCACCTCCGTCGCCGCCTTCGCCTCGACGTCGCCCGCCGCAGCGAGCGCTGCCACGGCGGCCGCCTTCGCCTTCTTCTTCTCCTGCTCCTGCTGGCGCTTCTTCTGGGCCGACGCCTGCAGATCGGGCGAAATGGCGATGAGGTACGCGGTCACCGCCCACTGGTCCTGCTCGGTGATAGGCGCCGACAGCGCGGGCTTCTCGCCCATGCGCTCGACCGTGTGGGTCCAGTCCTGCGGCGAGCGAGGCTTCGCGAGGATGGTCTTCATGTCGTGGCACTCCACGCACTGAGTCACCATCACCTCGCGACCGCGCTTGAGCTCGGTCGCCGTGGCGAGCTTGTCGAGCGGCGCCTCCTTCGGGAGCTCGGCCAGCGGGAGCACCTTCTTCACGTGGTCGAGGCTCGCCGCGCTGAACACGTCGCCACCACGCGCCTTCTTCGCCAGCACACGGTCTTTGAAGCTGAAGGGTAGCGACAGACCGAGCAGAACGACGGTGCACGCGAGCAGCCCGGTGCCGAGGAACGGCATCCACTCCTCGAGGTGCCGGAAGAAGCGAATGATGGAAATCTTGAGCAGGAGGATGAGGCCAATGATGAGCCCCATGATGATGTGCACTACCGTGCGAGCGGGGAACTCCACCTGGTAGGTGAAGAGCCGCGGCACCATGCGAGTCATCATCACCACGTAGACGATGACGTAGGCGAAGCCGATCCCCCGGTGCAGGTACATGGCCCACTTCGGTGCAGCGCTCGTGCGGGTCGCCTTGTCGAAGGGATAGCCCCACAGGTGAAACATGAGGAAGACCGAGGCGAACCCCAGCACCAAGAAGGCAATCCCGAGAATGGCATTGAACGAAGTACCGCTCATTCGTCTCTCCCCTCGAAGCGCTCCCGCGCCGTCGACCAAACGTGTCGTCGATGTTCGCGCGCGACCCGCCACTCGGCGGCCGCGCGCTGCTTGGGTGCGAGCCTTCGGTCAGTGCACCGCGCGCGCGCGGTAGGTAGCCCGGTACGGCGCCTTGTAGGCGTCGTGGCACGCCTTGCACTGGGCCTTCGCGCCGTCCAAATCCCCCGACTTCGCGAGCTGGGCGCCCTTCAGCGCGATGGCACGCCAGTTCCAGCCACCGTTCGGCGAGAGGTTCGCGGTGTGGGTGAAGGCCGCGGCCATCGCCGGGCCCGTCTTCGCGGCCCCCACCTCGGCGCGCATCATCTTCTGCAGAGGGCAGATGTTCTCCTTCGTGCCGCAGCTCGAGGGCGAGGGCGAGGGCGCGGCAGCGGCCGGCGCGGCGACGTGGGCTGGGGGCTTCACCCCGGGCTTCGCCGCGCCCGCGTCACCCTCCGCCGCAGCCGCGACCGGCGCGTCCGGCGACGCGTCGGCCGCCGCGGTCGTCGGATCGGCGCCCGCGTCCTTCGGGCGCAGCGGATCGTCGATCGTCGTCGGCGCGGCCGAGGCGAGCGGGGCGAGGTCGCAGTTGCACGGGGCGGGCGGCGGGGGCGGAGGACACACGGGCGCCGCCTGCGCGCACGCGCCCGCCACGAGGACCACACCCAGCAACGCAGCGATCGATCTCACGGGTCCTCCTTCTCTCCTGGTCATACGCGCCGGAGCGCGCTCACTTCACCGGCCGAAGCCGGTACTTCTGCCGCCAGAGCGGCTTCATCGTGGTGTGGCAGCCTCGGCACGCCTTCCGGGCCTCGTCCATGTCGCCTCGGCGCGCCGCGGCAGCCGAGGCCTTGGCCATGCTCGCCCACTCCCACGACGAGTCGGGCGAGAACGTAGCGAGCTTGTCCATGGCGCGCGCGAGCGCCTCGGTGTCGCCGGCGGTCACGGCTGGCGCGATGTTCCGACGCATCCAGATTTGGAGTGGACAGAGGTTGTCCTTCTCGCCGCACACGCGCACCGGCTGCGGCGGGCGCTTGGGCTTCGGGAAGGTGCGCGCCGCGTTCACGGCGACCGGCTGACCCGCTGGAGGCGCGGCGACGGGGGTCGCCAGCGCCATCGCTTCGGCGCGCGCCTTCTCGAGGGCCTGCTGCTTTTCCGACGCGAGCACCAAGTTCGGCGCCGGCGACTCCTTCCACTGGGCGACGAAGGCGAACTCGGGAGGATCGCCGTGGCACGTCGAGCAGTCGTGCTCCTGGCCGTCGATCCGGCGGAGCTTGCCGACGAAGGAGTCGTCCATGAACGCGGAGACCTTCGCCTTGTCGCGCCGATCGAGCACCGCCTCCTTCCCCTGGTGGCAGCCGTCGCAGTAGACCGCTTCGCCGTCCTCGAGGACGAGGAGGCGGGCCATCTCGTTGTACATGCGCTTGGCGACGCGCTTGCGGCGCGTGTCGGCGCGGAAGTTGTCCTCGCTGTGGCACCCCGTGCAGGGAATCCCGAGCGAGTCGCTGAAAGTGCCCATCACCTTGCGGCGCTGTTCGGGCGTGAGGCGCTCGAGGGGCGGGAGGTGCCGGATGTCGAGGCCTACCTCCGCGAGGCGGTCGCCCATCCGTGAGGCGCGGACCGGCGCCATCGCGCCCACCGCTCGCGACGGCCCCGCCACGGCCGCGTGGGGATGCGCCGGGCCCACCGCCGCAGGCGGTCGCGCGTCGCTCGCGAGCCGGCCCGTGGGGACGGCGGGCGCGGGCGACGGCGCGCGCGGACCACACGCGAAGAGCCCCGCCGCGAGGAGGACCGCGGTGAGCGAAGTGGCGCGCAGCAGTCCGGACAGGCCTCCCATGAGTCCGCGAGGCTAACAGGCCTCGCGCGGGTCGCGCAAAGATTGCGCGCCTGCCGTCTGCGGTCTACCGCCCCCGCCTTACCAGGAGACGCCGAGGAGCACGGGCTCGGGCGCGAGGGTGACCCCGAAGGTCGAGGAGACCCCATCGCGCACCTCGCGTGCCAGCGCGAGCAGCTGCGTCGTCGTCGCGCCGCCGCGGTTGACGAGCGCGAGCGTGTGCTTGGCGCTGAGCCCGACCCGCCCTGCGCCGAAGCCCCGAGGAAAGCCGGCCCGTTCGATGAGCCAGGCCGCCGAGACCTTCGTGAGCCCTCCGGTGCCAGGGAACTCGGGCAGCCTCGCGCCGTCGCCGCACCTCGCCCGCACACGCGCGCGCGCAGCTTCCAGATCGGCGGCGGTGAGCTCGGGGTTCGTGAAGAACGAGCCGGCGCTGACCGAGTCGGGATCGTCGGCGGACACCACCATGCCCTTCGCGCGACGGAGCCGGAGCACGGTGTCGCGGAGCGTCCGAAGTCCGGCGCGGGGCGCGCTCCCGCCGTCGGGGGCGCCGAGCCCGAGCGCTGCGCGGAGCTCGGCGTACGGCGGGACCGGGGCATCCTCCGCAACGGCGAGCGCGAACGAGACCTCCAACACGGCGTAGCGCGCGGCGCCGCGGAACACGCTCGTGCGGTACCCGAAGCCACACTCCACGGGCGGCATGTGCATGATGCACTTATTTACTCGATCGAACACCCGCACCTGCGCGATGGTCGCGGACACGTCTTGACCATAGGCGCCCACGTTCTGGATGGGCACGGCCCCCACGAGGCCCGGGATCCCCGACAGGCACTCGAGCCCCGCCAGCCCGCGCTCCACGGTGAGCGCGACGAGGTCGTCCCACACCTCGCCGGCCGCCGCGGTGAGGCGCGCCGAGGCGCCGTCGAGGTCGACCCGTACGCCCCGGGTCTTCACGTGCACGACGGTGCCGGCCACGCCCGCGTCGGCGACGACGAGGTTGCTGCCGCCGCCGAGGAGCGTCACGGGTCCCGGCAGGGCGAGGCAGTCCACGAGAGAGACCTCGTCCGCCGCCTCCACGAACGCGTCGGGGGGGCCGCCGAGGCGGAGGGTGGTGTAGTGGGAGAGCGGAGGGGCTGGGACGACTCGCATCGCGGCGGATGCCGCGTGGTATAGCAGGCGAAGCCCCGTGCGCGCGCTCCCCATCGACCCCGAGCTGCCCGCGATCGTGCGCCTGCTCGAGCGCGACCGGCGCCTCGTGCTCGGCGCGCCGCCGGGCGCCGGCAAGACCACGCGCGTGCCGAGGGCGCTGCTCGACGCGGGCGTGACCGGCGAGATCGTGATCCTCGAGCCACGCCGGATCGCCGCGCGCCTCGCGGCCTCGCGGGTCGCGGTGGAGCTCGGCGAGCGCGTGGGCGACACGGTGGGCTACGCCGTGCGCTTCGAGGACGTTTCGAGCCCGCGCACGCGGATTCGCTTCGTCACGGAGGGCATCCTCACGCGGCGGTTGCTCGACGATCCGCAGCTGCACGGCGTGGGCGCTGTCCTCCTCGACGAGTTCCACGAGCGCCACCTGCAGGGAGACCTCGCGCTCGCCCTGCTCCGGCGCCTCTCCCTCGGCGCGCGACCCGACCTCCAGCTCTGCGTGATGTCCGCCACGCTCGACGGCGATCCGGTCGCCCGCTACCTGGACTGCCAGGTGATCGAGACCCAGGGTCGGACATACCCTGTCACGACCGAATACGAGCGGGCTGGCGACGAGCGCCCGCTGGAGCTCCGCGTGGCGTCTGCCGTGCGGCGCGCGCTCACCGACCTCCCGGAGGGCGACGTCCTCGTCTTCCTCCCGGGGGCCCGCGAGATTCGTCTCTGCCGCGAGGTGTGCGCGCGCCTCGCGGAGGCGCACGGAGCCGACGTCGTCGCCCTCCACGGCGACCTCTCGCTCGAGGAGCAGGGGCGCGCCGTCGCGCGTGGAGCGCGCCGCAAGGTGATCCTCTCCACGAACGTGGCGGAGTCGAGCGTCACGATCGAGGGCGTCGCCGCCGTGGTCGACTCCGGCCTCGCGCGCGCGGCGTCGCACTCGCCGTGGACGGGGCTCCCTACGCTGCGCCTCGTGAAGATCAGCCGCGCTTCGGCGAAACAACGCGAGGGGCGCGCCGGGCGCCTGCGCGAGGGGCTCTGCTTGCGCCTCTACACGCGCGCCGACCACGACGCGCGCCCCACGAGCGACGTGCCGGAGATCGAGCGCGCCGATCTGGCCGACACGCTCCTAGGGCTCCACGCCGCGGGCCACCACGACCTCGCCTGGCTCGATCCTCCGCCAGCCGCCGCGGAGGAGAGCGCGACGCGACTGCTCACCCGCCTCGGCGCGCTCCACGAGGGCAACGTCACCGCGCTCGGGCGGCGCATGGCGGCGCTGCCGCTCCACCCGCGCCTCGCGCGCCTCGTGGTCGCGGGGGAGGACCTCGGGATCGTGGACGACGCGTGCGGCGCCGCGGCGCTGCTCTCGGAGCGAGACATTCGCGCCGATCGGGCCAACTTCGGCCCCGGTCAACGAGGGGCCGACGAGCCCACACAGAGCTCCGACGTGGGCATGCTCCTCGACAAGCTCCACGAGGTCGACGACGCGCGGTCCGAGCGTGGGCAGCGAGCGTGTCGCGCGGCCGGGCTCGACCCTCGCGCCGTCTCCGCCGTCGTCGCTGCGCGCCGGCAGCTCGCCCGGCGCGCGAGGGCGCGGGTCTCGAAGGAGGGCGCCTCCGCATCGATCGAAGCGCGTGAGGCGGCCCTCGGGCAGGCCCTCCTGGCCGCGTTCCCCGACCGCTTCGCGAAGCGCCACGGCGCGGGCTCTCGGCGCCTCGCGCTCGCAGGCGGCGTGAACGCGACCCTCGACGAGCGGAGCGTCGTGCGCGACGCCCCCTTCCTCGTCGCCCTCGACGCCGACGAGAGCCGCGGGGTGGTCGTCCGGCTCGCGTCCGCGGTCGATCCGATCTGGCTCCTCGACGGCGCCGCAGGCGCGGTGACCGAGTCGCGGGTCGTCACGTTCAACGCCGAGCTGGAGCGAGTCGAGGCCTGCGGGCGCCTCGCGTTCGACGGCGTGCCCTTCGACGAGACCTTGGATCGGCGCCCCACCGGGCACGACGTCTCCGCTTGCCTCGCGGAGGCCGCGTGGTCGGCGGGGCTCGCACGCTTTTCGCGAGACGGCGAGCTCGCGCGCTTCCTCGCCCGCGCGCGGTACGCCCACGCGCGCGGGAGACCCGTGCGCGCCCTCGACGACGCGGCGCTGCGCGATCTGCTCACACGCGCCTGCGAGGGCCTCCGCAGCTTCGCCGAGCTCGACGCGCTGAACCTCACGGCGTGGATCACCTCGGAGACCGACGGCGCCCAGACCCTCGAGTCGCACGCGCCCTCCCACCTCGCCCTGCCGAACGGGCGGCGCGTACCCGTGAACTACGAGGAGGGGAAGCCGCCGTGGATCGAGTCGTACCTTCAGGACTTCTTCGGGCTCGCGAGCTCACCCACGGCGTGCGGTGAGGAGCTCGTGCTCCACCTCCTCGCGCCGAACCGGCGCGCCGTCCAAATCACTCGTGATCTCAAAGGTTTTTGGACCAGACACTACCCCGACCTGCGGCGCGAGCTCGGCCGACGCTACCCCAAGCACGCGTGGCCAGAGGACACGGCCACGCCGGTGCCCATGCGACGACGGTGAGCGCCGGGCGCGAGGCGTGGGATGACCCGCGCCTCGACGTCGAGAGGGCGTCCATCGCTGCGGCGCCTGCCGGCGCTCTCGAGCCCGGAGAATTCATGAGGGTTCCGCGCGAGCCATCCGATCCTCGTGCTGCAGAGCGGCGCCGAGGCGGCCAAGGAGCCGGTTCGGGATGGGCTCGTACGGATCCGGACCAGTCCCCTGGAGTCGTGGTTCGTATCAGAAGTCCGGTCTTCGGTGTCATCCCGAGGAGCGATGGGGTGCCCCGTTTTCGGCGGCGGCGGGCCCGTCCTCAACTCAGCCGTTCCGCGCGGTGGAGGCGGCGCTTTGCGCTCAGGGGACAGTGGCTTCGGGTGTGACCGCGTGAGGACGCCGACCCTCGAACATGAGTATCCTCCCACCGCCGCCGAAAACGGGACACCCCCTCGCTCCCTTGTGGCGAAAGGCCGAGCCGCGCGACTTC
>Ga0073904_10003639_pt1 | contig 11573 bp, 8 predicted proteins | sample KloWWTrecipitate_FD_66668 | JGI IMG/M metagenome (GOLD analysis project Ga0073904, IMG submission 66668) | Active sludge microbial communities from Klosterneuburg, Austria, studying microevolution and ecology of nitrifiers - Klosterneuburg... | ecosystem: Engineered > WWTP > Aerobic digester >... | reverse complement strand
GAGCCGCCGACCGCACGGATGACGTCGGCGATCTGGTCGACGAACCGGTTGAAGGACGACGCCGTGCGGGACAGCTCGTCGGTGCCCTGGACGTCGAGGCCGACGGTGAGGTCGCCCTCGCCGTCGGCGATGTCGTGCAGCCGGCCCTCGAGCTGGCGGACCGGGAGGAGCACGGAGCGCAGGATGAGCGGCAGCAGGAGGGCGAAGAGCGCGAGCGTGACGCCCGCGATGATCATCACGGTGGTGCCGCCGGCTGTCGCCGCGGCCTCGGCCTCGTCCGCCGCCGCTGCCGCACGCGCGCCGAGGGAGTCGGACAGGCCCTGGACGGCCGTGCTGACCTGCTCGTACACGGCGATCTCCTCGACGAGCACCAGGCCGTTGGCCTCGTCGACGGCGGCCGCGTCACCGGAGCGGTAGGCGGCGATGATGTCGGCGTCGATCGCCATGAACTGCTCGAAGCCCGCCGACGCCGCCTGCACCTGGGCCTGCTCGTCCGCCGTGAGGCCTGGCTCCGCGGCGAGCACGTCGAGCGCCGCGCGCAGCGCGTCGGCGGACGCCAGGAAGCTGGCGCGCGAGCCCACGTCCTCGGCCACCGTCGCGGCGTCCAGGTTGGCGTCGAGCGCGTAGGCCGTCTGCCAGCCGTTCCAGTCCGCGGTGCCGAACTTCACCTGCATCGACTCCTGGGAGAGCACGGCGAGCCCCGCGCTGCGGACGGAGGCCGCCGTCGAGGTGCGGCTCGCCACGACGGCCACACCCGCGAGCGCGAGCAGGGCGATGCCGGCGGCGACGAAGGTGGCGGTGAGGCGGAGGCGCACGCTGGTGCGGCGCAGCAGGACCTGCATGGTGGCTCCTCGATGGGGGGACGTCGTTGTGCCTGCTCCCCCCATCGACCGGCGACGCGCCGGTCGAGGACTTGGGGCCCACGAGGTGCGTGGTCCGGTCCGCTCCGGTCCGGTCCGCTCCGGGACAGGGAATACCCTCGGGGGGTATCCTGGTTCTCAGGACGGACGGACGGAGGCTGCCATGGCCGGCTACAGCGGCACCAAGGACGACTACCTCAAGCGGCTGCGCCGCATCGAGGGGCAGGTGCGCGGCCTGGCACGGATGGTCGACGAGGACACCTACTGCATCGACATCCTCACCCAGGTCGCCGCCGTCACCAGCGCCCTGCAGGCCGTCAGCCTCGGCCTGCTCGAGGACCACCTCGGTCACTGCGTCGTCAACGCCGCCCGCGAGTCGCAGGAGGCCGGGGACGCGAAGGTCCGCGAGGCCGCCGACGCCATCGCCCGCCTCGTGCGCAGCTGAGCACCACCTTCTCCACCCCACCCCACCGCACCACCGACCGGAAGGCCCACCATGAGCACCCAGTCCGTCACCCTCGGCGTCGCCGGCATGACCTGCGGGCACTGCGTCCGCTCCGTCGAGGAGGAGCTCCGCACCCTGGCCGGCGTCACCGACGTGCAGGTCGAGCTCGTCTCCGGCGCGACCTCCACGGTGACCATCACCACGGACCAGGCCCTCGCGGACGAGGACGTCGCCGCGGCGATCGTCGAGGCCGGCTACGCCGTCGTGCCCCCGCGCTCACTGCTCTGAGACCCGGGCGCCCGCCGGCGCCCCCGCACGGCACCACCACCGGACGGACGTGACCGCATGACCCCTGACCAGCACCCCACAGCCCCCGCGGGCCTGACCGACGCCCGGGCGGTGGTCGCCACCCTCGACCTCGCCGTCGGCGGGATGACGTGCGCCTCGTGCGTCGCCCGCGTCGAGAAGAAGATCAACAAGGTTCCAGGGGCGACGGCGACGGTCAACCTCGCCACCGAGACGGCGCACGTCGAGCTGAGCGACGACGTCGATGCCGCGGCGCTGGTCAAGGCCGTCGAGTCCGCCGGGTACACGGCGACCCTCACGCGCGACAGCCGTGCGGCCTCGCGCGCCGCGGCGGCGGGCGGCCACGGGATGACCGACGAGGAGATGGCGCTGTCCGGCCACGTCATGGCGGACGGGACCATGGGGGCCGGGGACGACACCTCGGCACCCGTCGCCGACCGGGGCGCCGACCTGCTCCGCCGGCTGCGCGTCGCCGCGGTGCTCACCGTGCCCGTCGTCGCGCTGTCGATGGTCCCGGCGCTCCAGGTGCCGGGCTGGCAGTGGGTCGTCACGGCGCTGGCGCTGCCCGTCGTCACGTGGGCGGCGTGGCCGTTCCACCGGGCCGCGGCGCGCGCTGCCCGGCACGGCTCGTCGACCATGGACACGCTCGTGTCCCTGGGCGTCGCCGCCGCGACCGGCTGGTCGCTCTGGGCGCTGCTGCTCGGCGGCGCCGGCGAGATCGGCATGCACATGACCCCCACGCTCGTGCCCCGCGCCGGGGCGGCCTCGATGGCGGGGCCAGAGCTGTACTTCGAGGTCGCCGCCGTGGTGACGACCTTCCTGCTCGCGGGCCGCTATGCCGAGCACCGCTCGCGGCGCCGGGCGGGGGACGCGCTGCGCAGCCTGCTCGCGCTGGGCGCCACGGACGCCGTGCTGCTCGAGCCCGATGCGACCGGGCGGCGCACCGAGCGGCGCATCCCCGTCGCGGCCCTGCGCGTCGGCGACCTGTTCGCCGTACGTCCGGGCGAGAAGCTCGCCACCGACGGCGTCGTGCTCGAGGGCACGTCCGCGCTCGACACCTCGCTGCTCACGGGCGAGCCCGTGCCGGTCGACGTCGGGCCAGGCTCGCAGGTCACCGGCGCGACCGTGAACACCTCGGGGTACCTCGTCGTGCGCGCCACCCGTGTGGGCGAGGAGACGATGCTGGCCCAGATCGGCCGGCTCGTCACGCAGGCGCAGACGGGCAAGGCGCCCGTGCAGCGGCTGGCCGACAGGATCTCCGCGGTCTTCGTGCCCGTGGTGGTCGTCATCGCGCTGGCCACGCTGGCGGGCTGGCTGCTCGCCGGCGGCGGCGCGCAGGCGGCGTTCACCGCCGCCGTCGCGGTGCTCATCATCGCGTGCCCGTGCGCGCTCGGGCTGGCCACGCCCACGGCCCTGCTCGTCGGCACCGGCCGGGGCGCCCAGCTGGGCATCCTCATCAAGGGCCCGGAGATCCTCGAGTCCACCCGCCGGGTGGACACCGTGGTGCTCGACAAGACCGGCACCGTGACGCAGGGCCGGATGGAGCTGGTCGACATCCTCGTGCCCGCGGGTGGCGACGTCGACGAGGTGCTCCGGTTCGCCGGGGCCGTCGAGGCCCGCAGCGAGCACCCCGTCGGCCGAGCCATCGCCGAGGTCGCGGCGCAGGCCGGAGCGCGCCCGGCAGACGGCGTGGGCGAGGACGGCGTCGAGATCGGCTCCGACCAGGTGCTCGAGTTCCGCAACGACGCCGGCCGCGGCGTCAGCGGCGTGGTCCGCACCGCGCACTCCGGGCTCGACATGGGCCGGCGTGTGCTCGTGGGCCGTCCCGAGTGGCTGCGCGGGCAGGGCGTCGACACCACGCCGCTCGACGTGGCCTTCGACGGCGCGGTCGCGGCCGGCACCGCCGTCATGGCCGCGTGGTCGGGAGTGGCCCGCGGGGTGCTCGTGCTGCGCGACCCGGTCAAGGCCACCTCGGCGGCCGCCGTCGCGGAGCTCGTCGCCCTCGGCCTGCGCCCCGTGCTGCTGACCGGCGACAACCGGGCCACCGCCCAGGCCGTCGGGGCAGAGGTCGGCATCGCCGAGGTCATCGCCGAGGTGCTCCCGGCGGACAAGGTCGACGTCGTCACGCGCCTGCAGCGCGAGGGGCGCGTCGTGGCGATGGTCGGCGACGGCGTCAACGACGCCGCGGCCCTGGCCCAGGCCGACCTCGGCCTGGCGATGGGCACGGGCACCGACGTCGCGGTGCAGGCGGCCGACATCACCCTGGTGCGCGGGGACCTGCGCAGCGCTGGCCAGGCGATCCGGCTGTCCCGGCGGACCCTGCGCATCGTCCAGCAGAACCTCTTCTGGGCCTTCGCCTACAACGTCGCAGCCATCCCGCTCGCCGCGGCCGGCCTGCTCAACCCGATGATCGCCGGCGGGGCGATGGCCTTGAGCTCGGTGCTCGTGGTGACCAACTCCCTGCGCCTGCGCCGCTTCACCTGAGCCAACCAGCCGGGCGGCACGACTGCGGAGGATCCGGAACGGAGAGCGTTCCGGATCTTCCGCGCCCGCGCCGGGCAGGGCTCAGCGGAAGCGACGGCCCTCGTCTCGCCGGTACACGGCGGCCGTGATCGCGGCGAACACCACGGACCAGGCCACGAGCACCACGAGCGCCCGGCCGGAGACGTCGCCCCCGACGGCGACCGGGACCACCACGTCCCGGGCCGCGCGGCTGGGCAGCGTCGTCGAGAGCGTGTCGAGCCAGCCGGGAAAGGTCTCCGGCGGGACGAACAGGCCGCCGGCGAACGCGAGCGGGAAGACCGTCACCTGCGCCACGGCGACCGCCGCCTTGGCCGGCAGCCCGTAACCGATCGTCAGGCCGATGAGCAGGAACGGCACGCTCGCCAGGACGAGCGCCCCGAGCCCGGCGAGCAGCCGGGCCGCCGGGATCGAGGCCTCGGTGAGCAGCGCCGCCACTGCCACCAGCGGCAGCACGCCGAGCAGCGCGAAGAGCGTCCCGTTGAGCACCCGCCCTGCCATCCGCGGCTCCGGTCCGGCCGGCAGGGTCCGCACGTACGGGTCGAACGGCAGCGCCCTGTCCTCCGCGACACCGATCCCGTAGGTGAAGATGCACGTCGACATCACCGCGAAGACGGCCAGCTGGGCCGTGGCAGCAGTGGCGAAGACCGGGTCGCCCGCGGCCGCCTCCTGCGGGACGACGAAGGACAGCAGGGCCAGGGTGGGGAACACGGTGGTGCCGATGACCGCGATGGGCACCCGGACCGTCTCGAGGAACCCGTAGCGGAAGTGCACCAGGGCGAGGGTGACCGGGGAGACGAGGCGCGACGACGGCGCGGTGGGGGTGCTCATGGCCGGACCTCCGCCGCCGCGGCGGCCGTCAGGGACAGGAACGCCTCCTCGAGGGAGGCGCTGCGGACCTCGAGCCCGCGGAACGGGACACCGGCGACGACGAGCGCGCGCACCACGGCGTCGGCGTCGGCGGTGCGCAGCAGGTGACGGCCGGTCGCGGGGTCGACCTCGTGCCCGACGACGCCCGGCAGGGCCCGGAACCCGGCGCGCGCGAGGTCGAGGTCGAGGTCGAGGTCGAACGTGACCCAGCGCAGCGCGACCCGGCCGAGCACCTCGGCGATGGGCGCGTCGGCCAGCAGGTGCCCGTGGTCCACGACGACGACCCGCTTGGCCAGCGCCTCGATCTCCTCGAGGTAGTGCGAGGTGACCAGCACGGTGACCCCCTGGGCGTGGAACGCCCGCAGGGCCTCCCACAGCACGTGCCGCGCGTCGACGTCGAGCCCGGTGGTGGGCTCGTCGAGCAGCACCAGCTGCGGCCGGCCGGCGAGGGCGAGGGCGACGGCGAGCCGCCGCCGCTGACCGCCCGACAGCCCGCCGGTCTGGCGCCGTGCGAGCTCCGTCAGGCCGAAGGTCTCCAGCAGCTCCGCCGTGGGCACCGGGTCGGGGTAGTGCCGCCGGACGAAGTCGATCACCTCGGCCACCCGCAGGGTTGCGGGCAGCCCGGTCTCCTGCGGCGTGGTGCCCAGACGGGTCCGGCTCGCCGGGTGGCGCGGGTCGCCGCCGAAGATCCGGACGGTCCCGCTGTCCGGGTGGCGCAGGCCGTCGACGAGGCTCAGCAGCGTCGTCTTGCCGGCGCCGTTGGGACCGAGCAGGCCGACCATCTCGCCGGGGCCGACGCGCAGCGAGACGTCGTCCAGCGCGAGGGTGGCCCCGAAGGTGCGGGTGACGTGGTCGACCTCGACGACGGGGGGCGGTGCGGTGCTGGTCATGCGTCCTCGCTCACGGGGTCGGGAGGGGCCGGCCGGGAGGCGCGCGGCCCCCGCCCGGGTGGAGGCCACCGTCCCTGGTGGCCCGGTGACCACCTGGACGACAGCGTAGTTCGCACGCCGCCCGGCACCGGCTGTCGTAGGTTGACCCGGTGACCGCGACAGCCCCGGAGACGACCGCCACCCCGGGCCGGTCCGTGCGTCACCTGCGCGCCGAGGTGTGGATCGTGCTGGGCCTGTCGCTCGGCCAGTCCGCCGTCTACGCCGCGCTGCGCCTCTACACGCGGCTGACCGCGGACGTGCCGCTCGGCGACCAGTCGGCGACGCTCAACCCCACCGTCTCGCCGCGCCCGTACCTCGACCTCGTCTACCAGCTCGTCGGCATCGGCTTCGCGCTGGTGCCCGTCGCCCTGGCGCTGTACCTGCTCGCGGCACCTGCCGGCCTGCGCGCCGCGCTCACGCGGATCGGCCTGGACGCCGCCAGACCGGGCCGCGACCTCGCCGTCGGCGCCGGGCTCGCCGCGGTCATCGGCATCCCCGGGCTCGGCGTCTACCTCGCCGGGCGCGCGCTGGGGATCACCGTGCAGATCGCGCCGTCCGGGCTCGACGACTACTGGTGGACCGTGCCCGTGCTCGTGCTCTCGGCGCTGCAGAACGCCCTGCTCGAGGAGGTCGTCGTCGTCGCCTACCTGCTCGAGCGCCTGCGCGAGCTGCGCTGGTCCGTGCCCGCCGCCCTCGTCACGAGCGCCCTCATCCGTGGCGCGTACCACCTCTACCAGGGCCCGGGGATGGCCGTGGGCAACGTCGTGATGGGGCTGGTGCTGGGCGGCTGGTACCTGCGCACCCGGCGCGTGCTGCCGCTCGTCATCGCCCACACGGTGCTCGACGTCGTCGCGTTCGTCGGCTGGGCGCTGGCGCCGGACGAGTGGTTGGTGGCGCTCGGTCTGGCCTGATGTCGCAGGTCAGGGCACACTGGTCCCACCTTCGTGCAGAGGCTGGGGAGGTATGGGCACTGCGACGCGCTCCCGCGCGCTCTCGCCGCGCGCCTCGATCGGCCTGCTCGTCGTCGGCGCCCTGGCCGCGGGCCTCGCCGCCTGGCCGGCCTTCCGCTGGCTGCACGAGGTCGGGCTGGTCACCGGCTCGCCCCTGGTGCTCGCGCTGCTGCTGCCGCTCATCGGGCTCATGGGCACGCGAGCGGTCCAGGAGCGGATCGGCGGCGGGTCGCTCACCACGCGTCCCACGCTGCGTCTCGCGCTGGCGTTCAGCCTCTTCGCGGCGTTCACCTGGACGGCCGGCTGGTCGCTCATCCTGCCCGCCACCGCGATCCTCGTGGCCGTGGTGCACATCCAGCGGTCGGGCAGCACCGTGTGGCGCCCCGCGGTGCTCATCGTGTCCCTGGCGACCCTGCTCGGCCAGGCCGGCGTCGCACTGGGCTGGGTGTCCAGCGTCGTGGACCCCGCGGTCAGCCACCTCGCCGCGACCGCCACCCTCGTGCTGGCGTGCCTCGGCATCCTCACCGTCGGGGCGTCTGTCGCCGAGCGTGACGCCGCCGGCGAGGCGCTGGCCAGGGCGGACGCACGGCTCCGGGCCCTCATGGAGAGCTCGACCGACGTGCTGACGGTGAGCGACGCCACCGGCCGGCTCACCTACGTCAGCCCGGCGGTGGGCCGGTCCCTGGGGTACGACGCCGCCCGCCTGCTCGGCACCCCGCTGCTCGACCTCGTGGACGCGGAGCAGCGCCCCGAGGTCGCGGAGCACCTCGGCCGGGTCATCGCCGCGGGCAGCGGGACGCGGACCAACCTCGACGTGCTCGTCGCCCTGGCCAGCCACGAGCGGCGCTGGCACGAGTGGACGGTCCACAACCTCCTCGACGAGCCGCTCGTCGAGGGCCTGGTCGTCGAGCAGCGCGACGTGACCGACCGCCTGCTCCATCAGGACGCCCTCGCCCACGCCGCGGCGCACGACGACCTCACGGGTCTGCCCAACCGCAGCGACCTGCTCCGCCGGCTCGCCGCGAGCCTGTCGGAGGCCGGGCCCGGCGCCGGCCTCGCGGTGCTGTTCCTCGACCTCGACCGGTTCAAGCAGGTCAACGACACGTTCGGCCACGCGGCGGGCGACGAGCTGCTCGTGGTGCTCTCGCGCCGGCTGCGGGCCGGCCTGCGCCCGCACGACCACCTCGCCCGGATCAGCGGCGACGAGTTCTGCGCCATCCTCACCGAGATCCACGACACGGGCGAGGTCCACGCGGTCGTCGAGCGGCTCGAGCGGCTCGTCGAGCAGCCCGTCGCCCTGGACGCCCAGGCCATGGTCCAGGTGGGTGTGAGCGTCGGCGTGGCCCTGGCGTTCGACGCCACCCGGACCCCGGCGGCGCTGTTCGCCGCGGCCGACGCCGCCATGTACTCGGCGAAGCGGTCACGGCGCACCGCACCGGGGATCGTCGGGCACCACCCGCAGGACCGACGTCACGACGACGGGCCCGGCTCGACCGGCGAGCAGCGCTCCGCCGCGGGCTGAGGACAGCGCGCCTCGAGCGGCTCCGCGCGGGGCCCGGCCTAGACTCGCCAGCATGCCCATGCCAGCAGCGGGCCGGATCGGCCTGCGGGGGCGAGCGCCGGCGGAGCACGGGGTGCGGATCGTCGACACCCCGGCCGAGCGCGTGCACCACCCCGCCGACCTCGTGGGCGTCGTGCTGGCCGCGCTCGGGATCGGCGTCGTCGTCGTGCTCGCCCTGTACGCCCAGAACACCACCACCGGGGTCACCGAGGACGTCCAGGGGATCGCCTCGATCGTCCGGCGGATCCTCTTCCTCCCGGTCGCGGTGCTGGAGGGGCTCATCACGCTCGTCGTGCCGCTGGCCGTCGTCGCGGAGCTGGTGCTGCGCCGCCTGGGCCGCCACGCCCTCGAGGCCGTCGCGGGTGGCGTGCTGGGCATCCTCACCGGCCTGGTCTCGCTGTGGCTCATCGAGACGTTCGCCATCGACGACCTGCGGATCGCCTTCAGCGTGGTCAGCCACGGCGAGCTGGTCGTCACCGTCCCGCCGCTGCTCGTCGGCACGGCCGCCCTCATCACCGTCGCGGGCACGCGCAACCGCCGCCGCACCGTCGGGGCCTCGTGGAACCTTCTGTGGCTGGGCCTCGGCGTCGCGCTCGTCACCGGGGCGATCACGCTGCCGGGCGCGCTCCTCACGGTGCTGCTCGGCCGGCTGGTCGGCCTCGGGCTGCGCTACGCGTCGGGCGTGCAGTCCGAGCGGGCCTACGGCGCGGCCCTCGTCGACGGCGTGCGCCGGGCCGGCTTCGACCCCATGAGCCTCGTGCGGGTGCGGGACGTCACCGCACGGCAGGGCGCGGGTGAGGAGAGCGCCCCCGACCTCGCCGCCGTCGCGATCACGCGCAACAGCGACCACCGCGTCTACGCCATGACCACGGCGGACGGTGAGCGCTACGACGTCGTCGTGCTCGACGGCGACCGCCAGGTGGTCGGGCTGCTGCTGCGGTCGTGGCGCTCCCTGCGGCTGCGCGGCATCGACGGACGCACCGTCGTCTCGCTGCGCCAGGTCGCCGAGCGTGCCGCGCTGCTCAGCTACGCAGCGTCCGCAGCCGGCGTGCGCACGCCGCGCCTGCTCGCGCTGGCCGAGTCGGAGGACTCGATGCTCCTCGTCCAGGAGCACACCCCCGACGCCGTGCCGCTGCGGCACCTTCCGCCGGAGGACCTCACGGACCACGTGCTCGACGCGGTGTGGCAGCAGCTCCGCGTGGCGCACCAGGCCGGCCTCGCCCACCGCGCGCTGACCTCGGACGTCGTGCTGGTGCAGCCGGGGCAGCTCCCGCCCGCAGCGCTGCTCATCGGCTGGGAGTCGGGCGACGTCGCCTCCTCCGAGCTCGCCCGACGCGTCGACGTCAGCCAGCTGCTCGCCGTGCTCGCGCTGCGGGTGGGCGCCGAGCGGGCCGTGGCCGCCGCGTCGCGCGTGCTCAGCGACGCCGAGCTCATCGTCACCGGGCCGCTGCTGCAGACCATCGCGATGCCCCGGACCACGCGCGAGGAGGCCCGCGAGCGTCGTGGGGTGCTCGCCGAGGTCCGCGAGGCCCTGCTCACCCGGCTCCCGGAGGCCGACGTCGAGCCGGAGCGGCTGGTGCGCTTCGGCGCGCGGACGGTGCTGACGCTCGCGCTGTCGATCACCGCCGTGCTCGTGGTGGTCACCACCATCAACTTCGCCGAGATCACCGCCGCCCTGACGTCCGCGGCGCGGCCCTGGTGGGCCGCAGTGGCCTTCGGGCTCGGCATGGTGACGTTCCTCGGCTCCGCGCTCGCGCTGGTGGCGTTCTCGCCCGTGCGGCTGCCGCTGTGGCGCACCACGCTCGTCCAGACCGCCGGCTCGTTCGTCGCCCTCGTGGCGCCGGCCGGCGTGGGCCCCGCAGCGCTCAACCTGCGCATGCTCACCCGCCGCGGGGTGAGCAACACCCTCGCGGTCGCCTCGGTGGGCCTGGTGCAGGTCTCGCAGTTCATCACGACGGTGGTCCTGCTGCTGGTGCTGTCGCTGGTCAGCGGCACCGACAGCGCCCTGCAGATGCCCTCGACGACGGTCATCACGGCCGTCGCGGTCATCGCGCTCGCCGCCGGCGCCGCCATGCTCGTGCCGTGGGTGCGCCAGTGGGTGACCGCCCGCACGGTCCCGCTCTGGCGCCAGACCTGGCCCCGCCTCGTCCAGCTGCTGTCGCAGCCGAAGCGGTTCGCGGTCGCCGTGGCCGGCAACCTCCTCATGACGCTGGGGTACCTCGGTGCGTTCGCCGCGAGCCTCGCGGCCTTCGGCCTGGAGCTGTCGCTCATCGACCTGGCGCTCATCTACCTGCTGGGCAACGCCGCCGGTGCGCTGGTGCCCACTCCCGGCGGTCTCGGCACGGTCGAGGTGGCGCTCATCACCGGCCTGACCACCACGGGCGGGATCCCGGGCGCGCTGGCGACCTCGGCCGTGTTCCTCTTCCGCGCGGTGACCTTCTGGGGCCGCGTGCCCTTCGGCTGGGTCGCCATGCGGGTGCTCCAGCGCTCTGGCGAGCTGTGAGCCGGGACCCCGGCTCGCCGCGTGACCGCCCCGAGGATGCGCCCGTCGTGCTGGCCCGCGGGCTGGTGGTGGGCTACGGGCCGATCCCCGTCTGCGCGCCCGTCGACCTCAGCCTGCGGCCCGGGCAGGTGCTCGCCCTCGTCGGGGCCAACGGCTCGGGCAAGTCGACCGTGCTGCGGGCGGTCCTCGGCCTGCTCGAGCCGCTCAGCGGCCGGCTCGAGGTGTTCGGGGCGCCGGTGGACGAGCGGCTGGCGACCGTCCGCGCGCGGGTGGCCGGCGTGCTCGACGACGACGCCTGGTTCCCCGGCCTGACCGTGCGCGAGCACCTGCTCCTCACGGCCGCGGGGCACGGCGTGCGCAACACGTCCACCGTGGTCGACGACCTGCTGGAGACGTTCGGCCTGACGGACCACGAGGACGCGGTGCCCTCGGCCCTGTCCTCCGGCCAGCGCCGCCGCCTGCTGCTGGCCGCCGGCTTCGTGCGCCCGCGCGACCTGCTCGTCCTCGACGAGCCGGAGCAGCGCCTGGACGCCGCGATGCGCTCGGAGCTCGCCGAGCTCATCCGGGCCGAGGCGCGGCGCGGTACGGCGGTGCTGCTCGCGACGCACGACCCGGCGCTGCTCACTGCC
>Ga0073904_10003638_pt1 | contig 11575 bp, 11 predicted proteins | sample KloWWTrecipitate_FD_66668 | JGI IMG/M metagenome (GOLD analysis project Ga0073904, IMG submission 66668) | Active sludge microbial communities from Klosterneuburg, Austria, studying microevolution and ecology of nitrifiers - Klosterneuburg... | ecosystem: Engineered > WWTP > Aerobic digester >... | reverse complement strand
ACTCGTAGAAGCCGCTGGCCGGGATCAGGCAGCGGTGCCGGGCGAAGCTGCTTCGAAAAGAGGGCTTGGACTCGACCGTCTCGGCGCGGGCGTTGATGAGCTTGGCCCCGATGCTCGGGTCTTTCGCCCAGGCGGGCACCAGCCCCCAGCGCACCAGCTGCCCGATCCGCCCCACTTCCGGCCGGTGCCGGACAACCAGGATGTAGCTCGCCGGGGCGATGTTTTAGCGGGGTGCGAGCAGAGGGAAATCCGCCAGGCTGAACTTCTCGGCGACGCGGGTGGAAGGGGCATCGAGGGCGAAACGGCCGCACATAATTGGATTATGATAACCGGCTACATCACCGTGGGTATTTGGGAATCGCGCGGCAATTCGATAAGAAGAATACGTGAAAAAAGACCTCTCCGAACGCGACATCTGCACCAAGTTCATCACCCCGGCGCTCACCACTGCCGGGTGGGATTTGCACACGCAGATTCGCGAGGAGGTCACCTTCACCAAGGGCCGCATCATCGTCCGGGGCAAGCTGCACACGCGCGGCGAGACCAAGCGGGCCGACTACATCCTCTACTATAAGCCCAACATTCCCGTCGCCCTCATCGAGGCAAAGGACAACAGCCATGCCGTCGGCGCAGGCATGCAGCAGGGACTGGGCTATGCCGACACCCTCGACATCCCCTTCGTCTATGCCAGCAATGGCGACGGCTTCCTCGAACACGACCGCACCGGCCAGAGCAACCCCATTGAGCGAGAGCTGACCCTTAGCACCTTCCCCACCCCCGAGGATCTGTGGGAACGCTACTGCCGCTGGAAAGGCCTGAAAACGCCAGAGGCGCGTACCGTGGTCGAGCAGGACTACCACTCCGACCTCAGCGACAAAGCTCCCCGCTACTACCAGCTCACGGCGATCAACCGTGTCGTCGAGGCCATCGCACGGGGTCAGAACCGCATTCTTCTTGTGATGGCAACCGGCACCGGCAAGACCTACACCGCCTTCCAGATCATCTGGCGGCTGTGGAAGTCCAAGACCAGGAGGCGCATCCTCTATCTGGCAGACCGCAACATCCTGATTGACCAGACCAAGACCAACGACTTCAAGCCCTTCGGCCAGGCGATGACCAAGATCACCCATCGTATGGTCGATAAGTCGTTCGAGATTTACCTTTCCCTCTACCAGGCGGTTACCGGCAACGAGGAAGAGAAGAACATCTACAAACAGTTCTCGCCGGACTTCTTCGATCTCATCATCGTCGATGAGTGTCACCGGGGCAGCGCAGCCGAGGACTCGGCCTGGCGCGAGATACTCGACTACTTCCGCAGCGCCACCCAGATCGGCCTCACCGCCACGCCGAAAGAAACCAAGGATGTCTCCAACATCCATTACTTCGGCGACCCGGTCTACACCTACTCCCTGCGCCAAGGCATAGACGACGGCTTTCTCGCTCCCTACAAGGTCATCCGCATCGACTTCGACAAGGACTTGCAGGGCTGGCGACCGAAGGCCGGGCAGACCGACAAGTACGGCCAGCTGATCGAAGACCGCATCTACAACCAGAAGGATTTCGACCGCAATCTGGTGCTCGACGAGCGCACCCGGCTGGTGGCGTGGAAGATCACCGAGTATCTGGAGAACACCGATCCCTACGCCAAGACCATCGTCTTCTGCGAAGACATCGACCACGCCGAGCGCATGCGGCAGGCGCTGGTCAATCTCAATGCCCAGCGCGTCCAGGAAAACAGCCGTTACGTCATGCGCATCACGGGCGACGACCTCATCGGCAAAGCCGAGCTGGACAACTTCATCGACCCGGAAAGCCGCTACCCCGTCATCGCCACCACCTCGCAGCTCATGAGCACCGGCGTCGATGCCCAGACCTGCAAGCTCATCGTGCTCGACAAGCGTATCCAGTCCATGACGGAGTTCAAGCAGATCATCGGTCGCGGCACCCGCATCAACGAGGACTACGGCAAGTTCTGGTTCTCGATCATGGATTTCAAGAAGGCCACGGAACTGTTTGCCGATCCTGACTTCGACGGCGAGCCGGTACAAATCTTTGAACCGATACCGGGAGAGCCGCCGCTGCCACCGGATGAACCTGAAGGCGGCGATCAGCCGCCACCGGATATCCCGCCTGAGCCGCCCTTGCCACCCGAAGAACCTGGCGAGCCGCGCATCAAGTACGTCATCGGCAAGGATGTCACCGTCTATGTGGTGTCGGAGCGTGTGCAGTATTACGGTCCGGACGGCAAACTGATCACAGAATCCCTCAAGGACTACACCCGCAAGGCGGTGCGCAAGGAATACACCTCGCTCGACCAGTTCCTGCGTCGCTGGACGCAAGCGGACAAGAAGCAGGCCGTCATCGACGAGTTGGAACAACAGGGCGTGCTCTTCGAGCCTTTAGCCGAGGAAGTTGGGCGTAAATATGATGCCTTCGACCTGATCTGCCACGTCGCCTTCGGCCAGCCGCCATTGTCACGGCGGGAGCGTGCCGAGGCCGTCAAGAAACGGGACGTCTTCACAAAATATGGCGAACAGGCCCGGCAAGTGCTACTTGCACTGCTCGACAAGTATGCGGATACCGGTATCGAAAGCATCGAAGACATCAAGATATTGCAACTCGCCCCGCTCAATGCGATTGGTACCCCACCAGAATTGGTAGATGCCTTTGGCGGCAAGCCCGCCTATTTATCAGCCATCCGGGAACTTGAGCAACAACTATATGGGTAAGACAAGATTCATCAACTTGGATGACTGAACAGGAATTCGAACTCTTCCTTGAGCGAGCGGATGCCTTCCACCATCGCGTGGCAGAAAATGTTGCGAAGCTGGAACCGTACCCCGTACCAAGATTTGGTCTCGCCCATCAATCGGCTTTGCTCTCAATTGAGTATGGCGCGGCGGCCTATGTACTTATTGCAAGTCGACTGTGCGCGCCTGGATATTCATTATTGCGAACCCAGCTTGAAACATTGGTGCGTGGCATTTGGATGATGTACGCTGCCTCAGATGCATGGATCGCTAAGCTTAATCAGCCACTGACTGAAGCAAGCGCCGAAGCAACCAAAGACACATTGATGCTTGACAAAATGTTGAAGGCGCTTCGCGGCACTGAGTCAGCACCTTCTGCCTTGCTTGATCAACTTGAAGCCTGTCGTACTGTCATGTGGAAAACACTCAATAGCTATGCCCATGGGGGACTGCATCCATTGGCCCGCGCAAGCATGGGTTACCCGCCACAGCTCAATTTTGATGTGATCCGCAATTCCAATGCAATGGTCGCATTAGCTTCACAACTTACTGCCATCGTTTCCGGGCATCCTGAAAATATGGCCCCCGTAAGATCGTTGCATCAAGAATTCGCCGATTGCCTACCTATCGTCTGATCGCACCCAAGAATAGTCGAAATACAATGTCCATCTCCACCACCATCAAATCCATCCAGGACATCATGCGCAAGGATGTCGGCGTCGATGGCGACGCCCAGCGCATCGGCCAACTCGTCTGGATGCTGTTCCTCAAAATCTACGACGACCGCGAAACCGAGTGGGAGCTGCTCGACGACAACTACCGCTCGCCCGTGCCGGAGAAGCTGCGCTGGCGCAGCTGGGCGGCGGATAGCGAAGGCATCACCGGCGACGAGCTGTTGGACTTCGTCAACAACCAGCTCTTTCCCACCCTCAAGAACCTGACGCCGGCTGCGGACGATCAACGCGGCTTCGTCATCCGCGCCGTCTTCGAGGATGCCTACAACTACATGAAGTCCGGCCAGTTGATGCGGCAGGTCATCAACAAGATCAGCGCGGGCATCGACTTCAACAAGGCGCAGGATCGCCATCTCTTCGGCGACCTCTACGAGCAAATCCTGCGCGACCTGCAAAACGCCGGGAATGCCGGGGAGTACTACACCCCCCGGGCCGTCACCCAGTTCATGGTCGAGCGGGTCGATCCCAAGCTCGGCGAGAAGGTGCTCGACCCGGCCTGCGGCACGGGCGGCTTCCTCACCTGCACCATCGAGCATGTGCGCAAGCAGTATGTGAAGACCGTCGAGGACGAAAAGCTGCTACAGGCGAGCATTCACGGCGTCGAGAAGAAGCCGCTGCCGCATCTGCTGTGCACCACCAACATGCTGCTGCACGGTATCGACGTGCCGACGCAGATACGCCACGACAACACCCTGTCGCGCCCCCTGCGCGATTATGGCCCCCGGGATCGCGTCGAGGTTATCGTCACCAACCCGCCCTTCGGCGGCATGGAGGAGGATGGCATCGAGCAGAACTTCCCGGCCACCTACCGCACCCGCGAAACCGCCGACCTGTTCCTCGTCCTGATCACCCACCTGCTCAAGGACGGTGGCCGCGCCGCCGTGGTGCTGCCCGACGGCACCCTGTTCGGCGAGGGCATCAAGACCCGCATCAAGCAGCACCTGCTGGAAACCTGCAACCTGCACACCATCGTCCGCCTGCCGAATGGCGTGTTCAACCCCTACACCGGCATCAAGACCAACCTGCTGTTTTTCACCAAAGGCACGCCGACCCAGGAGGTCTGGTTCTACGAGCACCCCTATCCGCCGGGTGTGAAGAGTTACAACAAGACCAAGCCCATGCGCATCGAGGAGTTCGAGGCGGAAAAGGCCTGGTGGAGCAATCGGGTCGAAAACGAGTACGCATGGAAGGTCAGCGCCGACGACATCAAGGCGCGCAACTACAACCTCGATATCAAGAACCCGCACAGCCAGGATGCCGAGGTACATGACCCCGACACACTGCTAGCCGACTACGCCGCCCTGCAACAGCGCATCGGCCAGACCCGCGACAAGCTCAAGGCTGTCCTCGCCGCCGCTCTGGAAGGGAAGGCGTGAGCGTGGTGCTGAGCGAACACCTGCCACTGCTTGCCAGTGCGCCGAATGGCATCCAGAAACTGCGCGGCCTGATCTACGAATTAGCTGCTAGAGGTAAGCTGACTGTCCCGGATTCAGGTACCCCTGCCAGTTCTGTCCAGTTAGGTGAAGTTGCAGAATTTGTTATGGGCCAAGCGCCTCCGGGTAGCGAGTGCAATACCAATGGCGTTGGAACCATCTTCGTTAAAACAGGTGAGTTCGGAGAGGAATTCCCTGTAGTCAGGGAATGGACTACCAAACCGTTGAAGTTCGCCAAGCGTGGCGATGTGCTTATCTGTGTTGTCGGTGCAACCGTCGGCAAACTCAACATGGCAATCGACTGCGCTATTGGCCGAAGTGTCGCTGCAATTCGCCCCTGCAACACGCTCGATTCACGTTACTTATATGTGGCTCTTGTTCCTTTTACTTTGCGGTTACGGAGTCAGTCACGTGGCTCCGCTCAGGGCGTAATTGGGAAATCCGAACTGGGTCAGGTTGAAATTAGACATCCGTCTCTCGCCGAACAACACCGCATCGTTGCCAAAGTCGATGAACTGATGGCCCTCTGCGACCGGCTGGAGCAAGAAGTCGGCGCTGGCGGGACGGTGCATGCCAAGCTCGTCGAGACCCTGCTCGGCACACTAAACCAAAGCACTAACGCCGCCGACCTAGCCGCCAACTGGCAGCGCCTCGCCGAACACTTCGACACGCTCTTTACCACCGAAGCCAGCATCGACGCCCTCAAGCAAACCATCCTGCAACTGGCCGTGATGGGCAAGCTGGTGCCGCAAGACCCTAACGATGAACCGGCGAGTGAACTGCTCAAGCGGATTGCGAAGGAACGGGCGAAGCTGGAGGCGGAAGGCAAGATCAAGAAATCGAAGCCGTTGCCGCCAGTGGGTGAGGATGAGCAGCCGTTTGTTGCTCCGGCTGGTTGGGAGTGGGTTCGTTTTGGCGCGATCGCCACCACGAGGCTTGGAAAGATGCTGGATGCAGCAAAAAATCGTGGCGATCTGAAGCCGTACTTGAGAAATTCCAACGTGCAGTGGTTCCAGTTTGAGCTGGATGACATCAAGGAAATGCGATTAGCGCCAGACGAACTTGATGAACTCCGGCTTGAAGACGGCGATTTGCTCATATGCGAAGGCGGAGAACCGGGGCGCTGCGCTATCTGGCGATCAGCCACAGAAGAAATGTATTTTCAGAAAGCTCTGCATCGAGCAAGGCCAAATGGCGGAGTCCTTGCTGAGTACCTGCAAATGATTCTGAGGCAAGATGCTGTTTCCGGTGCGCTTGGAGCGTATTTCACAGGGGCAACGATCAAGCATTTTGCAGGCGACAAGCTGACTGCATATGTCATACCGCTGCCTCCCGTCAAGGAACAAAATCGCATCGTCGCCAAAGTCGATGAACTGATGGCCCTCTGCGACCGTCTCAAGGCCGACATTGCCGAGTCCCGTACGCTTTCGTCGAAACTTTCTGCTACCGTAGCTGACGCTGTTTTGGAGTCATTGTAAATGAAGCCATTTTCGCGCACGATTCTTGGACTTTTTGACGGCAAGCGTCGTTACGTCATCCCCCTCTTTCAACGTCAATACGTGTGGCAGGAAGAGCGCCAACTCAAGCCTCTATGGGATGACATTTTGGCGAAGGCCATGGGTAGACTCGAAGACAAGGAACCACGCCCTCATTTCCTTGGCGCAATCGTTCTCGATCAACTGAAGACCTTCGGCGACCAGGTTCCTGCGCAGATCGTTATCGATGGCCAGCAGCGACTGACAACCTTCCAGATTCTCCTTGCGGCTTTCAGGGATTTCGCCGTCGCAAACGGAAACAACAAATATGCCGACGATTTCCATGATGTCACCGAAAACAAAGGCACTATGGAAAATCGTGATATCGAGAGATTCAAGGTATGGCCGACGCATGTAGACCAACCCCAATTCATGACGTGCCTGTCGTCGAAGTCGAAAGAAGAGGTGAAGAGTCAGCTGAACAAATCGCATGCACGCAAGATTACGGGTATCGAGCCACACATGATTCGTGCCTATCTGTATTTCTATGAAGCTTTTGAATTGTTTCGCGATGATCCAGAGACCCAGCAGTATTCCCTGCACCAAAAGATCGAGAGTCTGTATCGTGCATTGAGCAAGAATCTGGAAATTGTTTCCATCGAGCTCGAGGGAGACGATGACCCGCAGATCATTTTCGAAACCCTTAATGCCAGAGGTGAGCCGCTTCTGGCATCTGATCTGCTACGTAATTACATATTCCTGAAGGCGTCACAACGTAACGAAGATAGTGCTGAGCTCTACAACACCTACTGGCTGCGCTTTGACCAGTCATTCTGGAAGACCGAAGAAAAACAAGGTCGACTTAAGCGGCCACGAATCGACATCTTCTTTCAACATTTGCTTCAAGCCAAGACTGGGGAGGAAATCAGCGTTTCCCATCTGTACGTCGATTACAAGCAGTGGATCAAGGACACGGACCCATTTTCATCCGTCGCCGATGAGCTTACTCTGCTCAATCACTATGCGGATAGATTTGAGAAGCTAATTGCAGCGACTGATACCGACTTACTCGGACGCTTCTCGAAGGTACTGACAATTCTTGATGTCAAAACAATCTACCCTCTACTACTATTTCTTGCGTGTGATGCACAAGTAGCAGATGAGGAACTAGCCGGTATCCTGACCGACTTGGAGTCCTACCTTGTTCGCAGGCTTGTCTGCGGATATACGGGCAAGAACTACAACAAATTCTTTTTGCAGCTGCTGCGTGATATGCGCTCATCAACTGCAAGTCGCGCACGTCTCCGAGAGCTGTTGGTTGCAGGGGTAAATGAACCAACTGCTTGGCCTGATGATGCGACCTTCCATTCTGCCTGGCGGTCGAATAACTGCTACACACTCGCACGAGGCGGTCGTCTGACATTGATTCTGTCAAAGATCGAGTTTGCGATGCGGACATCCAAGTCGGAGAACATGCCCTTACCAAAGAACATGACCGTGGAACACATCATGCCGCAATCATGGGAAGCACATTGGCCTTTGCCGGATGGGCGCACGGCTGCAGCAAGACTGAACAGGCTATTCAGTCAGGATCGAGATGCATCGGCTGACTACCGAGACAGTGTCATCCATACCATTGGCAACTTAACCTTATTAACGACGTCGCTGAACCCCTCCATCGGCAATGCTGGATATGAAGAGAAGCGTCAAGAAATTCTCAAGCATTCCGAGTTGGCCCTCAACCGGTATTTCCACGATATAGATCGAGATGTGTGGAACGAGGACAAGATCGCTAAGCGTGCCGATAATCTGTTTTCTTTTGCGGTGAAGGTCTGGCCTTATCCGCCGCGTGTTTCCTCGGGAGATGCAGGATGAAGACAATTAGTCCGGGTAATCGCGTCGTTCATCCCTCTAAACCAGAATGGGGTGTCGGGAAGGTATTGAGCGTGTCCAGTAACGGCATCGAGGTCTTCTTCGTGAATGTCGGGCACAAGAAGCTCTCGCCGCAGTACGTGACGCTGACGGTAGTCACGGGAGAGCAGGCAAACCATCCTCTGCTCGACAACCTTGCTTCTGCTGCAAGCCGTGAGGGAACAACCTTTCTTGCACTGCCCGACGCCATTCAGAAATTCCTGACTGAGTACCCTGGCGGCTTTGCTGGTGAGCGATACTTCGCAGAAGAGCGCGGTTTCAAGAACAAGGCCCACGAGGCTTGCATGGCGCAGCTTGGCGAAGGAGATATCGCCGGTTTACTCAGTGCAGGTCAATACGCCGAGATATGCGAGCGTGCCAGGCGTGTCGAATCGACCACAAACCTGCTCGCCAGCTTTGAGAAGATTCAGTTTAATGACGCGCTCAAGACGCCCGAGAATCAGAGACTCTTCGCCGAGCAGCTTGCTGACAATCTCTATGGCACCGCCGATGAGAAAGTCCGTTTCGAAAAGCTGGCGACTGTCCTAAACCAACTGCAGATTGCCAAATGGCCCGTCGTTACCTACTTCGGCTACATACGCTTTCCGGAAAGCCGTATCTTCATCAAGCCTGAAGTCACCCGTAATGCTGCCGCCGTGTGTGGCTGGGAGATCAGCTACAAGCCTGAACTGAATTGGACGACCTATGCGGGGGTGCGTGGTCTGTTCGAGCACCTGAGATCTGAGTTAGTCAAAGCCGGGCTAGCGCCGCGCGATATGATCGACGTGCAATCGTTCGTCTGGTGCATCGCTCCCCCCTCAGTCCAGCACGTGTCTAAAGCAAAAACTGCCAGGTAGCCAATGAGCAAGAAGAAATCCCCTGCCGACAACATCACCTTCGATGACATCATGAAGGCGATGGACGAGGCTGTTGAGACCGTTTCTTATGTTGGCGAGATACGTGATTGGCGGACAATGCCGGAACTGGGGGAAGACCCCGATGACGAGTTTGTGTTGCCTGATGGCGTCGAAATAATTCTTCAAGTTGGGGCGGAAGGTGGCGATCTATCCTTGTATGGGCGTCGTACTCCTTCGGGATGGGAATTCATGCGCGAGGTTGTCGACCAGACGGCTGCCATGCTTGGTGAGCAGACAATTCAACATCAGTCGGAAACCGTGACCACCATCGACGAGGCCTTGCACTTGCTCGATACCTACCCATGGCACAGGCTCTATCCGCTCAAGGTACATCCCGAGTTCAGCGTGCTCATTTTGGAGGCAGCTCGCGCTCGTATCAACAAAGAGGGAGGTTCGGCTTTACGAGGGCTTGAGCGGTGGGAGCGCGTTTGCGGAAAGAGTGGTAACGCTTGACCTCAGTGAGTTTGCCTCATCCATCCATCTGATTGGCGTAGGTCTACGGGGATAGCTGTCCCCGACTGTCCTGTTCCCGGCCAGGCTAAGCAGTCCTTCCCTCAGCAATCGCCATCAGTTCCTCGTCCGTCATCCCCTCGAACCAATTCGATGCTCGGCCTTCTGGTATTCCCGCAGCAGGAATACATAGAGTCAATTCCAAGAACATCTCTGGCCGAACTAGCAAGAGCAGGTTGGCCTATCCCGGCCGTAAGGGGGTCGTTCGCGCAGGCTGATGATCTGAACCAACTCATTCGCTACCTCAGAAACGCGATTGCGCATTTCAACATCAGGTTCGTCGGCGATGGCCAGAGCAACATCGCCGTCATCAGAGTTTGGAACATGACTCCAGTAAAGGATAGGGACGGCAAGGTGCAGCGAGATTCCGAAGGGCAGATCAGGGAGCGAAAGAATTGGGAAGCCGAACTAGGGGTTGATGAACTTCGCGGTATAGCCGTGCGATTCATCGATCTGCTACTAACTCGTAAGGCATGACGCCCAACCGATCGGCCAACCAGACCGCCAACAAGCTGTGCTTGTTGGTTCCCTCCGCGCTTCGCACTCCGGCGGCCGGTTACCTAGAACGTTTCCCGACTAGCTAGCGGCAGCTACGGGTCAATAGCGGCAGTTACCGGCTGTCCGACTGAAATTCCGCTTCGGCCGAAGACCGGAAGCTCCCGGCAGCATTGACTGAGGCCCAATAGATTTGAAAGGCCGCTCCCGCCGTCCCGCAGAGACTGACTTTCCATTTCAGGTGGTATATGCCTTGCATGTGATATCAGCTATTGATAACATGGCGCATGGCGACCGATACCGGCCTGGCGACGCTGCTTGATCTGAACGATTCGATCATCGCACAGGAGCACGGCTGCTGGGTCAAGATCGAAGCCTGGGAGGTGCCGAAAAGCGATGAAATACCGCACGGCATCCGCTACAGCCTGACGCTGCATGACCGCCATGGCAGGCGGATTCTCGGCTACGACAACGCCCACGCCACGAAACCGGCGAAGAAGGGCTTCGCCGGCCGACGCCTCGAATACGATCATCGGCACCGGCACGCCAGGGACAAGGGCGTTCCCTACGCGTTCGAGAGCGCTTATCAGTTGCTGACCGACTTCTTTTGCGAGGTCGACGCTGTTTTGAAGGAGATGAACGAATGAAGACCATCACCATCGGCATCATGCCGCAGGCCCGGATCAGGGCGCGGATGCTGGCCATCGCCAGGGGCGAATACAAGCCGAAGCCGGGCGAACCGAAAATCTGGTTCACCTCGATGCGCTCGGTCGCCGAAGTGCTCAGCGACGACAATCGCGCCTTGCTGCAGATGATTCGGGAAACCCGTCCCGAGTCGTTGGCCGAGCTTGCCCAGCGCACCGGCCGGCAGCCCGGCAATCTCTCGCGCACGCTCAGGAAGATGGCCGATTACGGCCTGGTCGAGATGAAGCCGGGAGATGGCGGGCGCAAGCTGCGGCCGGTGGTCAAGGCCGAAGAGTTTCGGATTCTGGCCGCTGCTTAGCAGTCAGTCCCTGTAGCACGGCGATACTCAGTTTTCCCTCTCCCCAACCCTCTCCCGCGTGCGGGAGAGGGAGCTACTCTAAGGGATAACCCCTAGCCCCCACTGGAATGATCCGGATTCCGCGCCTGCGCGGAGTTGGATAAATTCCAGTGACAACGTCCGGACGGAAATCCCGCCCGATCCGGCATCGAAACCACCGAGGAGCGAACCATGGACGTACGCGCAGCCGTGGCCTGGAAGGCCGGCGCCCCCCTGACGATTGAAACGGTCCAGTTGGAAGGCCCGAAGGCCGGCGAGGTGCTGGTGGAGATCAAGGCCACCGGCGTCTGCCACACCGATGCCTTCAC
>Ga0073904_10003637_pt1 | contig 11578 bp, 11 predicted proteins | sample KloWWTrecipitate_FD_66668 | JGI IMG/M metagenome (GOLD analysis project Ga0073904, IMG submission 66668) | Active sludge microbial communities from Klosterneuburg, Austria, studying microevolution and ecology of nitrifiers - Klosterneuburg... | ecosystem: Engineered > WWTP > Aerobic digester >... | reverse complement strand
ATAAGGCGAGAACCAGAAGAAATCGTATTTATACGAATTGAACCCAATAAACTGAAAAGTTTAGAAGTCAAAGGGCGTTTTATGGTGGCGACATATCCGTACATACCGACAGCCAAGCAAATGCGGAAAGACTTTGCACCTGTTTTGTTTAGATATAAATAAGACAAAAAAGTACTTTTTATATTTTCCCATGTGCATAATGTTCATGGGAAATTAATCACCTTAATCTGATTTATATCCATTCGGATTAAATTTAGTGTCAGATGCATTTATTGTTTAAAATGAACAAAAAACTTCTTAGATATATATTCAGTCGAAATACTGTCTATCTCATTTTAAGTTAAAAAAGACGGTTCAATTTCCAAAAATAAAAAAGCCACTGATCAATCAGTGGCTTTTTAGAATTTGGCGTCCCTACGGGGATTCGAACCCCGGTTACCGCCGTGAAAGGGCGATGTCCTAGGCCTCTAGACGATAGGGACTTCTTGAGGTGGGTGTATATTAGGGTTCAGTCACTAAACTGTCAAGAAGATGAGGAGACAGTTTGTTCAAAATATAGCAAAACAGTTCAGCCGTCTTTTGCGTATCGTACAAAGCTGAATGTGCTTCTTTACCATCAAACTCAATTCCAGCTTGAATACAAGCACGCGCCAAAACCGTTTGACCAAAAGTCACAGCGCTTAGTGTCACCGTATCAAATACAGAAAAGCTATGAAAAGGATTTTGATTTTTGGTTCCTGAACGGTTGATCGCCGCTTGTAAGAAACTTAAATCAAAATGTGCATTGTGACCAACTAAAATCGCATGGGTACATTGCTGCGCTTTACGGACTTCATGTAAAGACTTAAAAATTCGCTTTAATGCACCACGTTCATCTTCAGCCATAGCCATACGGATTGGATTGAACGGATCAATTCCAATAAAATCCAATGAACGACGGTCTAAATTTGCCCCTTCAAACGGATTGATATGTGCATGAATCGAAGGGCCAGGAACAAACTGTCCCTGTGCATCATAAACAATTGGAATACATGCAATTTCAAGCAATGCATCGGTTTGAGCATTAAAACCCGCGGTTTCTACATCCACAACAACAGGTAAAAATCCTCTAAAACGCTGCGCAATAAGAGGTGCTTGGGCTATTTCTTGCGTCACACTTTTCTCCAGTGCAGCGTTTTGCCTGCATGAAGTGGAATAATTTTTTGATCATCAAGATAATCAAAAGAATCAGCCACGTTGTGATCTTCTTTAACTAAGGTGATTGTCGATGTATTGCGAGGTAATCCGTAAAAATCTGCACCGAAATGGCTGGCAAAACCTTCTAAGCGTTCTAATTTACCAACTTGGTCAAAGGCTTGTGCATAAAGTTCAATTGCATTCGGCGCGCTATAACAGCCCGCACATCCACAAGCATTTTCCTTGGCATCTTGCGAGTGTGGTGCGCTATCAGTACCTAAGAAAAATTTTGGATTGCCGCTCGTTGCCACTTCTAATAACGTCGTTTGATGTGTTTGGCGTTTCAAAATAGGTAAGCAATAAAAATGGCGCTTAACACCGCCAACCAACATATCATTACGGTTAAATAGTAAATGTTGTGGGGTGATGGTCGCAGCAACATTGCGGTCTTGTTCAAGAATAAAATTTGCAGCTTCACTTGTGGTGATATGCTCTAACACCACTTTTAAATCAGGAAATTGCTTTAATAAAGGAGAAAGCACTTCATCTAGGAAACGCTTTTCACGATCAAAAATATCGACATGATTTTGTGTCACTTCACCATGTAATAACAACGGAACTTGATACTTTTCCAGTTGCTCAATCACTGCATACACTTTACGAATATCACTGACCCCGTTGTCGGAGTTCGTAGTCGCGCCAGCAGGGTATAATTTGATTGCATTCACGACATCAGATTCATGAATTTTACGAACTTCATCGGTCGCAGTGTGGTCGGTAAAATAAAGCACCATACGCGGGTCGAAATTCAAACCTTCAGGGACATGAGTAAGTATGCGTTCACGATAAGCAACAGCTTCTTCTACCGTTTTGACGGGTGGAACAAGATTGGGCATACAAATTGCGCGCGCAAATTGTTGAGCTAAATCTGGAACAGTTCGCTTCAAAGCTAAACCATCACGCAAGTGTGCGTGCCAATCATCGGGTTGTAAAAGCGTAATTGTATTCAAGGCCAAACTTCAAACTTAAAAATTATACAAATAATAATGCAAAAAGTGTGAAAATGATAACAACAATTACGGATAAATGGTTAAGCAAAGCACAGATGAAGTACTGAAATTATGTTATTTTTATGCGGCATAAAAGAAACATATTATAAAATGAGTATTAGATGGACAATCAAAATGATCTAGAGGGATTACTAAGATCAAAAGATGCTTTAGAGCAACTTGTTACCCGGCATTTTAAGGGTCAAAAGGTTAAGAAAAAGCTACCTAAACAGCTGGAAAATGAATTTTGGCACTTTAATATTGACCGAACTCGTAGCAATGCGATTCAGTTTTTTGGTCAAGGCGTAATCACGTATTCCATTTATGTGTTACTTATTCTGCCCACCAATTATCACATTATCCGTGACAGCGAACATTTCGCCATGGATTTTGCTTTTAGTATCCTAAGCTTATATCTAGTCGGTATGGCACTTTTTTTGTTTTGGGTGTTTGCGCGCTTTCGAGTATGGAGAGCTCATTTCTATAAAGCCTCCTGTACGATTATGTTTTTTACAATTGTCAGCGTATCGTTGTTATTACTTAGTGTTTCAAACCTAGTTTTACAAAATCAAGCGATGCTCTTTATCGCATTCTTATATATGCTCGGCTTTGTATTGAGTGGCATTAAACCGTTTCATATGTTGTGGGTTGGTGGGGTCGCGGCTTTAACGGTCATTATTTCGCTCTATGCCTTAAATATTCCGTGCGATTTATTGATTTTGGCACGTATGTTCATTGGAAGTATGCTGTTGGGTTTTTCCATGAGTGTTATGCTGAATACGAAAGAACGGAAATTTTTTATTAAGTCAAAAATTTCTGAGATAGACGAAAAGATCCTGCGCTTACAAGCTTCTGAACTGCTGCATTTGAGCCAGCATGATGAGCTCACTAAAATTTCTAACCGTCGTACATTTGATGAAATGTTTAGTCATTACTATGACTCAGCATGTAAAGATAAAAAATCACTCTCAGTCTTGTTTATCGACATTGATTATTTCAAGAATTATAACGATTATTATGGGCATCAGATGGGGGATCAGGTCATTTCCTCTATTGCGAAAACCATCAAAAGTTCAATTCGACATATGGATTTTATTGCGCGATACGGCGGTGAAGAGTTTGTTGTGCTTTTACCTGAAACTTCTGCCCAAGGCGCGTATGCGGTTGCGACCAATATTTACCGTGCGATTGATCGTCAGCGAATAGCGCATGAAAAATCGTTAGTGGCAAATCATGTCACCATTAGTTTGGGCATTACCGTATTTCATGGTGAGACGGAAATTAGTCAAAGAGATATAATTTATACGGCAGATAAAGCACTCTACCGTGCGAAGCAATTGGGACGTAATCAGATTTACTATCAGCCGCTGTCTAAGTCTGAAGAGAAAATAAACAATTAAAAAAACCGAATATCTTTAGAAGATATTCGGTTTTTTTTTCAGAAAGCTCTTTGAAATTATTCTAAGAATTTAACCGTAACGCCAGACTTAACTTTGCCACCTAAATCGTTCGCATCCCAGTTGGTTAAACGAATACAACCATGTGATGCCGTTTTAGAGATCAACGATGGGTTTGGTGTACCATGAATACCAAAAGATTTTTTACTCAAGCCAATCCAAATATTACCCACTGGCGCATTTGGTCCCGGTGGTAAGGTTAGCGGCTTCATGTTTTTACCTTGAATGAAGTTCGATGGCGAATAACCATAGTATGGGTTTTTAGCGACGCCAACTACTTTATATGTACCAGTCGGAGAAGGCGTGTCAGTACTACCAATTGTTGCAGGAAATGAAGCAATCATTTGGTTACGACTATTAAATAGATACAGTTGTTTTGCGCCTTTGTGGGCAACAATTAAATGAATGTCTTCAGGTAAATCATTTCGGCTTTTCGCGACAATGATTTTTTCACCAGCTTTCTTAAACGTTGCATTTGGATTTAACTTTTTCAAAAAGTTTTCATCCATATGGAATTTTTCACCGAGCATTTCAGTCACGCGGGTGTAATACAAACCTTTCATTTTGGCTTGTAATGCATAATCCGTCGGAATTGACGCTGCATAAGGACCTTTTAAATCTGCTTCAGTAATGGTGTATTCAACATAAGCAGGTTTAGTCTGTTGAGCAACTAAAGCATCCCAAGTTTCTTTGGTGAGTTGACCAGTAGGCGTTAAACCATTGATTTGTTGAAATGAAGCAATCGCTTTTAAGGTATTTTGACCACTCGAACCATCAATCGCACCAGGTGATGCATGTGCGTCGTTCAGCATTACATGCGCGCGTGCGTAAACTGGAAATTGACCTTTGCCAATATTTTCCGACCATTCAGCATTGTTAAGACTATCTAATGTCCAAGAAACTTTGGCTTCTGGTGCGGTTGTCGTGGCTGTATCTGTTGTTTTTTCGATATTTTGCGCGACGGAAGCAGCGCCAGTATTCATTTGTGGTTGTGAAGCAGATTGCGACACATCACTTGAAGCCATTTGATCAATCGCTAAAGGATCGATTGGGTCTTGAACATTAGCTGCAATTTTTTTGGGGTTTAATGGCTGCTCAGTAATTGGTGCAGCAAAAGCAACATTAGCAATAATACAACTTAAACTCATAGCGAGTAATGAGCGAACAAACATGTAATTCAACCTTTAAGTATTATTCATATAGAAATATAAGACCTCGCAAGTATTACAGAAAATAATAAGGCTTGCAGTAGCAGTTTTGTGTCAAAGCAAAATTTCATACAAGATCGAGTTTATTGTGGAATTGACATGATCAATTCTAGGCATATTTTGATATGATGCCGCTACATCAAGAACATAAGAGATTGGTCATGACAACGTTGAAAAATGATCGTTTTTTGCGAGCTTTACTGCGTCAACCTGTAGACACCACACCCGTTTGGATGATGCGTCAGGCGGGGCGTTATTTACCAGAGTATCGTGAAACTCGTGGCAAAGCAGGTGACTTTTTGTCGTTATGCAAAAATACTGAATTTGCTTGCGAAGTGACGCTACAGCCATTACGTCGTTATGAACTTGATGCCGCTATTTTATTTTCAGATATTTTAACTGTACCCGATGCTTTAGGTTTGGGGCTGTATTTTGAAACAGGTGAAGGGCCAAAATTTCACAAAACTGTTCGTACAGAACAGGATGTTGCCAATTTACCAAAGTTAAATTCTAAATCGGATTTATCTTATGTGATGAATGCTGTATCTACAATTCGTTCCGCCTTAAATGGACAAGTTCCACTGATTGGCTTTTCAGGAAGCCCTTGGACTTTGGCCACTTATATGGTCGAAGGTGGCTCAAGTAAAGAATTTCGTTTTATTAAACAGATGCTGTATGCACAACCTGAAGTATTGCATGCCTTACTCGATCATCTTGCCGACTCTGTGATTGACTATTTAAATGCTCAGATTGATGCTGGCGCACAAGCCATCCAAATTTTTGATAGTTGGGGTGGGGCATTGGCGCATCGAGAATACGTCGAATTTTCGCTGAACTATATGACCAAGATCATTGCAGGATTACAACGAGAGAAAGACGGGCAACGCATTCCAATCATTGTGTTCACCAAAGGTGGTGGTCAATGGTTAGAGGCCATTTTGACGACTGATGCAGATGCAGTAGGTCTGGATTGGACGACGCCGCTTTATACAGCGCGCGATGTGATTGCAGGTCGAGCCGCCATACAAGGGAATTTAGACCCCGCAGTGTTGTATGGTTCAGCCGCTTCAATTGAAAAATCAGTAAAAGCCATGTTGGATGATGCTTATGCCAATGGTGAAAAAACAGGTTATATCGCAAATTTAGGACATGGAATTACCCAATGGGTAGACCCAACGCAACCGAAAATTTTTGTCGATACGGTGCATGAATATAGTGCGAAATATTTAGGCTAATAATCTAAGGCAATTTAAAGTAACCACGTCAGGAACAGTTTTGTGCAGTTGATTGTATTACCATTCAATTTTATGACGAAAGCAGCGTCGGCTGCTTTATTCGGATTGCTGCTATTGGTTGCATTTGCCTTTACTGCCCCGATGGGAAGTCATGACTATTATGGCTTCTATCGTTATGATTACTTACTGTTTTTTGCCTTAACAATCCAAGTTTGTTTGCTGTATTTAAAACTTGAATCATGGGAAGAAGCAAAAGTTATCGCCTTATTTCATATCATGGCGATGGGGATGGAGGTTTTCCTGACACATCCTGCGATTGCTTCTTGGCAGTATCCACAACCTGCGGTTTTTAAATTATTTACTGTGCCGTTATTTGCAGGTTTTATGTATTCAGCAGTGGGCAGTTTTTTTGCAAGATCACTGCGCTTATATCAAATTTCATTTGAAAATCTGCCAACATTTAGCAATATGTTGCTCTTAGCTGTGATTTCTTATCTCAATTTTATGACGAAATTTTTTATTCCAGATATCCGTGTTGCACTGTTTATTTGGAGTGTAGTGATTTTTTGGAAAACTAAATTATCTTTCCAGATCCAAAACCACCGAGTCAAAGTTCCGATGTTGCCGATACTATTTTTGTTGGCTTGTTTAATTTGGGTAGCCGAAAATATTAGTACCTTTTACAAAATTTGGTTATACCCAAGTCAAGTTGAAGCATGGCATATGGTCGGTTGGGGCAAGTTGGGCTCGTGGTATTTATTGCTGTTGCTTAGTTTAGTGCTTGTGTTGAAAATTTTAGGTACACGCAATGAAAAGGGTAAATGGAAATTACATTGAAAAAAGTATAAATTTCTCGTAATTTCAAATCATTAAATAATTTCTTATAATTATTACATATATATTTCAAATTTTATTTGCTAAAAAACATGAATCTCGCTATTTTTATTTGTGTGTGAATAAATTTACACAGAACAATAGTGATAACAAAATAGTAAAAATAATTGATACTGGAGCGTATTCCTATGTTAAAAAAAATTGCATTAGCAGCACTATTAGCAGCTGGTTCAACCGTGGCAATGGCTGATAATGATGTTGGTTGTGGTATGGGTACACAAATTTGGGCAGGACAAAAAGGTCTAGCACCTAAAATCCTTGCTGCAACGACCAATGGTATTCTAACTAACCAATTATTCGGTATTACTTTTGGTACTTTAGGTTGCCGCCAAGGTGGAACTGTAACTGCGCAAGTGGTAACTTTCACCAATGAAAATGCTGAATCGCTTGCACGTGATATGGCGGTTGGTCAAGGCGAAAGCTTAAATGTGTTGGCTGAATTAATGCAAATTAAAGCAACGGATAAAGCGCGTTTCTTCGCAGTATCTAAAGCAAACTTTGCTGAAATTTATTCGAGCAAAAACCAAAACACGCATCAAGTTTTAACTTCACTACAAAGTGTAATGGCTAAAGACGCAGTTCTTAAAGCTTACGTTTAATTTAGTGCATAGCAAAACCCTGTCTTTATGGCAGGGTTTTCTTATCTTTCATCTTAATATTCTAAAAAATTGTCGCGAATGAAATTAGTTAGCTGTGCCATAGCCTCGTTAATGTGCCATTTTTCCCATGCTGCGGTTACGCCGAGTATTCAAGATTATTTAAATATTGCTGAACAAAAACAATTAGACCAGCAAACCACATGGCAGCGGCTGATGTATGCCGATCAAAACAAGCAAAGTGAAGTCGTATATCAAGGTTATTTTTATGCCAAAAACGGCAAAACAAATTTAAAAGAAGAATTACATGCAGATGTTACAGCACTATTTGCTGAATCTGCGGATAATCAATCTATTCGATGTAAATTTCCTGCGCGTAGCCATTGGCTCATGCGGCAACTCAATATTGACACTCAGCGACTACCGCAAGTGAATTGCCCAGAATTCGATGATTGGATCAATCATATTAAGCCTTATAAAGCCACGTTGATTTATGCAACCGATTTTATGGGCAATCCAAGTTCCATGTTCGGACATACTTTATTAAGACTCGACCCGAAAGATCAAAAGCAATTAAACTTAGTTTCGTATGCGGTGAATTACGCTGCCACGGTGAATAGTGCAGATAATTGGTCTTATGCATGGAAAGGCTTAACGGGTCAGTATCCTGGTGAATATTCGTTGATGCCGTATTACCGCAAAGTAAAAGAATACGGTGATTTTGAAAGCCGCGACCTGTGGGAATATGAACTCAATTTAACGCCAGAAGAAACGCGTTTCTTAGTCGAACATATTTGGGAAATGCAACACGTTAGTTTTCCTTATTATTTTGCAAGCGATAATTGTGCTTATCGTTTACTTGGTTTAATTGATTTAGTACGTCCAGACTTGAACTTAGCTAAACAATTTACTTATGCCGCAATACCTATCGAAACTTTAAAGGCTGTAGATCAACAAAACTTAGTCAAAGAAGTCGTGTATCGTCCTGCATTGGAAACTCAGTTGCTTGCGCAAGCCAAACAACATGGAACACCTTTAGCAAAAATTGCGCATCAAGTTGCATTTACCCAAGAAAATCAAGTTCAAGCAATTTTAAAAACCTATAGCCAGCAAGACCAAGCCAAGATACTGGAAATGGCTTATGACGATTTATATTTGAAATATATCAGCCGTCAGGTGGATGCTGAATTTGCTCAACCACAATTACGCCAATTACTTATCGCACGTAGCCAAATTCAATTAGATAAACTACGTCAAGAACCTGAACGTCCTAAAATGCAGCCCGTCGAAGGGCATCATGCTCGAAATTTTTCCGTCAATGTCGGCGAAGTTCAAGGTGAAAAGTTTGTTGAGCTAGGACATCGTCAGGCATATCACGATTTGATTGATCCACAAGGCGGCTATCGTTTAGGGACGCAGTTATTATTTTTAGATGGCAATTTACAATATCGTGATGACAAACTGAAATTAGAGCGTCTTGATCTATTATCAGTGAATTCCTACAACCCGATTCAACCTTTTAAGTCACCACTGACATGGGGATTTAATTTTGGCTGGAAGCAAGAAGCGGTAGAAAACGGGCAATATAGTGAGGATGCACAACATGGTGTTATCAATCTAAATATGCAAGCAGGCTACAGTGTCGCAGATTATGACCGTCGACATTTGTGTTACGCCCAATTGCAAAGTCATCTGCAAGCTGGTCGCTCTTTAGATAAAGGTTGGCGCATAGGTGTTGGCCCAACAGTGGGCTGTATGAATCGCTGGACAGATCAACTAAATAGTGTGGTGCAAGTTGAATTACCATATTTGCAAGATCAAAATCAGTGGAATTTACGTGTTGGAACGCAGGTTCAATATAGCTTGAATGCAAATAATGCTTTACGACTGATTTGGGATTTTGAGCAGCAAGATCAAAAAGATTGGTCTAAACTTGGTTTGGGATATGTTTGGTTTTTCTAAGATGTGAAAAACATTTGATTAATGTCAAATATTGATCAAACTTCCACAATTACATAATACTTTTTCACTGCTTCGATCACTTCAAATGTACCGACAAATGCAGGTGGAATAATCCCTGCATTTCCAGTAGTCACTTCAATAAAAGAATTGGTTTTAGTGTCATGGATACGAACAGTACCTTCGATGATTTGAAAAAATTCTTGTTTATTCTCGGCAAATACAATATTCCAAGCGCCCACTTCACATTGCCAAATTCCACAACTCATATGTGGATGTGTATATAATTCATACGTCAGACGTTGTGGATTGCCTGCCACCAAACGATCAGGGCGCGGATAATCGACAGTGGCTTCGTTTGGAGTTAACTCACCAAAACCTGCTAATGAGATAGGCGGCATCTAAAAAATCGCTTAATAACTTTCTGGTACAGCACTTAAAAATTCACGACGTGCATCTTTATCAGTTTTAAAATCGCCAATAAAAGACACCGTACGCGTCGTTGATTCTTGTTTTCCTACACCGCGCATCATCATGCACATATGCGCTGAATCTATCATTACAGCGACACCGCGCGCTTTGGTGACTTCTAAAACCGCTTCAGCGATTTGCTGGGTTAAGTTTTCTTGAATCTGTAAACGACGTGCAAACATTTCTGTAATACGCGCAAATTTAGATAAACCCAAAACTTGCCCTTCAGGCAAATAGGCAATATGTACTCGACCATAAAACGGGAGAAGATGGTGTTCGCATAGTGAATAAAATTCGATATTTTTCACTAAAACCATTTCATGATTATCAGAAGGGAAGACTGCTTTATTGGTGACTTCTTCCAGTGTTTTGCTATAGCCAGATGTCAAATAAGAAAAAGCTTTAGCCGCACGTATAGGCGTATCTTTTAAGCCTGGGCGATCTAGGTCTTCACCAACGGCAGTTAAGATATTTGCGTACGATTGCTGCATAGACATAACAATGTTCACTTCGGTGGGTTGAACAAAACTGGAATTGTAGCAGAAATCCATTAAAAAACTTAATTCTGCACATCGCGCTGATTATTGTTTGTGCTTTGGATTTTTTTCCGCACGTTTGAGCAGTACCAATACTGCACCAGTTCCGCCTTGATTTTCAGGTGCACTGACAAAGGCAAGCACATCACGATGCTGTCTAAGCCAACCATTGACATAGGTTTTTAAAATCGCTTCTGGGCCTTTGCCATGTACAATTTTAATCACATTTTGATTTTCATCTTTTGCTATTTGAATAATTTGTAATACTGCTGAGCGCGCTTGTTCAACGGTACACCCATGTAGATCCACCGCTTCAAACCAGCGCGTTTTACCTGCTTTTAAATCTTCAAACACTTTGTGTTGTAAAGTTGCGATGCGATAACTTAAAGCGGCTTGACTCGCTACAGGATTTAAAATGGCTTGAGTATCTGAAAATTCTGCAAAGTCTTGCTCGGTCGTACCTTCAGCCGCAGCACGTTTTGCTAAGGTCTGGGCATCAACTTTTTTGTTGCGGATAAGTTTTGTATTGGCAATATTTTGATTACCAATCGGCTTCACGCCTAACAAGGCTTTTCTATAGAGTTCCGTTTCATCGACCTCATCAACTTTGGCTTGAGGTTTTTGAGCAACGGCTTGCTGCTCACTCGGCGTAGATTGTGGCTGAGTGATTTGCTTTTTCAGCTGTTTTAACAACTGTTGCTGTTCTTTAGAAAATCCAGAGTCTAATTTACTCATTATGGTTTCATTCAAATTCGTTGTGGTTGACCAAACAATTCAGTAAATGCCAAATCAGGACGTTGCTGTTTCATAAAGCTTTCACCAACGAGGAAGGTATGAATATCATTGGCTTGCATTATTTCAACATCCGCAGGTGTAGAGATGCCACTTTCTGTCACCAGTACGCGAGAAGATGGTAGTAATTTCTTTAAACGCAATGAGGTATTCAAATCCACATCAAAGGTTTTTAAATTACGGTTATTTACACCGAGAATACATT
>Ga0073904_10003636_pt1 | contig 11584 bp, 9 predicted proteins | sample KloWWTrecipitate_FD_66668 | JGI IMG/M metagenome (GOLD analysis project Ga0073904, IMG submission 66668) | Active sludge microbial communities from Klosterneuburg, Austria, studying microevolution and ecology of nitrifiers - Klosterneuburg... | ecosystem: Engineered > WWTP > Aerobic digester >... | reverse complement strand
GATCCCAACACCACGAATCCCGCGGACTTCGATGCGGTGGTCGAGCTTTTTGCCCCCCTCCGCCAGCACATCCGGGCCTTCGATGGCTCCAACTACCTGAATGCCATTTCAAGCAAGGAACTGTGCATGATCAATACCTGGTCGGGCGACTATGCGACAGCTAAGGCGCGGGCGAGCGAGTCAGGCATTGACATCAACCTCGCCTACAGCGTGCCGAAGACTGGCTGCCCGGTGTGGCTCGATACCTGGTGCATCGCAGCCGACGCCAAGCATGTCGATAATGCCCACAAGTTCATCAACTACATGATGGAGCCTGAGGTCATCGCCAAATGCACGAACTATACAAACTATGCCAACGTGAATCTCGCGGCTGACAAGTTTGTCGATCCGGCCATTCTCGCCGATCCAGCGGTTTACCCTGATGCTGAGCTGAAGAAGCGGCTGTGGACCCAGAAATCGATGAGTTCGGACCTGGAACGGGCCCGAACGAGGGCCTGGAGCACCATCAAGACAGGCTCACCATCCTGACACCAGAGAAGCCCGGCACCCTGCCGGGCTGAATTTCTTGGGGACGCATAATGGGCACAGAGAATACCGGCAAGGCCTGGGAAAACCCGAAAGTCGAGCCGTTCATCCGGATTGAAAACGTCACCAAGAAATTCAGTGACTTCATAGCGGTCAACAATGTGAGCCTCGATATTTACAAGGGCGAACTGTTTGCCCTCCTCGGCGGCTCCGGCTGCGGCAAGACAACGCTTCTCCGCATGCTCTCCGGATTTGAATCGCCCACCGAAGGCCGCGTCTGGATCGATGGTCAGGACATGACCAGCGTTCCGCCCTATGAGCGGCCGGTCAACATGATGTTCCAGTCCTATGCGCTTTTTCCACACATGACGGTGGAACAGAATGTCGGCTACGGCCTGAAGCATGAGATTCTTACGAAGGCCCAGCGCCAGGACCGCGTGAAGCAGATGCTTGATCTGGTCCAGCTCTCGCAGTTTGCCGGGCGCAAGCCCCACCAGTTATCCGGCGGCCAGCGCCAGCGCGTGGCCCTCGCCCGCGCCCTCGCCAAGCAGCCCAAGGTCCTGCTGCTCGACGAACCGCTCGGCGCCCTCGACAAGAAGCTGCGCGAGCACACCCAGTTTGAAATCATGAACATCCAGGAAAAGACCGGCATCACCTTTGTCGTCGTCACCCACGACCAGGAAGAGGCGATGACGCTGTCCACCCGCATTGCCGTCATGGACAAGGGCATCATCCGCCAGACCGGCACCCCCACCGAAATCTATGAGTTTCCCAAGACCAAATTCGTCGCCGATTTCATCGGTTCGATCAACCAGTTTGCCGGCACGGTAAAATCCGTGACCAAGGACAAGGCTGTCGTGGCCTGCGCTGATTGGCCGGGAGACATAAATGTTGACCGCGATGCCACACTGGAAGTCGGCCAGAATGTTTCCGTGGCCGTCCGCCCGGAAAAAATCTCGATCAGCAAGAAGGCGCCCGCAAAGGCCCTCAATGCGATCGAAGGCAGGGTCATCGATCTTGGTTACTTCGGCAAGGATTCGCTTTACCGGGTGAAACTTCCTTCCTCGGCGCTGGTCCGCGTCAACCGGGTGAATGACCATCGCGGCCACGAAACCGAACGGGTCGCCCAATGGGAAGACAAGGTATGGCTTTCCTTTGAGCCGTCAGCCGCAATTCTGTTGAAGGATTAGGCCATGGCCGGCGTCGCTCCGCAGAAATCCGGGCCCGTGCCGCAGGAGCTTGACCTGCCCGGCGGCAAGTCTGGCTTTCGCAACTGGCTTGACCGCAACGCCTGGCGCGACATCATCATCGCCGTGCCCTACATCTGGCTGATCCTGTTTTTTGTGGCACCCTTCATCATCATCATTGCCATGAGCCTGGCGCAATCGGTGATCGCCCAGCCGCCCTTCAGGTTTTATGACACCTGGCCCTATGTCACGTTTGAGAATTTCGAGCGGCTCTTTTCCGATTATGTGTATCTGCGCGGCTATCTCACCTCGCTCCGCAACGCGCTGATTGCAACCGCACTCTGCCTGCTTCTCGGCTATCCAATGGCCCTGGGAATTGCGCGCGCCAAGGGCGTCTGGCGAAATATCCTGCTCCTTCTCGTCATCCTGCCGTTCTGGACTTCGTTCCTGCTGCGCGTCTATGCCTGGATCGGCATGATGGGAAGCAACAGCTGGTTCAACCGGGGGCTTACCTATACTATCAACGCGTTCCTGCCCGCGGCCTGGGAAATCAATTTCGTCCCGATGATGAATTCGAACTTCGCCGTGATTCTTGTCGTGGTCTATTCCTATCTGCCCTTCATGATCCTGCCGCTCTTCGCCAACCTGGAAAAGCTCGATTACACACTGAACGAGGCGGCGATGGACCTCGGGTCCCGGCCCCTGCAGGTTTTCCGCGATGTGACGCTGCCGCTTTCCATCCCGGGAATTGTCGCCGGCTGCCTCCTGGTTTTCATCCCGGCAACGGGCGAGCTGGTCATTCCAAGCCTCGTGGGCAATGCCGGCGACCCGATGATTGGCCGCGTGATCAATGACGAGTTCTCGCTCAACCGCCACTGGCCCATGGCTTCCACCATTGCCGTGGCCCTGCTCATGCTCCTCGTCGTGCCGATCATGCTTTACAACAGGATGCAGGAGAGAGCCGCCGAGGGAGCAAAGTAATGCGCCAGCGCTCCACATTCCTCTTTTCGGTCCTGTGTTTCGGCTTTGCCTTCTTCTACATCCCGATCATCTCGATGATTGTATATTCCTTCAACAAATCACGGCTTGCGACGGTCTGGGGCGGCTTCTCGGTTGAGTGGTATTTCAAGCTGTTCCAGAATGCCCAGATTATCAAGGCGGCAACCCTCTCGCTTGAAATTGCTGTCATCAGCGCCACCTTTGCAACGATCCTCGGCACCATGGCCGGCATGGCCCTGGCGCGATTCTCAAAATTCCGGGGCCGCACGCTCTTTTCCGGGCTTGTGTCCGCGCCCCTCATCATGCCGGAAGTCATTACCGGTGTTTCCCTGCTCCTGCTGTTCGTGTTCATGGCGCGCTATGTCGGCTGGCCGGCCGAGCGCGGCTTTACCACCGTCACCATCGCCCACACGACCTTTGCGCTTTCCTATGTGGCAGTGATCATTCAATCGCGGTTGCTGTCGATGGATCAGTCGCTGGAGGAAGCCGCCATGGACCTGGGCTCAAAGCCCTGGCAGGTGCTGTTTGACGTGACCCTGCCGATCATCGCACCCGCCATGATATCCGGCTGGCTCCTGGCTTTCACCATTTCACTGGATGACGTGGTCATCACCAACTTCACCACCGGCCCGGGGGCTACGACTCTGCCGATCCTGATCTGGGGCAAGGTGAAGCTGGGCGTGACGCCCGATATCAACGCGCTGGCAACGATTATTGTCCTTGTGGTCAGTGTCGGTGTCGGGCTTGCCGGTTATCTCATGTACCGCAGCGAGAAAAAGCGCGATCGCGATATCCAGATGGCCCTTGCCGCCAACAAATAGGATTAGTCGTGGCTGCTGACGAGTTTCGGTTTTGCCTCGGCCAGCTTTGCCGGCTCTTCCACCTCAAGGCTTTCGATGCGAAGCCCGCGCTTGACGATTTTTTCCGCCGAGAGTGAAAGCTTTTCCAGATCCGAATTGGCGTTGCCGAAATGCTTTTGCAGGTCGCCGACCCGTTCCTTGAGCCGCCCCACGTCTTCCAGCAGGCGCATGACTTCGATCTTGATCACATGGGCCTGCTCGCGCATGGCCGAGTCCTTGAAGATTGCCTGCATGGTCTGGATGAGCAGCATGAGAACATTGGGCGAGGCGATGATGACGCGCGCCCGGTGGGCCTTCTGGATGACGTCTTCGAATTTTTCGTGCAAGTCCGCATATATGGATTCGGACGGCACGAACATGATGGCCGTCTCGTGGGTCTCGCCGGTGATCAGGTACTTTTCGGCAATGTCCTTCACATGCTTTGAAACATCGCCCCGCAGCCGTGCTTCTGCGGTCCGGGCATCGCCCTCACCCTTGGCCTCGCGCAGGGAGTTGAAGGCCTCCAGCGGGAACTTGGCATCGATCACCAGCTTGAGCTCCGAATCCGGCAGGCTGATCAGGCAATCCGGCCGCATCCCGTTGCTGAGCGTGGGTTGGAAGGCATAGGCCCGGGCATGAAGCCCGTCGCGCACGATGGCCTCCATGCGCCCCTGGCCATAGGCGCCGCGCGCCTGCTTGTTGGAGAGAATGTCCTTGAGCGAGATCATCTCGGTGGAAAGCGAGGTGAGGTTCTTCTGGGCCGCGTCAATGACCGCCAGGCGCTCATAGAGATGGGTGAGGGACTGCGTGGTGCGTTCCGCCTGGTCCGTAAGGCCAAGGCCGATCCGCTGCCCCACATGGTCCAGCCGCTCATCCAGGGTGCGTGTGAGGTGTGCCTGAGCGCCCTGTGACTGGTCGGCAAAATTGCGCAGCGAACCCGCCATCTCGGCCAGCCGGTATTCCAGCTCCGAGGCGCGACGCATGGCTTCGAGAGTCTCACTTTTCCGGTTGCGTTGGGCCCGCCACGTGACGATCAGGGTGGCAAGAATGAGGACCAGGGCCAGGGCAGCCCCCGCCAGCAAGACATCAAGCAGGGTAAAGGCCTCGGAGCCGATTTGAAGAATGATCTGGTCGAGTTGCATGAGAATCTTTTACCCCGATTCGGGGAAAGAAGCGTGGCCCGTCCACACTCAACTAAGCGTGGACGGGCCCTTGACCCGCACAACTCGGGACGGCGACAGGAGCCGCACAGGTCAACTCGCTCACAAACAGGGGTAGCTTTATTAGGTTCCCGAAATTTCCCTCTCAAGAACCAGCTGTTTAGGCTGGCTAATCCCCGCTGGATTGAGTGTGAGAGTGGCTTTCGATCATGGCTTGATCACGGGCAGAACGAGGCATTGCGCAGGCAAGATTGCGGCGGTATCAAGGTGAGATCCCCACCGAAACTTTCCACGCCGAAACAATAACGATTAAGAACAACCGCTTAACGGCGCTTCTTAACGGGGCGACCCGGGGTCATGACCGAGTCGATAAATTCGTGGCGCTGGGAGAAATAGATGCCAAATCCGCGGCCCAGGCCGAATACGATTTCCTTGAATACACCGGTCATAAAGACCTCCTTAACGAATAGACTGCTGAATTAGCCTGCTATGCCATTGAAATATGAACGAAATATAGAGATTCAAGGTGAATTGCACGAAACTCAGCTATGCGGCGCCCGCATGGCGAATCGGTCCGTGGCCCGAATCAGCGCATCGGTGATTCCCGGTTCCGTGGCCGTATGGCCCGCGTCGGGAATGATCTCGAAGGCCGCTTCCGGCCAGGCCCGGTGCAGGGACCAGGCTGTGTCCATGGGCGTCACCACATCGTAGCGGCCCTGGATGATCACGCCCGGAATCGCCCGGAGCTTGGGAGCATCTGCAAGCAACTGACCGTCCCGGTCAAAGAAGCCCTCGTTGACGAAGTAGTGGCACTCAATGCGGGCAAAGGCCAGGGCGAAGGCGTCCCCGCCGAATTCGCTGATGAGTTGGGGATTGGGGCGCAGCGAAAGCGTGCTGGCCTCCCACTGGCTCCAGGCCTTGGCGCAGGCCATCTGCTCGTGGCTGTCGGTGCCGGTCAGCCGCCGGTAATAGGCGGCAACCAGATCCTCGCGCTCTGGGACAGGAATGGGAGCCAGGTAGGTTTCCCAGACATCGGGAAACAGCATGCTCGCGCCCTCCTGGTAGAACCAGTCGATCTCGCGCTTGCGGATGGCGAAAATGCCGCGAAGAATAAGCTCGGTCACCCGCTCCACATGGCTTTGCGCATAGGCCAATGCCAGCGTCGACCCCCATGAACCGCCGAGCACCTGCCACGTCTCGATTCCGAGATGGGCCCGCAAGGCTTCAATGTCAGCCACCAGATGCCAGGTGGTGTTCTCGCGCAATTCCGCGTGTGGCGTGGATTGCCCGCAGCCCCGCTGGTCGAAGAGGATGATGCGGTAAAGTTTGGGATCGTGCAGGCGGCGCAGGAACGGAGAAATGCCCCCGCCCGGCCCGCCATGCAGCACGACCACCGGCTTGCCCTTCGGGTTGCCGCATTCCTCGTAATAGATCTCATGGAGCTCCGAGACGCGAAGCCGGCCACGGGTGTAGGGCTGCAGTTCCGGAAAGAATTGCCGCATGTCAGAGCGTCTGGTAACGCGCGATGACCGCGCGCTCGAGTGCCGCCGTCACCAGCTTGTCGAGGCCGAAGATGTCACGCAGGATGGCGAGGAAGCGCAGTTCTTCCTTGCCCACCGCCAGATCCGCCGCCGCCACTTCTGCCGCAAGGGCATAGGCCGTCTCGCGCAGCTTCGGCGAAAGCTGGTCGCGCGCCAGCCCGAGAACGGCCATCAGCCCTTCCGGCTCCTGCAGCATCTCGCCGCATTCCTGGGCCACCGTTGTCAGCCGCGCCGTATCGAAATTCTTGAAGATCGGCAGGCTTTTCACCACCCGGCCAATCTCCTTCAATTCCGTCGCGTTGATCTTGCCTTCGACGCCCGACATGGTGACCATGACATAAATAAGCGCCTGTTCCGTACTGATCGTGCCGGGCATGTATTTCTCCAAATGCTGGACGCTGGCTAGCCCCTGGCCGGGCTTTTGTCGAGTGAAACTGCGGTAAAGGTCCTTACCCGCTCAATCGCCTCAACCAGCCCCACCCGCTCCACCGCCAATCCCGGCGGAAACGCCGTGGTAAAGCGCGAGGCCAGCCTGGGATCGAGGATGACAAAGCAGCCCCGGTCATTCTCGCTGCGGATCAGGCGGCCAAAAGCCTGGCGCAGACGCAGCCGCACCACCATGTCCGTATAGGCATTGCCGCCGAAGGTTTCCCGCCGCGCCCGCTCCAGAATGGTGGGCGTTCCCCATGGCACCCGGTCCAGCACGATGAGCCGCAGCGAGTCACCGGGCACATCAACCCCGTCACGCACCGCATCGGTCCCCAGCAGGCAGGCATCGCGCTCGGCCCGGAACATGTCAACCAGCGTTCCCGTATCCATGGGATCCACATGCTGCGCATAAAGCGCCAGGCCCTTTTGGGCCAGCGCGACGCTCAGGCGCTTGTGCACTGCGCGCAGCCGTGAAATCGCCGTGAACAGCCCCAGCCCTCCGCCGCGGCTGGCGAAAAACAGTTCGCGGTAGGCGGCGGCAACCTGGTCCATGTCCTCGCGGTTCACATCATTCACCACCAGCAGCCGGCACGTGCTTGCGTAGTCAAAGGGCGAGTCATAGCTCGCGCGTTTCACCGGATAGGGCAGGTGCACCGCACCCGTGCGCATTTCCGCATTGGCCCAGTCATCGGGCACATCGGGCGGGCGGTCCTTGAGCGTTGCCGAAGTGATGATAACGCCATCGGCGTTCTTCAGCACTGCCAGCGCTAAGGGCTCCGTCGGATCAACCCAGTGGGAATGCAGCCCCACGTCGGCCTCACGGCCATAGATCTGGTCAATGGCGAACCATTCGACGAACAGGGGGTTCTTCGTTTCAAGGAGCCGCGCCAGCATGTCGATCCAGCCGCCCACCATCAATTCGCCGCGTTTCTTGAGCGAGCGCGACACCGCTTCGATGCGGCCCCGGTCATAGGTTGATAGCTCCTGCGCTTCGTCGTCAAGCTTCTTGGCAAGGGCTTCCGCCAGTCTGGTCATCGGGCGCTTGAGATCATGCAGCGCCGTGGCCAGGTCTTCCGCCACTTCCGCCAGGCCATCCACAAGCGGGACACAATCCGTTTCAATGGAATTGCCGGCATTCTGTTCAGCCCGCGCCAATACCTGCTGGCGCACCACGGAGAGGAAATGCTCAGCCACCCCTTCCGGTGTTCCTGCCTGCACCCGCCGGGTCCAGCCCGGCCCCGGCAAGGCGTATGCCGCGTGCAGAACCTTCTGCACCAGCGTTTCCGCCGTTTCATTATCGGCCACCAGATCGCCGATGCGATCAACCAGGCCACGCCCGCGCCGCCGTTCCGTTTCCGGCCCGCGCAGCCAGCGCCGGAGTTCCGCCGTTTCCAGCGCCGTGAGATGGCCGGAAAAGGCCGAGTCCGCCGCATCAAAAAGATGATGGCCCTCGTCGAAGACGATCCGCCGCAAGCCGCCGGGAGCAGCTTCCTCTTCTTCGGTTTCAGCCACGCCCAGCGCGTAGTCAGTCGCAGCCTGATTCAACACCAGCGCGTGATTGGCGATCACGATGTCAGCCTTGCGGGCAGCCCGCGCGCTGCGTTCGATGAAGCATTTCTTGAAATGCGGGCAGGCCGAATAAATGCATTCGCCGCGCCGGTCCGTAAGGCCAAGCGAGGCGGGCGACAGGGCCCGCACCTCGTAATCCAGCACAACATCGGAAAACAGCGACAGCAGCCAGGACGGAAAATCACCGCCCACCATGTCGCCATCACGAGTGAAACGGGCCCAGCGCGCGATAAGGGCGCCGAGCAGCGCACCGCGCGCATTGCTGGCTCCCAGCCTCCCGAACGTTTCCTGCATGTTGAGCAGGCAGAGGTAGTTTTCGCGGCCCTTGCGGATCACAATGCGGCTGCGCCGTTCCTCCGGATCGCCCACCAGCCGCGCGGTTTCCTGATCAAGCTGCCGCTGAAGGTTCTTTGTGTAGGTCGAGATCCACACCGGGGCGTTGTTCTTCCGGGCCCAGAGCCAGGCCGGCGCCAGATAGCCCAGGGTTTTGCCAAGTCCGGTTCCCGCTTCCGCCAGCAGGATATTGTTTTCGCTTTTCTTCTGCCGGGGCTCAAAGGCATAGGTTGCCGTGCCCGCATAATTTTTCTGCTGCGGCCGCGGCTCGGAGAATTTCCCCAGCACTTCATCCAGAAACTGTGTGGCTTCTTCCGGCGTCACCCCTTCCTGCCGCCCCGGTGGCCGCACGCCATCGTCTTCCCACTCGTCGATCCGGTCCCACACATTGAGGCCGGTGGCGAAAGTGCCGACATCAAGCTTGGGGTTGGCCCTGAGCAACGCTGCCATCACCGGTTTTGCCCACGGCCAGTTGCTCCGCGCCAGATAGGTGGCAATTTCGGCCGCTTCGCGCGGGCCCGGATAATGGCGGTTGCTGAGGCGCAGCAAAAGCTCCTCGGCCACAAGCTGCAAGGTCTCAAGCTCGTCGGACAGGGGATCAAGCGCCAGCGACCGGGCAAATCCGGCAGGCGTCGGCGTCGCCATGCGCGCCGGGCAGACGAAAGCGAAAAGCTCCGCCACATCCAAATGCTTTTGTTCCTTGGCGGCCCGCAGCGCAGCCTTGGAAGTTCCGGCCGCAAAGGCCAGCCGGTCAATCAGGAAGGTGGCATGGCAGATCAGATGCGGTTTTCGCGCGAGCACGGCGAGGCCATCGGCTGCCGCCAATCGCCCCGTGGGTGTTGCCAGTTCAACGCCTGCAAGCACCGCCCTTTGGGTGCCGTCGATCACGCTATTTTGATCATAGGAATCATCATTCATCCCTAGTCTTTAAGCAGGTTACGCGGAGAAAAGGAGCCCCGTCATGGACCAGAAATACATCAACCTTTTTGATCGCTTCACCCATGGCGGCATGAACCGCCGCGACTTCATGGAAAAGCTCACTTTGCTTGCGGGCAGCACCACGGCGGCCACCGCCCTGCTGCCGCTTCTGGAAAACAATTATGCCCGCGCCGAAATCATGCCCGAGGGCGATCCGCGCATTGCAACCCAGACGCTCGCGTTTGCCGGCGGCAGCGGCTATTTCGCCAAACCCAGCGCCGAAGGCAAATATCCCGGCGTTCTGGTCATTCATGAAAACCGCGGCCTCAATCCGCACACCAAGGATACAGCCCGGCGCATGGCGGCGGAAGGCTTCGCCGCCCTCGCCGTTGATTATTTGCATGATCTGGGCGGCACCCCCGAGGATGCCGACAAGGCCCGCGACATGATCGGCACGTTGACGCCGGAAGGCATCAACGCAACCTCGGTGGCCGCCCTTGCCGCGGTGAAAGCCAATCCCGCCTCCAATGGCAAATCAGGCGCCGTGGGCTTTTGCTGGGGCGGCGGCACGGTCGGCGCCCTAGCCGTGGCCGATCCGGGCTTGAGCGCCGGGGTGGTTTACTATGGCCGCCAGCCCGCCGATGCGGACGTGCCCAAGATAACAGCTCCCCTGCTTCTGCAGTATGGTGGCCTTGATGAGCGCATCAACGCTGGCATCCCCGCCTTTGAAGCGGCCCTCAAGGCCAACAACAAAGTCTACGAACTCTATGTCTATGAGGGCGCCAACCACGCCTTCAACAATGACACCAATGCGGCGCGCTACAACAAGGATGTCGCTGAACTGGCGTGGAGCAGAACGGTGGAGTTTCTCAAGAAATACGTGGCTTGAGGGCACTTAATTGCGCCAAAGCCGGCAGTGCGATTGACGAAGCCTTGAGACATGCCTAACAACGCCGGGCATTTGTCTGAATAGCCTCGAGTGATCGCATGACTGACCCCGTCCTTTCCGCTGCCGCCCTGGAAAGCCGCGCCTGGCCTTTCGAGGAAGCCCGGAAACTTCTGGCGCGGATCAAGAAGAGCAAGACGCCAAAAACGCAAATCCTGTTTGAAACCGGCTACGGTCCCTCAGGCCTGCCGCATATAGGCACCTTCGGCGAAGTGGCCCGCACCACCATGGTGCGCCGCGCCTTTGAAACCATGTCGGATATTCCAACCCGGCTTCTCTGCTTCTCCGATGACATGGACGGGATGCGAAAGATTCCCGACAATGTCCCGGACCGCAGTTTTCTCGAGCCGCATCTCCACAAGCCGCTCACCACCGTGCCCAATCCGTTTGGCGGCGATTACGAAAGCTTCGGCCACCACAACAACACCATGCTGCGCCGCTTCCTTGATACCTTCGGTTTCGACTATGAATTCGCCAGCGCCACGGACTATTACAAGGCGGGCAAATTCGATGCCATGCTGCGCCGCGCCGCCGAACGCTATGACGCCATCATGGCCGTAATGCTGCCGACGCTCGGCGAGGAACGCCAGGCCACCTACAGCCCCTTTCTGCCCATCTCGCCCACCACCGGCCGCGTGCTCTACGTGCCGATGAAGAATGTGGATGCCAAAAATGGCACCATCACTTTTGCCGATGAGGACGGACGCGATACGACGTTGCCGGTCACCGGCGGCCATGTGAAGCTGCAGTGGAAGCCGGACTTCGGCATGCGCTGGGCTGCCCTTGGCGTTGATTTCGAAATGTTCGGCAAGGACCACCAGACCAACGCCGTGGTCTATGACAAGATCTGCGAAATCCTCGGCGGCCTTCCGCCCGAGCATTACGTCTATGAACTGTTCCTCGACGACAAGGGCCAGAAGATTTCCAAATCCAAGGGCAACGGCCTCACCATTGATGAATGGTTGACCTATGCCGACACGGAGTCGCTTTCGCTCTACATGTACAACCGCCCGCGCGAAGCCAAGAAGCTTTACTTCGATGTGATCCCGCGAGCCGTTGACGAATATGCCCAGTTCCAGAACGCCTATGGCAAGCAGGAGCTCAAGGACCGCCTGATGAATCCGCTCTGGCATATCTA
>Ga0073904_10003635_pt1 | contig 11586 bp, 7 predicted proteins | sample KloWWTrecipitate_FD_66668 | JGI IMG/M metagenome (GOLD analysis project Ga0073904, IMG submission 66668) | Active sludge microbial communities from Klosterneuburg, Austria, studying microevolution and ecology of nitrifiers - Klosterneuburg... | ecosystem: Engineered > WWTP > Aerobic digester >... | reverse complement strand
AGCTTGTCCGGCACCAGCGTCCACGCCGCCATCGCGATGAACAGCACGCCGAGGACCCAGCGCAGCACGCCGGGACCGGCCATCGCCATCACCCAAGCGCCGGCGGCACCCGCCAATGCGTGGTTGGCCAGGGTCGCAACCAGGATGCCGAGGATGATCGGCACCGGCTTGCGAAAGCGCGCGGCGAGGATGAAGGACAGCAACTGCGTCTTGTCGCCGATCTCGGCGATGGCGACGGCACCGGTGGCGGTGAGAAAAGCGGACATGAATCGACGCTTGCGTTACGCCATCAACGCCTCAATGCAGGCCGGTCAAGGTCGCATGCAAGTGCGCATTCTCGAGCGCCCGGCGCAGGCGGAACTCCACGTCTTGCAGGTTGCTGAGGCTCTGTGGGGCATACAGGGTGTAGATCGGGCGGTCCCGCCAGGTGCCTTCGGGATTCTTGCGGCCCACGCTGACATTGCCGATGCCGCTGGCGTTGGCCCACAAAGCGCGCAATGCGAGGGGACTGATGCTCTCCGTGCTGCCCAACGTGAAGGTGAACAGCGCGATATGGTGCTGCGACATGCAGACGCTCCACTTGGCGCTTGAGTATGCGCTATTGGGGGGGCGGGGCATGAAGATCAACGGGCTTCTCGTCTGAGTTGGGGCGGAATTCGTCGATGAATGGCCTTGGGTTCAATCAACTGCCGCTGGGATTTTTCGCGGTACGCCACGTGGCTGGCAGACTGCCGACATGCGACAGCGCCCGCCCGCCATCGATGGACTCGCTGCCAGCACGCTGCAATTGCCGCCGGGTGCGTGGGCGTCGGTGCTGGATTGCCTGTGCGAACGCTTCCCGGTGGTGGCGCGATCGCAGTGGATCGAGCGCATGGCACGCGGGCGTGTCGTCGACGGTGACGGGCGATGGTTGACGCCGGAGATGCCGCATCAGGTCGGGCTTGAAGTGCATTACTACCGGGAAGTGGCCGACGAACCAGCGATTCCGTTCCACGAGGTCGTGCTGCACACCGACGCCCACCTGCTGGTGGCCGACAAACCGCATTTCCTGCCGGTCACGCCCGCTGGCGCGCATGTCCATGAAACGTTGCTGGCGCGATTGATTCGCCGAACAGGCAACGCTGCACTGGTGCCACTGCACCGGATTGATCGCGAGACCGCTGGATTGGTGTTGTTCTCGACCAATCCGCACAGCCGCGCGGCTTACCAGTCGCTATTTCGCCAGCAACGCATCGAAAAACACTACGAGGCGATTGCACCGGCGTCGCCGACCGTCGAATTTCCCTGCATCCACGCCAGCCGAATGGTCGCCGGCGAACCGTTCTTCCGCATGCAGGACATCGAAGGGCCTGCGAACAGCGAAACCAGGATCGACGTCATCGCGCGTGGCGGCGGCAACTGGCGTTATGCCCTGACGCCGATCACTGGCCGCAAGCACCAGTTGCGCGTGCACATGGCCGCACTGGGGACACCGATCATCAATGATGCGATGTATCCGTCACTCCGCCCGCGCGCGGCAGGCGATTACTCGGCGCCATTGCAATTGCTGGCGAAGCGACTGTCGTTCATTGATCCGCTGAGTGGCATCGCACGGAATTTCTGCAGTGGCTTGGCGCTTGAGGCCTGATCGACCGCGATACCCGTCGAAACCGCCCTACCCCACGCCCCGCGCCGCCAGCATCCGGTCCAGCACCGACTTCAGCGCCAACGGCCGCAGCGGCTTCATCAGCAGCGGCAAACCCGCCTCCTGTGCGGCGCTGCGCACGACGCCGGTCTGGTCGGCGCTGAGGATCAGGCAGGGCACGCCGGGGAACTCGATCGACAGGCGTTGATGGACCGCAACGCCATCGTCGCCGTGGTCGAGGTGATAATCGAACACCCAGAGGTCTGCAGGTTCGCGTGAGAGTGCAGTGCCCGCAGCATCGCCGTCGGCGACCGCGTGCACCTCGCAACCCCAGCCGCGCAACACGCTGGCCAGTGCCTCCAATGCCTGCGGCTCGTTGTCGACCAGCAGCACGCGCAAACCCGCAAGCCCACGCTTGGCGTTGCGATGCGGCTGCAGGGCGGCAACGCGCGGAACGTCGATGCTGAAACGGCTGCCGCGCCCCGGCGTGCTGTGCAGGCCGACGTCGGAGCCCAGCAACACCGCGATGCGCTGGGCGATGGCCAGGCCCAGGCCGAGCCCCTGCCCCGGCGCATCCTCGCCACGGCGAAACTCCTCGAAGATCGCCTCAAAGCGCCCGCGCTCGATGCCGGGGCCGGTGTCGTGGACTTCGATGCGCAGCGCATCACCGGCACGGCGCACACCGAGCAGCATGCTGCCCTGATCGGTGTAGCGCACTGCATTGGCGAGGAAGTTCTGCAACACCCGGCGCAGCAGTTGCGGATCGCTGCGCACCCACGCGCGTGTTGGCACATGGCGCAGGCGCAGGCCACGTTCGCGGGCAAGCACGCCGAACTGCGCGACCAGCGGATCCAGCACGTCTGACAGCGGGAAATCGCGCGGCTCCGGCACCAGGCCGCCGGCTTCCAGGCGCGACATGTCGAGCAATGTACCCAGCAGGTCGGTGGTGGAATCCAGTGCGCCGCCGATCTGCCGCGCGAGCTCGCGCTGTTCGCCGTCGCCACGCTGGTGCAACGCATCCGCGAACAGGTGCGCCGCATGCAAGGGCTGCAGCAGGTCGTGACCGATCGCGGCGAGGAAGCGGCTCTTGGCGTCGTTGGCGCGTTCGGCTTCGCGCTTGGCGGCTTCGAGCATCGAGGTGCGTTCGCCGACGCGCTGCTCCAGGGTTTCGTTGATGCGCTTCAGGCCCGTCTCGGCCTGGCGGAACGCGGTGACGTCGCTGAAGGTAGCGACGAAGCCGCCACCCGGCATCGGGGTGCCGCGGATTTCAACAATGATGTCCTCGGCGATGCCGCCACCGGGAAACACGCGCTCGGACAGATGCGCGGTACCGGCGCGCATGTGCGCAAGGCGTCGTTGCAGGGCTGCGTCGTCATCGTCTTTGCCACCGAGGGCGCGCAAGGCCCATTCCGAGGCCTCGGCGATCGGCATGCCGACCCGCAACATGCCCGGTGGATAGCCGAACAGCTCGGCGTAACGACGATTCCACGCGACAAGCCGCAATTCTGCATCAACCACGCTGATGCCCTGGCTCATGTTTTCCAGCGCCGCTTCCAGCACGCGCTGGTTGAAGCGCAGGTCCTCGCTGGCTTCGCCGACGATCGCGGCGACGGTGTCGAGGTCGGCGCCGCGCAGGTTGACGTCGGAGCGGTCGACCGAGGCCGCATCGCGCCGCGCGGCATCCAGCAGCAGGCGCGCGGAGGCACTGCCCAGGATCGCGGCCAGTTCGTGCTCGAGCCGCGACTCGATCAGCGCTGGCACCGGGCCGTTCGCCGGTGCGTGCCGCAGCAGTTCGTCCACCCGCTGCGGTGGCAGGAAGCGGCGACCGGCATTGCGCAGGGTGAGCAGGTCGGAGCCGCGCGCCGCGCGCCGACGCGGCGTGCCGCGCATGCTTGCCAGCACCAGCGTGGCCGCGGTGCCTACGAACAGGCTGACGCCGACCGCACGCCCCAGGCGGCTCCAGCCGGTCAGCCCGAACAGGGCTTCCGGTGCCAGCCAGTGCAGGCCAAACGGCCCCTCGTGCAGCCAGGCGGGATCGGTGCCGAGGGTGGCCGAGATCATCGGCACCAGCATCACCCACGACCACGCCACGAAACTGGCGAGCACGCCGACGGTGGCCGCGTTCGCCGGCGTCTGCGGGCGCCACACCGCGAACGCCAGCGCCGGGGCCAGCGTGGCCAGCGCGGAGAACGACACCGCGCCGACGTCGGCCAGTGCGTCGTTGCCACTGACCAGGCGGCTGTAGGCCCAGCCGAGCAGCATGATCGCGATGATGCCCGCACGCCGCAGCAGCAAGAGGCTGCCGCGGTGATCGCCACGATCATCGTCACCGAACCCGCGTGCCCAGGCGCCGCGCAGCAAGCCTGGCGCAAACCAGTGGTTGCCAATCATCAGGCTGAGGGTCAGCGTACTGACGATCACCATGCCGGTGGCGGCACTGAGGCCGCCAAGGAACACCAGCAAGGCCACGCCCTGGTTGCCCTGGGCCAGCGGCAACGCCAGCGCGTACATGTCCGACGGCACCCGGTCGCCGAGCAGCGCCGCGCCCGCACGCGCCAGCGGCAACGCGGGCAAGGCGATCAGCAACAGGTACAGCGGGAACTGCCAGCGCGCGGTGCGCATGTCGCGCTCGTCGCGGCATTCCACCACACCGACATGGAACTGGTGCGGCATCAGGAACATCGCCAGCCCACCCAGGATCACCAGCGGCACGAACCCGCCGGCCGGCTGCGTCGGCAACGCGCGTGGGGCCTCCGGCAAGGCATCCAGGCCGAGCCAGACGAACGCACCGAGGACCAACATCGCCACCAGCTTGAACAGCGATTCGAACGCCATCGCCAGCACCAGCCCGCGGTTGTGCTCGGCCGCACTGGCGCGGCGGGTGCCGAACAGGATCGCGAACAGCGCCATCGCCAGCGCGACGTACAAGGCACCGTCCCGCCACACCGGCGGCGCACCATCATCGGCAGCACCGATGCCGCTGGTGAGCGTGGAGAAGCTCATGGTGATTGCCTGCAACTGCAGGGCGATGTACGGAATCAGCCCGAGCACCGCGACCAACGTGACGGTGGCCGCCAGCCATGCATCCTTGCCAAGGCGGGTCGCGATCAGGTCGGCGAGCGAGGTGGCGTTGGTTTCACGCGCCAGCTGCACCAACCGGATCATGAAGAACACGGTCAGTGAGTAGAACAGGATCGCGCCGATGAAGGTCGGTGGCAGCGGCCAGCCGTAGCGGGCGGCCTGGGTGACCGTGCCGTAGAAGGTCCAGGACGTGCAGTGCACCGCCAGCGACAGCGCGTACACGTGCCGCCAGTGCTTCGCGAACACGCCGGGATGGCGCTCCGCGTACAGGCCGGTCCCGAACAGCAGGCCCAGCCACGCCAGGGCCGCGGCGACGACTGCGGCGACGCTCAGCATCGCGTGACTCTGTCTCCTTCCCCTTCAAGGGGAAGGTCGGGATGGGGATGGTGCTGCTCTCGGCATCGAGATTGGACCCCATCCCCACCCAACCCTCCCCTTGAAGGGGAGGGCTTGAAAGCAGTGGATGCGGAAGAAATCGGCATCGTCCGAGCATAACGCGACGGCGGGCCGAAGCCCGCCGTCGTGTCACCTGGCACGGATCCCTGCAGGATCAGAACGCGTATTTCACGGTCAGGGTGTACTGGCGCGGCGGGCCGTAGAAACCGGTGTGTACGCCCAGCGCGGAATACAGGTTGTAGCCGGTGGTGCGGTATTCCTTGTCGGCCAGGTTGCTGCCCTGCAGCGACACCGTCCATGCATCGTTGGCCTTCCAGATGATGCCGGCACCGAGCAAGCCGTACCCGTCCTGGGTAATCGGCTGCACGGTCGCCAGGGTCACCGGATCCTTGACCACTTCGGTCGTCGCCACCACCCGGCTCTGGTAGCTGTATCCCACCCGTGCCGACAAGCTGCCCGCAGCACCGAGGTCAGTGTGGTATTCGAAGTTCAACGCACCCGAGAACTCCGGGGCGTTGGTGAATTCCTGCTGGTCGGCGATGTTGACGTTCTTGAACATGTAGGTGTCGTACTTCGCGTCCAGCCAGGCCAGGTTGCCGGAGATCGTGAAGTTGTCGGTCGCCAGCCACTGGTACTCGGCCTCGAAGCCGTTGACCGTGCCTTCGCCGGCGTTGGTGAAGTCGCCGAAGAACGCCTTGGTGTTCTGCGCCGTGGTGTACTCGGTGAAGATCGAGAGCTGGATGTCCTTGTACTTGTTGTGGAACGCGGACAGGTTGAGGAACAGGCGCTGGTCGAGCAGGCCCATCTTGGTGCCAACCTCGTAGCTGTCGACCTGCTCGTCCTGGAACGGTTCGGCCGAACGCGGCACCGCTGTGGCCTGCGCGCGGATGTTGTAGCCACCGGACTTGAACCCGCGCGAGGCCAGGCCGTAGACCATGATGTCGGGGGTGACCTGGTAGTCCAGCGAGATCTTCGGCGACAGGTTCTTGAAGTTGATGGTCTTGTCGAAACCGGCTGCAACGACGCCGTTGGGCTTGCTGAAGGTGCCATCGGTATAGCCAATGTTCCTGACTACCGCGTGCTTGTCCTCGTCGGTCCAGCGCACACCGGCGTCGACGCTGAACGTGTCGCTGACGTCGAAGGTCCAGTCTGCGTAGGCCGCGATGCTGTTGGTGTAGATCACGCCCTGGGTGTCACCGAAAGCCAGATTGAAGAAGTTGTTCAGCACCTGGCCGCCGGCCTCGCCGTCGAACTTGTAGAAGCCGATCACGCCGCGCGAGCGACCGCCGCCGTCGAAATTGGCCTGCACCTCGTGGGTGACCTGCTCGTCGCTGTAGAACGCCTTGACGTCGGCGATCTTGTCCTGGGTGGTGTCGAAGTCGATGTTGGTCTCGGTATCCGACTCGCGCTTGGCCAACACGTACTTGAACGTCCAATCGTCATTCATGCGGAAGTTGGCGGTCATCGAAGCGCCACTCAACGTGGTGTCGTTGACGTTGGGCATGCCGTTGCGCACGTCGTAGCGACTGTCCAGCGGTGCCTTGGGGCCGGTCCCGCCGTACAACGGGATCGAATTGAACGGATTGGCTCGCAACATCTTGGCACCGCGTACGCCAGAGGAGTCATCGACATGGTCGAACGCGAACTGCAGGTCGAAGTTCTCGGTGACGTAGGCGCCCAGGTTGGCGCGGATCGCGCGGATCTTCTTGTCGCTGACCTGCGCGCCGGTGACCAGGTTCTCGCCAAAACCGTCACGATGCAGGTCGGCCACGGAAATGCGGCCGCGCAGGTATTCGCTGCCGCCGAAACCACCGCCCACCGCCGCCTTGAGGTCGCGCTGGCCGTAATTGCCCAGGGTGACCGCACCGTAACCGTTGAACTCCGCCGCCAGCGGCTTGGAGATGTACTTGATCGCGCCGCCGATGGTGTTCTTGCCGTACAGCGTGCCCTGCGGGCCGCGCAGTACTTCGATGCGGTCGACGTCGAACACATCGAGCAGTGCGCCCTGCGGCCGCGCGATGTAGACATCGTCCATGTAGATGCCGACGCCCGGGTCGACGCCCCATAGCGGGTCGGACTGGCCGACGCCGCGGATGTAGGCAGTCAGCGTGCTACTGGAACCGCGCGCCGCGTAGATGGTCAGGTTCGGCACCTGCGCATCGAGGTCGGACAGATCCTCGACATTCAACTTGTCCAAGCTGTCCGAGGTGAACGCGGTCACCGCGACCGGCACGTCCTGCAGGGTTTCCTCGCGCTTGCGCGCGGTGACCTTGATGCTCTCGAGGGTGGAGGTCTTCGGGCCGTCCGCCGCGGGCGTCGCCGCCTCCTGCGCCATCACGGTTCCCGCACTGGCCAGCATCGACATGGCCAACACGCCATGGATCGCCCTACTCAAATTCTTGCGCTTCATCTGTCCCCTCCAGGGTAGGTGCACATGGGCGGGCCTGTGCCGCCGACGTGGGCAAGGTAGTTGTTAAGCGTGATTAACGGCATTGGACGTTCGGACAATGGGCCGACCTGTCCACTACGCGGAGACTCGCACCCCTGATCGATGCCCACGGGGGCGCAATGGCATTCCCTGCTTTTGAGTTCCTTGTCGTGCTGGCCGCGTTGTGCTTCCTGATGTTCGTGGCCTACCGCGGCTACAGCGTGATCCTGTTCGCGCCGGTCGCGGCGTTGGGCGCGGTGCTGCTGACCGACCCGCAGTTGGTGGCGCCGATGTTCACCGGCTTGTTCATGGACAAGATGGTCGGTTTCCTCAAGCTGTATTTCCCGGTATTCCTGCTCGGCGCGTTGTTCGGCAAGGTGATCGAGCTGTCCGGGTTCTCGAAGTCGATCGTGGCCGCGACCATCCGCGTGGTCGGCGCACAGCGGGCGATGCTGGCGATCGTCGCGGTCTGCGCGTTGCTGACTTACGGTGGGGTCTCGCTGTTCGTGGTGGTGTTCGCGGTGTATCCATTCGCCGCCGAGCTGTTCCGCCAGAGCGACATCCCCAAGCGTTTGATCCCCGGCACGATTGCGCTGGGTGCGTTTACGTTCACCATGGACGCGCTGCCCGGCACGCCGCAGATCCAGAACATCATCCCGACGACGTTCTTCGGCACCGATACCTGGGCCGCACCGGTGCTCGGCACGCTTGGCGGCGTGTTCATCCTCATCGTCGGCATGGTCTACCTGGACTGGCGCCGCCGCGTCGCGCTCAAGGCCGGCGAAGGCTATGGCGATGCTGCCACGCTGCTGAACGAGCCCGCGCCGTTCGCCGGCGGCAAGCTGGTCAATCCGATGATCGCGATCCTGCCGCTGCTGGTGGTCGGCATCGTCAACAAGCTGCTGACGCTGTGGATTCCCGGCGTCTACGGCGAGAGCCACAGCTTCGATCCAGCGGTGATCGGCAGCGCCGCGCCGGTGGTGCAGGAAGTGTCCAAACTCGCCGCGATCTGGGCGGTCGAAGGTGCATTGCTGGCCGGCATCGCCTGCGTGCTGCTGTTCGCGTGGAAGCCGGTCACCGCCGCATTCGCCGAAGGCAGCAAGTCGGCGATCGGCGGTGCATTGCTGGCCGGCATGAACACCGCATCGGAATACGGCTTCGGCGCGGTGATCGCCGCCCTGCCCGGCTTCCTCGTCGTCGCCAATGCCTTGGGCTCGATCCCGAATCCACTGGTCAACGAAGCGGTCACCGTGACCGCGCTGGCCGGTATCACCGGCAGCGCATCCGGTGGAATGAGCATCGCACTGGCGGCAATGGCGGAGACCTTCATCGCCAACGCGAATGCGGCAGGCATCCCGATGGAAGTGCTCCACCGCATCGCCGCGATGGCCTCCGGCGGCATGGACACCCTGCCGCACAACGGCGCAGTGATCACGTTGCTGGCGGTGACCGGCCTCACCCATCGCCAGGCCTACAAGGACATCTTCGCAGTCACGATCATCAAGACCATGGCCGTGTTCGTGGTGATCGGCCTGTATTACGCGTTCGGGCTGGTCTGACCGCTTGCCAGACCCGCAGCAGGCCCGCACCATGCCGGGCCATGACCGACGCCCCGCACATCGATCCACGACTGGCCCGCGTGGCCCCCACCTGGGAAGTCGAGCTGCTGATCTCCGGTGTGGCGATCTTCGCCATGCTGCAGTTGCCGGGGTGGCTGGACGACGGGATGTTCGCGCTGGAGCCGCGGTTGGGGTCGGAATGGCGCTTGATCCTGACGCTGGCGTATTTCTACGCCAAGAGCGCCGCGGTCGTGCTGGCCGTGACCTTCGCCCTGCACCTGTTGTTGCGCGCGCATTGGATCGCCTTGATGGGCATGCACTCGGTGTTCCCGCAGGGCGTGCGCATGGACAAGGCCCGGATGGGGCCGATCCAGCGTGCGATCGAGGTGGAACGCGACGACCGCATGGACGATGCCGTCGAGCGCGCGGACAACCGCGCCAGCATCACCTTCGCCATCGGCGTCAGCGTGGCGCTGATCATCGCCTGGGTCTGCATCCTCTTTTGTGGTGCCTTGCTGGTGGCGACACTGCTATCCAATGCGATCGGCCTGGGGATGGAACCGCTGACGTTGGTCGCCTTGGTCGGGGGCATGGCTTGCATGCCGCTGATCGTCGCGGTGACGATCGACATGCTGGCTGGCGAGCGCTTGTCGCCCGGTACGCCGACGCATCGGATCGTCTCCTCGATCATCCGTTTCTACACGCGAATGGGCATGGGCCGCCGGAACAACCGCATCCTGGCGATCCTGCAGACCAACCAGGGCGAGAACCGGGCCATGCTGGTGCTGGTGGCGACGATGTTGCTCTCGATCATGACCGTCGCGGTCATGTATGTCGCGATGCGCATGGGGACATCCGTCGGGAGTTACGGCGAATTCCCCGCCGCGCGCCAGTTGCGCATCGAGGCGATGCATTACGACGACACACGCAGCCCGGCGCGCGACGACGCCGTGCCGTTCATCGACGCGATGGTCGCCACTGGCCCCTACCTGCGCCTCAACATTCCCTACGAACCGCGCCGCGACGGCCCTGCAATGCGCGATTGCGCGGTGCCGACCGATGCGGACGCGCTGCAGGAGGCACGGGCGCAGTTGGCATGCCTGCAGGTATCGCGCCGCGTCCTGCTGGACGGCAAACCGATCCCGGCGCTTGCCTACGAACCCGCGAGCGACGCCCGCACGCAGCGGCCGGCATTGCTGGCCATGATCGACATCCGCAGCCTGCCCCCCGGGCGGCATGAGCTGCTGATCGCACGGCCGCCTGCGGAGGGCAGCAACCGTGACCGTCGCGATCCGAGTTACCGCGACTACCGCATCCCGTTCTGGAAGTGATGCCGGCGGCATAAAATCGCGGCGTGAGCGACGCCCCGCAGCGCAAGATCATCCACGTCGACATGGACGCGTTCTACGCGTCGGTGGAACAGCGCGACGATCCGTCGCTGCGCGGCAAGCCGGTCGTCGTCGCGTGGCGTGGCGCACGCTCGGTCGTCTGCGCCGCAAGTTACGAGGCACGCGTGTTCGGCGTGCGTTCGGCGATGCCGGCAGTGCGCGCCGAGCGCTTGTGCCCCGATGCAGTGTTCGTGCCACCGGACTTCGTCCGCTACAAGGCGGTGTCGAAGCACGTGCGCGACATCTTCGAGCGCCACACCGACCTGGTCGAACCGCTGTCGCTGGACGAGGCTTATCTCGACGTCACCGTGCCCAAGCAGGACCTCGGCAGCGCCACCGCGATCGCGATGTCGATCCGCGATGCGATCCGCGATGAGACGCAGCTCACCGCATCGGCCGGCATCGCACCCAACAAGTTCCTGGCCAAGATCGCCAGCGACTGGAACAAGCCGGACGGGCAGTTCGTGCTGAAACCGGCGATGGTTGATGCGTTCCTCGCACCGTTGCCAGTGGGCAAACTGCCCGGCGTCGGCAAAGTGATGGAAGCCAAACTCGCCGAGCTCGGCATCGCCACCTGCACCGACTTGCGCGCTCAGGGCGCGGAGGCACTGGAACGCCGCTTCGGGCGCTGGGGCCGCCGCCTGCATGAACTTTCATCCGGCATCGACGATCGCGCGGTGCAACCCGAGCGCCCGACCCTGCAAGTGTCGGCCGAGGACACCTTCGCCGAAGACCTTCCGTTGGACGCGCTGGAGCCGCATATCCGTCGGCTGGCGACGAAGACATGGGCCGGCTATCTGCGCGAACGCGAACGCCATCCCGAACGGATCGCCCGCACCGTGGTGTTGAAGCTGAAGACCAGCGATTTCCGCACCCTGACCCGCAGCCTCACCGCCGCCGAGCCACCGACCAGCGAAGACGCATTCGCCGACATCGGCTGCGCGCTGCGCGATCGCGTGGAACTGCCCTCGCATACGCGCTACAGGCTGGTCGGCGTGGGTCTTTCGGGTTTCGCCGAGCCGGATGGCAGCCACGCGCAGGACGACCTGTTCCGTGCGCCCTGAGCGACGCCGCGAAATGCACGCCCCGGGTTCGAACAATCACTCGACT
>Ga0073904_10003634_pt1 | contig 11588 bp, 8 predicted proteins | sample KloWWTrecipitate_FD_66668 | JGI IMG/M metagenome (GOLD analysis project Ga0073904, IMG submission 66668) | Active sludge microbial communities from Klosterneuburg, Austria, studying microevolution and ecology of nitrifiers - Klosterneuburg... | ecosystem: Engineered > WWTP > Aerobic digester >... | reverse complement strand
CGAATATAGGGACAGGCCCAGCAGCCCGTTGATAAACTCCCGTCGCCCGCGCGCCGCCGCATCGGCACGGGCTGCGTTGCGATCCTCCGGTGCCTGCTCACCTACAAAAATAGCGCTCTTTCTCGAAAGTCGGGCAGGGTTCCGAGCGCCTTTCGTCGCTCGAGCACGTGAAAGGGGCGGGTTGCGCCTCGGGCGCCGGCCTGAGGCGCGGGGTCGATCTCGAGCGGCGGCGATCTTGGGCGTGAGAGTGCGCTCCCCCACCCATTCCGCACCGTGCGGTGGCATCCATCGGGTTGTGAAAAGCAGCCTGGAGGACACCGGATGGGGCAGCGCGCTCGTATTCTTACAGAAATTCTCGGCTTCGATGGGTGGCGTGTGAAGGAGGCCTACTTCGAGAACGCTACCGGCGAACGGGTGACGCCCGGCCGGCTGTACGCCGCGCTTCGCGAGACGAAGGTCGTGCTCGTTGTCGAGCGTCGATGGGTTCGGCGGTGCGGCCGGTGCACGGAGAGGTGCCCCCGCATCCACGAGCAAGGGAAGCCGCGGCGCTGGGCGGACCTGCCGTGGGGCGACCACCCCGTCGAGATCGAGTATGCCGCCAGCCGGGTAAAGTGCCGAACGTGTGGCACGGCGACGACCGAAATGGTCGCGTGGGCCGACCCCTACCAGCGGCAGAGTAGGCGCCTGCAGCAGCGCCTCGCAGTCGAGGCCGCGTCCATGCCGGTCATGCACGTCGCCGCGCTTCACGGCCTCAGCTGGCTGACCGTTCACCGCGCGGAAGAGCGCGCGCTCGCGCGGTGGGAGGCGACTTGTCCGACCCGCCCGCTCCGTCATGTCGGCGTCGACGAGAAGTGGCTCGGCCGCCGCCACCACCTTGCCCACAAGTACGTCACGATCGTGAGCGACCTGGAGACGGGCGAGCCAGTGTGGATCGGCCATGGCCGAAGCGAAGCGACGCTGCGGGGCTGGCTCGAAAGCCTGTCGCTCGAGCAGCGAAGCACCATCAAGCTCTTCGCCATGGACCTGCACCGGGGCTTTTGGAACGCGGTCGACGGCGTTCCGGGCCTCGAGCACGCTCCCGTGGTGCACGACCCGTTTCACATCATGAAGCTCGCCGGGGCCATGCTCGACGAGCTCCGTCGCGAGGTCTTCTTCCGCGCGGGCCCCGAGTTGCGCGCCGTCGGCAAGGGACGCCGCTGGCTCCTGCTCCGCGCCTGGGAGCGCACGAGTGAAGACCAGCGCGCCGACCTGAAGATGCTCCTCGCGCACAACAAGACCTTGGCTCGCGCCTACCAGATCAAGGAGGAGCTCCGCGAAGTCCTGCGAGCGCCTGATCGAAGCGCGATGAAGGCGGGGCTCGACCGCATCCTTCGTCGGACCAACCGGCACAGCATCCGTCCGCTGCGCCGACTGCACGATACTCTCAATGAGCGGTACAACGAGATCGTTGCCTTGGCCGAGCACCGCCCCGCTGTTGGGCGAGTCGAAGCGCTCAACAACAACTGGGAGACGCTGGTCCGAAGGGCCCGCGGATACCGAGACCACGCATACCTCCTACGCAAGTTGCGCTTCATGACGGCGAACCCCATCCGCGAGAGGGACGGGATCAGACGCTTCCTCGCTCTCGGCCTTAACCCGCCTCTCCCACTCGGTCGGGCGGCCTAACAAACTATGCGCTCCCACGCAGCCCGACTTCTGACAAAGAGCCCGAAAACGGGGCACCCCATCGCTCCTCGGCATGACACCGAAGACCGGACTTCTGATACGAACCACGACTCCAGGGGACTAGGAGTCGCTCGGCCGGCCTCCCGGATCCCGCTGGCAGGCCGGACAAGGCGTCGCGCGGCATGTTCGGTCCCAGGTCACTCGGGGCGCTCGTCGTCGGCGAGGCGGCGCACGGGTTGGCGAGGCCTCGACGCCCCCTCGGATTCGAGCCTCGCGGCCACCTTGGATGTGATGAGATGGTGGGGTGTCACTGCCAACGTTGCCCCAGGCGGCCGCGCGATGAGTGGCCACTTGCGCCTGGCGGCCGGGTCGGTGTTCGCCGGCGAATACCGCATCGTGAGGCGGCTCGGTGCCGGTGGCATGGGTTCCGTGTACGTCGTGGACCAGGTGAGCACTGGCAAGCAGCGCGCGCTGAAGCTCATGCACCCCGATCTCGTGGAGAGCCCCGCCTTTCGAGCGCGCTTCGAGCGAGAGGCGACGGTCGGCGCTCGGATTGACAGCGACCACATCGTCGAGGTTCACGCGGCCGGAATCGATACGGCGACGGGAGCGCCGTGGCTCGTGATGGAGCTCCTGCGAGGCCAGGACCTCGCGCAGAAGATCAACGCGACCGGACCGCTCTCGCGTGATGAGGCGCGCCGGATCTTCGAGCAGCTCTTTCACGGAGTCTCGGCCGCGCACGGCGCCGGCGTCGTTCATCGCGACTTGAAGCCCGAGAACGTGTTCATCGCGACAGCTCGCCGAGCGGGCGATGACCTTTTCGTGAAGGTGCTCGACTTCGGCATCGCTCAGCTCAGCAGCGAGACCGCGAAGAACAGCAGCACCGAGCCGCTCGGGTCGCCTCGGTGGATGGCGCCCGAGCAGACGACGCGCACGCCGCTCACACCAGGAGCCGACGTGTGGGCGCTTGCCTTGATCGTCTATCACGCGATGACCGGGGCGAGCTTCTGGAACGCCGCCAACGAGGGCGCGATCGCGGCTCTGCTGCGGGAGCTGCTCCTCGATCCGATCCCGCGCGCGAGCGAGCGCGCCCGGGCGAGTGGGCGCGCGCTTGACCTCGGTCCGGCGTTCGACGCTTGGTTTGCTCGGTGCCTCAGCCGAGCGCCCGAAGCTCGCTTCGCTGACGCTCGGGAGGCGTGGGCGGCGCTCCAGCCCATCCTCGCGACGAAGCTTGAGGCCGCGCCGACCCGTTGGGCGCCGAGCCTGACGGACACCGCGCCGGACCCGCCGCGGCCAGCGAGGCAATCGACCGAGCGGATGTACGGCCCTGGGCAGACGGTTATTCCCCTCGTGCCCCTCGCGCCGTTCAGCGCCGCGCCGACGACCCGCGCGATGGCGAGCGCGCCGACCTCGGAGCCGCCCTCGATGACGCCGATCGCCGTGGCGCTCGGCGGCGCGCTCGCGGGCATTTCGCTTATCGTGGCGGTCGTCGACGGGCTCGGCCGCGCTCCGGTGGAGGAGCCCCCCGCCGCCGCGCTGTCGCAACTCCCGAGCGAGCGACCCGCCGAACGGCCCGTCGCGCCCGCGCTTCCCGTGCCGGTCTACGAGGCCCCGGCGTGGGCCCCTGCGTCGCGGGCCCCCGCGGCGCTGGCTCCCGCGGCGCCGTCGATCGACGACCGGCTGCTCCCGACGTTCGTGGCCGGGCCCGACGCCGGGACGGTCCCAGAGCGCCCCACGCAGGGCGACTGGGAGAAGGTGAGGGCGGTGCTCCTCCCGCGCACGGAATCCCTCAATTGCGCAGACCTCCAGCTTCTGCTCACGGCGTGCCGCGAGACAGGCGCCTACTGCGCGCGGCATGCGGCGGAGCTGCGGGCGGCGCGCAAGTGCCCTTGAGCCTCGAGGGAGCTCCGCTCGATGGCCCAGTACTCGCGAGTCGGCGAGGTCCCACGCTCACCGAGCCACGGGCACTTCGGGCTTGGGACGGTTCCCACTTGCGGGGAGGAGTCCGGCGCGCCCGCGTCGCCGGGCGCGGGGACGGAGCGAGTCGCGGGCTCTCCGGGGGGCAAGCGGGTCATTCGTGCCTCGCGCGAAGACGCTCCTTGGCGCCAGGCGAAACCTTCGATACGACGGCCCCGTGAGGGAATTTCTCGACGCATTCAAGGCGCTCCGCGGCGCGCCCCGGGCGCTGTGGCTCGTCATCTTCGCGTTCAGCCTCGAGTCGATGGCCTACTTCGGCATCTTGCCGCTGATGAAACCGTACATCTCGCAGGACATCGGCATCTCCCCGGCGCTCGCGAGCACCTGGGTGTCCGTGTTCACCGGCGCGCTCACCCTGGTGATGCTCTTCGTCGGCAAGCCCGCGGAGGACAAGCTCGGGATCCGCAAGGGGATCCTCTTCGCGCTGTTCCTCATCATCGTGGGCCGGGCGCTCTACGGCTCGGCGCCCTTCGTGGGCGGAGCGGTGCTCCTCGCGGTGTCGCTGATCGTGGTCGCGCTCGGCGAGGGCGTGCTGCAGCCCATCGCCTACGCGGGCGTGAAGAAGTACACGAACGAGAAGAACGGGGCGATGGGGTACGCCGTCCTCTACTCGTTCTTCAACCTCGGCGCGGCGCTCATCGGACCCATCTCCGCGGGCGTGCGGACTACGTTCGACGAGAAGCACAAGGCGGGGACGAGCGCCCTCTCGGGGTTCAACGCGGTGAACTGGGTGTGCCTCGCCATCACCGTGGTCACCCTCCTGGTGTTCGGCGCGTTGATGACGAAGAAGGCAGAGGCCAACGTCGTCCGTCTGATCGACGCGGCCCCGACCGGCGAGGGAGAGAAGGCCGTCGTGACCGCCTCGCCCTTCCGCGACACGCGCTTCATGTTCTTCATCTTCATGTTGCTCCCCGTGCGGACGCTCTTCGCGCACCAGTGGCTCACGATGCCCGAGTACGTCCTCCGCGCGTATCCGAAGGAGATCGGGGATCGCATGGAGTGGCTGGTCGACTCGGTCAACCCGATCATCATCTTCTTCGGGGTGCCCCTCCTGACGGCGCTGACGAAGCGAGCGCACGTGCTCACGATGATGATCCTCGGCTCCGGTGTGAGCGCCATGGCGACGTTCCTGCTGTGCGGCGGCCCGAGCACGCCGATGCTCATCGCCTACTTCTGCGTGTTCTCGCTCGGCGAGGCGCTCTGGTCTTCGCGTTTCCTCGAGTATGCCGCCGAGCTCGCCCCGCCGGGGCGCACGGCGCAGTACATGGGCATCGCCAACCTCCCGTGGTTCGTCGCGAAGACGACGACGGGGTTCTACTCGGGCTGGGTGCTCGAGCGCTTCTGCCCGAAGAGCGGACCGCAGCACACGGAGATGATGTGGCTCATCTACGGGCTCATCGCGCTCGCGAGCCCGATCGGCCTCTTGCTCGCGCGCAGGTGGGTCCTCGCGGGGTTGGGCACGAAGGCAGCGAAGCCCGCGGAGTCGGAGGCCGAGACCGCCTGAAGCCTCCAGGTCCTCCGGGGGCGCGCGAACTCAGCCGCGCGGCGCTACCCGACCACGCGCCCCTTCGCCATGAGGCGGTCGGCGATGTGGCGGCCTAGAGAGAGCTGCATGAGCTTCCGCACGAACGCGGTGAGGCGCTCTTCGTCGGCCCGGTCGGGGAAGAGAAAGCGGATGCCCATGCCCGGCGGGCGTCCGGGGCTCGCCTCGCTCGCCTTGACCACCCACTTGACCACGCCGGAGAGCCTGAAGCGGCCATCGCCTAGCGCGGGATCGGTCACGGGCACGCCGAGCTCGAAGAGAAACTCGGTGCCGACCGTCAGCGGGCGATCGGTCTGGATGAAGGTGCCGCCGCGCGAGATGTTCTTCGTGTAGTCCGCGAAGAACGAGTTCAGACGCTTGTAATCTACACGCAGCGAGATGGGGCCGCGCGCGTCGTCTTGACGCTGCTCGATCGAGAGGTCGGCGGCGTCCACCCCCACGTTGGTCTCAGACGGAGGGGGCGGGGGCGCGGACACCATGCGCGCGAGTATACGGGGTTTCGTGCAGGCGTCACCGGGTCGTGGGGGCCGAGCGCTACCTCGCGGCGCGGCGGCGCTGCTTCGCGTCGCGCCCGCTGATAGTCTCCCGAGCAATGCTCCCCTCTCTCTTGGACCGGGCCCGCGATCTGCCCGAGCGCGCGTACCTCGTGGCGCGCCTCGCGCAGGAGACGGGCATGCTCTGGGACCTGCGACGAGAGGGCGGCGTCGAGCTCGCCCGCGCGCTCCTCCGCGGGGCGCAGAACCCGTCGCTCATCTACCGCATCCACGGGGCCAACATCCCCGATCGCCTCGGCGTCGTGCAGGGCGACGTGGCGTGGACCTTCCGCGAGGTCGACGATCGCATCGACCGCGTCGCGCGCGGGCTACGGCGGCGCGGCGTGCGGCGGGGCAAGAGCCTGCTCGTCATGCTCAAGAACCGCCCGGAGTTTCTGCTGGTGTCGGCCGCGTGCGCGCGCCTAGGGGCCGCCGCCGTCGCCGTGTCGTGGCGCTCGCGGCCCGAGGAGCTCGCGTACCTCGTGAACCACTCCGGCGCGCGCGCGCTCGTGGTGGAGTCCGCGCTCCTCGGCGTGGTCGACGAGGCGAGCCGCGCGTTCGCGGACCCGGTCGTCGCGCGCAACGTCTACGCCGTCGGCCACGGGGGCGGCGCGGTGGGGGGCGCCCTCGTCACGCCGTTCGACGATCTCTACGCGGAGCGTGGTCGGTACGAGGCCGAGGTGGGCGCCGACGACGAGGCGGCCGTGGTCGTCTACACGTCGGGCACGACCGGCAAGCCCAAGGGCGCGGTGCGCAAGTTTCCCAAGGAGACCCTCGCCGGCGCGGTCCGCTTCCTGCTCGAGACCCCGCTCCGCGCAGGTGACGTGCACCTCGTCGCGTGCCCCATGTACCACTCGACGGCGTACGGATTCCTCTCGCTCTCGCACATCACGGGGGCCACGGCCGTGCTGCTCGAAGAGTGGAAGCCGGAGGCGTTCCTGGCGGCTGTCGCGCGCCACCGCGTCACCACCACCGCCGTGGTGCCGACGATGCTTCACCGCGTCCTCGCGCTCCCACCGGAGCTGCGCGCGGAGCACGACGCGCGCTCTCTCCGCGTCGTGTTCTCCGGGGGTGCACCGCTGTCGGCCTCGCTCGCGACGTCGTTCATGGACGCCTATGGAGATGTACTCTACAACTTTTACGGCGCGACCGAGACGGGCCTCGTCACGCTGGCCAAGCCCGCCGATCTGCGCGCCGCGCCCGGGACCATCGGCCACGCGCTGCCGGGCAACGAGGTGCTCCTCCTCGACGACGCGGGCCTGCCGGTCGCCCCGGGCGCGGTCGGCGAGCTCTACGTGCGCAACAAGATGCTCGTGGCGGGCTACCACCGAGACGACGCGGCCACGGCGCAGAGCATGCGCGACGAATATTTCTCCGTCGGCGACCTGGCGCGGCGTGACGCCGACGGGCGCTATTTCATCGAGGGTCGCAAGCGCGACATGATCATCTCGGGCGGGGTGAACGTGTACCCCGTGGAGATCGAGTGCGCCCTCGAGGCGCACCCCCACGTCGCGGAGGCCGCCGTCGTCGGCGTCCCCGACGAGGAGTGGGGCGAGCGCGTCCGGGCGTACGTGGTGCCGCGCGACGGCGCGACGCTCGACCACGGCGAGCTCACCCTCTGGCTGCGCGGCGTGCTCTCGGGCGCGAAGGTTCCGAGGGAGCTCGTCACGCTCGCCTCGCTGCCCAGGAACCCCACCGGCAAGGTGTTGAAGGGCGCGCTCGCGTCGGTCGCGCCGCTGGAGCGCCCCTCCTGAGGCTCACGCCGCACGCCTCGATGGCCTGACGCGCCTCACCTGCGCGCGCGCCTCGGTCAGCCGAGGACGTGCACGCGGATCGAGTTGGTGCTCCCGGAGACCCCGATGGGCGCGCCGAAGACGAGCACCACACGCTCGCCAGGGGACGCGAGCCCGGTCGCGAGCAGGTCCCCCGTGCACCAGTCGACGAGCTTGTCGGTGTCGCTGAGCGCAGGGCATTTCCGTGGGATCACGCCCCAATACAGCGCCATGCGCCTGCGGGTCTTCTCGTTGGGCGAGAACGCGACGATCGGCATCGCCGGGCGGGCGAGGCTCACGTTGAGCGCCGACGAGCCCGTCTCGGTGAACGCCACGAGGAAGCGCGCGCCAATCTCCTTTGCGGTGTTCACGGCCCCGCGCGCCACGGCCTCCGGGACGCTCGTCGCGCGGGAGGTGTAGGGCTGGTGTTCGAAGAACGGCGAGGTCTCCGCCTCCGTCGCGAGGCGGCTCATCATCGATGCGGCGAGGGTGGGGTGGTCGCCGGTGGCCGTCTCGCCGGAGAGCATGATGGCGTCGGTGCCCGCGAAGACCGCGTTGGCCACGTCGCTCGCCTCGGCGCGGGTTGGACGCGTCGCCTTCGTCATCGACTGGAGCATCTCCGTGGCGACGATCACCGGGCGCCGGACCCGTCGCGCCACCATGAGGATCTGGCGTTGGATCACGGGCACCCGCTCGGGCGGGAACTCGACGCCGAGATCGCCGCGCGCCACCATCACGCCGTCGGAGGCCGCCACGACGCTCTCCAGGTTCTCCACCGCGTCGGGCGTCTCGATCTTCGCGATGATGGGCGTCGGCTTGTTGTACGCCTCACAGATGTCCCGCACGAGGCGGAGGTCGTCCGCGCGGCGCACGAAGGAGAGCGCCACGTAGTCGACGCCGTTCGAGAGCCCGAAGTCGAGGTCCTCCTTGTCCTTTTCGGTCAGCGCGGAGACCCGCATCGTCTTGCTCGGCAAATGCACGCCGACGTGGTTGCGCATTCCGCCTCCCTGCTCCACGAACACCCGGACGCGGTCGCCCTCTATCGCGCGGACATCGAGCGTCATTCGCCCGTCGTCGAACAAGATTTTGTCGCCCACGCGCACGTCGCCCGCGAGGCCCTCGTAGTTGATCGGGACCACCCGCTCGTCGGCCGAGTAGTCGCCCTCCACGAGCGTCGCCTCGACGCCGGTGGGCAGCGTGAACGAGGCCGCGAAGTTGCCGGTGCGGATCTTGGGGCCGCAGAGGTCCTGCAGCGCGCCGACCGCCTTTCGCGAGAGCTCGCTCGCCTGGCGCAGCCGGTCGAGGCGCATCTTGTGCTCCTCGTGGGTGCCGTGGGAGAAGTTGAAGCGCGCCACGTCCATGCCCGCGTCGATGAGCGCGCGCAGCCCGTCCACGGTGTCGCACGCCGGGCCGAGGGTGCAGAGCAGCTTCGCGCGTCGGATGACCATGGCCCGCACCATGCCACCTCTCTCTGGCGTGACGACGGAAATAAATCGCGCGCGTGGTATGAACGCACCGTGTCAACGACGCGCGACGAGCGGGGCCGGCTGCTGTTGGGGGGCGTGGTCCTCGAGGAGCTCGCGAGGAGCGCGGAGGTAGGGACTCCGGCCTACGTCTACGATCTCGACGCGATGGACGCCGATGCGCGCGCGCTCACCGAGGCCTTCGAGGGCGCGCCACACCTCGTGGCCTACGCCGTGAAGGCGAACAGCGCGGCGCCCATCGTGCGGAGCTTCGCGAAGCTCGGCCTCGGCGCGGACGTGGTGAGCGGGGGCGAGCTGTTGCTCGCGCTCGGGGCAGGGATCCCAGCGGACCGCGTGGTGATGAGCGGCGTCGCGAAGAGCGACGAGGAGCTCGACCTGGCGCTCGGGGCAGGCGATAGGGGCATCCTCGCGGTGCAGCTCGAGAGCGTCGAGGAGATCGCGAGGGTGGCCGCGCGCGCGCGCGCGCTGGGCCGCGTCGCGCGGGTGTCTCTGCGGGTGAACCCGGGGCTCGACCCCGACGAGATCGCCACCCACGCCAACATCGCGACGGGGCACGACGAGGCGAAGTTTGGCGTACCCCTCGCGCGTTTCGGCGAGGCCCTGGCGGCCGTCGCGGCGCGCCCGGAGCTCGATCTCTTTGGATTGTCGAGCCACGTGGGCTCCCAGTTCGTCTCGACCGACGCCTACGAGCGCGGCGCCGAGGTGCTGTTTGGGCTCGCGCGCCAGGCCCTCGCGAGGGGCGCGCGTCTCCGCACCCTCGACACCGGCGGCGGCTTCGGGATCGACTACGGGGCGGGCTGTCCCGTGCGCCCCGCCGACTTCGTGCGGCGGACCCGCGCACGCGCGCGCGCCCACGGGCTCGAGCACCTCACCCACGTGGTCGAGCCCGGTCGGAGCCTCGTCGGTGCCCACGGCGTGCTCATCGCTTCGGTGCTCCAGCGCAAGACCGACGCGCCCCGTGACGACGAGGGCTTCGAGGGCGGCGGGCGAGACATCGCCGGCGCGCGGCGCTGGCTCATGATCGACGCTGGCATGAACGACCTCATGCGCCCGGCGCTCTACCAGGCCAACCACCGGGTCGCCCCGCTCGGCGCGCCGGGGGGGCCGACTCGCGCCGTCCGCGTCGTCGGGCCGGTGTGCGAGAGCTCGGACGACTTCGGATTCCACGCCCTCCCTACGAGGGCCACGGGGGAGCTCGAGGGGGCGCGCGCCGCGGTCGCGCTCCTCGACGCGGGCGCGTACGGCTTCAGCATGGCGAGCCGCTACAATGGGCGCCCGCTCGCGGCCGAGGTCTTCGTGCGCGGGGGTCGTGTCGTGGCATTGAGAGAGCGCGCGCCGCTCGCGGCGTGGGCGGCCGAGGCGCTCGCGCTCCGTGAGGAGTGAGCGCTGCAGAGCGCTGATATTGCTAAGGTTTGTCTTGCTTCTGCAGCCGCGCCGACGACTTCGTCCGCGGCGCGACGGGCGGGGGCGCCGCGGTGCGGGCGCGCACGACGATCCCGTCGGCGAGCACCTCTACGCCGACCGAGCGGCAGCGCCGGGCGACGCGATCGAGGTCGATCCCTGGCTGCACGAGCAGCCCGCCTCGCGGTGAAGGATCCACGAAGAGGTCTTGGGTGGCCTTCGCCCGGAGGAGCAGCTCCCGCACCTCTCCGTCTTCGAGCCAGAGGAACCCGCTCGCGCCGGTGAAGGTGGCCCTGCCCAGCACGAGGCTCGCGGCCTCGAGCGTGCGCGAGAGCGACTCGGGCAGGGGCGCCAGCGCCTCGATGCGCTGCCTGAGCACGTCGGCCTCGACGCCCGCGGCGAGGGCCCGCGCGAGGGTCTGCGGCGCCACGAGCAGGTCGAGGGTGGCGCCGACTCGCCCCACCTCGACGAAGCTCGCGGCACAGAGCACCGCCGCGACGCGCGCGCGCGGGCCGAGCCGGAGCACGTGGGTGTCGAGGAACTTGGACCGCGGCTCGTCGCCCTGGACCGCTCCGCCCGAGAGCAGCGCGCGCCCCCGCGGGGTGATGCGAAGCGAGAGGCGCCCCTCGTCCTCGTCGCCGAGGTCGAGCACGCCGAGCGCAGGCAGGCTCTCGATGAGGACCCGATGGGCCGCCGCCCGAGGCGCCGTCGGCTCGATGCCCACCCGCTCGCACCAACGGCGAAAGAGCCGCACCAGCCCGGGCACGCTGTGATCGTTGTCGAAGTAGCTCGTCACGGCGTCGAGCGGGAGCCAGTCAGAGCCCAGGTCGCGCAGCGCCTCGAGCACGATCTGCCGCACGACGCCGACCGGGCTCCCGTCGCGGGCCTCGGGGCCGATTCGTAGCTGTTCGGCGTCTGGTCGCGCCTCGTCCCACGCGCCGCCGCGGAGCCAGGCCTGGAAGAGCGCGGGCGCGAGCTCGCCCAGCCGGTGGGCCCCCGGCGGGCTGGCCGCGGAGAGGGCGCCCACGTCCCATAGTCCGATGGCGCGGGAGAGCGCCACGAGCATGGCCACCTGGCCCGGCTCTCGCCCGAAGCGGAGGGCGAGCTTCTGCACGAGCGACTTCGGCGTCCCGAGCGTGGGCTTGATCTCGGACCCAGGTTCGCGGACCGCGAGGGCGAGGCCCAGCGCGAGGGCCCCCGGGTCTTCGCTGAA
>Ga0073904_10003633_pt1 | contig 11588 bp, 10 predicted proteins | sample KloWWTrecipitate_FD_66668 | JGI IMG/M metagenome (GOLD analysis project Ga0073904, IMG submission 66668) | Active sludge microbial communities from Klosterneuburg, Austria, studying microevolution and ecology of nitrifiers - Klosterneuburg... | ecosystem: Engineered > WWTP > Aerobic digester >... | reverse complement strand
GTCGCGCGCGTCGGCGACAACACTTTCCGCATGCTGTCCTGGATCGACCGGAAGGATGTGCTTCTGGCGCCCGAAGACCGCGTCTGCGTGACGATGCTGGAAATGCTGAACCACGAAGGCATCGTTCTGGAACCCGCTGGTGCGCTGTCGGTCGACGTCCTGCCCGAACTGGCCGAAGAGATCCGCGGCAAGACCGTGGTCTGCGTCACCTCTGGCGGCAACTTCGACTTCGAGCGTCTGCCCGAGGTCAAGGAACGCGCGCAGCGTTTCGCCGGGCTGAAGAAGTATTTCATCCTGCGTATGCCGCAACGTCCGGGTGCCTTGCGTGAATTCCTGAATCTGCTTGGCCCGGATGACGACATCAGCCGGTTCGAATATCTGAAGAAGTCGGCGCGCAACTTCGGCTCGGTCCTGATCGGGATCGAGACCAAGGCCGCTGACGGCTTCGCCCAGTTCACCGCCCGGATGGACGCGGCGGGCCTGGCGTTCCGCGACATCACCAGCGACGAGGCCCTGTCCGAGTTCCTGATCTAGGCCGCCCCCGCCTGATCCGCCGACAGCCCGCCCAGCAGGCCTGCGCGTGCGGCACGCCAGATCGCCGCCACCTGCCCGGCATCCACCCCGGCACCCTGCCCGGTGGCGGCCTTGCGCTCCCCCTCCTGGCAGATCGCCGCAAGGTCGGAGAGCCCAAGATTCAGCGCGCTGCCCTTCAGGAAATGCAGCTGGCCTTCCACCGCCTCCGCCGGCAGGCCCGCCACCAGCGCGCGCACCGCACCTTCGGCTTCGTCCAGGAACATGTCGACGACCTCGACAAAGCCATCGGTGCCGATCTCCTCCTTCAGTTCCTCAACCCGTTTCCAGTCGATCATGACAGCCACCCCAAGTCACACCCAAGGACGCATCCTGCCGTCATCGGGCTTAACAATCGGTAGCCGCCGATATCCGAAGCAGCGCGCATTTTAGCTTTCACCCCCCGTTAAGACCTGCCGCGCAGTCTGGCCGTCAACGGAGGTCCGGACGTGTCTGCCAGCGCCATGAAGTTCAAAGAGGGAACGCAGCCCATTCCTGTGCCGCGCCATGTGCTTGTCGTCGATGACAGCCGCGCGCAGCGGCACATGGTCTCGATGCAGTTGCGCCGCTGGGGCTACCGCGTCAGCGAATGCGAAACCGCCAATGCCGCGCTGGACCTGTGCCGGGGCACCGATATCGGCATCATCATCAGCGACTGGATGATGCCGGGGATGACTGGCCTGGAATTCTGCAAGGAATTCCGTGGCCTGGGCCGCGAAAACTATGGCTACTTCGTTCTCCTCACCTCCAAGTCCGAAAAGACCGAAATCGCCGACGGGCTGGAAGCCGGGGCCGACGACTTCCTCACCAAACCCGTGTCTTCGAACGAATTGCGCGCCCGGCTGCGCGCCGGGGAACGGATGCTCGCCATGCAGGCCGAGCTGCTGGCCAAGAACAAGGTCATCGTCTCGACCCTGGTCGAATTGCAAAAACTTTACGATTCGCTCGACCGCGACCTGATCGAGGCGCGGAAACTGCAACAGACCCTGATCCGCGACCGCGTGCGCGAGTATGGCTGGGCGCGGGTCTCGCTCATCCTGCGCAACTCCGGTCGCGTCGGTGGCGATCTGGTCGGCAGCTTCCGGGTGGATGAGGACCGGGTGGTGGTCTATTCCATCGACGTGTCCGGCCACGGTGTCGCTTCGGCAATGATGACGGCGCGGCTGGCCGGGTTTCTCACCGGATCGTCCCCGGAACAGAACCTTGCCTTCCAGACCGGGCCGGAGGGCGACCATCTCCTGTTGCCCCCTGCCGCCGTCGTCGAACGCTTCAACCGGCTGATGCTGGAGGAAATCCAGGCCGAACAATATTTTACCATGGCCTTCGCGGTGATCGACCGGCGCACCGGCCAGCTTGATCTCGTGCAGGCCGGCCATCCGCACCCGATGCTGATCCGCGCCGACGGGCGGGTGCAAAGGCTGGGCGACGGCGGCCTTCCCGTCGGCCTGATCGCCGGGGCGGGTTTCGATCCGGTCCGGGTCCGGGTCCAGCCCGGCGACCGGCTGATCCTTTGTTCGGACGGCTTCACCGAATGCCCGCTGCCGAACGGCAAGGATTTCGGCGAGGACGGGCTGACCGAAAGCCTGCGCGCTTCGGCAAACCTTTCCGGCTCCGACCTGTTGGAGGCGATGGTCTGGGATCTGACCCGCGCGGCAGGAACCGAGTCCTTCCCCGACGATGTCTCGGGAATCGTGCTGGACCTCTTACCCCAGGAACCGGGCCAGCATCGCCCGGTCTCCGGCATTGCCCAGCCGGGTCATCGCATCCCTGACGGGTAGCCAGACCGCCGTATGCCCCGCCTCCGAAGGCGGACCCAGCCGCAACACGGGCCGCGCCAGATAGACGCTGCACAGCTTTTCCGCCCAGATCTCGTAGTCCGGCATGAAGGTGAACCGGCGGAACACCCCGAGCTGCCGCGTCACCGCGATCTTCCAGCCGGTTTCCTCGAACACTTCCCGGTGCAGCGCGGGCAGCGGCTGCTCGCCCTTGTCGATCCCGCCGCCCGGCAGCTGGAACTCGGGCACCGGCGCGGCCTGATGCGTTGCCAGGATGTGATCCCCGTCCAGAAGGATCGCATAGACCCCCGGTCGCCGGATATATCGCTGCCCGGATTTCACCGCCTCGCCATAGCGCCGGATCATCCGCACCCCCTTGGACCTTCGGTTGCTCTGCCTATATAGGCGCGATATGCCAGCACTGGCACCATCAGGAAATCCCCGAATGACCACCAGCATGCAGATCGCCTGGGACGATACCGTCCTGCCATTCCAGTTGGACGCCTCGGGCATCCGTGGCCGCATTGCCCGGCTGGACGGCGTGCTGGATCAGGTGCTGAAGCAACACGCCTATCCCTCCGTGATCGAGGCGCTGGTGGCCGAAACCGCGCTTCTCACTGCGCTGATCGGTCAGACCATCAAGCTGCGCTGGAAGCTTTCGCTGCAAATCCGCAGCAAGGGCCCCGCGCGCCTGATCGCAACCGATTATTACGGCCCGACCGAGGACGGCCAGCCCGCCCGCATCCGCGCCTATGCCAGCTATGACGAGGATCGTCTTGACCCCAACGCCGATCCGTTCAGCCAGATCGGTGAAGGCTATTTCGCGGTCATGATCGACCAGGGCGAAGGCATGCTGCCCTACCAGGGCTTCACCCCCATTGCCGGTGGCTCGCTTTCGGCCTGCGCGGAAACCTATTTCGCCCAGTCCGAACAGATTCCCACCCGCTTCCAGCTGGCCTATGGCGAAAGCGCCGAGCCGGGCCGTCCGCTGCACTGGCGTGCCGGGGGCATCATGCTGCAACACATGCCTGCCGTGGGCGGTGTGGCCGCCGAACAGGGCAGCGGCGAGGGCGGGCTTCTCACCCATGCCGACATCCTGGGTGGTGCGGAATCCGAAGACTGGAACCGCGCCAACCATCTGCTCGACACGGTGGAGGAGCTGGAGATGATCGGCCCCTCGGTCCCGCCCACCGACCTTCTGGTCCGCCTCTTCCACGAGGAAAGCCCCCGTGTGTTCGACGCGCAGCCGATCCGCTTCGGCTGCTCCTGCTCGGAAGACAAGGTGCGCAACACCATGTCGATCTACAGCCAGAAGGACATCGCGAAGATGACGACCGAAGCCGGGATCGTCACCGCCGATTGCCAGTTCTGCGGCGCGCATTACGAGCTGGATCCGAAGACCCTGGGCTTCGAGGGCAAGCATGGATGAACTGGCGCTGCTGCGAAGCGCCGTCCATCTGGCGTCTTCGGGCGAGACGTCGGATTTCGACCTGAACCCTGCCGCTCAACTGCCGCCCGACCGCAAGCTGCGCCCGGCGGCGGTTCTTCTGGCCTTCCAGCCGGGCAAGGGCATCTGGCTGACCAAGCGATCCTCGCATCTGAAGCACCATCCCGGCCAGATCGCCTTTCCCGGCGGCAAGCTTGACCCGACCGATGCCAGCCTTGAGGCCGCCGCCCTGCGCGAGACGCAGGAGGAAATCGGCCTGCCTCCGGATTGTGTGGATATCCTCGGCACCCTGCCCCCGCATGAGACCGTCACCGGCTTTCTGGTGACGCCTTTCGTCGGCCATGTGTATCGTCCCTTCACCGCCCGGCCCGAACCGGGTGAAGTGGATGAGGTGTTCCCCGTGCCGCTGCATCACCTGATCGACCCGGCGAACTTCCTGGTCCAGTCGCGGCACTGGCAGGGGCAGTTGCGGCGCTACTACACGGTGCCGTGGGGGCCTTATTACATCTGGGGCGCGACGGCCCGTATCCTTTTCGGTCTCGCATCGAAGGCCCCGGTGTCATGATGTTGCATGGCGACTGGATCGACCATCCCGGCACCCAGGCCCTGTGCGCGGCGCTGGAAGGCGCGGGGTTTCAGGCATTGTTCGTCGGCGGTTGCGTGCGCAATGCACTGCTGAACGAACCCGTCGCCGACATCGACATCGCCACCGACGCGATACCGGAAACAGTCTCTGACATCGCCCAAAAGGCCGGGTTCAAGGTGGTTCCGACCGGCATCGACCATGGCACCGTGACGGTCGTTGCCCAGGGCGAGCCGCATGAAGTCACCACCTTCCGCCGCGACGTGGAAACCGATGGCCGCCGCGCCGTGGTGGCCTTCTCCACCCGGATCGAGGAGGACGCCGAGCGCCGCGACTTCACCATGAACGCGCTTTACGCCGACCGCCGGGGCAGGGTGATCGACCCCTTGCACGGCCTGCCCGACCTGCAAGCCCGCCGCGTCCGTTTCGTCGGCGATGCCGAAACCCGCATCCGCGAGGATTACCTCCGCATCCTGCGCTTCTTCCGCTTCCATGCCGCCTATGGCGACCCGGAGGGCGGCCTCGACCCCGAAGGCCTCGCGGCCTGCGCCGGGCTTTCCGAGGGGTTGGAGACGATCTCCCAGGAACGCATCACCGCCGAGTTGCGCAAACTCCTCTCTGCCCGCGACCCCGCGCCTGCCGTCGCCGCGATGGCCCAGTCCGGTATCCTGAACCGCATCCTGCCCGGCGCCGATCCCCGCGCGCTGGCCCCGCTGGTCCACCTCGACCAGGCCGAGCCGCCGCGCTGGCTTCGCCGTCTCTCGGTCCTCGGGGGCGAGACCGATGCGCTCCGGCTCTCCAAAGCCGAAGCCCGCGACCTCGCCGCCCTCCGCGCCGCTCTCGGCTCTGGTGAAACCCCCGCCGCGCTGGGCTGGCACCTGGGCGAGGCGCTTGCCAGTGACGCCATCCTCGCCCGCGCCGCCAGCTTCGGCACATACCCGCCCGAAAACTGGCAACCCGAGGTCCAGCGTGGTGCCAAGGCCCGTTTCCCCGTCACCGCCGCCGACCTGATGCCCGCCCTGCAGGGCGAGGCGCTGGGTGCGCGGCTGAAGGCGCTGGAATCCCGCTGGCTTGCCTCCAACCTCAGCCTCAGCCGCGAGGACCTGCTGAAAGGGGCGTGACAATTCGCCGCGACTCAGCTACGGAAGTGACACCCAAGAAGGAGACCAGCATGGAACACGGGATCCCACACCAACTCGCCTGAGTTGACCGATCCCGTCGTGACGGTCGCTTGCAGGCACCGCTTCACCCCATCGCTGCACCTTATTCGGGCTTCTCCCATGTTTCGCTTCCTCGAAAACCTCGTCGATCCCTACCAGCCCTATGCCGAGCTTGACGCGCCCCCCACCCGGCTCTGGCCGTTCCTGCGCGATTACGTCCGCGCCTTCCGCAAGGTCTTCGCCGTCACTGCCGTCTTCTCCATCGGCAACGGTGTTCTCGACATCGGGCTGATCTGGTATCTCGGTCGCCTCGTCGACCTGATGACCGGGCTGACCCCGCAGGCCTTCCTCGCCGCGCATTGGGTCGAGATCTGCGTCGTCGCTTTCGTCGTCGTCTTCATCCGCCCCCTGGTCGCCGGGGGCGCGGTGGGCCTTTTGCACAACACCATCCTGACGAATTTCGGCACGATGATGCGCTGGCGGGCGCATCGCCATGTCCTGCGCCAGCCCGTCGGCTGGTTCGAAAGCGATTTCGCCGGTCGCATCGCCAACCGCATCATGCAGGCCCCGCCCGCCGCCGGCGACGCGGTGTTCCAGGTCTTCGACATGGCCGCCTTCGCCTGCACCACCTTCGTCGGCGCGCTCCTCATGCTGGCCGATGCCGACCCGCGCCTGATGATACCGCTGATCCTCTGGCTGATCGGCTACATCGCCCTGATGCGCTGGACCATCCGTCGCGCCGGTCCCGCCGCCACTGCCTCCAGCGAGGCCCGCTCTGCCGTCACCGGCCGCGTCGTCGACAGCTACACCAACATCCATTCCGTCAAGCTTTTCGCCCATCAGGGCAGCGAGCTCGACTACGCGAAAGAGGCCATCGAGGCCGCCCGCAGCACTTTCCAGAAGGAAATGCGCATCGTCACCAAGATGGACATCGTCCTGACCACCCTGAACGGGCTGATGATCCTGGGCGTTGCGGGCCTGGCCATGTGGCTCTGGACCCACAACCTTGCCACCGTCGGCGTGGTGGCCGCTGCCGTCGCGCTGGTCCTGCGGCTGCATTCGATGACCTACTGGATCATGTGGGCCTCGACGCAACTGGTGCAGAACCTCGGCACGCTGGCCGAAGGCATGGAGACCATCGCCCAACCCGTCACCCTGGTCGACAAACCCGGCGCCAAGCTCCTGAACTTCAAGACGGGGCTTCTGGAGCTGAAGGACGTCTCGCACCATTACGGACGCGGCTTCGGCGGCCTCAAGAACATCAACCTGACCATCCGTCCGGGTGAGAAGATCGGCGTCGTCGGCCGCTCCGGCGCGGGGAAATCCACGCTGGTCAAGCTGATGCTGCGCTTCTACGACACCGAAAGCGGGGCGATCCTGATCGACGGGCAGAACATCGGCGACGTCACGCAGGAATCCCTCCGCCAGAAGATCGGCATGGTGCAGCAGGATAGCTCGCTCCTCCACCGCTCGGTCCGCGACAACATCCTGTATGGCCGCCCCGACGCCACCGAAGCGATGATGATCGCCGCCGCGAAGAAGGCCGAGGCGCATGACTTCATCCTGACGCTGGAAGATCCCCAGGGTCGCACCGGCTATGACGCCCATGTCGGCGAACGCGGCGTCAAGCTGTCCGGCGGCCAGCGCCAGCGCGTTGCCATCGCCCGCGTGATCCTGAAGGACGCGCCGATCCTGATCCTGGACGAAGCAACCTCGGCGCTGGACAGCGAGGCCGAAGCCGCGATCCAGGGCGCGCTTTACGGCGTGATGGCAGGCAAGACGGTGATCGCCATCGCCCACCGCCTGTCGACCATCGCCGCAATGGACCGCATCGTGGTGCTGGAAGACGGCCAGGTGGTCGAGGATGCCCCCCATGCCGAGCTTCTGCGCCGGAAAGGCCTTTACGCCCGATTCTGGGCGCGGCAATCGGGCGGCTTCATCGGGCTGGAAGAAGACGCGGCAGAATGATCGGCGAGCCTGAAATTTTTCGCCGAAAAATTTCAGGCTCCCGCTTCACGCCCTCCTGCCCTCCTTCACCCTTGCTTCCCCCCGCCCACAGGCCTACCTCTCCCTCATGAGTGCCCTTCAAAGCCTCGGCTCCCTCATCGACGCCTTCCGCCCTGCCGAGGGCAATCCGCCGCAGAAGCTGGGGGCCTTCATCCGCTGGTGCCTCTCCGGCTCCTGGCTCATGCTGGTCGTGGCTGGCGTGCTGTCGTCGCTGGCCGGCGTCACCGAGGTCGTCTCGGCCCTGATCCTTGGCTGGGTGATCGACGCCGCCGTCAGTTCCGGGCCGACCGATTTCTTCGCCCGGCACTGGAACCTGATCCTCTGGTTCCTTGGCTTCTACCTGATCCTGCGCCCCCTGGCCTTCGCCGTCTCTTCCGCCTCGAACAGCATCATCATCGGCCCGAACGTGATGCCCTTGGTCCTGTCGCGCCTGCACCGCTGGACCCTCGGCCAGGCCGTAACTTTCTTCGACAATGACTTCGCCGGTCGCATCGCGCAAAAGCAGATGCAGGCCGCCCGCGCCGTCACCGATGTCGCGACCGAGGTGATCAACACCGTCTGTTTCGCGCTCGCCTCGATCATCGGTTCGGTCGCCTTCCTGCTGGCCGTCGATGCCAAGGCGGCGATCGCGCTGCTGGTCTGGCTGGTCGCCTATGTCTTCCTGATCCGTTTCTTCCTGCCGGTGATCCGCAAGAATTCCGCTGCCCGCGCCTCGTCGCGCGCCATGGTCTCGGGTCAGGTCGTCGACACGATCACCAATATCAAGACGGTCAAGCTTTTCGCCCATGCCGCCTTCGAGGACCGTGTCGCGCTGGACGCGATGGAGGTGTTCCGCGACCGCAGTCTGGAGTTCGGCGTGATCTCCACCTGGTTCCGTCTGGCGCTGATGCTGCTGGCCGGGGTCCTGCCGGTGCTGTTGATCGGCGGCGCCGTCCTGCTCTGGCAACAGGGCGCCGCCACTGCCGGGGACATTGCCGCTTCGGGCGCCATCGCGCTTCGCATCGCGCAGATGTCGGGCTGGGTCAGCTTCACCCTGATGTCGATCTATACCAGCGTGGGCGAGGTCGAGGACGGGATGCGCACGCTCTCTGCCCCGCATACCCTGACCGATGCTCCCGACGCCGCCGTGCTGCCGCGCGTCATGGGCGAGATTTGCTACGACGACGTGACCTTCGCCTATGGCCGTCAACGTGGCGGGGTGCAGGGCATCGACCTGACCATCCGTGCCGGGGAAAAGCTGGCCATCGTCGGGGCTTCCGGCGCTGGGAAATCCTCGCTCGTCTCGCTGCTGCTGCGGCTATACGATCCCGAACAGGGGCGCATCACGGTCGATGGCCACGATCTGCGGCAGGTCACGCAGGAATCGCTTCGCCGTCAGATCGGCATGGTCACGCAGGAAACCGCGATGTTCAATCGCAGCGCGCGCGACAATATCGCCTACGGCCGACCCGAGGCGTCGGAGGCCGAGATCATCGCTGCCGCCCGTGCCGCCGAAGCGGATGAATTCATCACCCATATGCTCGATCATCAGGGTCGCAAGGGCTATGACGCCTTCCTTGGCGAACGTGGGGTCAAGCTTTCCGGCGGTCAGCGGCAGCGCATCGCACTAGCCCGCGCCTTCCTGAAAGACGCGCCGATCCTGGTGCTGGACGAGGCGACCTCGGCTTTGGACTCCGAAGTGGAGGCAAGCATTCAGGAAGCCCTTGGCCGGGTGATGGAGGGCAAGACCGTGCTGGCCATCGCCCACCGGCTTTCCACCATCGCCGCGATGGACCGGATCATCGTGATGGACCGGGGCCGGATCGTCGAACAGGGCACCCATGCCGAACTGCTGGCGCTGGACGGCCTTTACGCCCGCTACTGGAACCGGCAATCTGGCGGTTTCATCGGCACAGAAGACGAAGCGGAAGCGGCAGAGTGATCGTCACCATTGACCGGCTGGGCCATCTCGGCCACGGCATCGCGGCAAATCCCGGTTCGGGCCCGATCTACGTCCCCGGCACCCTGCCCGGCGAGGTGGTCGAAGGCACGCCCGACGGCGACCGGCTTCTCGACCCCAAGATCATCACCCCCTCGGTGAGCCGGGTGAAACCCCCCTGCCGCCACGCCCGCGCCTGCGGCGGCTGCCAGTTGCAACACGCCTCCGACGCTTTCGTGGCAGGATGGAAGCAAGAGGTCGTCCAGAACGCCTTGGCGGGGCAGGGCCTGACCGCCGACTTCCTCCCGCTGGTGACGTCGCCGCCAAACTCCCGCCGTCGCGCCACGCTTTCCGCGCGGCGCACCAAATCCGGCGTGCTGATCGGCTTTCACGCCCGCGCTTCGGACACCATCGCCGAAATCCCCGACTGCCAGCTTCTCCACCCCGGCATCCTCGCCGCCTTCCCCGGTCTGCAAGCCCTGGTCCTGGCCGGAGGATCGCGCACGATGGAACTCTCGCTGCAGGTGACACTGACGCGCGGCGGGCCAGATGTTGTGGTGACGGGCGGAAAACCCCTCGACGCCGCCCTGCGCATGGACCTCGCCCGGCTGGTCGAAACCCACGGCTTTTCCCGCCTCACCTGGGACAATGAGACCATCGCCCTGCGCGACCGGCCCGCCCTGACGATGGGCCAAGCCAGTGTCGTCCCCCCCGCTGGCGCCTTCCTGCAAGCCACCGCCGAAGGCGAAGCCGCCCTCCTGACCGCGGTCCGCCACGCCCTCGGCCCCCAGAAGCGCGTGGTCGACCTCTTCTCCGGCGTCGGCACCTTCACCCTGCCCCTCGCCGAAGCGATGGAAGTCCATGCCGTCGAAGGCGACGCCGCGATGACCCGCGCCCTCGACCTTGCGGCCCGCACCACCCCCAACCTCCACCGCATCTCCACCGAAACCCGCGATCTCTTCCGCCGCCCGCTGGAACCTGACGAACTGCTCACCTTTACCGGCGCCGTCATCGACCCCCCGCGCGCCGGAGCCGAGGCGCAGACCGCGACCCTCGCCACCTCGAAAATCCCGGTGATCGCCGCCGTCTCCTGCAACCCCGTCACCTTCGCCCGCGACGCCCGCGCCCTTGCCGCCGCAGGCTACCGGCTTGACTGGGTGCAGGTCGTCGACCAGTTCCGCTGGTCCACCCATGTCGAGCTGGTCGCCCGCTTCTTCCGGCCCTGACATTTCCGTGAAGACCCCGGCCTGCCAGCCGTCTAGGCAAGCCTGGCACTTTCCTGTATCCATTGGAAAAAAACAGGCAGACTACAGGCGGACACGGGCATGCGGTTCTTCGGTTGGTTGGCGATCTTCGTCGCGGTGATCGGGCTTTCGGGCTGCGGCTCGAAATTCAAGCGGTATTACGGCCCCGAAGTCACCCAGGTCCAGGTCCACAAGGCCGACCGCAAGATGTATCTCTTCCACAACGAAAAGGTGCTGAAGGCCTATGACATCGGCCTCGGCTTCGACCCCGTCGGCCACAAGCAGTTCGAGGGCGACGGCAAGACCCCCGAGGGCCAGTATTTCATCAGCCACAAGAACCCGGATTCACAGTATCACCTCTCGCTCGGCATCTCCTATCCGAACCCGGTCGACCTCGCCTTTGCCAAGGCCGAGGGCAAATCCCCCGGCGGCGACATCTTCATCCACGGCGGCCCGAACTCCCGCGTGTCGAGGCGCGACTGGACCTGGGGCTGCGTCGCCCTGACCGACAAGGAAATCGAGATCGTCTATTCCATGGTGAAGCCAGGCACCCCGGTCTTCATCCTGCCATGAGAAAAGGGGCCCGAAGGCCCCCGATCCATCCGCTGCAAGGTCATTCAGGCCCCGGTCAGCATCGTCCACCAGATCTTGCCGCCCGGCTCCTGGAACCAGGAAAAGCCCAGCCGCGTCGCCATCGGGTCCATGATCACCACCCTTGTATCGGGCTGCGCCATCCAGGACGACAGCGTCTCCAGCTCGGTCTCGTAGGTCTCCGAGATGTTCTCGCCCAGAAGCCGCCCGGTGTAGCCGCTGCGCTGCGCCCGGACCAGGGGCGACGAACCGTCCGACCCGAAGTGCCAGGGCCGGTTCTGCACCGACATGTC